>ERZ1740060.259-NODE-259-length-39282-cov-6.050144_pt1 | contig 39282 bp, 41 predicted proteins | sample MGYA00581743_ERZ1740060 | MGnify/ENA primary metagenome ERZ1740060 (study PRJEB43018, sample SAMN04849235) | marine metagenome | isolation source: floating plastic debris | place: Pacific Ocean | collected 2008-08-27 | study: EMG produced TPA metagenomics assembly...
TCCTGTTTGCTGTGGATGACGACTTCTTCGCCCTCCTTCCAGCGCTTCACCTTCGAGCCAACAGCCCACACAATGCCGGACGCGTCCGATCCGGTGATGATGTAGTCGTTCTTGACTTGATCAAACTGCGAAATCGGCTCGCCAAGCGCGCACCAGATGGCGTTGTAATTCACGCCGGCCGCCATCACGAAGACCAGCACCTCATCATCACCGATGTCCCACACCGGCAGCACTTCCTGCTGCATGGCGACTTCCGGCGGGCCATGCCGCTCGCGGCGGACCGACCAGGCATACATGGTGGCCGGAACGTGACCGAGCGGCGGAATCTCGCCAATCTCATACAATTCTTTAACGTCGGACGAGGTCTCAACAAGGGCCATAGCGTGCTCTCCGCCTATGCAGGGCCTGGATGTTCAAGGGTAACAGATCATGGCGTGCTGCACTGCAAAAAACCAATTGGCCATTGGTCGGTCGCGGTGAACGCGATTGGTGGTCGCCCGGGACAAACAATCGTTAACGATGTTTGAGCCTCACCGACCAGCCAGCGTTCGAATTTGGTACACTGAAGCTCGGGATTGCCCAATCGGGGAGGCGTGGATGCAAGAAAGGTGCGTCCATGCTCGGCATGAATCTGCCGGCGTTTGTCGCCGATAACAGCACCATCATTCTTATCATCGCGAGCGCGATCACGCTGCCTATGGCCTGGATTAGTGATGCTGCATTGCGCGATCTTGGCTTCGGTTATGTCGGCAATTACGTTCTCTTATGGGCCGGCTGCCTGTTCGGAGCGGTTGGCTTCATGCTGCATCTTGGATCGGCAGAACGGATGATGGGCGCGCTGGAATGGTACTTCATGGCGGCGGCCGGCGGCGCGATTACAGTCATTCTCCTGGCCTGCATCATCAAACGGCTATTCATCCGATAGGAGAGACCCATGCCTCCAAAGCGGCTCGGCCCTTTGGCGAAGTGACGGCTGGCCTGAGGCCACCTATGGTGTGCTATGGTGCAGTGCACACAGATCGCGCCATCCAACGATGAAAGCTGGTCACCAAAGGGACGGAGTGGATTTATGAGCAGCGACACGCCGGAGCAAAATCGCCCAGAACGCGAACGCCCCTGGATCTTCCGCACCTACGCGGGGCACTCAACGGCCAAGGATTCCAACGCCCTCTACAAGACCAACCTCTCAAAAGGCCAGACAGGTCTGTCGGTCGCCTTCGATCTACCGACACAGACCGGCTACGACCCCGATCATGTCCTGGCGCGCGGTGAAGTCGGCAAGGTTGGCGTGCCGATTGCCCACCTTGGAGACATGCGCACCCTGTTCGATGGCATTCCCCTTGATGCCATGAACACCTCCATGACCATCAATGCGACGGCGCCCTGGCTGTTGGCGCTTTATGTAGCAGTCGCCGACGAGCAAGGCGCGGACCGCACCAAGCTTTCCGGCACAACGCAGAACGACATCATCAAAGAGTATCTCTCGCGCGGCACCTATGTGTTCCCGCCTGAGCCGTCCATGCGGCTCACCACCGACATGATCGGCTGGACCTATTCCAACACGCCCAAATGGAACCCGATGAATGTCTGCTCCTACCATCTCCAAGAGGCTGGAGCGACGCCGGTCCAAGAGCTCTCCTTTGCGTTGGCGACGGCCATTGCCGTGCTCGACACCGTGAAAGCCCGCGGCATCATCCCTGACGAGGATTTCCCCAAAGCCGTTGGCCGCATATCGTTTTTTGTGAATGCCGGTATGCGGTTCGTCACCGAGATGTGCAAGATGCGCGCTTTTGTGGATCTATGGGATGAAATCTGCGCCGAGCGCTACGGCGTGGAAGACCCCAAATATCGTCGCTTCCGCTATGGCGTGCAGGTGAACTCGCTGGGGCTGACCGAGCCGCAGGCGGAAAACAACGTCTACCGCATCCTCATCCAAATGCTTGCGGTCGTGCTCTCCAAAAAGGCGCGCGCTCGCGCTGTTCAATTGCCTGCGTGGAACGAGGCGCTAGGGCTGCCAAGGCCCTGGGATCAGCAATGGTCGCTGCGTATGCAGCAGGTGATGGCGTTTGAAACCGACCTTCTGGAGTATGCCGACCTGTTCGATGGCTCAAAGGAAGTCGATGCCAAAGTGGAGGCCCTCAAAACCGAAGCCCGCGAGGAACTCGCCCGCATTGAGGCGATGGGCGGCGCCATCGCAGCGATCGAGACCAGCTACATGAAACAGCAGCTTGTCTCATCGAACACCATGCGGCTGGAAGCGATTGAGAGAGGCGAGCAGACGGTGGTGGGCGTCAATCGCTACGAGGAAAGCGAGGAATCCCCGCTTGGCACTGGCGAAGGCGCCATCCTCGTCGTCCCCGAAGGCGTGGAGGACGAAACCGTCGCCACGCTCAATGCTTGGCGGGCACAGCGTGACCCATCGGCTATTGAGGCAGCGCTTGCCACGCTCAAATCTGCGGCCGAGGGCAACTCCAACATCATGGAAGCTTCCATTGAGGCCGCCAAGGCTGGCGTGACAACAGGCGAATGGGGCGAGGCCCTGCGCTCCGTTTATGGCGAGTACCGCGCGCCGACCGGCGTTGGCAAAGCCGCCCGCGCTGAGGTCGATGATCTTGATGCCGTGCAGGCCGATGTTGAGGCCGTTTCCAACACAATGGGCCGCCGGCTGAAGATTCTGGTCGGCAAGCCGGGCCTGGACGGTCATTCCAATGGAGCCGAACAGATCGCCGTGCGGGCCCGCGATTGCGGCATGGAGGTTGTCTATGAGGGCATCCGTCTTACCCCGGCGGAGATCGTCAACGCTGCCATCGAGGAGGATGTCCACATCATCGGGCTGTCGATCCTGTCCGGCAGCCATGTAGCGCTCATGCGCGATGTGATGGATCGGCTACGCTCCAATCAGGCCGATGACATCCCCGTCGTGGTTGGCGGCATCATCCCGCCTGAAGATGAGCAAGCGCTCAAGGCTATGGGCATTGCCGCCGTCTACACACCAAAGGATTTTCGCGTGAATGCCATCATGGCTGATATCGTGCGCATCGTCGCAGATCGGGCGCAAAACGCGGCCTAACGGCATCAGTCGTCAGAAAATAAGGCGATCATTAAAAGGCGAACGGTCCGGGAAACGCCCCAGCAAGAAGCATCGGTTTAGTTGACCACTTCCAGCACAAACACACGGCACGTTTGCCCGATGCGACCAAAATGGGTCGCTCGGGCCTGGGTTCGGATGACAACCGTCCCATCCTGAACCAACGCATCGAATGCTCGGTTAAAGCCCATCTTCTCCCACGCTGCATCGTAGATATTGAGGGCAAACAGCCCACCCGGCTTCAACATGGCCAGCACCGGCGGTATGGCCTCTGGTCCCACATGGCCAAGCGTGTAGAGCCCGGAAGACACCACGGCGTCATAGGCGCCAGCCTCAAAGGGCAGTGTCTTGGTCGCATCGGCTGGTTTGAGTGTCCGATAAAGACCCGTTTTCTTCGCCTCGCGCAGCATCTTCGGTGACAGATCGAACCCATCCAGCACCGCGCCAGGCGTGCTGGCCAGAACAGCTTTGGCTGTCAGACCCGTTCCACACCCTGCATCCAAAATGGCCGGCGTTGTTGTTTTAAGGTGATCGGCGAGCGCATTGGCGACCAACTCCGGCGCACGATACCCCAAGACACCGACAAGGCCGTTATAGGTGCCGGGCAAGCGATCATAGAGAAACCCGAAGGCATGAAGTGCCAGATCGAAGGGCTTCATCCGCCCATTGCTGGAGTTGGACGATGTCGACGCCGTGGACTGATCACTCATCATGGCCCACCTTCGCCCATCACGGTTGAAGGGTCAAAAGTTTAATGCGGGCACGCGCGCCCAAATCTGCGGCATCAGCCGGGAGTTGAACGGCGGGCCACACAATGCAACACCGGCGCCATGTCGCTTCTTTCCATTGTTCTGCCGGTCTTCGGCCTCATCGCCATCGGCTTCATTGCCGCCCGCACGGGTCTCATCAAAGATCATGTCAGCGACGGCCTGTCGGACTTTGTGTTCATCGTCGCCGTCCCCTGCCTCCTGTTCAAAACGCTTGCAACCGCTGACGTTCCAGAAGCCTCACCCTGGACCTATTGGTTCGCCTATTTCGCCGCCATCCTTCCGGTCTGGGTGATCGCCCATCTCACGGTCACGCGTCTTTTTGGACGCGACAATCCAACCGGAACGGTCGCAGGCTTCTCCGCCGCGCAGGCCAACACTGTTCTCATTGGCATTCCGCTGATCCTCACCACCTTCGGCGAGGCCGGACGAGTACCGATCTTCCTTTTGATCGCCATCCATCTGCCGATCATGATGACAGCCGCAACGCTCGCCATTGAGCTTGGCGGCCAGGGAGAGCGGGAGGAGAAAAGCACATTTGGCGAGACACTGCGCAATCTCGCCAAGGCGATCTTCACCCACCCGATCATCATCGCCATTCTGCTTGGGCTGGCCTGGCGTTTCACCGGGCTCACCATCCCGCCAATCCCATTTCAGATCCTCGATCTCTTGGGATCAACGGCCGTGCCCTGCGCTCTGTTTGCCGCCGGCATGGCGCTCAAACGCTATGGCATTGCCGGTGACTTGCGCATCACCGGCCTCGTCAGCGGCTTGAAGCTGATCGTTCATCCCGGCCTGGTGTTCTTCATCGGAAGCTGGGTTGGATTGCCGCCCGTCTGGCTGGGCGCAGCGGTGCTGTTCGCCGCCTGCCCGTCCGGCATCAACGCCTATCTGCTTGCCGCACGATATGGCACCGGCGTGCGCATCGCCTCATCGTCCATCGCCCTGTCCACAGCGCTCGCGGTGGTCTCAGTTACGTTCTGGCTTTGGGTCTTGAGCGAATGGGGCCCGGCACCGATCAACTGACCAGGAAGGGTCAGTCGCCATAGGGCTTGGGCACGGGCGCCTTGGACCGGCGACCGAAATCTTCCTCATCCGTGTCCTGACCAAGCTCGACAATGCCCTGACGGATCGTCCGGGTACGGGTGAACCAGTCTTCCAGCCGATCCGCCTCACCCCAACGGATCGCCCGCTGCAATGCCGACAGATCCTCAGAGAACCGTCCCAAAACCTCCAGGACGGCTTCTTTGTTGTTGAGGAACACGTCGCGCCACATCACCGGGTCGGACGCGGCGATACGGGTAAAGTCACGAAAGCCGCCGGCCGAAAACTTCATCACCTCACCTTCGGTGACGTCCTCAAGATCTGCCGCCGTGCCCACAATCGTATAGGCGATGAGGTGCGGCAGATGCGAGGTGATCGCCAGAACAAGATCATGGTGCGTCGGCTCCATAACCTCCACCATGGCGCCGAGCTTGCGCCAGAAGCGGGTGAGGGCCTGAAGCGCAGGGATGTGAAAACCCTCGGTCGGCGTCAGGATGACATAGCGGTTCTCGAACAGTTCCGCGAAGCCCGCCGAGGGGCCAGACCGCTCACTGCCAGCCACCGGGTGGCCGGCGACCACATGAACATCTGGACCGAACTTGCCCGCCAGTTGGTCAAGAACGGCCATCTTCACCGACCCAACATCCGAAACCGTGGCACCGGCTTTCAGATGCGGCGCGATGGCATCGCTGACCGCCCCGATGGCGCCGACGGGCACGCATAGGAGCACCAAATCGGCATCCTTCACCGCAATGGCTGGATCGCTACCAGACAGATTGTCGGGAAAGAGCGATGCAAGTTCGGCAACGGTGGCAGGATCATTGTCTGCAAAGGCGATCAACGTATCCGGCGCTCGTTTGCGCACGGCATGCGCAACCGATGTCCCGATCAAGCCGGCGCCAATGAGGGCGATGCGATCATAGGGAAAATCGGCGGAGGAGTAGGTCTCAGCGGCCATCGGCCATGAACCGCGTCAAGGTGGCGATGAGATGCTGGTTTGCTTCGTCCGACCCAATGGAAATCCGCAAAGCGTCTGGCAGCTTGTAGGCACCCACCTTGCGGGTCACCAGCCCTTCGGCCAGCAAGGCATCATCGGCATCGTCGGCGGTTTTGCCCGGCGTTTTAGGAAAATGAACGAGGATAAAATTGCCAACGCTCGGCGTCACCGTCAGCCCGATACCGTCCAGCGCCTCGGTCAACTTCGGCAGCCAGCGCTCATTGTGCGCCACAGCCTTGTCGATGTAGCCGGTATCAGCCATCGCCGCCGCGCCGGCAGCAATCGCCGGACCGGTCATGTTGAACGGTCCGCGCACGCGGTTGATGGCGTCGATGACATGGGCCGGCCCGTACATCCAGCCGATGCGCAGTTTGGCAAGGCCATAAATCTTCGAGAAGGTGCGCGTCATCACCACGTTCGGCGCCGTCGCGGCAAGTTCGATCCCGCTCTCATAATCGTTGCGACGAACATACTCCGCATAGGCGGCGTCCAGCACCAACAGCACATGCGGCGGCACGCCAGCATGCAGGCGGCGCACCTCGCTGAACGGTACATAAGTGCCGGTCGGATTGTTGGGATTGGCGAGAAACACGATCTTGGTGCGCTCGGTGACAGCAGCCAGGAAGCCGTCAATATCGGCCGTCAGGTCCTTGTCTTTGACCTCAACTGGCGTGCCGCTGGCCGCCTTGGTGGCAATCGGATAGACCAGGAACCCGTGCTCGGAGATGATCACCTCATCGCCCGGCGAGAGATAGGTCTGCGTGATGAGCGACAGGAGTTCATCAGACCCGTTGCCGCACACAATGCGGTCGGCCGCCAGACCGTGACGCTTGGCGATGGCCTCACGCAGATCATGCGCGCTGCCATCAGGATAGGCAGCAAGATCATCCGAGATCGATTGATAGGCCTCAACCGCCTTCGGGCTAGGGCCGAGTGGCGTCTCGTTGGACGATAGCTTGTAGAGCGTCTTGCCGCTCGGCGCCTTGTCGCGACCTGGAACATAGGCCGCAATGTCCAGAACGCCGGGGCGCGGCGTGGGGAAGGATAGAGGGGACTGGGTCATCGAAAACTCAAACAGTGCGGGCCGAGAGGAGCATCAAAGTTGGAGCACCAAAACTCCGCTTCCGGCGAACATCAAGCCGGCCTTTTGCCGCCAAAAACCGGTTTTGTCCAACTCTGTTAGCCGGCGGGCGGATTTTCAGTTCGAAACACCGGCGCGTGGCTGCCAACAGCGACCGCACTAGCTGGCTCCAGGGCGGCCAGTGCGTCAACAGCGGCCTGGTCGGGCGCCGACACCAAGGCGAAATCGCCAGCCTGGGCAAGAACATCCAGCGTGTCTGGTACGGTTTGGCCATCGCCAAGCGTGACCGACAGCATCGTCGCTGCCATCACCTCTCGGTCGACGGGCGCATTGGCAACCACCAGGCAGGGCGTCGCGGCCGGATGATCGGGCCGCTCGACAAAGGGCAGGCGAGCAATCACATTGGGAGCGTGATCGCCTTCAAGCGATCGCCACCAGGCACCCTTGCTGCCAAGTGGAACAACACCAAGCGCATCGCCGCGCGTGCCAACCGCATCCAGCACCTCAGCCGGACCGGCGACTGCTTTCAACGGCACGGTGAACCCAAAATGGAAGCGCGCAACATCGCGCATCGCGATGGCATCAAGGCCGCCGGCATAAGCGACCTCATAGGGCGCCTGGACGTAGGTGAAGGTGGAGATAATCACCCGCCAGATGCTTTCTACCGTGTCCAGCGGCAGCAGACCGGTGTGCCGCTCAATCATCGCCCGCATCATGGAGGCTTCACGCGCCGGCCGGAAGGCTGATGAACGCCGGGACGGATCGTCATCGGACGGCGGATGCACAATCTTGATGGCGATAAGATCAGAAACGACCGCGCTGCGATCGATCAGAAGCGCGTGCATGGCCGCATCGATCCGGTCGATCTCCTCGCGGATATCGGCAAGTGTCATGGTGCCGCTATCGGCCGGTTTGGAGCTTGGTGGTGTCGCCATACGTGCGCCCTGCGCTCGCTTTCTCATATGAATGCAATGCCAGCGGGAAGCTTTAGTCGCCCAGCGCAAAAACACCAAGCCGATTGAACGGTAGATCGCCAAAGCAGCAGACCGCCGAAGGAATGGCAGGGTTGCTTGTCACCCCGTTTCCCCGGGGACAAAAACGCGCTAGAGACCATCGCCCCAGGGCCGTTAAGTGCCCAGCAATTCACCTTTGTTTTCAACGACCCCTAGCAACGATCCATGTCCACCCAGTCTGCCATTCAAGCCCAGCCCGACGGCGCGATCCTGTCGATCGCCGAGCCGATGGTGCTTGCCTCCGGCGACCGGCTGGATCAGTGTGATGTTGCCTACACCACGCACGGAACGCTAAATGCGGATCGTTCCAACGCAATCCTTATTTGTCACGCGCTGACCGGTGATCAGCATGTCATCGGCACCCATCCAGTGACCGGCAAAGCCGGCTGGTGGGAGACATTGGCCGGCCCCGGCAAGCCGCTCGACACCGACCGCTACTTCCTTGTCTGCGCCAATGTGCTGGGCGGCTGCATGGGTTCAACGGGGCCCAGCTCGACAAACCCGGCCACCAACGAGACCTACGGGCTTTCCTTCCCCTTGGTCACCATCGCCGACATGGTCGACGCCCAGGCCCACCTGCTCGACCATTTGGGCATCGACAGACTATTGGCGGTCATTGGCGGATCGATGGGCGGAATGCAGGTGCTGCAATGGGCGGCGCGTTACCCGGATCGGGTGGCAAGCGCCATCCCAATTGCCGCCGCCGCCCGCCATTCCTCACAGAACATCGCCTTCCATGAGGTTGGCAGGCAGGCTGTGATGGCCGATCCCAATTGGCAGGGCGGCCAATATGACAAGGCCGGCACCCGGCCCACCAAGGGGCTGGCCGTTGCCCGCATGGGCGCGCACATCACCTACATGTCTGACAATGCCCTGCACCGGAAGTTCGGGCGCAATCTGCAGGACCGGCAGGCCATCTCGTTTGGCTTTGATGCCGATTTTCAGATCGAAAGCTATTTGCGCCACCAGGGCATGACGTTCGTCGACCGGTTCGATGCAAACGCCTATCTCTACCTCACCCGGGCGATGGACTATTTCGATCTGGCGCTCGACCATGGTGGCGTGCTCGCCAGCGCGTTCGAGAACACCACCGCCCGCTTCTGCGTGATCTCCTTTACCTCCGACTGGCTGTTCCCGACGTCGGAAAGCCGCGCCATCGTCCATGCGCTGAACGCATCCACGGCCAAGGTCTCCTTCGTGGAGATCGAGACCGACCGCGGCCATGACGCCTTCCTGTTGGAGGAGCCGGAGCTCTTCACCACGGTGCGTGCCTTCCTGACCAGCGTCGCGGAGAAGGAAGGCGTGCAAGAGGAAAGCCGGCCAGGGGAGGTTACCCCATGACCATGCAGGAAGCCCGGGTCGATCACACCATCATCAAGGATTTCGTGCCCGAAGGCGCGCGCGTTCTCGATGTTGGCTGCGGCGATGGCAGCCTTTTGGCGCTCCTGGAACAAACGCGCAGCGTTGACGGCCGTGGGCTGGAGCTTTCCCAGCAGGGTGTGAACACCGCTGTTGCTCGCGGGCTTTCGGTCATTCAGGGCGACGCCGACACTGACCTTGTCACCTATCCCGACAAGGCGTTTGACGTTGTCATCCTCTCCGAGACCCTGCAGGCCACGCAGGCCCCCAAAACGGTGATGGAGCAACTCTTGCGCATCAGCGACAAAGTCATCGTCACCATTCCCAATTTTGGCAATTGGCGCGCCCGGCTGCACCTGCTCCTGCGCGGAGAGATGCCCGTCACAAAGTCTCTTCCCTATTCCTGGTACGACACGCCCAATGTCCATTTTTGTACGCTCAGAGACTTCTTGTCTCTGGCAAGGGAACTTGGCGCGTCCATTGAGGCATCCGCAGCGCTGGACGCGCATGGCGACCAGCTGACCTGGAACGTTCCTTGGTCGGTTTGGAACCTCGTCGCAGCGCAGGGCATTTTCGTGCTGACAAGCCAATCGCCGAAAGACACCGCGTGACTGACCGGGCGGGTGACTACCACCCGACCGACAATCTAAAAGCCATCGCCTTAATGGCGTTCTCCATGGTGATGTTCGCCGTGGACGATGCGGCGATCAAGTTCGCCGGCAATTTGCCTGGAGGATCGGTCACGCCGGGCGAGATCCTCATCATCAAGGGCGTCCTTGGCACGCTGGTCTATGGCACCTTAATGCTGCGCGAGGGCACCCGGCCTACCTTCGGCCTGTGGCGCGGCATTATCCTGGATCGAGTGCTCGCCATCCGCACGGTTGGTGACCTCTTGTCGGCCCTGGCCATCATCACCGGGCTAACGCTTTTGCCCCTGTCCACCATGTCCGCGGTGCTCCAGGTGCAGCCGCTGGTCGTTACCATGGGTGCCGCACTGTTCCTCAAAGAGGCTGTGGGCTGGCGGCGCTGGAGCGCGGTTCTGGTTGGCTTTATTGGCGTGATGATCATCATTCAACCGGGTGGGGCAACCTTCGACAGCGCCATCATATGGGCCCTGCTCGCCGTTCTCGGCTTGGCCGTACGCGATCTTGCCACCCGCCAGGTGAAGGCTCGGTTTTCCACGTTTTCAATCGTCACCTTCGTGGCTTTTCTGCTCATCCCGCTAGGCATCAGTGTTCACACGATAATGGATGGCACACCGCTTTTTGTCGGCATTTCACCGACCGCCTGGGTCGTGATCATTGTCGGCGGATTTTTTGGCATGGGCGGCTACTACGCCATCACCGTTTCGATGCGCATTGGCGAGCTTTCCGCTGTCGCGCCCTATCGCTATGTCAGGCTCGTGGCCGCGCTCATCCTCGCCTTCCTCATCTTTGGCGAAGTGCCCAACCGGGCCATGATCCTCGGAGCGACGCTCGTCATCGGCGCAGGCCTGTTCACCCTTTACCGCGAGCGCAAGCTTCAGTCGGAGTAGGCGCTCAAGGGATCAATTCCTTCTGCTGCATCGGATCATCAGCCGGCGCGGCCAGCGGCGTGTCCCCTTGCAGGATCATGCGAGCGGCGGCGCTGGCCGCATCACGGTAGGGCATCAACACAAGATCGGCGTGGAGCTGCTGCAGCGTTTCATTGTCCTGATCATGATGGGCGGCGACCGCCACCCGGCCTGCGTAGCCCAAATCTCGCGCGGTGCGCAGGAGAGTACGCCGCGGATCGTAATGGGTGAGGCCAGTGGCATGTTCAGGCACTGCCAGAACGAGCCAATCGGCACGCTCAACGGACAGATGGGAAAGGAATTCCGGATCGGACGCGTCGCCGAACACCGCGTTCAATCCAAGCGAGCGGGCATAGCGCACGGCCTGCGGACTGAAGTCGACGCCAAGAAGGGACTTCCCCTCCTTTTCGAGTGCCCGCGCGATAGCAAGGCCATATCGGCCAAGCCCGAAAAGGATCACATCGTGGCGATGGGCCTGCCGCCCTCCCCCATCAGCCTCAGCATTGAGACGCCTACGCTCAAAGACGCCCAGAAACGGCTCTAACCGATCATAGAGTTCGTGCGAGTAGGTGATCATGTAAGTCGACGCAGCGATGGTGATGAGGCCGACCAGCGTTACCAAGCCCAGCGCGTCATCGGCAACATGTCCCAAGGAAACACCCATCGCCATAAAGATGAGCGAGAACTCGCTGATCTGCGCCACCGTTAGGCCCGCCAGCAGGCCGGTGCGTTTTCTGTACCCCATCGCACTCATGATGATCAGCACGATGAGCGGGTTGCCGATGAGCACGAACAGGGAGAGCAAAAGCGCCGGCCAGATGCTCGCGCCGAGCACCGACAGATCGAGCGAGGCACCAAGTGCGATGAAAAAGAAGAGGAGGAGAAAATCCCGCAGCGAGGAAAGCCTGGCAGCGATGGCCTCGCGAAACGGCGTAGAGGCGAGCGACACGCCAGCAAGTAAACCGCCAAGCTCCTTGCCGAACCCCAGATAGTGTCCGAGCGCGGCCAGGAGCGCCGCCCACCCAATAGCAAAGGAGACCAGAAGCTCCGGCGCGCGAGAGAGCTCCTGAACCAGCGGGTTGGCGACATACCGGATGAAAAGGACAACCGCGCCCAGCATCGCCAGCCCGTAGGCAAGCACAGCCAAGACGTCGCCGATCGCACCACCCTCCGCGGCAGCCCCGCCAACACCAATGGCCGACAGGACAATCATCGCGATGACCACAACAAGGTCCTGAACGATCAGGAAACCAAGCGCGATGCGCCCATGCAGCGCGTCGATCTCGCGCTTGTCGGACAAGAGCTTCACGATGATGATCGTTGAGGAGAAGGTCAGCGCGATAGCGACATAGAGCGCGGTCAGGGGATCAAGCCCCAGAGCCAACGCGATGAAAAAGCCAAAGACGGTGGTGAAAACCACTTGCCCAAGGCCCGTCACAAGCGCGACAGGGCCCAGCGTGCGCACAAGATTGAAGTCGAGCTTCAGGCCAACCAGAAACAACAGCACGGCAATGCCAAGCTCGGCCAACAGATCGATCTGCTCATCCGACCGAGCAATATCGAGCACCGACGGGCCAGCCAGAATGCCGACAGCAATGAAGCTGACAATCAAGGGCTGACGCAGCATCAGCCCGATGAAGCCGACACCGGCGGCCAGCACCAGGAGCGCTGCAATCTCGTAAAAAAGATAGCCTTCAAGGGCTGCGGTCATGGCGACTCAGCGTGGGGGGTTTCAAACCGTCATCGACCAGATGACCGTTAGCATTAGAGAAGTCTGATAAAGCTTTGAAGTCGTAGTAATCCGCTTGGGAGTTTTGGTATCGACCAAACCTCAGTTCGGCATGGCACCAGCGGGTACTAGCACTGGTGTCGCCCGAGCGCGTGCGCCTTCCGTCACGGGAAGGCCGCGATAGAGATGCTTGGTCGCCTCCAGGATGATTACGCCGCCGAGCGGCGATAGAATGCTCTTGCCCATGCGCTCGAAAAAGCCAGCGCTGCGCAGCGCCATGCGGGTGTTGGACGGGAAGAAGTGCAGCGCCTCCGACCAGCCGGTTGGCGAGAAATGCGCCTCCCGGCAGAGGCGAATAAGCTGACCACGCGAATAGGGCCGGCCATGGCCAAAAGGCGTTGAGTCCATGCGCGCCAACAGCCCACGCCGGTTGGGCACAACCGCGATCATCCGTCCGCCCGGAGCCAGCACGCGCCACACCTCTTCCATCAGGGTGGCAGGATGGGGCGAGAACTCCAAAGCATGAATGAGGAACACACGGTCAAGCGTGGCGTTGGCCAATGGAAGCGCTTCTTCATCCACCAAGACAGAGGCATTGGGCCCACGCGACGGCCAGTTCACACAGCCCTGTGCGCCCGGCATGAAGCTTACCAGCCGCTCGGCCTCCTCGCGGAACTGACCCAGATAGGGGTTGGCGAACCCGACACCTGCGACATCCATGCTTTTGGCATCGGCCAGATGCCGCCGCAGCGCGGCACGCAGATAGGCGCGTGTGCGCAAGCCCAGGCCGCTGGTATAAAAATCACGCAGATCAAGAATATCGACTTGCATGATCGCTCTTCTACAGGGAACCTTCAGCCGCTGCCAGAACGCAGCAACCCGAACGGACTTTCTTCATGCCCATTGCCTGCCACCTCTATCCCTGCCGGTCCGACAATTACGGCGTGCTGGTGCGCGACGAGGCCACCGGCCAAACGGCGCTGATCGATGTGCCAGAGGAGATGGCAACCCGTTCAGCTATTGAGGAAACCGGCTGGACACCGACCCATATCTTCATCACCCATCATCATGGCGATCACATTGATGGTGTCGGCGGCATCCGCTCTACGTTCGATGTTGAGGTGATCGGCAACGCTGCCGATGCTGGTCGGCTACCGAGACTGACCCGGGAAGTTCATCCAGGTGACGAGGTCATGCTCGGCGAAACGCCCTTCACAGTCTTGGACACGCCCGGCCACACGGTTGGCCATATCGCCTATGTCAGCGCCGCCGAAAAACTGGCGTTCGTCGGCGACACGCTGTTTGCGCTTGGTTGCGGACGGATGTTTGAAGGCACCGCGCCCCAGTTTCATGCCAGCCTCCAGGCACTGGCTGCCCTACCCGATGAAACGCAAGTTTTTTGCGGCCACGAATACACCCAGGCCAATGCGCGTTTTGCTGTGGCGATGGACCCGGACAATGAAGAACTTGCTGCCCATGCTGGCGAAATCGACGCCAAACGCGCCGCCGGGCACCCCACCATTCCCACCACAATGGGCGCGGAAAAACGCTTCAACCCTTTCCTGCGGGCAGCCTCCGTTGATGAGTTCGCCCGCCTGCGCCAAGCCAAAGACAATTTTTAGGACACCCACTAGGATTTCATCATGAGCACCGAGTTTTTCATCACCTCTATGGTGGTCATCCTGTTGCCGGGCACAGGCGTGCTCTACACGCTGGCCATCGGGCTCGGCCGTGGCTTCCGCGCAAGTCTTTATGCTTGCGTCGGCTGCACCGTCGGCATCGTGCCGCACATGCTGGCGAGCATCGTCGGCCTCGCCGCCCTGCTGCACGCTTCGGCGGTCGCGTTCCAGGTGATCAAATATCTCGGCGTCGCCTACCTCTTCTACATGGCCTGGACCATCCTGCGCGAAGGCGGGGCGCTTGATGTATCCGAGGACAGGCGGCCAATGAGTGCCAGGCAGACCATGCGCAACGGCACGCTGATCAACGTTCTGAATCCGAAGCTTTCGCTGTTCTTCCTGGCTTTCCTGCCGCAGTTCGTGCCAGCGACAGCCGCCAACCCGACGCTGACCATGGTCATGCTCGCAATTGCTTTCATGGCGCTCACTTTCATCGTCTTTGTCGGCTATGGGGCCTGCGCTGCCCTGGCGCGGGACTATGTGGTCTCCCGACCCAATGTCATGGTCTGGCTGCGCCGCTCTTTCGCCGCCACCTTTGGTGCGCTCGGCCTGCGGCTGGCCTTCGCCGACCGCTAGAGCATGTTCCCGAAAAGTGTGCACGGTTTTCGGATAAGAACATGCTCCAAATGACGCTGAAGGACATCATCGCGGCGCTTGATCTGCAGCCGCATCCTGAGGGTGGCTACTACCGCGAGACCTACCGCGATCCGCGCGAAGAGTCTGGCCGGTCGGTCGGAACAGCGATCTACTATGCGCTCGGCGTTGGCGATTTGTCTGCCTGGCACAAGGTAGATGCCGCCGAGATATGGCACTGGTACGCCGGAGCACCGCTTGCGCTGACGCTTTCACCCAACGGCCACGACGCCGAAGCCCATCGCCTCGGCCCCAACCTTGCCCAGGGCGAACGCCCGCAGGTCATCGTGCCCGCCGATTGGTGGCAAACCGCCGAGAGCTTGGGCGAGTGGACGCTCGTCGGCTGCACGGTTTCGCCGGGCTTCAGCTTTGAGGGCTTTGAGATGGCACCACCAGATTGGCGGCCGGTACCGCGCAAACCGGGTTCAGCCTCCTGATGGCTTGAAGATAAGATCCTTGGCGGCCAGCATCGCGCCAGCTGTCACCAACAGACAGGCAAGCGCAACCGGCCAGGTGAGCGCGCCATAGCCAAACCCGATCAACAGCAGCGTGGAAAGGATTGGCGTCGCATAGGCCGCCGCACCAAGCACCTGAATGTCCCCGCGCTTCATGCCAATGTCCCAAACGAAGAAGGCAAAACCCACCGGGAAAAGTCCAAGCGCGACGATCCCGACCCAGCCCGTGATACCCGTCGGCCAAACGGTCGTTTCATAGAGCAGATGGCAGACCAACGAAAGGGCAGACGTCAGAAGGCAGGCACCAGCCAGCGCCCCTGTTGGAACGCTCCCGAACAGGCGAGAAGTCACAGAGTAAGACGACCAGGCAAGCGCTGCCGCCAGCGCGGCTGCATAACCGAGCGCGAAGCCGGGATCGAACGCCGCACCCTGGCCGAAGATCAAAAGCGCAGCGCCACCAAACCCAAGCGCCGCACCAGCCCCGTGGAACCAGCGCAGCCGTTCACCGGGCAACAGGCCGGAGAACAGAACGATCAAAAGCGGCCAGAGATAGTTGAGAAGGTTGGCCTCCACCGCCGGCGCCAGACGAAGCGCGGTGAAGTAAAGCGCGTGATACCCAAAGCGCCCGGCAACCGCGATGGTGAGCGCCAGCGGGGTCGTCGCGATCACTTCGCGTAACCGTCCCTGACTCGCCAGCACGATCAACGCCAGAGAGCCAGCAAGCCCAAAACACAGGGCATTGAGCTGAAACGCAGGTACAGCAGCCCCGCCAAGCCCTGTCATGACGGTGAAAAGACCGAGCGTTGACCACATTGCAACCGCACCGAATCCGATCAGGGTCGCGCGCAGTCGGGCCGATTCGGACTGGCTTTTGTCTAAAGTCATGGAAGGCCATCTCATTTTCGCCCTGATCTGGTCCCCCATAACGATGTGACGCGTGAAACACCACGCCAAAGCAGGCCCTACCAACAAGGTAATCCTTGTTCTTAGCAGGCCGCGCGACAGATGAATGGAAGACGGGCCGGATCGCAAAGGGGCGGTATCTTGCGATCCAAATGCCCAACATGTATTTGCCCGGCTCTGGCCAGAAGACATCCAGCGCCCTCCCCCAACGGCCGCCATTGACTGTCAGGAAAGGACCGTCACCATGATGACCAGCCTGCTTCTTGTAGATGTTCAAGGCTTCGAAGCGCTGGCCAAAGGTCAGGTCAATGCCAAGGCACTGGTAAGCGAGCTCTCTCACACCATGCATGGGCTCACCCGTCAGGTCGCGGTCCTGCGGGCCTACTGTTCGCCGCGCGTATCCGCCTATCGCCGCACAGCCTTCCGCGACGCCGGTTTTGAGATCGTGGAGACGTCCGGCGCTGATGAAACACTGATCCTGATGACGCTCGATCTTGAAGCTCTGTCAGATGGCGACACGACCTACGAGGAAGCTGTTCTTCTGGGCGGCTCGACCGACTACACCGCGCTTGCCCGACTTGCGCGCAGCCGCATGATGATGGTCTCCGTCGCCGATCATACGAGCGTACCGAGCTCGCTGGAATCGCTGGCAGACGGATTGATCGATCTGGCTGATTTGGAGTTCGAGACAAGTTCATCAGGCGCAAGCGCCGCCACGCTGTCGATCGCCAGCTCAGTCGGGCGTGAAAGCCGCGCGACGGCCACGCTGTCGGCCATCGAGGATCGACCTGCAACGGCGCGGCTGAAACCCTCAGACATGCCCGCCACGCTGACGAGCATCGGCAGCACATCTGCCGCGAACGGCGCAGCATCAGCCGCCAAATCCGCGACCCTTGGCGCAGCACTGGCCACCCCCACACTCACCAAGATTGAGCCGGAAACCAAAGCTGAGCCAGTCGTCAAAAACGAGCCAAGCGCCAAAGCCGAAGCCAAAGAAGAACCAAAGCCAGAGGCAAAAGCCGGGGCAGACACACCAGGATCGCTCGAAGCGGTGACGCCGATGCCCAAGATCGACAGCCAAGAGCTGACGAAAACCGAGACCAAAGCCGAACAGGAAGGCCTTACCCAAGAGCTTGAAGACGCCATTGCAGCGTCCATCGGCGATGATCTAGTAAGCGATCTCACCGCCGACCCTGCTGACGCCCCAGAAACAATTGCGGTCAAAGAGGCAGCGGCAGAGGCAGCCGGCGACGACGCAAAACCCGATGCCGACACGCAAGTCTCAGCCGATGACGACAGCGCCAACCTTGATGCTCTGTTTGCCGATCTGGCCGCCGTGGATATGGACAAGCCGGGCGACAAGGACGGAGCAGACGCCGACAAGGCCGCCGCACCGACTGACGCGCCGGCAGAGCCCAACGTCGATGAACTCCTGACCAGGTTGATGTCGGACGATCTTTCATCCGATCTTTCGACCGACCTTGCTGCGGACCTAGCCAAAGATGCTGACGATGCGAAGCCGGCCCTGAATGTGGTGCCCGAGCGCTAGGAAAAGGCGCGCTTAGCGCGCCGGCAGCGCGAAGCGCGACATCAATCCACGATGGTTGGACCCAAGCGGATCCTCAATCACGCTCACGGACACCGGCTCTAGTCCGCCGCCGACAAGCACATGGTCAATGGCAAAGCCTGCATAGCTGAGCCGCGACGAGGATAGCGCCGGCCAGGTCGGTTGCATGCGCGAGGCAAGCCGAAGGTCCGCACGCTCGATCAGCGCCTCGCGAAAGGCCGGCACAAAGGCCTGAGAGTTGAAGTCTCCGGCCCACCCCACCGGTCCTTCAATCTGCGACAACCGCTCAAACAAGCGGCCAAGCTGCAGATCATGCCAATTGCCGTAATAGGGCTTGGTGAGATGTGCAGCGACCAGCGTTACCGGGCCAGCGGGCAGATCAAGTGTTGCGATCAACAGCCGGCCATGAACGGTGAAGAATGGAACGATCTCTACGTCCACAAGCGGATGCTGCGAGAAGATCGCCATGTCGCAACTCGGCCCCGGCCAGCACCCGGCTCGGTGCGCAAAGGCTGCGTTCATCGTGTCCATATGCTGATGCAGCGCCGGCGCTTCGAGCACAAAGGCAACATCTGGTGCCTCATTGGCCAGATAGGCGGCAATCTCCGCCCCGCGCGGATTGAAGCCCAAGACATTGAAGCTGATCAGAGAAATGTCAGGCGCAGCCTCGGGCGCAGGGGGTGCATGGGCATTGGCGAAAAACAGCGCGATGCTGCCAAGCAGCGCCAGACCGGCCAACGCGCTTATCGCCGCTCGCAGCTTGGCACCAAGAACCCAGAAGGCGAGCGCAGCGCCAATAAACCCAACGCCAACATGCAGTCGGCCCTGGTCGAGATGCACAAAGGGCGTATCCGGCAGAAGGCGTGGCAATCCGGCGGCCAGCACCAGCGCCACAAAGCCAACCATGATGACGCCCGTCAGCTCAACACGCCAGTTCCATCGGCCTGGCCAGCGGGACGGGGCGCGCAAAGAAGTGGGTGGAGAAGAGGTCGTGTCGGCCAAGGCGGAGCACCGGGTGATAAATTGTTCGGTTTGCCTAGCAGCCGAGCGTTAAGATCGTGCAACCACCTGCATGCCAACAAAAAAGCGGGCCCGAAGGCCCGCCTTGAAACGCTTAAGCGATTGTCGCCTAGACGAAGAACTGCGCCCCATTGGCCGAAATAGTCGAACCTGAGATGAAACCGGCATCGTCCGAGGCCAGGAACGTCACGCAGCGCGCAATCTCTTCCGGTTCACCCAACCGACCAACCGGAATCTGCGGGATGATCTTTGAGTTGAGCACATCCTCGGGGATCGCCCGGACCATCTCGGTACCAATATAGCCGGGGCACACGGCGTTGGCGGTGATCCCAGCGCGCGCGCCTTCCTGGGCCAGCGACTTCACAATGCCGAGGTCGCCCGCCTTGGTGGCAGCATAGTTCACCTGACCAGCCTGGCCCTTCTGGCCGTTGATCGAGGAGATCACGATCACGCGGCCAAACTTGCGCTCGCGCATGCCTGGCCACACCGGATGGATGGTGATGACCAAACCGGTGAGGTTGGTGTCGCTCACCTCTTTCCACTGGTCAGGCGTCATGCGGTGGAACATGGCATCGCGGGTGATCCCAGCGTTGGCGACGACAATATCGATCGGGCCGTTTTCTTCCTCAACCTTGGCGATACCGGCAGCGGAAGCCTCGTAATCGGCAACATTCCATTTGTAGGTTTTGATGCCTGTTTCGGCGGTGAAGGCGGCTGCCTTCTCGTCATTGCCGGCATAGGTGGCGGCGACCGTGCAGCCCTCCGCTTTCAGCGCTTTTGAAATCGCCTCGCCAATACCGCGCGAGCCGCCTGTTACGAGTGCCACTCTGGCCATGGATGTTCCCTCTATTGTTGTACTGAAAAATGCTGCCAAGCCGCCGGCTCTTATTGGCTGTTAGGCGGCTTGACCTATTGGTGATGATGACTGGATCAGCCGCGCTCGACGCAGAGTGCCACGCCCATGCCACCGCCGATGCACAGCGTGGCAAGGCCCTTCTTGGCGTCGCGCTTTTGCATTTCGAACAGCAGCGTGTTGAGGACGCGGGCACCGGATGCGCCGACCGGGTGACCGATGGCAATCGCACCGCCATTGACGTTCACGATCGCCGGATCCCAGCCCATGTCTTTGTTCACAGCGCAGGCCTGAGCGGCGAACGCTTCATTGGCTTCGACAAGGTCAAGATCGTCGACTTTCCAGCCAGCTTTCTCCAATGCCTTGCGCGACGCCGGGATCGGGCCGGTACCCATGATCGCAGGGTCGACACCAGCGGTTGCCCAGGCAGCAATGCGCGCCATCGGCGTGATGCCGCGTTTTGAGGCTTCTTCTTCGCTCATCAGCACAGCAGCAGCGCCGCCATCATTGATGCCGGACGCATTGGCCGCCGTCACCGTGCCTTCCTTGTCGAAGGCCGGGCGCAGTTTGGAAATACCTTCCACCGTCACGCCGTGCTTGATGTACTCATCATCTTCAACCACCGTCTCGCCTTTGCGGTGCTTGACGATGTGGGCAACGATCTCATCCTTGAACTTGCCGGCCTTCTGGGCGGCCTCAGCTTTGTTCTGGGAAGCGACGGCGAACTCGTCCTGCTCATCGCGTGTAAGCTGCCACTGCTTGGCAACGTTTTCGGCCGTCGTGCCCATCAGGTATTTATGGAAGGCATCGGTCAGCGCGTCATACATCATGGTGTCGACCATCTTGCCGTCACCCATCTTCACACCGCCGCGCAGATGCATCGCGTGCGGCGCCATGGACATGGATTCCTGACCGCCAGCCACGATGATGTCAGCATCCCCCGACATGATCTGTTGCATGCCAAGCGCCACCGCGCGCAGGCCGGACCCGCACAGCTGGTTGATGCCCCAGGCGGTTGTTTCCTTCGGACAGCCAGCCCCCATAGATGCCTGGCGCGCTGGATTCTGACCCTCACCGGCCGCCAGAATCTGACCCATGATCACTTCATCAACGTCATCGGGCGAGACCCCTGCGCGGTCGAGTGCGCCCTTGATCGCGGTCGCCCCAAGTTCATGCGCTGGAACGGTGGCAAACGAACCGTTGAAGGAGCCGACGGGCGTGCGAGCCGCCGATGCGATAACCACTGATGTCATGAAAGCTCTCCTTAGAAGCTGAAAAGGCGAGGCGGCGCCTCATCACGATCTCGCCGTTGCCACCACTCAACGCTGGCTGGGTTGGCACTGTCAATTGACCAAAAGAAAGGCAGCCACCTTGATTCCCGTCAACTCACCTTTTCGCGGCTGCATCATGCTATGTTGTGCTTTGCAGCAGACTGGGTCATACCTGGACGATACGGGGGCGCTGCCGCGCTGGGCGGGACCCACACCACCGCACGCCGCACCTTGCGGGGACGGTGCGCATAGGAGGATGAAACGCGATGGCACTGCAATCCGATACGGATGCCACTGCATCCGCCACCGTCATCAAAAAGTACGCCAACCGCCGCCTCTACAACACCGGCACATCGACCTATGTGACGCTCGATGATCTGGCCGACATGGTCAAAGCCGGCGAAGACTTCGCGGTGCAGGACGCCAAGTCCGGAGAGGACCTCACCCGCTCCGTCCTGACCCAGATCATTTTCGAGCAGGAAAGCCGAGGCACCAACCTTCTGCCCATCACGGTGCTGCGCCAGTTAATCCGCTTCTATGATGACAGCATGCACGCGGTGGTGCCCAGCTATCTGGAGCATTCCATCAACCAGTTCGTCGCCGAGCAGGAAAAAATCCGCGAAACGATGACACAATCACTGGGCGGAACACCGCTCGGCGCGGCCGCTGCCATGGGCGATGCGATGCAGGAACAGACCCGCCGCAACATGGAGATGTTCCAGAAGGCCATGTCCAACGCCATGACCATGTTTGTGCCCTTTACCGGCGCGACCGACGAAGGTGGTCAGGCCCCGACACGGGGCGCCAAAGATGCCAGCATTGACGAGCTGCGCGAACAGCTTGCCGCCATGCAGTCCAAGCTGGATTCCATCACGCCCGACAAGGGTTAACCCGCTTCCCATCTGCGCACATTAACCGAGCCCGTTCACGCTACCGGGCCATTGCGCTCGCGCGAACGCACACCATCTGATATCTTAACAAACAGTTAAGAGGTCTGAGGCCTTGCCGTTTCGCTGCGGCACACCTCCGGCCAGGATAGAAGGTGGTGTATGCGCATTTCCTCTTCAGGCAGTGTTCGGCATTTCCCGGCAGGTCAAAGCACCTCGGCCGGTCAATCCCGCGATACGCGTTCTGAAGAGGCGTTTGCCATTGAAGAAACGTCCCCTGCCGCACCGCATCACCGCGAGCGCCGCTCTTCGGAAAACCTCGCCAATGCCCAGGCTCTGCGTCTGGGTCTGGCAGCTCAAATGCTGACGACGCGGCCAGCCAATGACACAACGCCGTCCTTGCCCGTCCCACCGGCCGCGCGGGGTGCAGCGCGTTATGCAACCACAGCGCAAGGCGTCGATCAGGCCATCCGCCTAGGCTTCATCCGCACCATCTAAAGGCCAAACGCTAGAGACCGGCCGCGCCGCCATCCTTGCGCGGATCGGAACCCGCGACCATCGACCCTGTCTGCGGGTCGCGCCAGATGGCCTGCCCACCGCCAATGGGATGGACTGCCGGCTTGGCCGGATGACCTTTGGCCCTTAACCCCTCAAGTACATCGTCACCGAACGCACGCTCGACAATCGGCTCGTTGCTTTTGACGTCCCAGAACACGCGCGGCGCATCAAGGGCAGCCTGCGGGTCCATGCCATAGTCGACCATGTTGGTGATGAAATGCGCGTGTCCGGACGGCTGATAAGCGCCGCCCATAACGCCGAAGCTCATCACCGGCTTGCCGCCCTGCAGTGCCATTGCCGGGATGATGGTGTGCATGGGCCGCTTACCGCCCTTCATCTCGTTGGCATGGCCTTCGCGAAGCGAGAAGCAGGCGCCGCGATTCTGCAACACGATGCCGGTTTTCTCCGTCGCCGTCATGGCGCCGAAATCGCCATAGACCGAATAAATGAGCGAGACCATGCGGCCTTCGGAGTCGGCGGTTGAGAGATAGATTGTATCAGAATCTGGAACCTCTGGCAGGACGAAGCTTGCATTGCGCTTGGCCGGATCGATCTGTGCGGCAAGCGCATCAATGGCCGCCTCGTCATAGAGCTTGGCTGCATCGACGGTGGTGTCGAAATCACCAACAAACGCATCGCGCACCGTGTAGGCGGCGCGGCAGGCTTCCAGTTCCAGATGGTGACGCTCCGGCCCGAACGGATCGAGCGTTGCAAGATCAAACCGCTCCAGGATCTTCAGTGCGATCAGCGCCACGACCCCCTGGCCGTTTGGTGGAAGCTCGGCAATGGTCAGACCGCGATAATCGGCGGTGATCGGCATCACCTTGTCGGCCTGGCAGGCCGCCATGTCCGAGAGGCTCATCACGCCGCCTCGCTCGCGCACGTGAGCGACAATGTCCTGCGCGATCTCGCCGGTATAGAACGCATCCGCGCCATTCTGCTGGATCACTTGCAGCGTCTCGGCAAGTTGCGGCCAGACGATACGATCCCCAGCCACCGGGACATGGCCCTTGGGCCGGAAGACGCGCGCCAGAACCGGGTCAGCCTCAACCTGACCGGCAAATTCCGGCTTCGCCCAATCATAGGCAACGCGGTCTCCAACAATCCAACCATCACGGGCAAGCTTGATCGCGGGCTCCAGAAGCGTGCGGAATCGCGTCGTCCCATAGTGGCTGGCCAGATACTCAAAACCACGCAGCGCACCAGGCACCGTGATAGAATGCACATGGGTGTAGGGGACCTTGGCGTGGCCCTCATCACGCAGCATCTGGGCATCCAACATAGACGGTGAACGACCGGACCCGTTCACGCCGTGCAGGGTTCCATCTGGCTGAGCGACGATTGCAAAACAGTCACCACCAAGGCCCGTCATATGCGGTTCCACCACGCTCAGCACAGCCGAAGCGGCCAACGCTGCGTCCACGGCATTGCCGCCGTCACCCATGGTTTGTAGGGCCGCCGTTGTAGCCGCCGGGTGGGATGTCGCCGCCATCATGTGATTGCCACGAGCCGGTGACCTGCCTGGTGCTTGAAAGTCGCGCATCATATCTCCCGTTCTTCCCCTCCTGGTGGACGCTCTTTGTGCGCCATCCTTTTGTGACGATGCGGCAAAACAGTTCCAACCGCCGCCGCCAGCCATGGTGAGGGTTCTAGCTTTCTGCTACGCGCCTAGCACAGATCACCGACTTGCCCAGAGCCCACATTTGGAGAATCCGTCATGCCTCTGACCCTCGACCAGGCCAACACGCTCATCGCCGCCGCCATCAAAGAAGGCGCCGATAAAGGTTTCCAACCTCTCGCCGTCTGCGTTCTGGATGCTGGTGGCCATGTACAGGCTTTTCAGCGTGCCGATGGCGCATCAATGATGCGCTTTGAGATCGCCAAGGGCAAAGCCTATGGCGCGCTTGCTGTTGGCAAGGGCTCACGCTGGCTGAACGCGCAGGCTGAGGGCCGCCCGCACTTTCTGGAAGGCCTGTCCAACGTATCCGGCGGCAAGATCGTGCCGGTGCCCGGCGGCGTCCTGATCAAGGAAGAGAACGGCACCTTGCTCGGCGCGGTCGGCATCACGGGCGATACGTCGGACAATGACGAGATCGCCGCCTTGGCTGGCATCGCCGCCATCGGCAAAACCGCCGTCACCGACTAGTTTGCGCCGTTAGCAGATTTAGAAGGAACTGCCTGGCGAGATCGCAACATCCCGCCGGGCGACACGCATGGCCCCGAGAAGTGGGGCCGGTTTTCGGGCCAAGGCCATGCAAGAGGAAAGGAGTGTCGCCCTAGAAAGACCCACCAGGTGAGATGGCAACATCTCGGCGGGCGACATTCAGGCTGATCCAGAAACCGGCCAACACATCAATCAGCGCCACGAGCACCAGAAGGGCGAACAACCCGCTTGCAGCAGGCGCCCAGACGATGAACAGCACCAGCGCCCCCATGGCCGTTATCACCGACAGAACGTGATCGAGCACTGGCGCGAAACCGGTGCGCGTTGCCTTCACAACCTCCAAGAACAGGGCAATGATGGCGATCGCCGCCACTGTATGGCCTTGCGTCACTGTTACGGTCCCGCCCGACAGCATGGCCTGCGAGATCAGGACCGAATCAAACGCCGCCACGCCGCCAGGACCCATGACCAGGACGGCATAAACGATGAGCGGAACAAGTGTCAGCGGGATGGAAAACAACAAGCGCATTCGGGGGCGAACTCCAGCGTGCCGGGCAAAAGAAAAGGCCGGTCACATGCCGGCCTTTCTACAAATCCTAGTATGACGCCATCAAGGCGTCCTACTCGTCCTTCGGCTCCAGAATCTGGCGACCCCGATACATGCCAGACTTCAGATCCACATGGTGCGGGCGACGCAGCTCGCCAGAATCCTTGTCTTCGACATAGGTCGGTGCAGCCAGGCCATCAGCCGAACGGCGAAAACCGCGCTTCATGCGGCTCACTTTTCTCTTCGGAACAGCCATCGTCACTCTCCAACTGGTTCAAACGTACGAGCAGAGGCGCGCGCAACGGCGCCGGCCACAGACCCGCAAAATTCGGAAGGCCGTCCTATACAGCCCAAGTGCCGGTCTGCAAAGCCCTTTTGCGCAGCCCAATCACGCTTTTTCGGTCAGCTTGTCGGCTCCGGCGGACGCAAGCAGCCAATATAGGCACCCATCTGCCGGGCGCGGCCGGAAATGACATCCGCGAGCGCCGCCTGACGGCGGGTTGGGCGGGCCGCATCGCGCTCGGCAGGAAGGGGTAGCGCGGCGACCAACAAAGCCGCCTGGCGACGTGAAAGATCAGCAGCTGAACGGGCAAAAGCGCCCTGGGCCGCCGCTTCAAAACCATAGACCTGAGGCCGCAACTCCACGATGTTAATGTAGAGTTCCATGAGCCGTCGCTTGCTCAGAACCAGATCCAGCCAGACGGCGAGCGGCACTTCCAGTGCCTTTCGGAAGGCAGAACGACCCTGCCAAAGAAACAGATTACGAGCCACCTGCATCGTCAGCGTCGATGCGCCGCGTGCATCCTCACCCGCACGCCAGCGCTCGAATTGAGCCAACAGCTCATCCCAATGGACGCCAGAATGGGTGCAAAAGGTCTGGTCTTCCGATGCGATCACCGAATGGATGAGCACCGGCGCGGCATCATCAAGAGCGATCCAATCCCGCTCATAGCCCTTGAGCGTCACCAGATCGCGAGCCATCAACGTCGATACGGGCGGTAAGATTGAAGACCACAGGGTGCCAATCAGAACCAGCGCCAAGGGCACCGCGACCACAAGGCCCAAGCCCAAGCCAAACCGGCGCAGGAGCATGGGAGACCCGCGCTTAGCCCGGCGACCCTTCGCTGTCCGGCTTGGTAAAAGACGGCTCAGCCAACCAAGCGCCAAGGGGCGGCGCGATCTTTTCCTTGTGCGGGCATCAGCCATTGGTTAGGCCCATCGCTGCTGGCATTGCTATGCCGTCCTGACCGGTAAAGACCATCCATGATCGACCCTGCCGGGCCCGTCCCGCCTGCCGACCCGAAAGAACATCTTGCCCGTATCGCCGACAGCATCTCGCGCGATATGGACCAGCTTTTGGCAGAGCTCAAGGCACCTGAACGGTTGGTCGCCGCCATGCGCCACGCCGTTCTGGCCGGCGGCAAGCGCCTAAGGCCGGTTCTGGTACTGGAAGTCGCCCACATGCTGACGGCCAGTACACATTCCAAAACGCAGCTTCCGCCCGGCGCTCCGCAGATCGCCATGGCGGTCGAGTGTATCCATACCTATTCGCTCATCCATGACGATCTGCCCTCCATGGATGATGATGATCTCCGGCGCGGACAGCCGACCGTTCACAAAGCCTTCGACGAGGCAACGGCCATTCTGGCCGGTGATGCGCTCCAGACCCTCGCCTTTGAGTTGGTTGCGACCTGCGGGCACCCCAAAACGCCAATGATGGTTCGCGACCTCGCGCGCGCCGCCGGTGCGGACGGCATGGTCGGCGGGCAGATGCTTGATCTCGCCGCGGAGGGGCGCTTTGGCCAAGCCACCACGATTGGAGACACCTATGCGCTGGCCGCCATGCAGGCGATGAAAACGGGCGCACTGATAGAGGTCGCCTGTTCGCTCGGCGCCCATCTGGCGCTGGCGCCTGAGGAAGAACGCCAGCGTGTCGCCCGGTTCGGGCAATCGCTCGGTCTCGCCTTCCAGATTTCCGACGATCTTCTGGATGTGAACGCGACAGCCGAACAGGCCGGAAAGCGCACCGGGAAGGACGAAGCTGCCGGTAAGACCACCTGGCCCGGACTGCTGGGCGTTGAGGGCGCACAAAAGGCCCTGGATGCAAGCCTGGGCGACGCGCTAACCGCGCTTGAACCCTACAAGGAAGCCGCAGCGCCCCTGCAGTTCCTGGCCGTCAGCTTGAAGGATCGAACGATCTAGGATCAGCAGTCAGGCAGCGCTGCCGACGGACGGCTCAGAGCTCCATTTGATCGCCTCATGGCCGCGCAGATGATCGATGATCGTCTCATAGAGCGGCACCTTGAAGTTCACAGCTCGGCTCGGCGCCTCTTCGATCGTTACCCAGTCCCAGCGGTCAAACTCAGGTTCGTGCCCGTCCGGCGGGGTGACCACATCGATTTCGCTGTCAGTTCCATCGAGTTTGTAGACAAACCAACGCTGCTTCTGACCGCGATACTTGCCTTTGAGCGCTGTGCCGATGAGATCATCCGGCAGATCATAGGTGAGCCAGCCTGGCACATCGGTGATGAGAGTAACCGAACGGATCGACGTTTCCTCATAGAGCTCGCGAAGACTGGCCTTCTCAGCGTCCTCGCCCTCATCGATACCGCCTTGAGGGAACTGCCAAAGCCGGGCCTCGCCCTGATACTCTTCATTTGGGAGCCGGCGCCCCATCCAAACCAGACCATCGCGATTGACCACAATCGAGCCCACACAGGGGCGGTAGGGCAGCGCCCGTTTTTCTTCGGCCATCAAAGGCCCAGCCTGTTTGGCCATGCAATGCTCCGCTAACGCACAAGGTTGGAAACGGGCACCAGCACAATGCCTTTGTCGGCAAGGCTCGATGCCCAATCCTCAAGCGCAGTAATGGTCAAAGGTAACGCTGACGCGACACCAACGGCCGAACCACGTTCGCGGGCTATGGCTTCCAACTGCGCCAGGCGATTGTCAATGGCCTGACGTTCGGTGCGTGCATCGATCACAACGTCGGCGCGCAGCGCTGGGTTGCCCTCTCCGGCAACCGAAGCAAGGCGGGTGCGAGCCGAGCGGCTGTCATCGACAACCAACAAACCGCGCCCAACAACATCGGCAACGATCGGCGTCAGCACCGCATCGTCGGAGGCAAATCGCCCACCCATATAGTTCATGATCCCTATTGGCGTCTGAACCCGGGAGATCGCCCAGTGCAACCTGTCCAGATTGGCGGCCGTATCGAGCCCGGCCTGGAGCGTATGCGGCCCCGGGTCATTGTTGGGATAGTCGAACGGCTCCATGGGCACTTCGATGAGATACTCATGGCCTGATTGACGGGCGCGCGCCGTCCAACGCGACAGAGAATTGCCATAGGGCGCAAAGGACAGCGTCACTGCTCCCGGAAGCCGGTCGATCACAGACTGCGTGCTGGTCTGGCTCAGACCCATGCCACCGACAATAAGCGCAACACGCGGCTGTCCGGGGAGGATCGTCCCAGCTTCCACCGGGCGAGCATAAGCATCCAGTGGGCGCTCGCCGCCCGGACCCAGAACCGGCACAAAGCTGTTGGCATCAAAGCGCTCGACAAGGCCGCCATTGGCCACTGACGCGAGCCGACCCTGGGCATCAAAATCAGAATCAATGGCGATACCGAGCCTTTCGCCCTCATCATCGGACGCTTCGCCGTCCGCTGGTTGCGGCACTCTGAGAATTTGTGGCTCACCCGGCACTGGCCGTGCTTCGGGCGGCAAGGGTTGGGTCAAACCGTTCTCTTCGGGCTCAGCAGCGCGCGTGGCGACCTGAATGTCAGCCTGCCCCGTTGGCTCACCACCCAAACGGTCCTCGATGAGAAACAGCCAAGCGCATAGCGCAACCAGGACAACGGCCAAAAGACCGCCGCCAACCCGGTTAAACCAGAACAACACTTTTGGCAGCAGCATGTGCCAATCAACCCGCGCCTTAGGGGGCGTCAGGGGAGCATGCAGAGTGCTGTCGACATCCGTCGCCATTGTGCGAGACCCATAAAAAAACCGACGCCCTGTTCTAGGGCGTCGGCTTTAAGCATTGGTTAACCATGCTGGCCTGCATGGCGCTCCGGTCAGCGCTTAATTGGGCAGCGGCGCGTTCGGATCAGGCGGGAAGGCCGCATGGGTCTCTTCACCGCGCAGCAGGCTCAGCGCGTACTGAAGCTGCGTGTCGAGATCTGCCTCGGCGGGCACATAGACCGATGAGCCAGAGCGCTCGACTTCATCCTCATTGGCCAAGTGTCCATCAAGGGATGCTTCACCGCCTGGCGTGTCCAGACCGACAAGTTCTTCCGGCAGGTTTTCCTGCAGAATTTCAATGTCAGGATCGATACCCCGCGCTTGGATTGAGCGACCCGACGGCGTGTAATAGCGCGCCGTCGTCAGGCGAACCGCGCTGGTTGCGGACATCGGGATCACCGTTTGCACCGAACCTTTGCCGAAGGACAGAGAGCCGACAATGGTGGCACGGCGATGATCCTGAAGCGCGCCAGCAACGATCTCCGAAGCGGATGCCGAGCCGCCATTGACCAGCACCACCAGCGGCAAACCGCCGATCAGATCGCCCGAGCGGGCATTGTAACGGCGCGTTTCCGCTTCCGTGCGGCCACGGATCGAGACAATCTCGCCGCGGTCCAGGAACGCATCCGACACCGCCAGCGCCTGATCGACAAGACCGCCAGGATTGTTGCGCAGATCGATCACATAGCCAGAGATTTCAACGTCGGCTTCTTCGGCTTCTTCATTCAGCGCCAGGATTTCCTGGTCGAGACCGTCATAGGTCTGGCCAGAGAACTGGGTGAGACGCAGATAGCCGATATCACCTTCCAGGCGACTGCGGACGGAGGCGATGCGGATGGTATCGCGCTCAAGCGTCACATCAAACGCGTCTGCGCCATCACGCTGAACTGTAATGGTGATGGGCGTCCCCACCACTCCGCGCATGCGCTCAACGGCATCGGAAAGCGTCAGCCCCTGCACCTGCTCGCCATCAAGATGGGTGATCAGGTCATTGGCAAGAATTCCAGCGCGTGCAGCAGGCGTTTCATCGATCGGCGAAACGACCTTCACCAATCCATCTTCCATCGTCACCTGAATACCAAGGCCGCCAAACTCGCCACGCGTTTGCTCTTGAATATCCTCAAAAGCATCCGGGCCCAGATAAGCCGAGTGCGGATCAAGCGCCGTGAGCATGCCCTGCAAGGCATTTTCGATCAGCTCGGCCTCTTCTTGCGGCTCGACATAGTCATTGAGCACGCGCTCAAACACATCGCCGAACAGTTTCAGCTGGTTGAAGGTTTCCGCACCTGTGGAAGCTTGTGCGCCCAACGGCCCGAACTGGTACATGGTCGCGCTGAACGTCAGCGCCACGCCCATGCCCATACCCAGCACAAAGACTGGTATCTTTTTCATCATCCGTCTGTCCTTTGACCGTCCGATTGCGCCCACCATGACGAAGAATCAATGGGACGTCCATCCTCGCGCAACTCAACGAACAACACAGGTTGCGGAGCTTGACTTGATCCGTCCGTTAGTACGGTCGAACCACGTTCACCCATGGCAGCGATCGGCTCTCCCATCAGGACAAACTGCCCCAATGCGACATTAATGCGGCTCATGCCCGCCAAAATCATTCGGTAGCCATCACCGACGTCCAGAATGATCACCTGACCATAGGTGCGGAAAGGCCCGGCATAGAGGACCCAACCGTCCGATGGCGCAACAACGCGAGCGTTCGCCCTTGTTGCTATATGGAGCCCTTGGCTGATTTCGCCAAACCTGTCGGGCTCTCCAAAGTTCAAAAGTGCGTCACCACGCACCGGGCGCTGAATGATTCCCTGCGCGCTTCCAAAGGCAAAGGCTGGCTGAATGCGGCCGGGATCTTCAAGAAAAGCGCGGGCCGCGCGGTCATCGGCGGGCGGGGGTGGATCATCACGGGCAGCATCGGCGCGCGCCAATGCTTCGCGCACGCTGGCAAGCTCGGTCTCCAGGTCGACCAGGAGGTTCTCCAACGAACCCGCTTCACCAGCCAGGATGGCAGCCCGTTCCCGCTCGCGTTCCAGAACAGCCTGATTCTCTTCGCGCAGCCGAGAGCGTTCAAACAGAACCAGTTCGATTCGCTCTTCCTCCTGGGCCAGCGCTTCGGCATCGGCAAGCAACACATCAAGCGCGGCATCAAGCTCCCAGCGAGCCTCATCCAGCGCTGCCAAATCACTCGCAAGCGCGCGTGATTCGGCCTCAAGCTCAGGGAACGCCACGCCCAGAAGAAGCGCCGAGCGTACCGAGCGAAGCGCATCGCCTGGCGAGACAAGCAGAGCCGGCGGCGGCTCGCCGCCCATGCGCACCATGGCGGACAGAAGGACCGCGATCCGCGCCCGCTGCGCGTTGAGGGATTCTTCGAGCGCTTGAGCATTGCCGTCCAAAACACCGATCCGCTCGCGCTGGACCTCGATCCGTGCGGCGATCGTTTCGGCCTGTCCTGTCGTGCGGATGAGAAGCTGCGTTAGGTCTTCAACGTCCGCATCGATGGAGGCGAGTTCTTCTTCCAACATGGATTGTCGTGCTTCGGCAGCCGACAAGTCCGAACGCAGACGCTCCAACGCATCGGCGGCAACGTCGCGCTCGTCCTGCAACTCCTGCTGGGCAACGGTATCACCTGTCTCAGGTGCCGTTTGGGCAAAGGCCGGCACCAACAGGTAATGCATGGCCAAACAGGCAAGAAGGGTGAGAGCAGAGCGCATAAAAGACCGGGTCAGCCAGCAATCAGCCAAATCTAGGGCGAGAGCGTTTAAGAGCCCGTTAAGGGCTGATTAACCACGTCGCTAAACCCGATGATAAGGATGCCCGGAAAGCACCGTGGCGCAACGATAGAGTTGTTCGGCCACAAGCACCCGCACAATCTGGTGCGGGATCGTCATCGCTCCAAAACTCAGGGTCATATCGGCCCGCTGACGCACTGAAGCATCCAGCCCATCGGGCCCACCAACGACACAGGCGATGACGCGGCCTGAGTCCTTCAGATCGGCAAGCCTTGAAGAAAAATCGGGGGTAGTGAGAGCTTTTCCGCGCTCATCGAGCGCGATGACAAAACTGCCGGTATCAACACGCTCAAGCAGCGCCTTGGCCTCTTCAGTCTTTCGCTGCGCGGGTTGGCGGGCGCTCGATTCCCGCAGTTCGATCAGCCGAGGTTCGGGAAAGCCCAGGCCTCCAGCAAGCGGCTTCAAGCGTGTCCAATAGCGGTCAAACAAATCGCGCTCTGGACCAGCCTTGAGCCGGCCCACAGCCAAAAGGGTAACCATCGTCGCGAACGCTTTTGGGGGTCTTAAGCGTTCGGCGTGTCGGAAAAGCTGTCATCCCACAGCTTTTCCATATTGTAGAAGGTGCGCACTTCCGGACGGAACAGATGCACGATCACGTCGCCCGTATCGATCAGCACCCAGTCCGCGTACGGCAGGCCCTCAATGCGTGGGCTGCCATGACCGGCCTCTTTCAAGGCCCGCTGCACCTGGTCGGCAACCGCCGAGACATGACGCTGCGAGCGGCCCGACGCGATGATCATCGCATCCGCCAGCGCGGACTTGCCTTCCAGATCGATGGAGATGATGTCCTCGGCCTTGGCGTCTTCCAAAACCGTTTGGACTGTTGAGAGGATGCTCGCACCAGATGCGGTGGCACCTTGGGCGAGTGTCGCCGTAGTGATGGGATCAACGGCTGTGTTTTGCGGGGTCAAACCGGCAAAAGTCCTTTCACATGGGTTCAGGTTGCGTGAGCGCCGCGCAGACCTGGCCAGAAATGCGCCATTGATCTGCGCACGCATGCGGGCGAACCAAACACCGCATACGTGTAATGTGGCCGGCAAATCTTAACGTTTCAAGACAACAACGCCCGTTTAGCGCGCAGAAGTGTTGACGAACTGGACGATAACGGCCCACGAACAAACGACCATATAGGTGGTTTAGCGCCAGGCAGAAGGGCCGCATCGACGCTATCAAGCCGTTGTTTTTCAAACCTTTGTGCAACTTTTGACGAAAGCGCGGCATGACGAGAGCCCGGTCTGTCGATCACGGCTATTGGGACCCGGGCGACAATGGACTTCCACTCGTTCCAGTTGTGAAAGCCGGCAAGATTGTCCGCACCCATCAACCAAACGAATCGCACGTCCGGCCGCATGGTTTGCAGGATTGAAACCGTGTCGGCCGTGTAGCGCACGCCCAGATGTTGCTCGACATCGAGGATATGGGCACGCGGATTACCCGCCACCTTGTCAACCGCCGCCATCCGCGCTTCAAGCCCATGGCTCGGATCGTGCGCCTTCAAGGGATTGCCCGGTGTCACAAGCCACCAGATCCAATCCAGCTTGACGGCCTTCAAGCCCTGTTCTGCGACTAGAATATGGCCGTCATGAACGGGATCAAACGAGCCTCCATAAAGCCCGACCGACTGGCCAACACCGACGGCTGGCAGTCGTACACGCTGCGCCGGATACCGAGGAGGGAAACCATTCAAGGGCGTGTTTGACCCGTGCCACGCACCACATAGTGGAAGCTGGTCAGCTGCTCTAAGCCGACCGGTCCGCGTGCATGCATGCGGCCTGTGGCAATGCCAATCTCTGCGCCCATGCCAAACTCACCACCGTCGGCAAACTGCGTGGAGGCGTTGTGCATCACAATCGCCGAATCGCAGTGGTTGAGGAAGGTCGCTGCCGTTTCGTTGTCTTCGGTCACAATGCTTTCGGTGTGCGCCGACCCATAGGTCGCGATGTGATCGAGGGCGGCATCGACACCGTCGACGACACCAACCGTGATGATGGCGTCACCATACTCAGTCGACCAATCCCCTTCGTTCGCCGCCTCAACACCGCTTGCCAGCGAGCGCACGACATCATCGCCGCGCACCTCACACCCAGCCTCTTGAAGGGCCTCGACCAATGGCACGGTGAACCGATCAGCAGCGGCTTGATCAATCAGCAGCGTTTCGGCTGCACCACAGATTGAGGTCCGCCGCATCTTGGCATTGACGACAATGTCCTTGGCCATGGCGAGGTCGGCCGCCTGATCGACATAGATGTGGCAGATGCCCTCCAGATGCGAGAACACGGGCACACGGGCCTCATCTTCCACGCGCCCGACATGCGACTTGCCTCCACGCGGCACGATGACATCGACGGTGCCATTGAGCCCGGTCAGCAAGGCCCCCACCGCAGCACGGTCAGTGATGGGCACAAGCTGCACCACGTCGGCGGGTAGACCCCCCGACTCCAGCCCCTCAGCAATTGCTGCATAAAGTGCCTGATTGGTTTCAATCGTGTCGGACCCACCGCGCAGAATGGAAGCGTTGCCCGCCTTCATGGCGAGAGCCGCCGCGTCCACCGTCACATTGGGACGGCTTTCATAGATAATGCCGATGACACCGAGCGGCGTTCGTACCCGTGCGATATCGAGGCCGTTGGGCCGATCCCAGCGCGCGATTTCATCGCCAACCGGATCCGGGAGGGCCGCAATGTCTTCCACCGCCTTGGCGATTGCCTCGACGCGCTCCGGGTTCAGCGTCGCCCGCTCTTGATAGGCTGACGTAACATCGCGCTGGCGCATGCCAGCCAAATCGCGGGCGTTGGCAGCCAGCACATCGTCGGTGCGCGCGCGAATGCCAGCTGCGATCGCGGCCAGGGCCGCGTTCTTAGTGTCGGTCGAGGCCTGCGCAATATCGCGCGCTGCTTTACGGGCGCGGTTGCCCATATCCTGCATCAGCGCCACGACGTCGACGACTGCTTCACTGTCCAACAAAGCCATACTCAACCCCCGGTTTCGTCCTGCGCCTTAGCGGCTCCGGTTAACGCCATATCGTCGCGATGCACCATCGCATTACGCCCGGCATAGCCCAAAATCGCTTCGATTTCAGAGCTTTTTCGCCCGGCAATTTTTTGCGCATCCACACTGTCATAGGCAACCAGACCGCGTGCAACCTCGTTGCCATCGGGTGTAGTGATGCGCACAGCGTCACCGCGCTCGAAGGAGCCGGTAACGGCTCGAATGCCTGCCGGTAGCAACGACTTGCCCGCCTTGAGGGCCCGCACGGCACCGTCATCGATGACAAGGGCACCATGCGCATCCAGCGACCCTGCAATCCAACGCTTGCGTGCGGTGGCGGGATTTCCATCGGGTGCGAACCAGGTGCACCGGGCACCATCATCAATGGCCTTCAGTGGATGCAGATCCTGACCGGACGCGATCACCATCGCCGCCCCGGCGCCGGTGGCCATCTTGGCTGCATCAACCTTCGTCTTCATGCCGCCACGCGAGAGGTTGGACCCTTCACCGCCGGCCATCGCCTCAATCTCAGGTGTGATGTTCTCGATTACAGCCAAGTGCTCGGCGGTCGGGTCTTTGGCCGGTGGGGCCGTGTAGAGCCCATCAATGTCCGATAGGAGAACCAGTGCGTCGGCACCTATCATCGACGCCACACGCGCCGCCAGCCGATCATTGTCGCCGTATCGAATTTCGTTGGTGGCGACGGTGTCGTTCTCATTGACGACCGGGATCGCGCCACGTGCCAACAGCGTGCCGATGGTGGCACGCGCATTGAGATAACGCCGCCGCGCTTCGGTATCGCCCAGCGTTAGAAGCACCTGCCCAGCCACAAGATCGCGCGCGCCAAGCGCTTCGGCATAGGCTCGCCCGAGTGCAATCTGACCCACGGCGGCAGCCGCCTGCGCATCTTCCAGCTTGTCAGGCCGGGCCGCCATGCCGAGCACGGTGCGCCCCATGGCAATGGCGCCGGACGAGACCAGAACAAGCTCGCACCCCGCATCGGCGAGATCTTTCAGATCGTCGGCAAGACTCTCCAGCCAGGCACCTTTCAAGGCGCCGGAAGCGCTGTCGACCAGGAGCGATGAGCCGATCTTGATGACGATCCGCTTATGCTTGGCAAGCGGTAGAAAGCGCTCGCCCAGTCCTGCCTCCTCGGAAGGGGTTTCCATCAGGGCCGCCATGGCGCGGCCTCCTCAGCGGGAAAGGCATTTTCGGCTTCCTGCTCATCATCAAGAAGTCGCATGATTGCGCGCAACACCTCGGTCACGCCATCCTGCGTTGCCGCCGACACCAGCATGGGCCGCTTGTCCGATGCCTTGCCCAAGGCTGCCAACTTGTCAGCGCGGTCCTCCTCGGACAGCGCATCGGATTTCGACAGCGCCAGGATTTCGGGCTTGTCGCCCAGCCCGTGGCCATAGGCCTCCAGCTCGCCGCGGATGACACGGTAAGCCTCAGCCACATCATCCTGCGTTCCATCCACCAGATGAAGGAGCACCTTGCAGCGCTCGACATGGGACAGGAACTTGTCGCCCAGTCCAACGCCCTCCGACGCACCTTCAATGAGACCGGGGATGTCGGCCATCACGAACTCACGAGCGTCGACGCGCACAACTCCGAGACCCGGATGCAAGGTCGTGAAGGGATAGTCGGCGATCTTCGGCTTGGCGGCTGTCGTTGCGGCCAGAAAGGTCGACTTGCCGGCATTGGGCAGACCCACCAGCCCAGCATCGGCAATGAGCTTCAACGTCAGGCGAATCCAGGCGTCATCGCCTTCCTGACCAGGATTGGCATTGCGCGGCGCCTGGTTGGTCGACGATTTGAAGTGCGCGTTGCCGAACCCGCCATTACCGCCCTTGAAGATCAAGAGTTTCTGGCCGACGTCGGTCATGTCGGCGATGAGTTCGCCGGTTTCATCCAGCGTGATCTGGGTACCCGCCGGCACCTTCAGCACCACATCATCGCCTTGGCCGCCAGTGCGGTTGCGGCCCATGCCGTGCATGCCCTTCTTGGCCTTGAAGTGCTGCTGATAGCGATAGTCGATCAGCGTGTTAAGGCCGGCAACGCACTCGGCCCAGACATCCACGCCGCGACCGCCATCGCCGCCATCAGGACCGCCATACTCAATGTACTTCTCCCGGCGGAACGAGACGCATCCCGCGCCGCCATCACCGGCCTTGATGTAGATTTTGGCTTCGTCGAGAAATTTCATGGCTCAGCGCTCCAGGACAAAGCAGTGCGAAGGAGCGGTAACGCAGTCGCGGGCGGGCGTTGTGCACGCGCCATCGCGCACATAGACAAAACCGTTCTTCTCCAGCACGCGGCGTGAGGCTTCATTGCCCTGCATGGTCTGCGCATGGATCGGTCCAGAGACCTCCATCTCATCCAAAAGCGCGATGAACGCACCGACAGCCCAGCTGGCGATGCCTTTGCCCCAATAGGCCTTGCCAATCCAATAGCCGATTTCCTCATTGTCATCGGCCCGCGGGCCAAGCCCGATCGCGCCAACGAGTTCGCCATCCATTGTGATGGCACGACTGATCTTCCGGCCCGACTCATTGCGCACCTGCGACAGGAACGCTTCAGCATCCGAGCGCGCATAAGGGAAAGGAATGGATGACGTCGTCGCCGTCACGTCCGGATCGTTAACAAGCATCGTCAATCGATCGGCATCATCGAGCCGATAGGGACGCAGGGCAAGAAGGTCGGTGTTAGCGGTCATGACGCTGTCTCAAACAAAAAGGGAGGCCGGAGCCTCCCTTCAAACATGCTTGCGGCATCCTCAAAGGAAGGCCGCATCCGTGTGGTCCGGTCGGCCTATTCGGCAGCTTCGGCCAACGGGAGAACGGAAACATACGTGTTACCGTCGCGCTTCTTGGCGAAGTGCACAGTACCGTCCGTCAGCGCAAACAGGGTGTGGTCCTTGCCCATGCCCATATTCTCGCCCGGGTGCCATTTCGTGCCGCGCTGGCGAATGACGATATTGCCGGCAACGACGATTTCGCCACCGAATTTCTTCACGCCAAGCCGACGACCGGCTGTATCGCGACCGTTGCGGGATGAACCGCCTGCTTTTTTATGTGCCATCGAAAGCTATCCTTCCTAAAGCTCACTCGCCCTTGGCGAGATCAGCGGCCTGTTGCAGCCAGTTATCACGTTCAATACGGCCCTTGAAAGACAGAGCCTCATCCACCTTGGCAATATCGTCAGCGGTAAAGCCTGCGATCTGGGCGTAGGTGGTGATGCCAAGACCGTTAAGTTTCTTTTCCAGAACCGGGCCAACACCGGAGATCTTCTTCAGATCATCCTTGGCACCCTCTGGCGCGGTGAACAGAGCCTCCGCTGGGGCTTCAGCCGTGTTGGTCTCAGCCTGCTTTGCAGCGGGCTTCTTGGCTTCGGCTTTCGGTGCAGCGTCCGCTTTGGGAGCCGCTTTGGCCTTCGGTGCTTCTGCTTCAGCAGCCGGTGCTGCCTCTTCAGCCTTCTTCGGCGAGGCTTTCTTCTTCGCGGCCTTCGGCTTGGCACCGTCGGTCAGAATGTCGGTGATTTTCACCACCGAGAAGTGCTGACGATGGCCGTTCTTGCGGCGCGAATTCTGCCGGCGACGCTTTTTGAAGATGATGATCTTCTTATCGCGCTTGTTGTCGACCAGTTCGCCAACAACGCTTGCGCCATCCACCAGCGGCGATCCGACGGTCACGCCGGCGTCACCGCCAACCATTAGAACCTCGTCGAAAACCACCTGGTCGCTCGGCTCCAGGCCAAGCTTTTCAATTTTGATAACGTCATCAGCGGCAACTTTGTACTGTTTGCCGCCCGTTTTGATGACTGCGAACATGCTTTTGTCCTCGTGTTCAGCGCATTGGTGTCAGGCACGCATTTTTAAGTGCGAACCCGCCCAAGCTTTTTGCCAGTCGTGACTTTGGTAAGTCTGGGTCGGTGCCAGGATCAGCCCTTTAGATTGGGGGGAGGGTTGAGCCAGACGAAAAAGGCGCGGAGCTTGGCCCCGCGCTTGTCTTCGGCGGCTATAAGCCGAAACCAGGGCAGATTGTCAAGCAGGCGCTTGCGTTCTGGGCGACGTTTCGTTTAAGCGTAGCGCCGCTTCGCGGGCGACCACCGCGAACCTAGCCCACCAAGGGCTTGCGGAGAGATGCCGGAGTGGTCGAACGGGGCGGTCTCGAAAACCGTTGTGCGCTTTGCGTACCCAGGGTTCGAATCCCTGTCTCTCCGCCATAGCGTTTTGGCATCGCCAAAATGCGGAACGAGCGGCAGGCGGTTGCGCAGCAAATGTCGAGAGCGACCCTTCCAGGTTCGAA
>ERZ1740060.260-NODE-260-length-39203-cov-21.252759_pt1 | contig 39203 bp, 33 predicted proteins | sample MGYA00581743_ERZ1740060 | MGnify/ENA primary metagenome ERZ1740060 (study PRJEB43018, sample SAMN04849235) | marine metagenome | isolation source: floating plastic debris | place: Pacific Ocean | collected 2008-08-27 | study: EMG produced TPA metagenomics...
GGCACCTCGATTGCGTCCAAGGCGATCACGCCGGGGATCGTCTATCCGATTGGCATGATAACCTCGCTCATCGGCATTCCGTTCTTCGTCAGTCTCATCCTGAGCCAACGCAAAAGGCACTGGCAATGACGCTGTCGGCACAAGGGCTGCGCTTTGCCTATGACCAGCGCATGATCCTGAACGACACCGGGTTTGAGGCGTTGCAACCGGGGCAGTTGACCGCACTGATCGGGCCGAACGCGTCCGGCAAATCCACGCTCTTTCGGGTGATTGCGGGGCTATTGAAGCCCACCGCCGGGGCCGTGCATCTGGGCGATCTCGATCTGGCGACACTCAGCACGCGGGCGCGGCTGAAACGGGTGTGTTTCATGCCGCAGTTCTTCGCCGCCAATGCGTCTCTGACCGTATTTGATGTCGTGATGATGGCGCGCAAGAACCTCGCCGGATGGAAGGTCAGCGCTGCCGATATGGACGCTGTGGGCGAGGCGCTGCACAGCGCCGGCATCGGCCATCTGTCCGAGGCCTATATCTCGGAGCTATCGGGCGGGCAGGCGCAGATGGTGTCGGTTGCGCAAGCGCTGATCCGGCAGGCGGATGTCTATCTGTTTGACGAGCCGACCTCTGCGCTGGATTTGCATCACCAGCTAGACGTGCTGAGCCGCATTTCCGAGACGATCCGCGCGCGCGGGGCGATCGGCATCGTGGCCTTGCACGATCTGAACCTTGCCGCGCGTTTTGCCGATCATCTGATCTTGCTGCGGCAAGGGCAGGTTCTGGCACAAGGCAGTCCGCAAGAGGTGTTGCACCGGCCCGAGATTGCCGCGACCTACGGGGTCGATATTCACATCACCAAAGGTCCAAAGGAGGATTTGGTTGTCCATGCTTACACGTCGTAATTTCACCGTTTCGCTGGCGGCTTTGGCCGGCACCATGGTCTCGGCCGAGGCCCCTGTTCCGGCATCAGAAGGGGGCAATCACTCGGTCCTCATGCTGAATGCGGGCTGCGGCGAAAACGAGAACGTCCCCAACGTGTTTGAGCCCGCGATCCTGCGTATAGCGCCGGGGGACAGCGTGACCTTTCTGGCCACCGATCCCAGCCATAACTCTGCCTCCAAACGCGGGATGATCCCGGACGGGGCCGAGCCGTGGAATGGCGCGATTGATGAAGAGATCAAGGTGATGCTGACCGTGCCGGGCATCTACGGCTATATCTGCCTGCCGCATTACGAATGGGGTATGGTCGGGCTGATTGTGGTGGGCAACGACTTGTCAAACCTCGAGACAGTCAAGAAGGTGCGCCATCCAGGGAAGGCCCGCAGCAATTTTCGCGCGTTGCTCAAGACGCTTGAAGAAATGGCCTAGAACAAGCGCGGCTTGAGCCCTCTACGCAAAGTGATCGGCATAAACTTGCGGTCTGCCTAAAGTTGACTAAACTTATCAAGAATATATTTCATACAAAGCTACGCGGGCCGTGCCCGCCCGCCAATGATCTCGAGCTCCCGGGGGAAAAATGGCTGAAAGATCGCAACTAGATGCTGCAACGATCCGCGCGATGCGTGACGATCTTCCCAAGCTGCGCGACCGTGATTTGGCCGACAGGCTTGGGATCACCGAAGCCCAACTGGTTGCCGCGTATTGCGGCCAGGGTGTCACCAAAATCGGCGCGCATCCGGACCAGGTCATCGCTGCTGCGCAAAGCTTTGGCGAAGTCATGGCGCTGACCCGCAACACCTCATGCGTGCACGAAAAAGTGGGCCTCTACGAAGGCTACACGCCGGGATCGCACGCAGCGATGGTGCTGTCTGACGATATTGACCTGCGCATTTTTCCGTCCCACTGGCAGCACGCATTCATGGTCGAAAAAGAGACCGACACAGGCCTGCGCCGCTCGGTTCAGATCTTTGATGGCGCGGGCGACGCCGTGCACAAGATTTTCCTGCGCGAGGGGTCCGATCTGACCGCATGGGAGACCACAAAAAGCACCAACGCGTTGGCGTCGCAGCCCCAGACCCTTGATCTGGAGCCCCGCGTGCCAACCGAGCCTGCGAAATCATCCCCCGACAAGCTTGAAATCCTGCGCAAGGAATGGGCGCGCATGACGGACACGCACCAGTTTCTGCGCCTTGCGTCAAAGCTCAAAATGAACCGTCTTGGGGCATATCGCATTGCGGGTGCCCCTTTTGTACGCGCTCTTGCGCCCAAAGCCGTCGATACGATGCTGCACATGGTGCAAACGCGCGAGATTGATGTCATGATCTTCACGGGCAATCGTGGGTGCATCCAGATCCATACGGGTCCGATCCAGACGCTGAAACCGATGGGGCCTTGGCAAAACGTGATGGATCGACGCTTTAATCTGCACCTGCGCCTCGATCAGGTGGCTGAAGTTTGGGCTGTCGAAAAGCCAACCCAGCGCGGGATGGCAACTTCGGTTGAGGCGTTCGGCAAAGACGGAATGCTGATCTTCCAGGTCTTTGGCGTTGGCAAGCAAGATCGCGATAGCCGCCCCGCTTGGCAAGACATCGTCGCGGGTCTTGAAAGTTTTGAAAAGGAGGCCGTTTGATGAACGCATCCCCCCTATCGCGTTTTATGCTGCTCAGCTGGGCTGGTGTGCTTTGGGCACTTGGCGTTGCTTTGTTCGTAACGAACAGTCACGCTGCGGATAGCAATCCTGATGCTGACCGCATTCTGGCGCTTGGCGGGTCAGTCACCGAAATTGTCTACGCGTTGGGCGAAGAAGACCGCTTGATTGCGCGCGACACCACCTCGACCTTTCCCGCCCCTGCGAATGATCTCGAAGACGTGGGCTATCTGCGTGCGCTCTCGCCCGAGGGTGTTTTGTCGGTCGATCCGACCCTTATCATTTCAGAGGAAGGTGCAGGTCCTCCCGAAACAATCGACGTTTTGCGCGATGCGGCGATCCCTTTTGTGACCGTGCCCGAAACCTATAGCCGCGAGGGGATCCTCGAGAAGATCCGCACCGTCGGTGATGCACTTGATGTGCCCGAAAAAGCCGATGACCTGGCCGCCCGGATTGACCTTGCCTTGCGCGAAGCCGAAGAAAAAGCCGCCACCGTCAGCGAGACGCCGAAACGCGTCTTGTTCATTCTCAGCACCCAAGGCGGGCGGATCATGGCGGCAGGCACCAACACAGCCGCGCAGGCCATCATCGAGATGAGCGGCGGCGTAAACGCTGTTGCTGCATTTGAAGGCTATAAGCAAATGACTGACGAAGCGGTCAGCGCTGCGGCGCCCGATGTCATCTTGATGATGGATCGCGGTGGCGATCACGGCGCCAGCAATGATGAGCTGTTCACAATGCCCGCGATCATCACCACCCCCGCCGCCGAAGACGAAGCCGTCATCCGCATGGATGGGCTTTACATTCTGGGCTTTGGTCCGCGCACGGCAGACGCGGCGATCGAGCTGAACGAACGGCTTTATGGCGGCTGATATTGCCTCGCAAGGCACCTCCTCTCGCACGGTGTCACGGCGCCCGGCTAACAGGCTGCGGCGCGCGCGTTTCGCACATCTGGTACTGGGCCTTCTGCTGATCTGCGTCAGCGTCATAAGCCTCACCGTGGGGGCGACCGACATCACTTTGACCGATGCGCTGGGCAAGATCATGCGCGGTGAGCCGCTCTCGCGGATGGAACGTGTGGTCCTGCTCGACATTCGCCTGCCCCGACTCGCCATGGGGCTTTGTGTCGGGGCTGCGCTTGCGGTCTCGGGTGCTGTCATGCAGGGCCTTTTTCGCAACCCACTTGCAGATCCGGGTCTTGTCGGCGTTGGGGCCGGGGCCGGATTGGGCGCGATTGGCGCCATCGTGCTGGGTAGCTTTCTGCCCGTCGCCTTTATCGATACGTTCGGCAATCAACTGATCCCGATTGCGGCCTTCTTTGGCGGCTGGATCACGACGCTCCTGTTATACCGTGTTTCAACGCGCAATGGGCGCACCTCGGTTGCCACGATGCTTTTGGCCGGGATCGCGCTGGCGGCCTTGGCCGGAGCGCTGTCGGGCATCCTTGTTTATATGGCCGATGATCGTCAACTGCGCGATCTGACCTTCTGGGGGCTGGGATCACTGGCTGGGGCCAGCTGGGCCAAGGTCACTGCCGCCGCACCGATTATCCTTTTGTCGATCCTTGCGGCCAGCTTTCTGGGCCGCGGCTTGAACGGTCTGGCCTTGGGCGAGGCGACCGCCGCCCATATCGGTCACTCTGTGCAGCGCCTCAAAAACGGCAGCATTCTGCTTGTCGCCGCGGCAACCGGGGCGGCGGTGGCGGTTTCGGGTGGGATCGGGTTCATCGGGATCGTTGTGCCGCATTTGCTTAGGCTTGCGACCGGTCCGGATCACCGCACCTTGTTGATAAACGCAGCGCTTCTTGGGGCAACCCTGCTGGTGGCTGCCGACATGATTGCGCGCGTGATTATAGCGCCGGCCGAATTACCCATTGGGATTATCACCGCCGTCCTGGGCGCGCCGGTCTTTTTGTGGATCTTGCTGCGCCGCCGGGATCTGGTGGATATGTAGCCCATGCTTGACGCTTACGACATCACCGTTTCGCTGGGACGGACGCAGATTTTGCACGGGCTTGGCTTTCGCGCTCAGGCCGGGCAGCTTAGCGCGATTGTTGGACCGAACGGGTCCGGCAAGACGACATTGCTGCGCGCGATCACCGGCGATGTGCCTTTTGGCGGCAGCGTTACGTTGAACGATGCCGACACCCGCGCTTTGAAACCGTGGGATCTGGCCGCGATCCGTGGCGTGTTGCCTCAAAGCGCGGTCCTCGCCTTTCCGTTCACGGTCATCGAAGTGGTGCGCCTTGGTTTGCAAAAAGGGCTGTCTGCGGCCGAGACGGACATCTCCATGGCGGCTCTTGAACGGGTCAGCTTAGCCCATTACGCAGATCGGTTTTTTCAGGAATTGTCGGGCGGCGAGCAGCAGCGCGTTCATCTTGCCCGTGTTCTGGCGCAGGTCTGGCAGCCGGTGCAGGACGGCGTGCCCCATTGGCTGTTGCTTGATGAACCGGTCGCCAGCCTTGATATCGCCAACCAGCTTGAGGTGATGGAAATCGCACGCGGCTATGCCAATGCAGGGGGCGGTGTTGTGGCAGTGATGCATGATCTCAACCTGACTGCGATGTTTGCCGACCATGTTGCGATCCTGTCGGGCGGGCGCTGCCTTGCTGCAGGCCATCCGAAACAGGTGATGACAGATGCAATTCTGTCAAAGGCTTATGGCTGCAAGCTGCAGGTCAACACGCCGCCGCACACCGACACAACCTTCGTGTTGCCCCACACAGCCCAGCGGGTGTGACAAGGCCTTCGCCGCTCCAAAGCGGTCGGGGCTAAAGCCGATCCCAAAGCTCTTGCGCGACGGGGTCGAAACCAGCGGGATCCGCAAATGCAGTGATGGTCAGGGACCCTGTCCAGTCAGCGCCACCAATCGGCACGACACGTCCCGCAGCAAGCTCAGCGGCAATCGCGGTTTGCGGTATCCAAGCAAATCCGCCCCCGGCCAGCATCCGCCTTTTGATCGCCTCGACAAGACCATCGACATAGATCGTGTCGACATGCATCGGCTTTCGGTCGACCGTGTGTTCAACCACCATGCCCAGAAAGGAAGATCGCTCGTAGGCGAGATAAGGGATCGGTGCGTCGCTTGGCCCATCAAGGGTCCAGCCGTGGTGGCGCACGGCCTCGGCGGCTGCCACAGGGATCAGCGGGTCATCGATAAGGTCTTTGCGCGTAAACGCCCCCTCGTCGATCATCGGAGAGACCTCCTGATGATAATAGCACAGCATCATATCAACCGCGCCTTCGACCAGAAGCTCGCAACAAACACTCAACGAATCGGAAAGCACCCGGGTGCGCAGATCTGCGATTTTCGTCTGCATATCTTCAATGCGACCTGCCAAAAAACTAACCGAAATCGTGTGAAGCGCTGAAATCTGGATAAATGGGCTGTCGCCGCGGTCTGCCTCGCGGATCGATTGCCGGGCTTCCGACAATTGCGAAATTGCAGCGCTTGCGATTGGCAAAAGCTGTGTGCCTGCCTCGGTCAATTCGATCGGATAGGTCGCGCGGTTTACAAGAGGCAAGCCGACCCAGCTTTCCAACGCCTTGATTCTACGGCTAAAAGCAGATTGTGTGATATGGCGCTCATCTGCGGCGCGTGTAAAGTTGCGGGTGCGTGCCAAGCACTCGAAATCCCAAAGCCAGTTCAAATCCACGGTGCTGTCCTTCGTTGGTTTGGCCGTTATTTGGAGCGTAGCGTAAAACTATGCAAATTCAGAATAGTTTGATGAATTGTTCGAATTGGCCCTTTGAAATCGGCCCGACCTAGGCTCATCACCATAAACACGACGCGGCAAGACGGGTGTGATGCCTGATAGCTGCCGACGAAAGCGCCGCAAACAGCGCACACCACAGAGGAGAAGACAATGAACGCAAAGATGAAATCACTTGGCCTTGCGGCTGCTATAAGCGCATTCGCGCTGCCAGCCTTTGCCGCCGAAGAGGTCAAGATCGGCGTGCCGTCCTGGACAGGCGCGCAGGCCATCGCCCACGTGCTGGGCGCTGTTGTCGAAATGCGCATCGGCGGTCAGGTTGAATTCGTGCCAGGCAACAACGCCACGATTTTTCAGGCAATGGACCAGGGCAAGGGCGACATTGACGTGCATCCTGACGTCTGGCTGCCCAACCAAGAGAGTTTCACCAAAAAATACGTCGATGAGGCCGGTACCGTGACGCTGTCTTCGAACCCCTATCAGGGCAATCAGGGCTTTTGCGTGACCGAACAGTTTGGTGAGGCAAACAACATCACCGACATCGCCGATCTTGGTCGTCCGGATGTAGCGACTTTGATGGACAGCGATGGCAATGGTCAAGGTGAGATGTGGATCGGTGCGCCCGGTTGGGCGTCGGCCAATGTGAATGAGGTCAAGGTCCGCGACTATGGTTTGCTTGATTTCATCGAACCGGTTCGCGCCGAAGAAAGTGTGAAAACCGCGCGGATCAAAGACAGCATCGCCAAGGACGAAGGCTATGCGTTCTACTGCTACAAGCCCCATGCGGTGTGGTTCATGTTTGACGTCAAGATGCTGTCAGAGCCCGCGTTCGATCCGGAAAAATACGTGATGGTCCAGCCGTCGGATGATCCCGATTGGTACAACAAATCCATGGTCGCCTCGAAAGATGCGCTTAAGGATGTGCAGATTGCATGGTCAAATTCGCTGGTTGACCGCTCTCCCGCGATTGCTGAATTCTTTGCCAATTTCGAGCTGACCGCCGATGACGTCTCAAGCTTTGCGTTCGAGATCAGCGGCAATGGCCGGGATGCTGCGGAAGTGGCCCGCGAATGGGTCGAAGCAAACCCCGAACGTGTGGACGCCTGGCTGGGTCTCTAAGCCCACATCGACACACAAGATGGCGTGCCTTCGGGCGCGCCATCCTGAAACGGCGCAACCCAAACAGCAACCTTCTGGGGGATATATGGGCGACGATACCGTTGTAGAAATTTCAAATGTCTGGAAAATTTTCGGCGCCAAGCCCGAGATTGCCCTGCAGGCGATCCGCGATCGGGGTCTGAGCAAGACCGAAGTGCTGGCCGAGTTCAACTGCGTTGTCGGCGTGGCGGATGTCAGCCTCTCGGTAAACCGGGGCGAGATTTTCTGCATCATGGGCCTGTCTGGCAGCGGCAAGTCGACGCTTGTACGCCACTTCAATCGTCTGCTCGAGCCCACCGATGGCAAGATCAAGATCGAAGGCACCGATGTGATGGCGTTGGGACCCAAAGAGCTCCAGCAGTTTCGCAACAACAAGATCGGAATGGTCTTTCAGAACTTTGCCCTGATGCCGCATCGGTCGGTTCTGGATAATGTCGCGATGCCGCTCGAGATCCGCCAGGTCAGCAAGAACGAGCGGATGCGACAAGCCGCAGCGATTCTCGATATCGTCGAGCTGGGCGCGTGGGGCGCAAAGTTTGCCCATGAATTGTCGGGCGGGATGCAACAACGGGTCGGGTTGGCCCGCGCTTTGGCTGCAAATCCTGATGTCCTGCTCATGGATGAGCCGTTCTCGGCGCTTGATCCCCTGATCCGGCGGCAATTGCAGGACGAATTTATCCGGCTCAGCAAAATTCTGAAGAAGACGACGATCTTTATCACCCACGATCTTGATGAGGCTGTTCGCATTGGCAACCGGATCGCGATTATGCGGGATGGCAAAGTGGTCCAGATCGGCACCGCCGAAGACATCGTGATGAACCCAGCGGATGATTATGTCGCCGATTTCGTGGCCGGTATTTCAAGACTGAAGGTCGTGCGGGCCCATGCGGTGATGCAGTCGCTGCCAGATCATATCGCTACGCACGGGCCGATCTCGGCCGATGCGCCCCGCGTGAACGAGGGCGAAAACCTCAGCACGCTCATCAATCTTGCGATTGAGAAAAGCGACGCGATTGTTGTCGAAGACGGTGGTGCCGATGTCGGGGTGATTACCCGCGCGGATCTGCTGCGCACCGTGATCGAAGGAACGGAAGTCTCATGAACGCCTATGATGTAAACCCGCTGGAAGACACCGAAAGCGACGCCGCGCTGGCCTACGCCGAAGAGCGGCGCGAGAATATTCGTGCGTTCACCCGCACCAGCCCTGACTACTACATCCGCAACTTTGACAAGATCGGAGCATCATCACGTTTTACGCCGACATTTAACCTGATGGCCGGTCTTTTCGGCCCTGTATGGTTTGGTGCGCGCGGCTTGTGGACTTGGGCACTGCCGTTCTTGATCCTTGAAGCGCTCGCGTTGGTACAGATCGCCCGCGGCCTTTTTGGCGATCTGGCCGCAGATGCGATGGCAAGGATTGCTTCGATCGAAGGCACGTTGGAACTGCGTCGCCAGCAGTTGGCCGCCGCGATCGAAAGCAACTCTGACAGGGTTGACGCGTATCAGCGCACAGTGACGTCGCTTGAGGAAAATATCGGTGGTATCCGCGCAGAGGCAGAGGCCTTGGCCGCTCAAGGTCCGTCAATTGTGCTGATGGGCATCGTGATCTTGCTGGTCGTCAAAGCGGTCCAATCTGTCGTTGCCAACTGGGCGCTTGAGGCGCGGTTCTCGGATTGGCTGTCCGACCGCTCGATCCGGTCGGCGATGCCGGTCTCTCAGATCGCGTTCAGCGCGGTGTTCATGGCGTTGATCGTCTCTGCTGCGATGCTGCACTACAGCTTTCCGGGTCGCTACTCTTTGTTGAGTGAATTCCCGACCGATCCTGATATCCGCCTGACAAGCATTAGCGCCGTCGAAAACTTCATCGCCTGGTGTGTGCGTAACAGCGGCGCATTCTTCGATGGGCTCACTTACGGCATCCGAACGCTGCTTGATGCACTTGAGGTTATTCTGGTGCAGACCCCGTGGATCGTCATCGCCAGCCTGATCGTGTTGCTGACTTGGCTCACAGCAGGCATCCGCACCGCAATTTATTCCGGCGCTTTTCTGGCGTATATGGGCCTTTTGGGCTTTTGGGAGGCGGCAATGACAACGCTGGCCCTGCTGGGCACAGCCGCCTGTCTGTCCATCGTCATCGGAATACCGCTGGGCATGTTTGCCGCGCGCCGCCCCCGGTTCTATGCGTTCATCCAGCCGATTATGGACTTCATGCAGACCATGCCTGCCTTTGTGTTCATGGTTCCGGTGATTGCCTTTTTCGGTGTCGGCAAGCCAGCCGCTGTCGTGGTGACGATGATTTTTGGCGGTACGCCAGTGGTGCGCCTGACCGTGCTTGGCTTGCGCGGCGTGCCGGAAAGCGTGCGTGAAGCGGCGATCAGCTTTGGGGCCAACAAGTGGTATCTGCTGACCAAGGTTGATTTGCCATTGGCAAGCCCGTCGATCCGCGCAGGCATCAATCAGACGATCATGCTGTCGCTGGCGATGGTTGTGGTGGCGTCCCTGATCGGGGCCAAGGGCCTTGGCGAAGACGTGCTCGAAGCGCTGCAATACGCAAATGTGGGGCAGGGAATCCTGGCCGGCTTCTCAATCCTCTTCTGCGCAATGATCCTTGACCGCATCGTTCAGGGTGCCCGGAAATGACAACGCTTGTCTTTGTCCATGGCTTCATGGGCGGCAGTCAGCAATGGGAAGCACAGCGCGCCGCCTTGGGCGCTGAATATGAGGTTATCACGCTGGATCTGCCCGGATTTGGCAAGAATGCCGACCTTGAACCGCCCGATACAATTGCGGGTTTTGCCCTTTGGGTTCTGAATGATCTCAGCGCACGCGGTGTGGCGCGATTTCATCTTGTGGGTCATTCGATGGGCGGCATGATCGCCCAAGAGATCGTCGCACAGGCCCCGGAACGCGTCGGGCAACTGGTGCTTTATGGCACGGGCGCTGCAGGTATCCTGCCCGGACGGTTCGAGTCGATCCGCGCCTCCAAAGAGCGCGCGCATACCGAAGGTGCACGTGTCACCGCCCGCCGGATTGCCGCAACCTGGTTTTTAAAGCAAGAGGCCGCACTCAACTACGAAACTTGTGCTGCGCTGGCCGAACGCAGCAGCCTGCGTGCTATCCTTGCTGGTCTTGATGCGATGCAAAGCTGGAGCGGTGTGGCCAATCTTGCGGCCATCCGCGCCAGGACCCTGCTGATCTGGGGCGATCATGATCGCACCTATCCTTGGAGCCAGATCGAGCAGTTATGGCACTCCATCTCGGATGCGCGCCTCGCCGTGATCCCCGATTGCGCCCATGCCGCGCATCTGGAAAAGCCCGCTTTGTTTAATAGCGTTCTCGACGATTTTCTAAGGATCTAGAGCGTTCATGCGCATGTGACCAGATACGGCCAATCACACGTCCGATCACACTTGCGCCCAAAAACCCCGCTATTCTGCAATCAGGCGGACTGGTCCGGATGCCTTTAAACTGTCAGGTTTTGCGGTCTCTTGCGCGGCAGGCTTTTTGCGGTAAATCAGTGCGAACATCGGCGGGGTGAAATAGAACGACACCACAGCAGACAACAACACGCCCCCTGCAATCGCCACCGCAAAGGGCGGCCAGAACCCGCCGCCTTCCAGGATCAAAGGCAGGAAGCCTCCGAAGGTTGTGATCGTGGTCGAAAAGATGTGGCGGCTGGATCCGGTCACCACGCGCGTCATCGCCGCGCGGTCTCCTGCGGCGGCACCTGCGTCGCCTTTCAAACCCGTCAAGATGATGATCGCTGCGTTGATCGATACCCCGATAGAACCGATCACCCCGATGATTGCATTGATCCCGAACGGATATTGCATGATCGCAAGAGACAGCATCGACAGCCCCGCAGACAACACGCAGACCACCAGCGCCACAGCCGTCAGGCGGAACGAATTGAACGTCAGCGCAATCGTCGCAATCGTCAGCGTTACGATCAATCCGATTGAGGCCAGCAAATTGCCCACGGTGTTCGAGCGTGCATCTGAGTCGCCGCCCAGCTCCATCCGGTATCCCGCAGGCATCGTAAAGCCGCGGTCCTCAAGGGAACCCAGCACTGATTGCAACGCCTCTTCGGGCAGCACTCCGGGCACGATATAGGCCTGCACCGTATTCGAGCGTTCGCCGTTGCGGCGTGTAATCACGCTTTCCGCCGGCTCGATCACGGGGCGGGCCAGTTCGGATAAGGGGACAGCGGGGAAGGCACCTGTCGCGGAAATACGCGGCGCATCGGGCAGCACAATCGGCAGATCAGAGATTGCGTTCAGATCGCCGCGCAACCCGTTGCCCAGCCGGACGCGAACAGGCAACTGGTCTGTGCCCTCGACCAAGCTGCCGCCAGTCACACCAACCAGACCAGCTTCAAGCTGGGCTGCGATGTCTGTCACGTTAAGCCCCAAAAGCCGGGCGTTCACCTCGTCAATGTCATAGCGCAGTTGCGGGGCGCCGCCGGTCACGCCTGCGCGGACCTGTGTGACCAGTGGCAGGTCGGCCATCATCGCGCGCGCCTCGTCCCCCAGGGCGCGCAGCACTTCCAGATCGGGGCCGACCAGACGCAGTTCGACCGGCGCTGCAACAGGCGGGCCTTGCACCAGATCCCGCACGATGATCCGCGCTTGCGGTGCCAGAACATCAAGTTGCGCTTGCAAATCAGGCACCAGCTGCGCGGCGTCTTCCGCCGTCTGTGTCTTGACCATCGCCTGCGCGTAGCCCGGCTCTTGGGCCCGCCCGCCGGTGATATTGTAATAGAATGCCGGGCCGGATTTTCCGATGCTCCAATAGACCCGATCGATGCTGTCTTTGCTTTGCAGCAAGGCGTCGATCTGGCGTGCGAGGGCCGCTGTTTCGGAAATGGACGTGCCCGGGGGCATATCAACCTCAAGGTAGAACTGATCGCGCTCGACGCCGGGAAAGAATTGCGCGGTCAGCGTCGGAAAGCTTACAAAGCCCATCACAGGCAAGACCAGCGCAAGGGCGACAGACTTGATGCGGTTGTTCAACGACCACCGGATAGAGCCTTCAAAGAGCCGTCCCAGAACCGGAATGCGAATGCCGCCGCTCCCGGATTTTAGGAACCATCCCGCCAGTGCTGGCGTGACTGTGACAGCGATCACAAGCGACCAGATCAGCATCAAGACCACTGCAATGGCGATCGAGCCGACAAAATCGCCGGCTGGTCCCGGCAGCAGGATCATCGGCGTGAACGACAGCGCCGTCGTCACCGTCGAGGCAAGCAGCGGTGCCGCAAGCCGTTTGGTGGCGTCGCCCACAGCGTCGGCCCGTGCGATCCCTTTGGCCAGACGTTGCCGCACCTCGTCGACCATCACGATGGCGGCATCCACCAGCAGGCCCAAAGCCACGATCAGGCCGGTGACCGACATCTGATGGATTGGCAACCCGATGAAGTTCATTGTCGCGAGGGTTGCAAGCGACACCACAGGCAAGACCAGGGCAACGATCATCGCCGCGCGCACGCCCAGCGTCAAAAACAGCACCGCCACAACCAGCGACACACCGATGGCCATGTTTGTGCCCACCTCGGCCAGACGATCTGCGGTATAGGTGCTTTGATCGAACATCATCACTTCCGACAGCCCAACCGGGACTGCATCTGTGCCTTCGGCCAATTCAGCGCGCACAAAGCCCATCCAGCGGTCGATCTGGACACCGTCTTGCGCCAGCACGCCGACAAGGATGGCGGGGCGTCCATTGGCCAGCGCCAGCTCTTCTGCAGGGGCGCGGGCGCCGCGTGTCAGCGTCGCGATATCTGCAAGGGTAACCGATGTGCCTTGCGCGTTTTCACGCAAGACCACGCGGCCAAGCCGGTCCAGCGCGTCAATCTCGCCTGAGATGTTGATCGTCAGGTCTGTCTGCGCGCCTTGCAAACGGCCTGCCTGAACCTTGCCATCCGCCGCGTTGATCCGGTTCGAGATATCACGCGCCGTAAGACCCAGTGCAGCGGCGGCTTGCGGGTCCACTTCGACCAAAACCTCGTCTTCCGGCTCTCCGAACAGGTCCACCGCGCGCGTCGATGGGATTGACCGCAAACGATCTGCCAATGCATCAGCATGATTATAGGCCAGCGTCAGCGGCACGCCGTCATGATCTGCAGTGACCGCGATAACCGCCGAATAGGCCGAGATACCTTCAGCGTCGAATTCAGGGGCCTGCACGCCCGCCGGAAAGCGGCTGCGTGCATCTTCGACGGCGTCGCGCGCTTCCGACCAGACCTGCTCGATTGTGGCCTCGTCCAGCGTTTCGATCAGCTCGACCGACACCACCGACACGCCCGAGCGCGAGACGGATTCAACCGTATCGACCTCGGCGATCTCGCGCAGTTCTTCTTCTATCTCTGCGGTGACCAGCGCTTCGACACGGGCCGGATCAGCGCCGGGAAAGCTTGTGGTGACCGTGGCAAAGAGGTTGGTGATCGTCGGGTCTTCCTGACGTCCCAGCGACAGAAATGATGACATCCCCGCCGAGATCAGCACCAGCAGGATCAAAGCGACAAGGCGCGGTTGCCGGAAGGTCAGCGTTTCCATCGCTCTAGCCCTTCACCTGCTGAAGCTGCACCGATTGTCCCGGCACCACGCGATGTGCGCCGGTGGCAATCAACTGCGCGCCGTCTTTAAACGTGCCGCGCACATAGGCGCGGGTGGCTTCTGCATGCAGCAGCTCAACCGCTGCCGTGCGCACGATGTCATCCTCGACAACAAGCACGGTCCAGGCACTGCCCGAACCTTCCTGCAAAGCATCAAGCGGCACCCACGCCCCGCGTGCCTCGATCACCGTTTGCACAAAAAGTGTGGCCGTTTGCCCAAAGGTGGGCGCGTCGGTGGTCGCAAGCGTGAACAACGCGGTTCGGGTGCGGGTCACGGGGTCAATATCGGGGCGGAACTGAATGAAGTCCGCAGGATACCGCGCGCCTGCGATGGCGATTTCTGCACCGTCCAGCATGTCCTTTGTGAACGACAAAGGCAGACCGATCCGTACCTGCGGCGCACTGGTCTCGATCAGGGTGACAACGGCCTGACCGGCGGCCAACGTCTCTCCGCCATCGATGTTATGCGCGCCGATCCGTCCGGCAAAAGGCGCATAAAGCACCGATTTTTCCAGATTGATTGTGACGGTCTCAAGCGCTGCGTCGATTTCGGCGATCCGGCTTGTCAGTTCATCGCGCGTTGCTGTCGTTTCATCCAGTGTTTCCTGGCTTGAAAATCCCTGACCGCGCAGTTGCTCGGCCCGCGCAACGCGGGTTTTGGCAAATGTCAGCTGGGCTTGCGTCGCCGCGCGCGATGCTTTCAGACGGGTCTTTTCCGCCTCAAGCAAGGCGGTGTCCAAGCGCGCAATCTCTTGCTCCGCAGATACAGTGTCGCCTTCCTCAACGGCCACCTGTGTGACGCGACCGCCAAGCTCAAAAGACAGCACGGATGTGCTTGCGGCTTCGATCTGGCCGACAAACTGGCGCGGCACGCGATAGCTGCTTTCAATCCGCAAAGGCATCACCGCAACCGGCGTGGCAGCAGCGCCCGCGGCGGGGGGCGTCGCCTCTGCGCGCGCGGCCAGAAAGTCTGATCCCGCAACAATCCCCAATCCGGCAAGTCCAACGACCGCGACAGTGCCAAGGATAATACCAACGCGCCGGGCGATGCGCCGCATTACCGACGGTTTTTTGTCTTCTGCCATCACGACACCTTTAATGTTAGACACTCTAACTTATATGTTAGGAGCTCTCACTTTGACAAGAGATACGATGTCTGAAACATCTTGGATCATGAAAAACGAACCCGAGCCCCAAAAGCGCGCGCAGTATCATCACGGTGATCTCAAGCAGCAACTGATCGAGGCGACGCGACAATTGGTCGAGGAAAAAGGCCCCGATCACTTCTCGGTTTCCGAAGCCTGTCGTCGGGCAGGTGTGTCAACGGCCGCCCCCTATAAGCACTTCAAAGATAAGGGCGAAATGCTGCGCGCTGTGGCGCTGGGCGGGATGGAACGCAAGATGGAGCAGATGCTTGCAGCGGTCGAACCCCTTGCGCCCGGCAGCATCGACCGCATCATTGCGCTGGGCCGCGTCTATGTGGGGTTTGCGATTGCCGAACCGGGCGTGTTCCGCCTGATGTTCGGCCTGTCCGAAGACCACGATGAATACGAAGATCTGGTCAAGACCGGCGATACGATGGCCTTTAGCGTCCAGCAAGAGGTCGCTCTCTACCGTGGTAGCGATACCGTCGAAGAGCCCGACATCCGCCGCGCCTTTCTATTGTGGAGCTTCGTGCACGGGGTGTCGTTCTTGCTGCTCGACGGCAAGGTCACGCATATGGATATGGCCTTTGATCTGGAAAGCGTGCTGTCTGAAATCGCATATCGCGTCATGGATGGGCCTGACATCCCGGATTAGGGTCAATGTCGTCCCCGCACCACTGTCTGTGCGCGCGGGCTTTCTTGCTCCAAATTGTTCCCTTGGCGTCACTTTGCTCTAGGTCACTGCCCAACGCGCAATTGTAAACCGTGAATTAGCACGGCATCTTCTGCGTGGACCATCGTGTTTAGGGAGGACACAATGACGATTTTCAAAACAACAGCTTTGGCTGCAACCATTGCGCTTGGCGCCATTTCCGCGACAGCTGAGGATTTTCCGGAACGCCCGATCAACCTGATCGCGCCATTTAATGCTGGCGGTGGTACTGATCTGCTGCTGCGTGGCTTTGCGCCTCACTTTGCCGAAGCGGTTGGGGGCGATGTGTTCGTGTCCAACATGGCTGGTGGGTCCGGCACGGTCGCTGCAGGTGCGCTGGCCGGTCAACGCCCGGATGGTTACCAGTTGGGGTATTTCTCGATCACGGTCTCGACGATCCAGCCTCAGATCAAGGACGTGCCTTACAATATCGACAGCTGGTCGCCGATCTGTTCGGTTGCGGCATCACCGACATTGCTGTTTGCGAACGCCGATAGCCCGTTCAATACCGCCGAAGATGTGGTGGCCGCTGTCAAGGCAGAGCCCGGCAAATACATCTTTGGCTCGTCCGGCCCGGGCGCCATGACCCATCTGACAACCGTGGCGGCTTTTGCGGGTCTGGGCATCCTTGACGACCTCAAGCATTTGCCCTTCCAAGGCTCGGGCCCTGCGCTGCAAGCGATGGCTGCTGGCACGATCCAGTTCTTCGGTGACACCGAAATCCTGATGACGCGCGGTGACTTCAAGCCTCTGATGGTCTTTAACGACGAACGGCTTGCCAACTATCCCGACGTGCCGACCGCGGCCGAAGTGGGGATCGAAGCCCCGCTGAACGAGCTGTATCTCTGGGGCGGTCTTTTCGCGCCCGCGGGCACTGATCCGGCGGTTGTGGAAAAGCTGTCCACCTCGTGTGAGGCGGCTGTCAACTCAGACGGTTTTCAGGAGTTCGCCGCCCAGACCAGCACGGTCCTGAACTACCGCAACGCGGCGGATTTCGAAGCGTTTTACCGCGCGCAGTATGGCTCTAACGCGGCCATCATCGAAGCGGCTGGTCTGTAAAGACCATCGGGGTCGCGTCCCAAGCCGCGACCCCAATTCGAGACGTAAGCAATGCTGACCCGCCTTTTTTCCGAGCGCGCTTTGATCGCGCTGATCTTGCTGCTCATCGCATCCGCGCTGACCTATTCGACGTTTGGTCTTGAGTTTGCTGATCTTGGCGGTGCCTTCGATCCGACCTTTTTTCCGCGCATCATCCTGATCGCCTGGATGGCGCTTGCAGCGCTTAACCTGATCGTGGATTTGCGCGCAGGCACCGGCTGGGATGGTCAGGGCATTCTGCGTGTTGGGATCATGGCCGTCGCGACAGTGATCTACATGATCTTTCTAACCACGTTGGGCTTCTTTTTCAGCTCGGTCATCCTGTCGGTTCTGTTTCTGCTGCTTCTGGGCGTGCGCAACCCACTGCCCATTGCCGCCGTCAGCCTTGGCGTACCGGGCGCGATTGTCGCGCTTTTCAACCATATGCTGACCATGCCGCTGCCCACGTCCCCGATGTTCTGGTGGATTTAGCATGATCGAAGTTCTGCCACAGGCGCTTGGCCTGATCCTTACGCCACAGGGCCTGATGGTGCTCAGCTTTGGCACGATGCTCGGTATTGTTCTGGGTGCTTTGCCCGGCATAGGCTCGACCGTTGCTGTTGCGATGATCCTGCCTTTCACGCTGACCATGGATCAGGCGCCCGCGATCCTGCTCTTACTCGCAATTTATGCAGGGTCGGTCTATGGTGGCTCGATCTCGGCAATCCTCATCAACACGCCGGGCACGCCGCAATCTGCAGCGACCTGTCTGGATGGTTTCCCGATGGCGCAGCGCGGTGAGGCTGGCAAGGCGCTGGGCTGGTCCACGATTGCGTCGGTTGTGGGCGGGCTTGTCTCGGCGGTCGTGCTGATTTTCGCGGCGCCGCAACTGGCTGCGTTTGCACTGAATTTCGGCCCGATCGAAACCTTCGCTCTGATCCTTCTGGGACTGACCTGCATCGTGTCGGTGTCCGAAGGATCGCTTGTCAAAGGCCTGATCGCGGGCATGATTGGCCTTTTCCTGTCCTCTGTCGGGGGTGATCCGATCACCGGCGAGGCACGCTTTACCTTTGGAGAGTTCCAACTCATCGCAGGCTTCAACCTGCTGGCCGTCGTGATCGGTGTTTTTGCCCTGTCCGAGGTCCTGATCCGCGCGACCAAGCCGGGGGATGACGGCGCCACGCTGATCTCTTTTCAAGGTATCATCCTGCCCAAGCTGGCCGAATGGAAGGGTCGTCTTAAGAACCTCGCCAAGTCGGTGCTGATCGGCAATGGCATCGGCATCTTACCGGGCACAGGCGCGGCAACGGCCGCGTTCATCAGCTATGCCGAAGCCCGCCGCTCGGCGCCGACCCGGGCGAATTTCGGCAAAGGCGAACCCGATGGGCTGATCGCATCCGAGTCCGCCAATAACGCAGTGACCGGCGGCGCACTTGTGCCGACCATGGCGCTAGGTATCCCCGGTGATGCGATCACGGCTGTCATGCTGGCCACCCTCACCTTGCACGGCGTCACCCCCGGCGTGCGTCTGATGGAAGATAACCCCGTCCTCATGGCTGCGATCTTTTCGGGCTTTTTTGTCATCAACCTGATGCTGCTTCCCCTTGGCATGATGGTCAGCAAGGTCGCCGCACCCCTGTTGCGACTGCGCGAGGCCTATATGCTGGTCGTCATCACGCTGCTGTGCACGCTGGGCGTCTATTTCGTGCGTGGCAATCCGTTTGATCTGCTGGTCATGGCGCTGGCAGGCATCATCGGTTTCCTGCTGCGCCGCCAAGGGTATCCGATGGCGCCGCTGGTGATCGGGATGGTTCTTGGCCCAACGCTGGAAATCAGCCTGCGTCAGGGCCTTATCATCACAGATGGCAGCTTTGCGGCATTCTTTTCGGGTCACCCGATTGCGCTGTTGCTGGCCATCGCCGCGCTTGGGATGTTGTCGCTGCCGTTCATCCGCATGTGGCGGACGCGCGCCGCTTAACCCGCCATCAGCATATCCGCCGAGCGCTTTACGATCCCCGCGATCTGCTGCAACTGCGCGGCCAAAGGATGCGTCTTGCGCCACACCATGCCCACGGTGCGCGTCGGTTCGGCCCCTTCAAACCGCCCGATGACGACCGGGGCAGACCGTGTTTCGACCCGCACCGCCATTTCGGGGATCAACGTCACGCCAATCCCTGCGCCGACCATTTGCACCAGTGTCGACAGCGAACTGCCGTCCAGCCCGTCGCGCGGCTGGGGCGATGATACGCTGCAAAATGACAAGGCCTGATCGCGAAAGCAGTGTCCTTCCTCAAGCAGCAGCAAGTTCATCTGACGCAACTGCTCTTTGGCCGGAATGGGGGCATGGGCGTCGCCCTCGTGGCGTACCAGAACAAGGGCCTCATCAAAAAGCGGGATCTCGAACAAGGTCGGCTCGTCAATCGGAAGCGCAAGGATGGCTGTATCAAGCTGCCCCTCTTCAAGCTCTTCCAGCAAACGCGGGGTAACCGTCTCGCGCACATGCACGTCGATCTCGGGATGGGCGCGGGTCAACTCACCGATCAGGGTGGGCAGCAGATAGGGCGCGATTGTCGGGATCACCCCGATCCGCAACCGCCCTGTCAATCCGCCACGCGCTGCACGCGCCATATCGCCAAGCTCATCGACCGCGCGCAAAATCTCGCGGACCCGGACCGCGAAATCCTCGCCGAATGTGGTGAGGCTGACATGCCGGGGGCCGCGTTCAAACAGGGTCGTCCCGAGCGATTGCTCAAGTTCCTTGATGCGTGTCGACAGTGCAGGCTGCGAAATCGCCGAGGCCTCTGCAGCGCGCCCGAAATGCAAGTGCCGGGCCAAGGCTTCAAAATAACGAAGCTGTTTCAGGGTCAGATTATTCATAACGTGAAGTTATCAAAGACATTCGAAAATACAACTTATAATAATTATAAAACCTTGCTACCGTCACCTTGAGAGCATCTGAGATTCTGCGTCTCATGCTTGACACCCACTACGGACCCATAGCGACTTTAAGGAGCGAACCATGGACGGAAACGACGTTGGAACTGGTGGCAAATGCCCCGTCATGCACGGCACGACCCTGCACACAACCTTTGCCGGGCGCGGTAACAAGGACTGGTGGCCGAACCAGCTAAACCTGCGCATCCTGCACCAGAATGCGCCTGCCTCCGATCCCCTGGGTGAGGCGTTCGACTACGCCGAAGAGTTTAAAAAGCTCGACCTTGAGGCGCTGAAAAAAGACCTTACCGATCTGATGACCGAGAGCCAGGATTGGTGGCCCGCTGACTATGGCCACTACGGCCCGTTCATGGTTCGTATGGCATGGCACGCTGCTGGCACCTACCGTACCGCTGACGGGCGTGGTGGCGCCTCCACCGGTAACCAGCGTTTTGCGCCGCTCAACAGCTGGCCGGACAATGGCAACCTTGACAAGGCGCGCCGCTTGCTGTGGCCGATCAAAAAGAAATACGGCAACCAGATTTCCTGGGCTGATCTGTTCATCCTCGCCGGCAACGTGGCGCAGGAGTCCATGGGTCTGAAGATCTTTGGCTTTGGCGGTGGCCGCGCCGACATTTTCGAGCCCGAAGAAGACATCTATTGGGGCACCGAAGAAACCTGGCTGGGTGACGAGCGGTATTCCGGGGATCGCGAACTGGCCAACCCGCTTGCCGCTGTTCAGATGGGCCTCATCTATGTCAATCCTGAAGGTCCCAACGGCGAACCCGATCCCGTTGCATCCGCCCGCGACATTCGCGAGACCTTCGCCCGCATGGCGATGAACGACGAGGAAACCGTCGCGCTGGTTGCAGGTGGTCACACCTTCGGCAAAGCCCACGGTGCTGGCGATGCGGCCAAGGTTGGTGTTGAACCCGAAGGCGGCGCGATTGAAGCGCAGGGCTTTGGCTGGCTCAGCACACACGGCGTCGGCTCGGGTGGGGACACCATCACCTCCGGTATCGAAGGCGCATGGACGCCCACACCGACCACCTGGGACATGAGCTATTTCGACACGCTCTTCGGTTTCGAATGGGAGTTGGGCAAAAGCCCCGCAGGTGCGCATCAGTGGCACCCGAAAGACCCGGAATCGGCCAAGTTGGTGCCTGACGCGCATGATCCTGCGAAAACGCACAAGCCTATGATGACCACGGCCGATATGGCCCTGCGCATGGACCCTGAGTACGAGCGGATTTCGCGTCACTACCACGCCAATCCCGATCTGTTCGCCGATGCCTATGCCCGCGCATGGTTCAAGCTGACCCACCGCGATATGGGCCCCAAGGTCTGCTATCTGGGCAAGGATGTCCCCGATGAAGACCTGATCTGGCAGGATCCGGTGCCTGCTGTTGACCACCCGCTGGTCGATGCAAGCGACATCGCCAAGCTTAAGGCCGATATCGCGGCGACAGGTCTGAGCGTGGCCGAAATGGTCTCCACCGCGTGGGCCTCTGCATCGACCTTCCGTGGCTCTGACAAGCGCGGTGGTGCAAACGGCGCCCGCATCCGTCTTGCGCCGCAAAACGGATGGGACGTCAACGAGCCCGCAAAGCTGGCAAAGGTCATCCAAGCGCTTGAAGGCGTGCAGACGTCCTTCAACAACGGTGACAAAAAGGTCTCGTTGGCCGATCTGATCGTCCTTGCTGGGTCCGTCGGTGTCGAACAGGCTGCCAAAGCCGCAGGTCACGTCATCGAAGTGCCCTTCACACCGGGCCGCACCGATGCCACAGCCGAACAGACTGACGCCGAAAGCTTCGAACCGCTCGAGCCGAAAGCAGACGGCTTCCGCAACTACCTTGCCGAAGACTTCTCTGTCTCGGCCGAGGAACTGCTGGTCGACCGTGCCCAACTGCTGACGCTCAGCGCACCGGAAATGTCTGTGCTTGTCGGCGGTCTGCGCGTCATTGGCGCGAACTACAACGACAGCTCCTACGGCGTGTTCACAGAACGCAAGGGTGCGTTGACCAACGACTTCTTCCGCAACCTCATCGACATGAGCATCGAGTGGAAAGCGGTCAGCGACAGCGAAAACGTGTTCGAAGCCCGCTCGCGCGCGACAGGTGATCTGGTCTGGACCGGCACCCGCGTCGATCTGGTCTTCGGCTCCAACTCGCAACTGCGCGCCTTGGCCGAGGTGTATGCCCAGGACGACGCCGAAGTGCGTTTCGTCGGCCAGTTCGTCAAAGCCTGGACGAAGGTCATGGAACTGGATCGCTTCGATCTGAAATAAACCCACTCACAGGGCAAACAGAAAGGGCGGGGGCCGCAAAGCCTCTGCCCTTTTTTGTACCGGATCAACCCGGATCAGTCGTAAGATAACTCCGTCGCCTTGCCCCGGAAGACCGTATAGGCCAGCACCGTGTAGCCAATGATCGTCGGCAAGACGAACACCGTCCCCACCAGAATGATGAACAAGCTCTCCGGCGCGGAAGCCGCCTCGTAGATCGTGATCTGCTCGGGCACCACATACGGGTAAAAGCTATAAGCCAGCCCAAAAAAGCTCAGCGTGAACAGCACGATCGAGCACACAAACGGGAACCACGCCCAGCTGTCATCCCGTGTGGGCAGCTTGCGCAGCGCCGCCCACAAAAGCGCCACCAGCAGCACTGACATGATCGGCAAAGGCGCCAGCAGAATGGCTTCAGGGAACGAGAACCATTTCTCAAAAATACGCGGGCTGACCAAGGGCGACGCCAGTGAAATCGCGCCCAGTCCGATGACCAGCCCCCAGATGCCCCCCTTGGCCCATGCCACTGATTTCAACTGCAACCGCTCTTCGGTTTTCAGGATCAACCAGCACGCGCCGATAAAGCTGTAACCAACAGTCAGGAACACGGCCGTGACACACGCGAACGCAAAGGTTGCCCACGTATACTCCAACCCCATGATATACATGCCCAGCATAAAGCCCTGGCTCAGCGAGGTCATCATGGACCCGATAAAGAATGCGTTGTTCCACGACGCTTTGTGTTTGATCGGCGCTTTCACCCGAAACTCAAACGCGACGCCCCGCAAGATCAGCCCGATCAGCATGATCGCAACAGGCAGATAAAGCGCTGTCAGGATCGCGCCATGCGCGGACGGAAACGCAACCAGCAACAGGCCAATTGCCAGCACCAGCCACGTTTCGTTGGCGTCCCAGAACGGCCCAATCGACGCGATCATGCGGTCTTTCTCGTCGTCCTCGGCAAAGGGGAACAAAACCCCCACGCCAAGATCAAATCCATCCAGAACCACATAGATCAGGATCGACAGGCCCATCAGCCCAGCAAAAACAAGCGGAAGCCAAATGGCGGGGTCTCCAAACATATCCATGATCGTCTACTCCGCCGGGATCGAAACTGCGGCACCGCCGGAGGACGGCACCCGTGGCTTTATCGACTCGCCCTTGGCTGCCTTGCGCGCCATGTAGAAGATCGCACCGATATAGGCGAACATCAGCGCCACATAGATCACCAGATAGGCAATCAGCGTCGAAGCAACCAGCGGGGCAGGGACGTCAGCCACTGCAGAGGCCGTGTCCATCACACCCGTGACCAACCACGGCTGGCGACCAATCTCGGTCGTATACCAACCGGCGAGTGTCGCCACCCAGCCCGAAAAGGACATCGCGACAAAGCCATAAAGCATCGGCTTGGGCAGACCTGCGATCCCGCCACGCTTCTTGCGCATCAGCACCACGGCAGCCCAGCTCATCACCAGCATCAACATGCCAACGCCGACCATTACGCGGAAGCTATAGAACACGGGTGCCACACGCGGATGCATGATCGTACCGTCTTCCGCCACAAAGTCGTTCAGACCGGGCACCACGCCTTCCGGCTTGTGCTTGAGGATCAAGGACGCGCCGTTCGGGACACCAATCTCAAAATGGTTGGTCCGGTTTTCCTGGTCTGGGATTGCAAATAGCAGCAGCGGCACGTTCGGTCCGGTCTCCCAGTTGCCCTCCATCGCGGCCACTTTCGCGGGCTGATGCTCAAGCGTATTCAGCCCGTGCATGTCGCCTGCAAAAATCTGGATCGGGATCAACAGCGCGCCAAGGGTGACACCGGTGCGCAACGTCGCCCGCACGCTTTCGGATTTGTCCCCGACAAGGTAGCGGAAGGCCGAAATACCCGCCAACAGGAAGGCCACCGTTAGGCCGGATGCCAGCAGCATGTGAACCAGCCGATACGGCATCGACGGGTTGAAGATGATCGCCCACCAGTCTGTTGCAAAGGCCACACCATCGCGCATCTCAAAGCCTGCAGGTGTGTGCATCCAGCTGTTCAGGACCAAGATCCAGAATGCCGACATGGTCGTGCCAAATGCCACAAGGAAGGTTGCTGTGGTGTGCAACCAACTGGGAACCTTCGAAAATCCGAAAAGCATGATGCCAAGGAAGACCGCTTCAAGGAAGAAAGCCGTCATCACCTCATAGGCCAACAACGGTCCTGCAATATTGCCGACCGTCTCCATAAAGCCCGGCCAGTTGGTGCCGAACTGGAATGACATGGTGATGCCACTCACAACACCCATGGCAAAGCTCAATGCGAAAACTTTCACCCAAAAACGATAGCTTTCCATCCATTTCATGTCGCCGGTGGCTTTGAAACGCAGTTTGAAAAACAACAGCACCCACCCAAGGGCAATTGTGATGGTTGGGAACAGAATGTGAAACGAAATATTCGCTCCAAATTGAATACGAGACAGCAGCAGGGTGTCCATTATCTGGCCTTTTTTGATTGCTCTTTCACGATATATTACGCCTGACATAGGTGACTGGATTGCTCTTTCAGCCCCGTGCGACCGCACACCGCGCGTCAGCCTGTCTCGCTTGCAATCCGGCTAAAATTCCAGTGCGTTTTTTGTTGGTAAACGTTGTCTGGCCGCAGCAGAATCGATGGAAAATCAACATGATTTGGCGCATCCGGCCAATGCTGCGCTTCCAACGCGACTCCGCAGTAATTCGCGCTCTGTGTTGCCGCATCATAGACCTGTAGGCCCGGTGCATCAGTTTCAATTGTCATCCGCGCGAAACCACCGCTCAACACGGCGCGCCCGCCGCTGTTCAGACAGAAATTATGATCCAGCGGAGGGACCCCCTCCATCAATCGTCGCCCCTTCCGGAAGTCATAGGGCGTGCCGCTCACGTCGCTGATCTCGCCGGTCGGAAGGCTGGTGTCATCCGTCGGCAGGTAATGATCCGCGTCGATTTGCAGGTGATGATCTGCAAAACCGCCCCCAAGGCTCCAATAGGAATGATTGGCGATATTCATCAACGTCGGTTTGTCGGTTCGCCCTTCGATCTCCAGCACCAGCGCCGCGCCGTCCAGCCGATACCGCGCGATGATCTCGCGGTTGCCGGGAAATCCGGCCTCGCCATCCGGACAGGTGATCCGAAAGACGACCGTTTCGCCCTCCAGCGCCATGTCCCAGACCCGCAAATGCAGCGCAGCCGAAGCACCATGCAGCATATGCGGCGCGCGGTTCACCTCGAACCTGTGCAAGACCCCGTCGATCTCCCCACGGCCATAGCCGATCCGGTTCGCCACGGGCCCCACCAGCGCCCCAAACACCCGTCGGGGCCCTTTATAATCGGCCATCGTCGCCCCGCCGACCGTCATCTCGCGCCCGTCGAAAACAACCGACTGCACCGTCGCCCCATAGCTCAGAAATGCGACCCTCAGCGTGCCATTGTCCAGCACTGCGCGGTGCACATCCGCACCTGATGCCGTTGTCCCGAAAGGCTCTATAAAGGCCGCCATGTCACATCCGCCGCCCCGATAAGCAGCCCATCAAATTCGACCTCAAAGGCATTATAATTGATGTAGAACCGATGCGCGCCTGTATCGCGAAGGCGCAATCCGTCTGGCGGGTTCAGCGTCACGACGCCCGCCGCCTCGCACAAATCCTCCAGGATCCGCGCCAACGCCTCTTCGTCCGGCCAACCGGCAAGGTATCGGATCGCACCTGCCTGCACCATCGCCGGACGCCCATCGACCAAAGCCTCAACGACCTCGGCATCGCCCTTAAGATGCTCAAACCATTTCACGAAGGTCCCGCCCTTTAACAACGGCATCATCTCCGACGGCGGCAGGCTTTCGGTCAGGGCGATCACCGTATCCAGCCCGTCAATATTCGGCCCCATCGGCACCGGAATGACCATTTCACCGGTTTTCGTATTGGTCCGCGGCCCCAACATTGCTTGCCCGTCAAACCGCTCCAAAGCGCCTTTCAGCGCCCCAGACAGCTCCAACAGGCCCGGTGCCAGAACCACCTTATAGCCACTTAAATCTGCGCAATCCGGCGGCAGGATATCCACCGAAAGCCCCAGCTTCCGAAGCCCGCGATACATCTCAAAACACAGCCGGAAGTAATCAAAATCAGCACCCTGCGGCTGCGTCTCCCACGCCCATTGCGACGCATAGTCAAAGACCAACGCAACAGGCGCCTGCGCCGCTGACACATCCGGAGCTTCCACCAATTCCGCTGCCACCTGCGCCGCCTCCGCCAACCCCGGAGCCGCCTCCGAATCCGGCCTCAACAACCCCGCATGCATCTGCTCTTGCGCAAACGGCGCCTGCCGCCAGCGGAAATAGGTCACAACTTCGGCCCCGTGCGCAAACGCCTCCCACGCCCAAAGCCGCGCCATGCCGGGCAGGGGGGCCGGATTATACGGCGCCCAATTCACAGGCCCTGGCTGCTGCTCCATCACCCACCAGCGACCCTTGCCAACCGCACGATAGAGATCATGATGAAACGCTTGAAAATCTGGATCGCCCTGCCGCAAATACCGCTGCTTATGCGCCGCAGGCTCTTCCAACCGGTCCGACAAAAACCCAATCGGGTAGCTGTCCCACGACGCGATCTCCAGATCCGCGCCCACATCATAATGATCGAACGCGGTCACACGACCCATATAGTTGTGGGTGATCGGCGCGTCAGTCTGCGCCCGGATTAACCCCACCTGGACCTTGTTAAACTTCACCACCATGTCCGAACTAAACCGCCGAAACGCCAGCACATGGCTCGGGTTCGGCTCGGTCACCGTCAAGTTCGGCAGCGCGATCTGCTCAAAATGGTCATATTCCATCGACCAGAACACATTACCCCACGCCGTGTTCAGGGCCTCAATAGTGCCGTAAGTCTCTGCCAGCCAATTCTGAAATGCGCGCTCTGCCGCCGGAGAATAAGACAGCACCGTATCATGACAATCGTACTCATTATCGGTTTGCCACGCCGCCACATGCGGGTTTGCCCCATAGCGCCGCGCCAGAATATCCACGATCCGCGCGCATTCCTCGCGGTACCCATCATGACTGAAATCATAATGCCTCCGCGATCCAAAACCGCGCTCACGCCCCTGAGCGTCCCACGCCAGCATGTCCGGATGCTTGTCCAACATCCAACGCGGAGGGGTCGCGGTCGGCGTCCCAAGGATCACCTTCAGCCCGGCAGAGCCAAGCACCTCGATCGCGCGGTCCAGCCAATCAAACTGCAAATCCCCAAAGGATGGCTCAATCCGAGACCACGCAAATTCCCCGATCCGAACCCAGGAAATCCCCGTCTCGACCATCCGCGCCGCATCCTCGGCCCAGATCGCCTCCGGCCAATGCTCCGGATAATAACAAACGCCCAAAGCGCGCTTCATAAGATCACCTGATGCTCTTTCTGCCCTGTCGCATTAACCTTAACAGCGAAGGTCATCCCATTCGTCGGCTCGGCCTCCCGCTGCGCCTTGGAAACCCCAATCGCCGCGCTTGTGCAATAGAGCGTTTTAAGATCCGCCCCACCAAAGGCTGGACACGAGGTATGCCGCGCCGGAAACTCAACCGTTTCAATCAGTTGCGCGTTCTCATCATAACAAGCCACGCGCCCTGCACCCCATTGCGCCAGCCACATCCGACCATCTGTATCAATAACAGCGCCATCGGGGTTCAGCGCCTCTTCGCGCAAGTCCAACCAAAGCTCGGCAAAGTCATCGGGCATCCCGTCCGTGAGTCGCAAGGCCTGTCGCATCACCTGTTTTTTGGTAGTATCCGTATAATAGGCAAAACGCCGATCCGGCGAAAAACAGATCGCATTCGGGATCGTCACATTGACGTAAAGCTTTGTCAGCGCCCCTTGGTAGTACCGATAGATCGCGCCCAGATCCGGCTCTGCATTTTTACCCATCGTGCCGATCCAAAAGCCACCCCAAGGGTCGGCACGGCCATCGTTTGACCGCGTCGCGGTCTTCTCGGCCTCCAGCTTCACCAACAGCTCGGAAACGCCTGTCTCTATCGTGAAAACATAAAGCCCGCTTTCCGAGGCAATCAGTATTCGCCCTGCATCGATCCATCCCGCAGCCGAGACATTTTCATCAAATTGCCACACTTTCTGTGACCCATATTGATGAGTTATCAGCTGTTTTCCATCTATATCAAACCAGAAAAGCTGCTGCCGCACCGGGTGCCAAAGTGGCCCTTCACCCAGCTTACAGACGCTGTCATCAAAGACAGCGCTCATCGCGTCGCCTGGTCGTACGCTGCGACAATTTCAGAAGCGCGCGTCGCCACGTCCGGGGCGCGCATCCCCGGTTTATAGATCGCTGATCCTAGTCCGAACCCATCCGCGCTCGCTGCGATCCAGTCAGCGAAATTCGCAGGCCCCGCGCCACCCACAGCGTAAACTTTCGTGCCCGTCGGCAAGATCGCCCGCATCGCCTTCAATCCTCCGGTCCCGGCCACATCGCCTGGAAATAGCTTCAACCCATCCGCGCCTGCTTTCAACGCCGCAAACGCCTCTGTCGGCGTAAACACGCCCGGCCAGCTTTGCATGCCACGCGTTTTTGTCCGCCCGATCACCTCAGCGTCGCAATTGGGCGAAACGATCAATCCTCCGCCCACATCCGCCACCTGATCCACCTCAGAAGTGGTTAATACGGTGCCTGCGCCGATGACCGCATTTGGATAGGCGTTAACCATCTTTTCAATGCTCTTGACCGGTTCGGGTGAGTTCATCGGCACCTCAACCCAGTCAATCCCAGCCTCGATCAGAGCGCCACAGATTGGCACAGCCTCATCCGGTGTAATCCCTCGCAAAATCGCGATAAGCGGCCGCGTCATGCCGAAATCCCCTCCCGAAGCCGTGCCGCATTCAGCCCCGCAATCGTCATGCGATCGCCATGCACATGCGTTGCCGGAACGCCTTGTTCGGCGAGTGCTTTCACATAAAGCCGCGCCAACTCTGGCGCACCAACGACAGCCACCTGTTGCCCCAACCAATAGGGTCTCGCTGCAGCCAATTCCGCCCCGATCAGAAGCCCTGAAAGGCGCGGGCGGCTGACCTCAGCCGCTGTCCCGTTAATCAGATTATCCGCCCGGATCGAGAACAGCTTTGCCGCCAGCTTCTCAGGCCGCGCCATCGCATCAGACAGCGCCTCCGCAAACGCGGTATCGTCCCAGCCACCCGCTGCCAGACTGTGCCGTAAAACCGATTGCTCTGATAGAAGCGCAAACAGCTCCCCTGTCATAAAAGTTTGAAAGGAAACAATTTCATCTGCGCTGACCAAGGCCCATTTGCTGTGGGTGCCGGGCAGGCAGATCACGCCATCCCATCCTTTGTTTAGCGCCAAAAACCCTGCGATCTGCGTCTCTTCCCCGCGCATGACATCCGCAGGATTTGCCTGTTTCACCCCCGGCAAGACCCGCACGTCCAACCGCGGATCCAAGGTCGGCGCGTTCACCATCTTCACCTGATCCACCGCCGTGGGAACGCTCGCATAAGGCGCCTCGACCCAGCCTTGCCGCGCCCCGACCATGCCGCAGGCCAAAACCGGAGTCCGTGTCCCCAACCAGTCCGAAACAAGCGCCAAAAGCGCCCCTTCAAACTGGTCACGCTCCAACGATCCCATGCCATCTTCCGACATGCGCTCGTCCAAAACAGACCCGCCCGACATCGCATAGGCCCGCAAATGCGAGGTCCCCCAATCGACCGCTATCCAGTCCGTCTTGCTCATCCCGTCGTCACCACGCCGCCGTCGATCACCATGACCTGGCCGGTCATCATTCGGCTGATATTCGACGCCAAATATAAGACGCCGCCGACCACATCATCGGGTGCCAAATGCTCTTTCAAACATTGCTTCTCCAGATGATCTGCCAAGCTCTTGGGATCGGCCCACATGTCCAACTGTTTCTGCGTCAAAACCCACCCCGGAGCCAGCGCATTAACCCTGATCCCGTCCGGCCCGAACTCCCGCGCAAGGCTCCGCGTCATCCCCGTAATCCCTGCATTCGCAGTCGTGTAAGAGGGATACCCGCTGTTGCCCATCATGTAGCTGACCGACGAAAAGTTAATGATCGCGCCAGCCTTGGCCGCTTGCATGCCCGGCAGCACAGCCTGACACGCAAAGAAATACGCTTTAAGATTAATGGCTTGCGACCAATCCCAAAATGCTTCGTCCACAGAAAGCGTATCATGCCGATTATCATTTGCCGCATTGTTAACCAAAACCGAAATGGCACCATGCTCTTCTGCCGCCCGCGCAATCGCAACTTTCAATGCTGCCATATCCGTGATGTCACACGGCAAAAACAAAGGTCGGACCCCGTGCTTGTCTTCCATCTCATCGCAAAACGCGGACGCATCAGATCGCTGAACAAACGCCACGCGTGCGCCCTGTTGCAAAAACCCGTCCGTGATCGAAGCCCCGATGCCCGATCCGCCCCCCGTGATGAACACGGAAGCATCTTTTAGATCCGGAAATACAGCATCCATCAGTGGCTCTCCCGCGTCACGGGGCGCGTGTCTTTACCCACCAGAAAATCAAGATCAGCGCCTTGGTCCGCTTGTAGCACATGGTCAATATACAACTTCGCATATCCCCTTGAATAATGTGCTTCATCCGATTTCCACACATTTTTCCGCGCCTCTAGTTCAGCCTGATCGACCAGCAATTCGAGTACACCGTTTGAGGCCGACACCCTGATCCGGTCCCCCGTCTTGACCAAAGCCAATGTTCCCCCGGCTTGCGCTTCAGGCGACACATGTAGGATCACAGTGCCATAGGCCGTCCCCGACATTCGCGCGTCCGAGACGCGGATCATGTCGCGCACACCCTGCTGCACCAGCTTTTTCGGGATTGGCATATTACCCACCTCGGGCATCCCCGGATAGCCCTTCGGCCCGCAGCCTTTCAGCACCAAAATCGTGTCAGGCGTCACGGGCAGATCATCACGGTCGATATTGGCTTTCAAATCCTCGATGTTCTCAAAGACAAACGCCTCTCCCTCGTGCTCAAGCAACGCATCCGTCGCCGCCGAAGGTTTCACGATGGCCCCGTTCGGAGCCAAGTTCCCACGCAAAACCCGCAGCCCCGCCGCAGGCTTCACCGGATCGGCAAAGCTGTAAATCACATCACGATTGTAGCATTCCGCGCCATCGGAATAGGCGCTGATATCACCGCCAAGCACCGTTTTCGCAGGCCGCAGATGGTCTTTCAGTTCGTTTAGAACCACCGGCATTCCGCCCGCATAGCAAAAATCCTCCATTAGATATTTGCCCGATGGCATGCAGTTCACCAGCAGTGGAATCTCCCCGCCGATCTCGAAATCCTTAAGATCAAGGTTAACGCCGACGCGCCCGGCAAGCGCGAGCAAATGCACAACAGCGTTGGTCGATCCGCCCACAGCGGCATTTGCCAGGATCGCGTTCTCGAACGCTTCCTTGGTTAAAACGTCCGACGGTTTTATGTCTTCATCGACCATTTCCACGATCCGTTTGCCCGTCAAATGTGCCAGCGCCATCCGCCGCGCATCCACCGCGGGCAAAGCGGCGTTTGTTGGCAGCGACATGCCCATCGCCTCTACCAAAGACGCCATGGTCGAGGCCGTGCCCATTGTCATGCAAACGCCCGCGCTGCGCGACATGCCGGCCTCTGCCGCCATGAAATCCTGCAAGGTCATATCTCCGGCGCGAACAGCTTCCGAGAACTTCCAGACGTCGGTCCCTGATCCGATATTCTGCCCTTTGAATTTCCCGTTCAGCATCGGGCCAGAGCTGACCACAATCGCAGGCAAATCCACCGACGCGGCCCCCATCAACTGCCCTGGGGTCGTCTTGTCGCAACCGCCCAAAAGAACAACGCCATCAATACCATAGGCGCGGATCGACTCCTCGACATCCATGCTCAGAAGGTTGCGAAACAGCATTGCTGTGGGCTTCATCTGCGTCTCGCCAAGGCTCATTACCGGGAACTCAACCGGGAAGCCACCAGCCTCCCAAACCCCTCTCTTCACGCCCTCGGCAAGGGTGCGCAAACCGCTGTTGCAGGGCGTCAGTTCCGACCACGTGTTGCAGATGCCGATCACAGGACGGCCATCGAAAGCGTGGTCCGGAAACCCCTGGTTTTTCATCCACGACCGGTGGATAAATCCGTCTTTGTCCAGCTTGCCGTACCAGGCGCGATTGCGGCGGTCTTTGGTCATATCTTGTGGCCCTCCAGGACCCAGATTGTCTCGGGGAAGGCCCAGGGCAGGGCAATGCCCCGCGCCATTAACGATTGCCCGGTTAATCTTACCGGACCGCTCTTTAACTCAAGGGCTCCGCGCGACAAATGGCTGCCATCGGCTTTATTAAGCAGGTTGATCTCATAGACGGCGTCAGGCTCCAACCCTGTTAACCTAAGTAAACGCGGCGAGATTTGGGTGCTGTTGGAAATCTGAGTGCGGAAGATCACAAATCGGTGGCCCTCGACACTGATTTGTTGCTCTGCCAGAACTGCGGCGTCCTCTGTATCAAGCCGCAGGATGTCCGCGCCCATCATCCAGCTGCGGTTTTCTTTCCACCAACCCGTAATCAGCGTCAGCGACTCCGCCTCGTCGTCGGTCAGTTCGCGCGGATCCATCTCGAACCCCATATGGCGCTGTGCCGCAGTCCAGGCGCGTAGCTTGATGTTCAGCTTGCGCCCGGACGTATGACAGGTGCGCGGCCCGACATGACTGCCGGTGATTGCGCCGGGCAGAAACAGCGCGGAATCGTGTTGAATCCGCGCACGCTCTACGGCGTCATTGCTATCAGAGAGCCAAACGCGCTGGGTAAATTCCATCATCCCAAGGTCAATGCGACCACCGCCAGAAGAGCAGTTTTCAATCTCAACCTTCGGGTGGGCGGCCCGCAGGCGGGCAAACACATCATAGATCCCATAGGTTTGTGCCACATCCGAAACCGGGAGCACACGGTTATGGTCCCATTTGATGTATTCTATCTCATTTTCGCTCAAGAGTTTGGAGATTTGATTTACGATGTATTCCCGCACATCAAGACGAGAGAGATCGAGCACGCGCTGCTGACGTCCTTCAAGCTGATCCATCGCGCCTAAGATCCAATCGGGACGTGCGCGCGCGAGGTTGCTGTTAAGGTTAATCATTTCGGGCTCGAACCACAGCCCAAAGCCCATCCCCAGCTTGCGTACATGATCGATAAGGGGCTTCAGTCCCGTCGGCCATTTGCGCGGATCAATCTGCCAGTCGCCAAGGCCAGAGGTGTCATCATCGCGCACTCCGAACCATCCGTCATCCAGCACGAAGCGCTCTGCACCAAGGGCGGCTGCGCGCTCTGCAATCTCGCGCAGCACCTCGAAATCATGGTTAAAATAGACCGCTTCCCAGCAGTTGTAATGCACGGGTCGATCCCGCTTGACCCAAGGCACCAAGGTCTCGCGCACATGCCGCTGCATTGGGACTGACACGCTGTTATACCCGGCCGTTCCAGCGATCAGAACCAGCGGAGCTGTTGCGAATTCTGTACCGACCCTTGCTGATCCATCGGCATGCCCCCATTGCACCTGGCGACGCCCATCAGGCAGTGCCTCGATCATCATTCGGTGCCCACCCGACCAAGCGTAAGCCATTGAATAGGCAATACCATCCGTGTTCGACAGGGCCGGATCATGCAGGATTGCGAAAGGTGGATGGTCATGCCCTGATCGCCCTTGCCGCGCCTCGCGCATATGGATGCCGTGACGAATATCCGATCGATGCACGCGCCACTCGCCAACCCATTTCCCGGCGACATCTGACACCTCGGTGCAACCCTCCGGGACAGGCAAGACGGGAGCTGCCAACCGGTGCAGCAACACCGGCTCAGACGTGGTTAACTGAGTGGAGGCCTCAATCATCGCTCCGCGCGTGTGAAACACGAAGACAACGGTCAGGTCATCATCACCCACGGTGATACGCAGCGTGTCATCATCCTCTCCCCCTTTGGAAAACCGATCCGCCGACATAAAGCGCAACCGCGTTTGCAGCAGTTTGCCGTCGCGATAGGCCATCAGCCCGGGTTGCCCGGCAAAGCCTGTCGCGGCCTCAGGGCAAAGCGACAAGGGCGCGATCCCGTCTAGCATCCCGCCGGTGAAATCCAGCAATCCGGATCGGGCAAGCGCCTCCAGATCCTCCTCCACCGGCAAAGGCGCGCCCCAATAACTCACCCACGGCACACCGCCATCAGAAGCCAGCGCAATGGTTTGCGCTTCCGTATCCACTCGCCACGTGTGCATTACTTCACGGCGCCCAACGTCAATCCGGCGATGAAGTGTTTCTGCATCAGAAAGAACATCGCCACGGGGGGCAGGGCGGCCACAATGCTGCCTGCGGACAGCATGTGATAGGCCACGCCAAACTGTGCGTTGAACGATGTGATCCCTGCCGTCACCGGCTGTGCGGATGGCCCTTGGGTCAGTACGACCGCCCAGAAATAATCGTTCCAGATGAAGGTGAAGACCAGCACGGCCATCGCCGCCAGCGCGGGTTTCATCAAGGGCAGCACCACGAACCAATAGATGCGCCATTCCGCAATGCCTTCAACCCGCGCGGCCTCGATCAACTCGAAGGGCAGGGCGCGGATGAAGTTGCGCATGAAGAGCGTGCAGAACCCCGTTTGGAACGCGATGTGGAACAAGACCAGCCCCATTTTGGTATCGTAAAGCCCCAAGTTCAAAGTCAAATCGCGCACTGGGATCATCAGGATCTGGAACGGCACGAAGTTGCCTGCGACGAACATGAAGAAGATCAGAAGATTCGACTTGAACCGGTAAATGCCCAGCGCAAAGCCCGTCATCGACGACAGCACGATGCAGCCCACCACCGTCGGGATCGTGATAAGGAACGAGTTCAGCAAATAGCGCGGCATGTCGCTTTGCGTGAAGACGGCCATGTAGTTGGCGATGCCCTCGAAAGAGCTTGGCGCGCCCCAGTAATTGCCCGTTGTGAAATCAGCAGCAGGTTTGACTGAGAAGATCGCAACCGCGATCAGCGGCAACAGCCACATAATCAGCGCCAGCGGCAAAAGCCCCTGATAGGTCAATTGCCACGGACGGGAGGTTTTCTCGATCGGGGTTGGGAACATAGTTAATGCCCTCTTTCTTCGCGGAACATCGAGAACAGGAAATACGCGATGAAGACCAGCATGATGAGGAACAGCACCACCGCAATCGCCGCGCCATACCCCATGCGGAAGCCGTATTCCGACAGCGCCTTTTCGAACATGTAGAAGGACAGCACGCGCGACGATCCAAACGGCCCCCCATTCGTCATGATCGAGATCAGATCGAATGACCGCAGCGCACCGATGATTGTCACGACAAAGCAGATGAATGTCGCCGGTTTGAGCTGCGGCAGGATGATATGCCAAAGCATCCGAAAGCCCTTGGCCCCGTCCAGACGACCGGCTTCAATCTGCTCAGGATCGACCGCGTTCAGCCCTGTCAGATACAGGATCATGCAATAGGCTGTCTGCGGCCAAAGCCCTGCTGCGATAATGCCATAGGTCACCATTGTCGGGTCGCCCAGCACGTTGATCGGCCCCAGCCCGACCCAACCAAGGATCGTGTTTAAAAGCCCGAATGACGGGTTGTAGAACCACGCAAAGACCAACCCGACGACCACCTGAGAAATCACGAATGGAAAGAAAAACAGTGACTTATACAGCCGGATGCCCACAACCGTCTGGTTCAGGAACAGCGCAATGAACAATCCCGCCGGGATCGCCAGCAGATAGAAAGCCAGCCATTTGACGTTGTTCCAAAGGGACACCTCGAACGCCCGGTCGGTCATCAACTCCTGATAGTTCGCGATGCCGACATAGCGCGCTTCGCCCAAGCCATCCCATGCGTACAAAGACAGGTTGAAGCTCTGGAAAATCGGGATGATGACGTAGATGGCAAAGAACAAAATGCCGGGCGCCAGAAACAGCCACGGGGTCAGCGCGATCTCATTGCGTTTGTAAAACGACTTGCGGCGCGGCGGGTTCATATCCGGAACAGTGGCAACGGTCATAGCGGCTCTCCGAGGTGGGTCTTTGACCAGAAAAGCCCGTGCGCACGCGAGCTTGTCAGGGCAAAGCGGGCCGGGCGCAGCGCATCACTGCGCCCGGCGAAAGCTTTTAGTAAACGCGGGCGCGCACGCTCTCGAGACGGGTCAGGATGTCGTCCAAATTGTCCGGGAACACCATGAACTCCTGCAGACCCTGCATCGCTTCCGCGGCCATTTCAGCCGGGAAGTCGCGGTCAAAGAACTGTGCGACGCCACCGGGGGAGTTCGACGACAGCATCTCGAACCCTTGGTTCAGGAACTCATCGTTATCCACCGAAGAAGACGCGTTGACCGGCAGCTGACCCAGGTTCTCGCCATTGTTGATAAGCGTCTGGTTGTCCGCCGACACCACAAAGCGCAGGAAGGCGCGGGCGTTGTCTTTGTTCTCGGCATTGGCCGGAATGTGGAACGTGTCCGTCGGTGCGTTTTCGGCCAGCTCAAGCCCTTCAGTGATTGCGGGGAACTGGTAGAAGTCCAGCTGATCGTCGGTCAGGCCCGCCTCGCGGAAATGCGGGACCGAGAAGTTGCCCATCAGATACGCCGCTGCCTCGCCGCGCACCATGAAGGGCAGGGCTTCCTGCCAGCTGTAGGACTGGTGGTCGTCGATAAACGCGCCCATGTCGATCAGTTCGCGCCAGTTGGCGAAGGTCGCGCGCACACGGTCATCGGTCCACGGCACTTCACCACGGGCCAGCTCCATGTGGAAGTCAAAGCCGTTGGTGCGCATGTTGAGGTAGTCAAACCAGCCGCCAGCAGTCCACAGGAACTTGGAGCCGATGGTGTAGCACTTGCGACCGCTATCAAGAATGGCCTGGCAGTTGGCCTTTTCCTGCTCCCATGTGGTCGGCTCTTCCAGACCCAGTTCGTTGAAGATGTCCTCGCGGTAATAAACGCCCCACTGATAGTAGGTATAGGGCACGCCCCATTGCTTGCCGTCGATGGTCATCGCACCTTTGGTGGAGGCAAGGTTCGTCGCGATGTCTTCTTCGGCCCACAGGTCCGACACGTCTTCAAACAAGCCGGCCGAGACGTAAGGCGTCATCCGGTTGGCCGCATACCACGTGGCCACATCGGGCGAGTTTGCGGTCAGGAAGTTGCGGATCTGCGTCTTGTAGGCTTCGCGGTCGATGATCGTGGTTTCGATGTTCAGATCGGGGTGCATCTCGCCGAAGCGGGCGATCATGTCCTCCATCGTCGCGCGGGGCGCGGGGTTCGATGTATCCAGGAAAATCTTCAGATCGCCAGACAGCTTTTCGCCGTGACCATCGGCCAGCGCGCCGCCTGTCAGAACAGCCGTTGTCGCAAGCGCCGCGATGGACGCTTTGAGCATGGAATGCATGGTTTCCTCCCTAGTGCTTCCGCTATATCTTAGTTTCATTATTTGAAACTTAGTTTTGTATATTGAAATCATAATCCCGACTCGCCTATGCTTGTCAACAGCGCCGGTCACGGGATCACCAGAATCCCGGCCCAGCCGGGAGGAGAAAGATGAACGCACCGCGCAATGGCGACGGCACCGTGGGCAAGGCCCTTGATGTGCTCGATCAGGTGGCCAGCTTTGGCCGCCCCGTCCGCTTTGGCGAACTGCTTGCGGCCTCGCCCTATCCCAAGGCCACGCTCTACCGCTTCGTGCAGACGCTGACCTCCCAAGGGATGCTCAGCTACGACCCCGACCGTCAGGTTTATGCCCTTGGCGTGCGTCTGGTTCGCCTCGCCCATGCGGCGTGGCAACAGGCCAGCCTCGCGCCCATTGCGCGGCCCCATCTAGACGCGCTCAGCGCCAAAGTCGGCGAAACGGTGCATCTGGCCCAGCTTGACCACGCGCAGGTCCTTTATGTCGACAAGCGCAACGCCAAAGACCCGGTCGAAATGTATTCCCAAGCCGGTAAGGTCGGCCCCGCCTATTGCACCGGCGTCGGCAAAGCCATGCTCGCCTTTCTCGACCCGTCCGAACAAGACCGCGTCATCCCCCAACAGAGCTTTCACCACTTCACCGAGCATACGCTGACCAGCGCAGACGCGCTCCGCTCGGAGCTCAGCGACATCCGCGCCAATGGTTACGGCTTCGACCGCGAAGAACACGAGCCCGGCATCATCTGTGTAGCCCACCCCATTCTGACCGCCTCAAACCGCGTCCTCGGCGCCCTTTCGGTCACCTCGACCACCCAACGCACCAATCTCGCGGCCCTCGAACGCCTCGTCCCCGACATCCGCGCCGCCGCCCTCGCCATCGCCGAGGAAGCAGGCGCGTGGCATTTCCCATCCCAAGTCACAACCGCAGGATCCTGATATGACTGGAGTCACTCTTTCCAACGTCATCAAACGCTACGGCGAAACCCAGGTCATCCACGGCATTGATCTGCAGATCGACGATAGCGAGTTCTGCGTCTTCGTCGGCCCCTCTGGCTGCGGCAAGTCCACCCTTTTGCGCATGGTCGCGGGGTTAGAGGAAACGACCGAAGGCCAGATCAATATCGGCACCCGTGACGTGACCCGCCTTGACCCCTCCGACCGGGGAGTCGCGATGGTCTTCCAGACCTACGCGCTTTACCCACATATGAGCGTTGCTGAAAACATGGGCTTCGGCCTCAAGATGAACGGCCACCCCAAGTCCGAGATCGACCAGAAAGTCGCCGCCGCCTCCAAGGTCCTCAAGCTTGACGACTACCTCAAGCGCAAACCCAAAGCGCTCTCGGGCGGCCAACGCCAACGCGTCGCCATCGGCCGCGCCATCGTGCGCGGGCCAGAGGTCTTTCTCTTCGACGAACCTCTCTCCAACCTCGATGCCGAGCTGCGCGTCGAGATGCGGGTCGAGATCGCGCGCCTGCATCAGGAAATCGGCGCGACGATGATCTACGTCACCCACGATCAGGTCGAAGC
>ERZ1740060.261-NODE-261-length-38865-cov-6.074337_pt1 | contig 38865 bp, 31 predicted proteins | sample MGYA00581743_ERZ1740060 | MGnify/ENA primary metagenome ERZ1740060 (study PRJEB43018, sample SAMN04849235) | marine metagenome | isolation source: floating plastic debris | place: Pacific Ocean | collected 2008-08-27 | study: EMG produced TPA metagenomics assembly...
GGTTTGATGATGGCCTCGATCTTTTTCATCGACCCCCCAATACTGTGTAGTGGTGCGCGGGGCGCGCACTGATCTTGGTCAAGCATGTTCCGTGCCAGTTTGCTCCGCCTTCTGCCGATAGCGCACGCCGCCCGTTGTCGTCCCGCCTTTTGACGGGGCAAGCCAAGCCAGTCCGTCCTGTTCGCCTGCGGGCGTTAACTCAATTTTGCCTAGAAAAGCGGCAGATGCGTAAGAAGGATGCAAGGCAGATCGCGTTTGAGTGGTCAAGAATGCTCGTCGCGCAGGCAGTTGCCCGATGAAAGAGCAGGATCGCGTTCAGCCTCCTGTTCGCGACGACATTGGATTAACGCGATAGACGTGAGCTTGCAGGTCTGGGAGCGTGGCTGAAAGGCTGGACCAGCTCAAACAGACTTTCCTATGGATTTTCCTTGATGCGCGCGCAGTCTTTGCTATAGACGCGCCCCAGCACACCGCGCTTGGAGCTTGCGGGCGTGGTGGAATTGGTAGACACGCTGGTTTTAGGTACCAGTGGCGCAAGCCGTGGGGGTTCAAGTCCCTCCGCCCGCACCAATCAGACGCGAACCGTGTTGATCGAACCTGATGCGCATTAGGCCATTCAGTCGGGTTTGGTTGATTGATTTGAATAGGTAAGGAAATCGACCCCATGCAGGTCACTGAAACGCTCGCCGAAGGCTTGAAGCGCGAAATCACCATCACTGTTCCGGCAACCGACCTGTCCTCCAAGCTTGATGACAAGCTGTCATCGCTGAAAAGCCAGGTACGTCTGCCGGGTTTCCGTCCAGGCAAAGTTCCGGTTTCTCATCTCAAAAAGATCTATGGCAAGCAGGCCATGGCCGAGGTGATCAATGAGACGTTGAGCGAATCGACCAACGCCGCAATTGCCGAACGCGAAGAGAAGCCGGCCAGTGAGCCTAAGTTCACGCTGCCCGACGATGAGGCAGAAGCTGAAGACATTATCGCCGGCAAGCGCGACCTGGAAATTGCCGTTTCCTACGAGATCATACCTGATTTCGAAGTGAAGAATTTTTCCGGTATCGCCATTGAACGTCCGGTTGTCGATGTCGACGACGCTTTGATTGACGAGCGCCTGAAGCAGATCGCTTCATCCAACCGCACCTACAAAGATGTGAAGCGCAAGTCCAAGGACGAAGACCAGCTGACCATTGATTTCGTCGGCAAGGTCGATGGTGAAGCGTTTGAGGGCGGTTCCGCCGAGGGTTTCAAGCTAGTGCTTGGCTCTGGCCAGTTCATTCCTGGTTTCGAGGATCAACTCGTCGGTTCCAAGGCAGGAGACACCAAAACCGTCGATGTGACCTTCCCAGAAGAGTATGGCGCCGAGCACTTGGCCGGGAAGCCGGCAAGCTTTGAAGTCACCGTCCACGGCGTCGGCGCGCCGGAAGACGCGGTCGTCGATGAAGCCATGGCCGTCAATCTGGGCATGGAATCGCTCGACAAGCTGAAGGAAGCGGTGAAGTCACAGGTCGAAAACGAGTTTGGCCAGAAAACCCGCATGAAGGTGAAGCGCCAACTTCTCGATGCGCTGGACGAAGCTTATGACTTCGAATTGCCGCCGACCCTTGTCGAGCAGGAGTTCGACAGCGTTTGGAAGCAGGTCACAGATGATCTGGAGCGCGCAAGCCGCACTTTTGAAGACGAAGACACAACCGAAGAGAAGGCCCGTGAAGAATATCAGGGCCTCGCCGAGCGCCGCGTGCGCCTGGGTCTCCTGCTTGCTGAAGTTGGCAACCAGAACAAAGTCGAAGTGACCAATGAAGAACTGCAACGCGCTGTGGTCATGCGGGCCCAGCAGTTCCCCGGTCAGGAGCGCGAGGTCATTGAGTTCTTCCAGAAGAACCCCGAGCAGCTTGCCGGCGTTCGCGCACCGATTTTCGAAGACAAGGTGATCGATTTCATCCTTGAGCTTGCCGATGTCACCGACAAATCGGTGCAGCCGGAAGACCTCGACGATGAGGAAGACGATCACGACCACTAATTGATCGCCGGACGGCGGTTGAACCAGACCAGGCCGTTCACCATATCGACAAAAGCAAGGGCTGCGATCGGCAAGATTGCAGCCCTTTTCACTGGCAAGCCTTGCCGCCGTCGATTGGGTGGCTAGGGTGCGCCCATTGAAGTTTCTTATCGGTGAGTCGCGGTCAGGGCAGGGGCCTTGGTCAATCCGCGGCGCCGGCCAACCAGCCGCTCACTGAAGCCCAAATAACCCGAGACGAAGGAAGCACCGCATGCGCGATCCCGTCGATCTGACCATGAACACGCTCGTTCCCATGGTTGTGGAACAATCTAATCGCGGCGAGCGCGCATTTGACATCTATTCGCGGCTTCTGCGCGAACGCATCATCTTCATGACCGGCCCGGTCGAAGACTACACAGCCTCGCTTATCTGCGCCCAGCTCCTCTATCTGGAGGCCGACAATCCCTCCAAAGAGATCGCGCTTTACATCAATTCGCCCGGTGGCGTCGTGACGTCCGGCATGGGCATCTATGACACCATGCAGTTCATCAAGCCGTCCGTCTCCACGATCTGCATCGGTCAAGCCGCCTCCATGGGATCACTGCTTCTGACAGCTGGCGCGAAGGCTTCGCGCTTCATTCTGCCCAACGCACGCGTCATGCTTCACCAGCCGTCAGGCGGATTTCAGGGCCAGGCGTCGGATATCGAGCGTCACGCTGCCGACATCATCAAGATGAAGAAGCGACTCAATGAGATCTATGTCACCCACACCGGGCGGGACTACGAGACGATTGAAAAGACGCTGGATCGTGATCACTTCATGACGGCTGAAGAGGCCAAGGAGTTTGGCATCGTCGATGAGGTCATCACCTCGCGTGCCGCCATCGATGGGTCCGACGACGACTAAAGCGCCAGCTGATCGTTGCCGAAATACCACCCGATGTCGGTAGCCTCCACAGGCTGGTTGACATTGCGTGGAAACCTTTGAAGTCTACGCCCAAAGAGATGCAAGGCTCGCGCGTTGTGTATGGAGCCATAGCCTCGGATAGCACGGTTTGGTCGCGTTAACCCTTGGCTGCAACAATCGAACTAATCTGGTGAATGAGTTCGGACGGCTGTGTAACATGATGCCGATCGGATCAGCCCAAGGTGAGGGCCGGGTCGCAAGCCCGGTTCGCGGCGGCCATTCCGCCCTGTCTGCCGGCGCGCTGTGCGCGCTGAATTGGAGAGAAACTAAATGAGCAAGTCTGGCAGCAGCGACTCCAAGAACACGCTCTACTGTTCGTTCTGCGGCAAGAGCCAGCATGAAGTTCGTAAGCTGATCGCTGGCCCCACCGTGTTCATCTGCGATGAATGCGTTGAGCTGTGCATGGATATCATCCGCGAGGAAAACAAAACCTCGCTGGTCAAATCCTCCGACGGCGTTCCGACGCCGCAGGAGATTCTGACCGTTCTGGACGACTATGTGATTGGCCAGCCACAGGCCAAGCGCGTTCTTTCGGTGGCGGTTCACAACCATTATAAGCGCCTCCACCACGCCTCGAAGAACGCCGATATTGAATTGGCCAAGTCCAATATCCTGCTCATCGGCCCAACTGGGTGCGGCAAGACGCTGCTCGCCCAAACGTTGGCACGCATCATCGACGTGCCGTTCACGATGGCGGATGCGACCACGCTGACCGAAGCTGGCTATGTTGGTGAGGATGTTGAGAACATCATCCTGAAACTGCTTCAGGCCGCTGACTACAATGTCGAGCGGGCGCAGCGCGGCATCGTCTACATCGATGAGGTCGATAAGATTTCGCGCAAGTCCGACAACCCGTCTATCACACGTGATGTGTCGGGTGAGGGTGTTCAGCAGGCGCTGTTGAAGATCATGGAAGGCACGGTTGCGTCCGTGCCGCCGCAGGGTGGTCGCAAGCATCCGCAGCAAGAGTTCCTGCAAGTCGACACGACCAACATACTGTTCATTTGCGGTGGCGCCTTTGCTGGCCTCGACAAGATCATCTCCGATCGTGGCCGCCAGACATCGATCGGCTTTAAAGCCGCGGTGGAAGACCCTGATGCCCGTAAGGTTGGTGAATTGTTTGCTGAGGTTGAGCCAGAGGACTTGGTCAAGTTCGGCCTGATCCCTGAATTCGTCGGTCGTCTGCCGGTTCTAGCAACCCTGATGGATTTGGACATCGACGCGCTTGTGCAGATTCTCAAAGAGCCGAAGAACGCTCTGGTGAAGCAGTATCAGCGTCTTTTCGAGATGGAAGAGGTGCAACTCACCTTCCAGGATGAGGCGCTGGAGGCGGTGGCCAACAAGGCCATTGAACGCAAAACCGGCGCTCGCGGCCTGCGCTCCATCATGGAGACAATCCTGCTCGACACTATGTACGAGCTGCCAGCCATGGATGGCGTGGAGCAAGTGGTCATCTCTGATGAGGTGGTCAGCGGTTCGGCTCGCCCACTCTACATCTATGCCGATAAGGAAGAGGCCCAGACGGCCGACGCGTCCTAAAGCTGGCAATCCCGAATTCAAGAAACGGCGCCTTACAGGGCGCCGTTTTTCTTTGCGGAACCAAGCAAACCGGCGATGGCAATCGATTGTGGCCAAGAGGGGGCGGGTAACTGGCGCAATCTGCCATTTGTCCCCAGACTTGGTGCGCCGACAAAAGAACCCAGGCACTCAACCGTTGAAAATAGTCGCAAGAGCGCCCAAGTTCTGGATCAACCTCAAGGCGTTGCGACTCATTGGGGGCTGCGAGCCGGGAAAAGTGCCCGGTTTGGCTCCTGTCCGGCCGATCAACGCCTTTTCCTTCCGGCGCGTGCTCGCCATTTGACGCAACTGTAGCACCTCTATCGTTCGGCCCTGTCGGCCGACACTGGCAGGTGTTTTGTGTCCTTGGTTGCTGGTCTGTCGTACCATGTGCCCGTGCCCCCTCACAAAGGCCAAGCCTATGACTGATAAAGACATCGATTACTCACCGGCCTATCGCGATACGGTGCCCAGCGCCCATCCGGTGCTGCCGCTGCGCGACATTGTGGTGTTCCCCCACATGATCGTGCCGCTTTTCGTCGGCCGTGAGAAATCCATTGCTGCACTTGAAGAGGTGATGCGGTCCGACAAGCAGATTGTGCTTGCCACGCAGATGAACGCCTCTGACGACGATCCGGCAGCTGACGCGATCTACAAGGTCGGCACCATTGCTAACGTTCTCCAGCTTCTGCGCCTGCCCGATGGCACGGTAAAGGTGCTGGTGGAAGGCACCGACCGCGTCGAAATCGTCAAGTACCACGAGCGTTCCGAATTCCACGAAGCCGATATCCACGTTCTCATCGAGGATGAAGGCGACGAAGTGGAAGTCGAAGCGCTTGCGCGTTCGGTGACGACTGAGTTTGAGAGCTATGTGAAGCTGAACAAGAAGGTTTCGCCGGAAGTCATTTCTGCGATCAGCCAGATTGAGGGCTTCTCCAAACTTGCCGACACCGTCGCCTCGCACCTTGCCGTCAAAATTTCTGACAAGCAGGACGTGCTCGCCACCATTTCCGTGACCGGCCGACTGGAGCAGGTGCTCGCGCTGATGGAGAGCGAGATATCCGTTCTTCAGGTGGAAAAGCGCATCCGCAGCCGCGTCAAACGGCAGATGGAGAAAACGCAACGCGAGTACTATCTCAACGAGCAGATGAAGGCGATCCAGAAGGAGCTTGGCGAAGGCGAAGATGGCCGCGACGAGCTGTCTGAGCTGGAAGACAAGATCGAGAAGATCAAGCTTTCCAAGGAAGCCCGCGACAAGGCGACCGCTGAGCTCAAGAAACTGCGCGCGATGAGCCCGATGTCAGCCGAAGCGACGGTCGTGCGCAATTACCTGGACTGGTTGCTTGGCCTGCCCTGGGGCAAGCGTTCGCGCATCTCTGTTGATCTGAAAAAAGCTCAGAAGATCCTTGATGACGATCATTATGGTCTGGACAAGGTCAAAGAGCGCATCATCGAGTATCTTGCGGTCCAAAGCCGGGCCAACAAGTTGCGCGGTCCGATCCTTTGCCTCGTTGGCCCTCCCGGTGTCGGTAAGACATCGCTGGGTAAGTCGATCGCCAAGGCAACGAAGCGCGAGTTCGTGCGCATTTCGCTCGGCGGTGTGCGGGACGAAGCGGAGATTCGCGGCCACCGGCGGACCTATATCGGCTCCATGCCGGGCAAGGTCATCCAGTCGATGCGCAAGGCCAAGAAATCCAATCCGCTCTTCTTGCTTGATGAGATCGACAAGATGGGTATGGATTTCCGCGGCGATCCGTCATCCGCTCTCTTGGAGGTGCTGGACCCAGAGCAGAATTCGACCTTCTCCGACCACTATCTGGAGGTCGAGTACGATCTGTCGAATGTCATGTTCGTGACCACGGCCAACACGCTCAACATCCCTGGACCGCTGATGGATCGTATGGAGATCATCCGCATCGCCGGTTACACCGAGGATGAGAAGGTGGAGATCGCACGTCGGCACCTGATCCCTAAGGCCATCAAGAACCATGGCTTGAAGGATGAGGAGTTCACCATCGACGATGAGGCCCTGCGCCTGGTTATCCAGCGTTACACGCGAGAAGCCGGCGTTCGGAACCTGGAACGTGAATTGTTCTCCCTGGCGCGCAAGAGCGTGAAGGCGATCATGCTTGGCTCCATGGAAACGCTCGACGGTGACACGGTCGACATTGAAAAGGCGGATATCACAGCGCGTAACGTTGCTGATTTCCTCGGCGTGCCAAAGTTCCGCCATGGCGAGATCGACGACACCGATCAGGTTGGCGTCGTGACTGGCTTGGCTTGGACGGAGGTTGGTGGCGAACTGCTCACCATCGAAGGCGTCATGATGCCTGGTAAGGGCAAGATGACCGTCACCGGGAACTTGCGCGATGTTATGAAGGAGTCGATTTCTGCGGCCGCATCCTATGTGCGCTCGCGGGCCGTCGACTTTGGCATCGAGCCACCGCAATTCGACAAGCGGGACATTCACGTCCACGTGCCCGAAGGTGCAACGCCCAAAGACGGTCCGTCGGCCGGTGTTGCCATGGTGACCGCCATTGTCTCCATGATGAGTGGTATCCCGGTGCGGCGCGATGTGGCCATGACCGGTGAAATCACCTTGCGCGGCCGCGTTCTGCCAATCGGTGGATTGAAGGAGAAACTTTTGGCGGCTCTGCGTGGTGGCATCAAGAAGGTGCTCATCCCCGAAGAGAACGCCAAAGATCTGGCCGACATCCCTGACACGGTGAAAAATGAGCTGGAAATCGTGCCCGTGAGCCGCATGGATGAGGTTCTCGAACACGCGCTTGCCGAGGCTCCGGTTCCCATTGAGTGGAACGAAACGGATGTCGCAAGCGACGCCGGTGCCAGCGAAGATGGCGAAGCAAGTGGTGCGGTTTTGGCCCACTAAGCTTGTTTGGGCAGCCAAAGATCGCCTTTTTCGCTTCCTCTTGTGAAGAAATACACGAAAAACCCCGGGAAACCGGGGTTTTTTGTTGTTTTCCGCCCTGAAGATGGTCAGGGTTTTCGGGCAGACACGCCGCAGATTCGCGGCCAAAGGTGCGGCTTAGCCTTGAATGCATGACCGCCCGTTGAAATGGAGTAACAAGATGAACAAGAGCGAATTCGTCTCCGCGGTTGCCGAAAAGGCAGACCTCGGCAAAGGTGATGCAGCAAAGGCTGTGGACGCTGTTTTTGACGTGATTACCTCAGCCCTGGCCTCCGGCGGCGATGTGCGCCTGACCGGCTTTGGCAACTTCTCGGTCACTCACCGTGCCGAGAGCAAAGGCCGCAACCCTTCCACGGGCGCTGAAATCACTATCGCGGCTGCCAACCGGCCCAAGTTCACCGCCGGTAAGGCGCTGAAGGATGCCGTTAACAGCTAACGCGCATTTCCGCACGGCCTAGTACAGGGCGTGCCTCATACAAGTTTCACGAGCACCCGGCCTGCCTGGACCGGGTGCTTGTTTTTTGCCCAAACGGTATCGGAAACACCGGTCACTGGGTTGCAAAACAGCCGTGCCAGACCTATGGCATGGTTCTTCGATCGCTGCCCCATGACAGGGGCGAGGCGAGGGCGGTTAGCTCAGCTGGGAGAGCATCTCGTTTACACCGAGAGGGTCGGGGGTTCGAGCCCCTCACCGCCCACCATTTTCTCACTATCCAAGTGCCTGACCCAGCGTGATAAGTGCGCCACTTGTGCGAATGCGTCATTCTACCCCACGCAGTCCAAGGGACAGTTCCCTTGACCAAAGGGGGTAGGCCGCCACCTACTGTCAGGTCTTGCAGGAAAGGTGGGCCGCGCCCGCACGTGGAGGTCCCACCATGACACCAGCGTTGGAAAACAAGCCCGGTATACATCCGCTCTTTGCCAAGGCGGTTGAGGCCTCACACTCCCGGCCGGCTTTGCCTGTGCCTTCCAATGGGCGCGTTGACCATGCGGTCATACTGGTGGGCGAAGCGCAACCATCCGAAGATCGCGCCCGACTTGCCAATGCACTGGAAGGCTTGGCTGGATGGGACATCCTCAGCGATGCACATGGCGAAGTGGTCATGTCGAACGGAGCTGGCACGGTTAAGTGGGAGCGCCACACCGAGTTCCTGTCTCTGACCGCCGTTGGAGAGCGCGATACCGCAGGCGATGGCGCCTCGACAGCAACCGAAGTTGCATTTGCCCGGATGCTGGACCATCTGTTGAAAGGCCACACCGGCACCACCCCAGACACGACGGAGCCTGATCTGGTTGATCCGCGAGGGGCAGGCGGCCTTTTTGTTCGCACCCGGGTTCTGGTCGACGTCGCTGTTAGTGATGAGGCCATCCATGAAGGGCGCGCAGAGGCTGATCAGGATGTCGGCGTTATCCCCCAAGCGCTTGTGAATGGGGGCGCCATTCGGTTGTCGACCGGGCTTACCCATGGCGACGAAGGCGTTGTGGAGTATCAGGCTCTCATCAAGCCGTCGGACATCCACGCCATCAGCCCACGGCGAATCGGTCGGTTCGTTCAGCGCGTTCTTGAGGTTGAGACCTACCGCCTCATGGCCTATCTGGCCGTCCCGCTGATGCAGGCCATTGGGCCGCGTATTTCCGCGCTGGAAGAGGCGGTGAACTCCATCGCTGACCGGGCCGCACATGATCCGGCGCCGCGCGAAGAAGCCGATATTCTGTCCTCGCTCACTAATCTGAGCGCGGAGTTACAAGCGCTTGGTTCTGTTGCCGCATATCGGTTCGCCGCCTCACTGGCCTATGCCGCCATCGTCGATGAGCGCCTTGAGGCGCTGCGCGAGCAAAGAATCGAGGGCTATCAGCGCATCTCTACGGCCGTGAAACGACGGCTTGATCCGGCTATGCGCAGCGCGACAGCGCTTCTGGCCCGCCAGCAAAAGATCGCTGGCCGCATCGGGTACATCTCAGAACTGCTGCGCACCCGTGTCGATCTCACTTTGCAAGACCAGAACGCAGAAGTACTGCAGTCGATCGATGCCCGAGCGAAAGCGCAATTGCGCCTGCAACATGCTGTTGAAGGCCTATCGGTTGTCGCCATCACCTATTATTCGCTTGGTATCCTCAGCTATCTGGTCAAAGGCACCCGATGGGAAGGGCTGGGCATCACGGCAGCCTTTGTCCAAGCCCTGATTGTTATTCCAGTGGCGCTGTTTGTGTTTTGGCGCGTGCGCAAAACGCGCAAAAAAGCTGAAGAAGAAGAGCGTCAATCCGAAGAGAAAACGCCCTGACAGGGTCGGGCGGTGGGCCGGTGCGTGGAGATGCAGATCGGTTATCAAGAATGTACCTTTGAACGCGCTTGACTTGCCTCAGGCCCTGCCTTATCCCGGCGCATCTCTAACGCCTTTACAGCGTTTTGCGCGGCTGTAGCTCAGTTGGTTAGAGTGCCGGCCTGTCACGCCGGAGGTCGCGGGTTCGAGCCCCGTCAGCCGCGCCACTTCCACACACTTACAGCACGTTCCCAAATAGCTCGTGGCATTGTGTCGCAAGCGGTTTCGGTTTTGCCCTGCTGAGCTATCTCTCTGGTCACAGAACGATGTTCGGTTTTCCGACTGACGGGATTGACGTGCCCACCCAGTTGGGTATGCACATCGTATCGGGAAAATCATATATGTGGAGGCGCGCTGTGGAAGCGCTTCTGGCAGAGTATCTGCCGATCATTGTCTTTCTAGGCTTGTGCCTGGTCATTGGACTGGCGCTGCTCGTCGCGCCGTTTGTGATCGCCTACAAAAGCCCAGATCCGGAAAAACTGTCGGCCTATGAGTGCGGGTTCAACGCGTTCGACGATGCCCGCATGAAGTTCGACATTCGGTTTTATCTGGTCGCGATCCTTTTCATCATCTTCGACCTGGAAGTGGCGTTTCTGTTCCCATGGGCAGCGACTTTCGGGGACTTGGGCCTATTTGGGTTCTGGTCGATGATGGTGTTCCTCGCTGTCCTCACCATCGGCTTTGCCTATGAGTGGAAGAAAGGGGCGCTGGAATGGGATTGATGGACCGTTACGGCAACCCGGTTGCCGCTGCTGCTGAAGCCGGCGGAACCTTGGTGGCCCCCAAGCCGACGGGCGCTGTTGATCCAGCAACCGACAAACCTCTTGGTTGGGATGATCCGTTCTTCACCGGTGTGAACGATGAACTGGCAGACAAGGGCTTTCTTGTCACCTCCGCTGACAAGCTCATTCAGTGGTCCCGTCAGGGCTCGTTGATGTGGATGACATTCGGTCTGGCATGCTGCGCCGTTGAAATGATGCAGATGTCCATGCCGCGCTATGACGCTGAACGGTTCGGCTTTGCACCGCGTGCCAGCCCACGCCAGTCCGACGTGATGATCGTCGCCGGCACATTGACCAACAAGATGGCACCAGCTCTGCGCAAGGTCTACGACCAGATGCCCGAGCCGCGCTACGTCATATCCATGGGCTCATGCGCCAATGGTGGCGGCTACTACCACTATTCCTATTCCGTCGTGCGCGGCTGTGATCGCGTGGTTCCGGTCGACATTTATGTCCCCGGCTGCCCGCCGACCGCTGAGGCGCTGCTTTACGGTGTGCTGCTTCTGCAAAAGAAGCTGCGCCGGACGGGAACCATCGAGCGCTAGGCCCAAGGGCTGCTGCGCAGGAGGAACAACACCATGGCCGAACCCCCCGGGCCACAAGATGAAGCGCTTGCCGAGCTGGCAGAACTTGTCGCCGCTGCGCTTGAGCTTGGTGAAGACGAGGCAACCGTTGGCCACGGGCATGTAACGGTTCGGCTCGGCATTAGTTCGCTTTTGTCGGCCGTTCGCACGCTGCGCGACGACCCAAAGCTGGGTTTTGTCTGCCTGATCGACGTGTGCGGTGTGGATTATCCCGCGCGCGAGCGTCGCTTCGATGTGGTCTACCACTTCCTGTCGCCGACCCAGAACGTCCGGATTCGCGTGACTGTGGAGACCGATGAACGCACGCCGGTGCCGTCGATCACTGAGCTTTTTCCTGGTGCTGATTGGTTTGAGCGCGAAGCCTACGACCTATATGGTGTTCTGTTCTCCGGTCACCCGGACCTACGCCGCCTTCTGACCGACTACGGCTTTGACGGCTATCCGCTACGCAAAGACTTCCCGCTGACCGGCTTTGTCGAGGTTCGCTACGACGACGAGCAAAAGCGGGTTCTCTACGAGCCGGTTCGCCTCAACCAGGAGTTCCGTGACTTTGATTTCCTCTCGCCCTGGGAAGGGACAGACTACGTCATACCCGGCGATGAGAAAGCAACCGACGAGAAGGCTGGCTAACCCAGACCGACACGACCATGAACGTGATGCCAACCAACACGACCGGTGAAAGCCAGGTCCGCCAGTTCAATATCAATTTTGGGCCTCAGCACCCTGCTGCGCACGGCGTGCTGCGTCTGGTGCTGGAGTTGGACGGCGAGATCGTTGAACGCGTGGACCCCCACATTGGTCTGCTGCATCGCGGCACCGAGAAGCTGATCGAGCACAAGACCTATCTTCAGGCTGTGCCTTACTTCGATCGGCTCGATTATGTCGCGCCGATGAATCAGGAACATGCCTTCGCGCTCGCAGTCGAGCGTTTGATGGGCATGGAGGTGCCGCGTCGCGGCCAGCTTATCCGAGTGCTGTACTCCGAGATCGGCCGTATCCTTTCTCACCTTTTGAATATCACCACTCAGGCGCTCGACGTCGGCGCACTTACCCCACCGCTTTGGGGCTTTGAAGAGCGCGAAAAACTGATGGTGTTCTATGAGCGAGCCTGCGGCGCACGCATGCATGCAGCCTATTTCCGCCCCGGAGGTGTGCATCAGGACCTACCGCAAGAGCTGATAGACGATATCGACACGTGGTGCGACGAGTTTCTGCCTGTGCTCGACGATATCGATCAGTTGCTTACTGGCAACCGCATCTTCAAACAGCGCAATGTCGATATCGGCGTTGTCAGCTTGGATGAGTGCTGGGCCTGGGGATTCTCGGGCGTGATGGTGCGCGGCTCGGGCGCGGCATGGGATCTACGCAAGTCGCAGCCTTATGAGAACTATGAGGAATTCGATTTCGATATTCCGATCGGCAAGAACGGTGACTGCTACGACCGCTACCTGATCCGCATGGAAGAGATGCGCCAGTCGGTCTCGATCATGAAGCAGTCGATCGAGAAGCTGAACGCGCCTGATGGCAAAGGGCCCATCGCCAACGTCGACAACAAGGTCGTTCCGCCCAAGCGCGGTGAGATGAAGAAGTCGATGGAAGCGCTGATCCATCACTTCAAACTCTACACCGAAGGGTACCATTTGCCCGAAGGCGAGATTTACGCCGCCGTGGAAGCGCCAAAGGGCGAATTCGGCGTCTATCTGGTCTCCGATGGCTCGAACAAACCCTATCGCTGCAAAATCAGAGCGCCTGGTTTCGCGCACTTGCAGGCGATGGACTTTATCTGTCGAGGCCACCAGCTGGCCGATGTTTCCGCCATTCTGGGTTCGCTGGATATCGTATTTGGGGAAGTGGATCGCTGACCCGCTTCCAAGTGCATAAGGGCGCCAACGCGCCTTAATAGAAAGACTGATCGTATGGCCGTTCGTCGCCTGGACGAGAACCAACCTGAGAGCTTTGCCTTAACGCCGGACAATGCCGCGTGGGCGCAGAAGCAGATCGCCAAATACCCCGAAGGCCGTCAGGCCTCGGCGGTGATCCCCATTCTTTGGCGCGCTCAGGAACAGCATGAGGGCTGGCTGCCGGAGCCAGCGATCCGCGCCGTCGCGGACATGCTGGATATGCCCTACATCCGGGTGCTGGAGGTAGCGACCTTCTACTCCATGTTCCAGCTCTCTCCGGTCGGCAAAAAAGCCCACATCCAGGTCTGCGGAACCACGCCGTGCATGCTGCGAGGCGCCAACGACCTGAAAGACGTTTGCCGCCGCAAGATCGCAGAAGACACGCACACCGTCTCCGAGGATGGCGACTTCTCTTGGGAAGAGGTGGAATGCCTTGGCGCCTGTGTGAACGCGCCGATGGTCCAAATTTTCAAGGACACCTATGAGGATCTCACGCCGGAGAGCTTTGAAAAGCTTCTGGACGATATTGCTGCCGGGAAACCAGTGGTGCCCGGCCCGCAGAACGGTCGCCATTTCTCGGTGGCTGAAGGTGGTCTGACGAACCTCGTCGATTTCGACGGCGGCGAAACCGGCGGAAAGCCGATCCCGCAGGTGGTGGATGGCGCTCCAGCGACCATCGCATCGGTGGCTGGCTTTGCCATCAACGATGCCACCGGCGCGCAGCCGACCGGCACCAAACCATCTCCAGCCAAAAAGGCAGCGCCGAAGAAGGCTGCTGCTTCCAAACCTGCGCCGGCCAATGCCACTCCCACCAAGACCGCTCCAGCCAAGGCTAAAGCTGTCGACGCCGCGGCGACCTCTGATGGGCCGGCCAAAAAGCCCAAAGTGCTGAAGAAGGCCCGCGCCGCCGGCGCCGATGATCTGAAGTTGATCAAAGGCATTGGCAAAGTGCTGGAAGACAAGCTCAACGGGCTTGGGATTTTCCATTTCGACCAGATCGCAGCCTGGGGCGAGGAAGAAGTGAACTGGGTGAACGATCATCTGTCCTTTAAGGGCCGCATCCAGCGCGAGGAATGGATCCCGCAGGCTACGGCACTTGCTGCCGAAAACGGGAAGAAGGGGTAAGCCTCCATGCTTGAGGACAAGGACCGCATCTTCACCAACATCTACGGCCTGCACGATTGGGGGCTGAAGGGCGCGATGAAGCGCGGCCATTGGGATGGCACCAAGGCGATTTTAGAGAAAGGTCGTGATTGGATCATCGACGAGATGAAGGCGTCGGGCCTTCGTGGTCGTGGTGGTGCCGGCTTTCCCACCGGCCTCAAATGGTCGTTCATGCCCAAAGAGGTCGATGATCGCCCGCACTATCTCGTGGTCAATGCAGACGAGTCCGAGCCGGGCACCTGCAAGGACCGGGAGATCATGCGCCACGATCCGCACACGCTGATCGAAGGCTGCCTGATTGCCGGCTTCGCCATGGGCGCACACGCTTGCTACATCTACATTCGCGGCGAATACATCCGCGAGCGCGAGCGCTTGGATGCGGCCATTGATGAGGCCTATGAAGCTGGCCTTATCGGCAAGAACAACAAGAATGGCTGGGATTACGACATCTACGTCCACCACGGGGCAGGGGCGTATATCTGTGGTGAAGAAACGGCGCTTCTGGAATCCCTGGAAGGCAAGAAGGGTCAGCCTCGGCTGAAACCGCCTTTTCCGGCCAATGTCGGCCTTTATGGCTGCCCGACCACGGTCAACAATGTGGAATCCATTGCCGTTGCGCCGACCATTTTACGCCGTGGCGGGGCTTGGTTTGCCGGCTTTGGCAGACCCAACAACACCGGCACCAAACTGTTCTGTGTCTCCGGCCATGTGAACCAGCCAGCGACGTTTGAAGAGGAAATGTCGGTGCCGTTCCGCGAGCTGATCGACAAGCATTGCGGTGGCATGCGTGGCGGATGGGATAATCTTCTGGCCGTCATCCCTGGCGGCTCTTCGGTGCCCTGCGTGCCAGCTGATGACATCATCGACTGCCCGATGGATTTCGACAGCCTGCGAGATCTGAAGTCCGGCCTTGGGACCGCAGCCGTCATCGTGATGGACAAGTCCACCGACATCATTCAGGCCATCGCCCGCATCTCCTACTTCTACAAGCATGAAAGCTGCGGCCAGTGCACACCGTGCCGCGAGGGCACCGGATGGATGTGGCGTGTTCTTGAGCGCATGGCCAAGGGCGAGGCGCACAAGCGCGAAATCGACATGCTTCTCGACGTCACCTACCAGGTTGAAGGGCACACAATTTGCGCCCTCGGCGATGCCGCTGCCTGGCCGGTGCAAGGTTTGATCCGTCACTTCCGACACGAGATCGAAGAGCGGATCGACAACTACTCTTACAACGCCAAACACGAGGAAACGCTCATTGCCGCTGAATAGCGCCAGCCTGCTGAGGGGTAAGGCTGTGCACTCGATTGCAATGAGGAAGGAAACCTAATGTTCGATGCCTGGATGAACAGTTGGACAGAGCGGCCGCAAACGGTCGTGACCGGTTGGACGGCCATGCAGGATGCCGTGCCAAGCGTCACCGATGGCGTGCCACCGGTGTGGCTGACCTCAATGGCCACGCCTATGATGGCCCCTGCCATGATGGCGGCGGCGACCGCCAACGCAGCCGCGGCAACCTGGGCTGGCGTCTGGATGGGCCTCGCGGCTGCGCCATTGGCCGTCATGGGCGCGTCAGGTGCTGCCCTTGTCAGCGAACCGGCGAAAAAACCCAAGGAAGCAAAAACGATTGCTGTCGCGAAGGCCGTGCCCGCCAAGACCACGGCGGCGAAAGCACCTGCTGCCCAACCAGCCAGAACGAAAGCAGCCGCCACCAAGGCGCCGAAGCTGGACGACCGCCCGGCCGGTTTCGATGCGCCGCGCGGCGGCAAAGCTGACGATCTGAAAAAGATCTCCGGCGTCGGGCCAAAGCTGGAAACGGTCCTCAATGACCTTGGCATCTATCATTTCGATCAGGTTGCCGCTTGGAAGGCCGCTGAGATCGCCTGGGTCGACGACTATTTGCGCTTCAAGGGCCGCATCAAGCGGGACGGCTGGATCAACCAGGCCAAGACACTCGCCAAGGAGGCTGTCTGACCTCCATGACCGGTGCCCGCATGCATCTTGCTGAACTCAACATCGCCGAGTGGAAGATCGACCCCAACAGCTTGCGGGCGCAGCCTTTCATGCGCGCGATCGACAAGGTCAATGCCGTCGCCGATCGCTCACCGGGCTTTGTCTGGCGCCATCAAGATGAGTCAGGCAACGCGATCAGCACCGATCACCCCTGGTCCGACCAGAATGTGATCGTGAACATGAGCGTGTGGGAAAGCGCCGAGGCGCTGGAGCACTACGTCTGGAACACGGTCCATCGCGCGATTTATCGCCGCAAGGACGAGTGGTTTGCGCACATGCGCATGGCCCACTTCGTCATGTGGTGGGTCGAACCGGGTCACATCCCCACGCTCGATGAAGCCAAAGAGCGCCTCGACCATTTGCATGCCCATGGCAACACCGACACGGCCTTTGGCTGGGAGCACCTGCCGCACGTGAAGCTCTGGCAAAGCCAACAGTGCGGATAGATCCAGCCATGAACGAACAAAAAGCCCAAGCGAAAGCATCAGCGGACAGAAAATGACCGACACACGCACACTCATCGTTGACGGGACTGAGGTTGAGGTGCCGACCGACTACACGCTGCTTCAGGCGTGTGAGGAGGCGGGTGCCGAGATTCCGCGGTTCTGCTTTCATGAACGGCTGTCGATCGCCGGCAACTGCCGCATGTGCCTTGTGGAGCTGAAAGGCGCGCCCAAGCCCATAGCGTCCTGCGCCTGGGGCGTTCGTGACTGCCGTCCGGGGCCTAATGGCGAAGCGCCGGAAGTCTTCACCCGTTCGCCAAAGGTGAAGAAAGCCCGCGAAGGGGTGATGGAGTTTCTCCTCATCAACCACCCGCTGGATTGCCCGATTTGCGACCAGGGCGGTGAATGCGACCTGCAGGACCAGGCAATGGCCTACGGCGTCGACAAGAACCGCTTTGAAGAGAACAAGCGCGCTGTTGAAGACAAGAACATCGGCCCGCTCGTCAAGACCATCATGACACGGTGCATTCACTGCACCCGCTGCGTGCGTTTCACGACCGAAGTTGCTGGCGTTTCGGATCTCGGGGCAACAGGTCGCGGCGAGGACATGGAGATCACCACCTACCTTGAAGCTGCAATGGCATCTGAGCTTCAGGGCAATGTGATCGATCTATGCCCAGTTGGCGCGCTGACCTCCAAACCTTACGCCTTCAAGGCGCGGCCATGGGAACTGACCAAGGTGGAAAGCGTTGATGTGATGGACGCGGTCGGTTCGGCCATTCGCGTGGATGTGAAGGGCCGCGAGGTCATGCGCATCATGCCTCGGCTCAACGAGGCCATCAACGAAGAGTGGATTTCTGACAAGACCCGCTTCGTCTGGGACGGGTTGCGCTCGCAGCGCCTCGACCGCCCCTATGTCCGCTGGAACGGCCGTCTTCAGGCGGCAAGCTGGCCGGAAGCCTTCCAAGTCATTGCAGACAAGGTCGCGGCCTCCAAGCCTGAGAAGATCGGCGCGCTTGCTGGCGATCTGGCTGGTGTCGAAGAGATGTTCGCCCTCAAAGCGCTTATGACGGCTCTTGGGTCGCCGAATATGGACTGCCGGACCGACGGCACCGCGCTCGACCCGTCCCATGGCCGTGCCAGCTATCTGTTCAACGCATCCATCGACGGAATTGAGGACGCGGACGCCATCCTCTTGGTCGGCACCAATCCGCGCACCGAAGCGCCGATCATCAATGCCCGCATCCGCAAGCGCTGGCGGGCCGAACCGACACCGATTGCGCTGATTGGTGAGCCGGCCGACTTGACCTATGATTACATCCATCTTGGCGATGGCATTGACGCGCTGGCCAAGCTTGCCGACCATGCACCGGCCAAGGCCGAACGTCCGATGATGATCATCGGTCAGGGCGCGTTGACCGGGCCGGACGGCGACAAGGTGCTGGCGCTGGCGGCCAAAGTTGCCAAGCAGACTGGCGTCATCAAGGACGGTTGGAACGGTTTCTGCGTTCTGCACACGGCAGCCGGTCGTGTCGGCGGCCTTGATGTCGGTTTCGTGCCGGGCGAAGGCGGCAAGGACGCCGGTGGCATCAGCCAAGGCGACATGGACGTTGTCTTCAATCTGGGCGCCGATGAACTGGAGATCAAAGACGGCGCATTCGTCGTCTATATCGGCACCCATGGCGACCGTGGCGCACACCGGGCCGATGTCATCCTGCCAGGCTCGGCCTACACAGAAAAATCGGCAACCTATGTGAACACCGAAGGCCGTCCGCAGCAGACGACGCGCGGTGCGTTCCCACCCGGCGAAGCCAAGGAAGACTGGGCCATTCTGCGGGCTCTGTCCGATCGGCTCGGCAAAACGCTGCCTTACAACTCGCTCGATCAGTTGCGTCAGGCGCTCTACGCCCAGGTACCGCATCTGGCCGCTCTGGAAGAGATATCGGCTGCCGATGCATCTGACCTGGATGCCCTGGCTAAGAAGGCCGGCAACGCCTTGAAGAACGCTGACTTTGCCAATGCGATTGAGGATTTCTACCTCACCAACCCCATAGCCCGTGCCTCCAAAGTGATGGCCGAATGTTCGGCCACCTTGAACCAGCCAGTGCTGGCCCAGGCTGCGGAGTAGGACGTCATGGAAAGCTTCTGGGACACATACGCCTGGCCCTTCATCATCATGCTCGCGCAGAGCCTGTTGCTGTTGGTGATCCTGCTCATCACGATCGCCTACGTTCTGTTGGCCGACCGCAAGATCTGGGCGGCGGTGCAGCTGCGCCGCGGGCCAAACGTCGTTGGACCGTTCGGACTGTTCCAGTCCTTTGCCGACCTTTTGAAGTTCGTCTTCAAGGAGCCGCTCATTCCGTCGGGCGCCGACAAAACGGTGTTCATCCTGGCGCCGCTCGTCACGGTGACCTTGTCGCTCCTCGCCTGGGCGGTGATCCCGGTCGCTGAAGGCTGGGTGATCGCCGACATTAATGTCGGCATCCTCTACGTGCTCGCGATCTCCTCACTCGGTGTCTATGGCATCATCATGGGCGGCTGGGCGTCGAACTCGAAATATCCATTCCTCGCCGCGCTTCGCTCCGCCGCACAGATGGTTTCCTATGAGGTTTCCATTGGTTTCGTGATTATCACGGTCCTGCTGTTAGTTGGCTCGCTCAATCTGACAGAGATCGTGCTGGCACAGAACACCGGCATCGGCACAACGCTCGGCCTGCCGCCATCCTTCCTCGATTGGCACTGGCTGCCGCTCTTTCCGATGTTCATCGTGTTCTTCATCTCAGCGCTGGCTGAGACAAACCGCCCGCCCTTTGACCTTCCCGAAGCGGAGTCAGAACTCGTGGCCGGTTTCATGGTCGAGTACGGCTCCACGCCCTACATGATGTTCATGCTGGGCGAGTATGTTGCCATCGCGCTGATGTGCTCGCTCACCACCATTCTCTTCCTTGGCGGTTGGCTGCCGATCATCGACATTCCGCCGCTTTCCTGGGTGCCAGGCGTCGTCTGGTTCCTCCTGAAATCCTTCGCTGTCTTCTTCATGTTCGCCATGGTGAAGGCATTCGTGCCGCGCTACCGCTACGACCAGTTGATGCGCCTTGGCTGGAAGGTCTTCCTGCCGCTGTCGCTGTTCATGGTCGTGGCCGTTGCAGCGTTCCTTCAATTCACCGGCCTTGCGCCGTAATCGATCCAAGAGGAGACCGTCATGCAGCTTGATCAGGCCGCCAAATCACTCCTCCTGAAGGAGTTCGTCGGCGCATTCGCGCTATCGATGCGCTATTTCTTTAAGCCCAAGGCAACGATCAATTACCCGTTCGAGAAGGGCTATGTGTCTCCGCGCTTTCGCGGTGAGCATGCGTTGCGCCGCTACCCCAATGGGGAAGAGCGCTGTATTGCCTGCAAACTGTGCGAAGCGATCTGCCCAGCTCAGGCGATTACCATTGAAGCCGGCCCGCGCCGCAACGATGGCACGCGCCGCACCACGCGCTACGACATCGACATGGTCAAATGCATTTATTGCGGGCTTTGCCAGGAAGCATGCCCGGTGGATGCCATCGTCGAAGGTCCAAATTTCGAGTTCGCGACCGAGACCCGCGAAGAACTCTATTACAGCAAGGAAAAACTCCTTGAGAACGGCGACCGCTGGGAACGTGACATTGCCAAATCCATGGAGCTGGACGCGCCCTACCGGTAGGGACCAAACACACTGAGCGCCGGGCTGGACGACAGGTACAGCTTTGGCTACCACGCACCCGGCAGCGCTTCAGCTGCTGCGGCGCAGCACCAAAACGTCGGGCAGATCGCGTGGGGCGATCATCACCCGCATCAAACGGTCCGCCCAGGCGGCAAAACAGGCATCTGGATGGTTCTGACCACCTTCTTTTTCTACCTCTTTGCTGCCATCACGGTGGCATCGGCCTTCCTGGTGATTGCCGCGCGCAATCCGGTGCATTCGGTGCTGTTTCTGATTCTGGCGTTCTTCAACTCCGCCGGCCTGTTCATGCTGGTCGGTGCTGAGTTCCTGGCGATGCTGCTGATCGTCGTCTATGTCGGCGCGGTGGCGGTGCTGTTCCTGTTCGTCGTGATGATGCTGGACGTCGACTTTGCCGAACTGCGGCAGGGATTCCTGCAATATCTGCCCATCGGGGCACTTGTGGCGGTGATCCTGGTGCTGGAACTGGCGCTGGTGCTCGGCGCTTCGGTTTTGGACGCTGATGTGGCGATGGAAACCGGCATGCCCATGCCGCCGCTTGAAGAGGTTTCAAACATCGAGGCAATCGGCCTCGTGCTCTACACCGACTATGTCTACTTCTTCCAGGCCGCCGGCCTGGTGCTCTTGGTGGCCATGGTGGGTGCCATCGTGCTGACGCTGCGCCATCGGGAAGGCGTGAAGCGTCAGGATATCGTGGCTCAGGTCAACCGCACACCGGAGGCGGCCATGGAGGTCGTGAAGGTGAAGTCGGGGCAGGGGCTCTAGAGCGTGGCTCTAAGGATGACCGCCCGCCGCAAGGCTTGGGCGACAAGGGGGATTTAAGGACCAATGGCAATCGGTCTTGGCCATTACCTGACGGTGGGGGCGATCCTGTTCACGCTCGGCGTGTTTGGGATTTTCATCAACCGCAAAAACGTGATCATCATCTTGATGTCCATCGAGCTGATCCTGCTCGCTGTGAACATCAATCTGGTGGCGTTCTCGTTCTATTTGAACGACCTCGCAGGGCAGATTTTCGCGCTGTTCATTCTGACCGTTGCCGCCGCTGAAGCGGCCATCGGCCTAGCCATTCTCGTTGTCTTCTTCCGCAACCGTGGATCCATCGCGGTCGAAGACATCAACATGATGAAAGGCTAGAGCCGCGCATGCTGTCCGCCATCGTCTTTCTGCCGCTGATCGGGTTCCTGATCGCCGGTCTGTTTGGCCGCTTGCTCGGCCACCGGCCGGTCGAGATCATCACCACGTCGCTGCTTGGTATTGCTGCCATCCTGTCCTGGATTGTGTTCTTCCAGACCGGCTTTGGCGAGCACGATGCCCATGGCCACACCTATGAACGTGTGCAGGTGCTGCACTGGATTTCCTCCGGCACCTTTACCGTTGATTGGGCCTTCCGCCTCGATACGCTGACCGCTGTCATGCTGGTGGTGGTGAACTCGGTCTCCGCGCTCGTGCACCTCTATTCGATTGGCTATATGAGCCATGACGAGCACCGGGCACGCTTCTTCGCCTACCTGTCGCTCTTCACCTTCGCCATGCTGATGCTGGTGACGGCGGACAATCTGCTTCAGATGTTCTTCGGCTGGGAAGGCGTCGGTCTTGCCTCCTATCTCCTGATCGGGTTTTGGTACAAAAAGGCATCGGCCAACTCCGCCGCCATGAAGGCGTTCATCGTCAACCGCGTCGGCGACTTTGGCTATCTTCTTGGCATCTTTGGCATTTTTGTCCTCTTCGACTCGGTCGAATTCTCCACCATCTTCGAGATGGCGCCGGAGATGGCAGACGCCACGTTCAACTTCCTCGGGTTGGAAGTGCATGCGCTGACGGCGTGCTGTCTGCTCCTCTTCATGGGTGCGATGGGCAAGTCGGCGCAGTTCCTGCTGCACACCTGGTTGCCCGATGCGATGGAAGGCCCGACGCCGGTCTCCGCGCTCATCCACGCCGCGACCATGGTCACCGCCGGTGTGTTCCTGGTGGCCCGTATGTCGCCGCTTTATGAGTTCGCGCCAAACGCGCTTGCCTTCATCACCTTCATCGGCGGCACGACAGCAATCTTCGCAGCGACCGTCGGTCTGGTGCAGAACGACATCAAGCGTGTGATCGCCTACTCAACCTGTTCCCAGCTCGGCTACATGTTCGTGGCATTGGGTGTTGGTGCCTATACGGTCGGCATCTTCCACTTGTTCACGCACGCCTTCTTCAAGGCGCTCCTGTTCCTTGGCGCCGGCTCCGTGATCCATGCTGTCTCCAATGAACAGGACATGCGTCGCATGGGCGGTCTCTGGAAGCTGATCCCCTTCACCTATGTGATGATGATCATCGGCACCATCGCGCTTACCGGCTTCCCGTATACGGCGGGCTATTTCTCCAAGGATGCTGTCATTGAGGCCGCCTACGCCGCAGGCCCTGGTGTCGCCAACTATGCGTTCTGGATGACGGTATTCGCGGCCGCGCTCACCAGCTTTTACTCCTGGCGCCTCATCTTCATGACCTTCCACGGCACGCCGCGGGCGTCCGCCGACGTGATGAGCCATGTGCATGAATCGCCCTATGTGATGACGATTCCGCTCGCCCTCCTGGCCTTCGGCGCGCTGGCGGCTGGAATCGTGTTCGAGCACTCCTTCGCCTATGAGGACGGCGTGGAACACTTCTTCCGCGAGTCGATCTTCATCGCCCAAGGCAACGAAATTCTCCATGATCTGCATTACGTGCCGCAGTGGGTCATCCGCTCGCCACTTGTGATGATGATCCTCGGCTTCGTGATGGCGTACTGGTTCTACATCCGCACGCCGTCACTGCCCGGTCAGCTCGCGGCTCGACACGACATTCTCTACCGGTTCCTGCTCAACAAATGGTACTTCGATGAGCTCTATGACCTCATCTTTGTACGCCCGGCCAAATGGCTTGGCCGCGTGCTTTGGAAGGGCGGCGATGGCCGCGTGATCGACGGTATCGGCCCCAACGGCATTGCAGCGCGGGTCATCGATGTGACCAACCGTGTGGTCAAGATCCAGACCGGCTTTGTCTACCACTACGCCTTCGCCATGCTCATCGGCGTCGCGGCACTCATCACCTATTTCGTTTTCGCGGCTTCATAGACCATGATCGACTGGCCCATACTTTCCATCGTCACCTTCCTGCCGCTCGTCGGCGTTGCGCTGATCCTGTTGATCCGCGGCGACGATGACATCGCGCGCCGCAACATCCGCAACATCGCCCTCTTCACCACGATCGTGACCTTCATTGTGTCGCTGTTCATCTGGGGCGCATTCGATAACTCGAACCCCGGCTTCCAGATGGTGGAAGAGAGCGAGTGGCTGGGCGGCCTCATCACCTACAAGATGGGCGTTGACGGCATCTCCATGCTGTTCGTCATCCTGACGACGTTCCTGATGCCGGCCTGTATCCTTGCAAGCGCCGCCATCACCGAGCGCCTGAAGGAATACATGATCGCCTTCCTGGTGCTCGAAACGCTGATGATCGGCGTCTTCTGCGCCCTCGATATCGTCGTCTTCTACATCTTTTTCGAAGGCGGCCTCATCCCGATGTTCATCATCATCGGCGTCTGGGGCGGCAAGCGGCGCATCTACGCCTCCTTCAAGTTTTTCCTCTACACGCTCGCCGGCTCGGTTCTGATGCTGCTGGCGATTATGGCGATGTACTGGAACGCCGGCACGACGGATATCGAGCAGCTTCTGGCGCACGATTTCCCGGCGCAGATGGAATTCTGGTTATGGCTCGCCTTCTTCGCATCATTTGCAGTGAAGATGCCCATGTGGCCTTTCCATACCTGGCTACCGGATGTCCACGTGGAAGCGCCAACCGCCGGCTCGGTCATTCTCGCTGGTATCCTCTTGAAGATGGGCGGCTACGGCTTCCTGCGCTTCTCCTTGCCCATGTTCCCTGAAGCGAGCGACTTCTTTGCCCCGCTTGTGTTCGCCATGTCGGTGATCGCGATCATCTACACCTCGCTGGTGGCGATGGTGCAGGAGGACATCAAGAAGCTGATTGCTTACTCGTCTGTCGCCCATATGGGTTTCGTGACGATGGGCATCTTCGCGATCAACGAGCAGGGCATCCAGGGCGCGATCTTCCAGAAGATCAGCCACGGCTTTATCTCCGGAGCGCTCTTCCTGTGTGTGGGTGTCGTCTACGACCGCATGCATACCCGCGAGATCAAGGCCTATGGCGGGCTCGTCCATCGCATGCCGATGTACGCGGCCATCTTCATGATCTTCACGATGGCCAATGTCGGTCTGCCTGGCACGTCCGGCTTCGTGGGCGAATTTCTGACCCTCATGGGCGCTTTCCAGGCCAACACCTGGGTCGCGCTCTTGGCGACCACTGGCGTCATCCTGTCGGCTTGCTATGCGTTATGGCTCTATCGGCAGGTGATCTTCGGGCCACTTGAAAAAGAGAACCTAAAGACGATTGCCGATGTGAATGCTCGCGAACTCATCGAGATGGATCAGCTGGTGGTACTCAACATCATATTCCGAATCTATCAAACACCGATCAAAGCCGTCACTCATGACGCCTACTCCAACATGGATGTTGGGGTCGAGCAGGCGCTCCAGGCTGCCGAACTTGCCGGCGACCAAGCTTTGGGCGGCCAAGCCCTGACCAACCTTCCCGCTCCAAGGTAACGCCATGCTTCAGCCCGCTGTCCCCGATTTGATGCCGGCTCTGCCAGAAATCGTTCTGGCGATTGGTGCCATGGCCATGCTGATGCTTGGCGCGTTCCGTAAGGACGACACGACCAATCTCATCACCGGCCTGTCGATCGGCCTGTTCATCGTGGCCATCGTTCTGGTGATCCTGGCGCCGGTCGGTACGACGTTCAACGGCGCGTTCGTGATGGATGAGTTCGCCCGCATGATGAAGGTGCTCATCTTTGCCGCGGCGGCGATTGCCCTCTCCATGGGCGTCGATTTCACAAACCGGGAAGGCTATGGCCGCTTCGAACTGCCGATCCTGATTGTGCTCGCCACCATCGGCATGGGCATGATGGTCTCATCCAACACGTTGATCGCGCTTTACCTCGGTCTGGAGCTGCAATCGCTGGCGCTCTACGTAACGGCGGCGATCAACCGGGACTCCACCCGCGCCTCCGAAGCGGGCCTCAAATACTTCGTGCTGGGCGCGCTGTCTTCCGGCATGCTGCTTTACGGGGCATCGCTGGTCTATGGCTTTACCGGCCATACCGAGTTTGGTCCGATTGCCGATGTCTTGCAGACATCAGGCGTCTCGACCGGCGTCGTCTTCGGCCTCGTTTTCATCCTGGCTGGCCTCGCCTTCAAGATTTCCGCCGTTCCGTTCCATATGTGGACGCCGGACGTTTATGAGGGCTCACCAACGCCAATAACCGCCTTCTTTGCCGCCGCGCCCAAGATTGCCGCTATGGCGCTTCTGGTTCGTGTTGCCATCGATGCGTTCGAGCCGGCGACCCGTGAATGGCAGCAGGTGCTCACTTTCGTGGCCATCGCTTCCATGGTGCTCGGTGCGTTCGCTGCCATCGGTCAGACCAATATCAAGCGCCTGATGGCTTACTCCTCAATCGGCCATATGGGCTACGCGCTGGTGGGGCTTGCCGCCGGAACGCAGGCCGGCGTGCAGGGCGTTATCATCTATCTGGCGATCTACGCTGCCATGACACTTGGAACGTTTGCCATTATCCTTTCCATGCGCCGACCGGGCGGAATGACCTATGAGATTGATGAGCTGGCGGGTCTTTCCAAGACCAACCCGGTCCAGGCCTTTTTCTTGGCGATGCTCCTCTTCTCGCTGGCCGGCATTCCGCCGCTCGCCGGCTTCTTCGCCAAGTACTTTGTTTTCCTGGCCGCCATCGAAGCTGAGCTTTACGTGCTCGCGGTCATCGGCGTTCTGGCGAGTGTGGTGGGTGCGGTCTATTATCTTCGCATTATCAAGATCATGTATTTCGATGAGCCGGTGGACCCGTTCGTTCCGGCATCGGTCGAACTTCGCACGGTGGCCACGGCCTCAGGCCTCTTCGTCATCGGCTTCATCTTGATTGCAGGTCCCGTGGCTGACTGGGCGGGCCGTGCGGCCGCAAGCCTCTTCTAGGCGACACCGCCCGGCTTGCCCGACACGCCGCACCACCATTTCGACACGGTAGGGTCCACCTTCATAGAAGCCTGGGCCATGGTTGAGCGTGGCCAGAGAACGCCGTTCTGGGTTACGGCCAATCGCCAAACAGCTGGGCGAGGGCGCCTGGATCGGCCCTGGGTGTCCGAGCCGGGTAATCTCTACTCCACCTATGTGGGCGCACCGCCGAAACCGGCGGCCCTGCCACTTCTGCCGTTCATGCTGTCGCTGGCCGTGCGCCGGGCCATCGTTACGCACCTGCCATTGCATCGGCAGGCTGATGCGGAACTGAAATGGCCCAATGACGTCCTGATCGGTGGTGCTAAGATATCTGGCGTCCGCGTGGAGCAGAAAACCCAGCCCGGCAGACCGTCTCTCATGGCCATTGGGATCGGTGTCAATGTCGAGCATGCGCCCCAAAGCCTGGAACGCGCGGTCACCAGCCTTGCTGCTGAAGGCAGCACGGCGACGGCAGGCGATGTATTCCAGAGCTTGCGTCATGCGGTCGCTGACGGCCTGGTGGACCTTGATGCCAATCCAGGCGATGTTCTCGCCCAATGGAGCCGATACGCGATTGGCTTGGGTGAAACCGTAACGGTTGATGTGGGTCGCGAGCGCGTAAGCGGAACCTTTGACCATCTGGCCGCCGACGGCTCCTTGATGCTACGGCTGCCGTCCGGTGCGTTGCGGGCCCTACACGCGGGCGATCTTGTGATCAGTTCGCCGTCCGCGCCGCGCTAATCAAACACGTTCACCGGAAGATCCATGGCCCAATCGCCCTCCCTCACATTCATGCCGCTTGGCGGTGTCCGCGAAATTGGCATGAACCTGGCGCTTTACGGCTATGGTTCAGGTCGAAATCGCCGCTACCTGATGGTTGATTGCGGTGTCAGCTTTGCCGGACCTGATCTGCCGGGCATCGATATCATCACGCCCGATATCAGCTACATTGCCGAACGCCGCGACAAGCTCGATGGCATCCTCATCACCCATGCCCATGAGGACCATATTGGCGCGCTCCTATCACTCTGGCCGCAGCTTCAGGCGCCGGTCTACATGACCGCCTTCGCGCAGAACCTGCTTGAGGCCAAGAACCCTTCCGTCGCTGAGCTCACCGTCATGCCGGTTGAACGTTTCGAGCCCCGCGTGCCTTTCACGATCGGGGAGTTCTCGATCACCGCCGTGCCGGTCTCCCATTCCATTCCGGAAAGCAACGCGCTTTTGATTGAGGTTGGCGACAGGCGGATCGTCCATACCGGCGATTGGAAGCTCGATGCAGAACCGGTGATCGGTGAGCCGACACAGCTTTCGGACTTTCACGCCTTCCGCGACGCCGGTCCGGTTGATGCGGTCATCTCCGATTCAACCAACGCCATGCGTGACGGGCAAAGCCCGACCGAAGCTGAGGTGGGAAAGGCGCTTGCCAAGGTCATCGCCGATGCTGAGCAACGCGTCTGTGTGACGCTCTTTTCCTCCAACATGGCGCGTATCAAGTCGATCCTCGATGCCGCGCGGGAGGCGGGCCGCACCGTTGTGCTTGCCGGCCGCGCCCTCCAACGGGTTATCGGCGTGGGCGTCGAGATGGGCCTTCTCACCGATCTGCCTGACATTGAAGACATGCGCAGCTTCGACCGGGTCGCGCGCAGCAAGACGCTGGTGCTCTTAACCGGTTCGCAGGGTGAAGAGCGCGCCGCGCTCTCCCGCGTTGCCGAGCATGATCACCCGCATCTCTCTCTTACCCGCGGCGACACGGTGATCTTTTCCTCGCGCATCATTCCTGGCAATGAGCGCGGCGTGCTGCGCATCATGAACAAGCTTGCTGCCACCGGTATCAACCTTATCACCGACGCCGATGCGCCCATCCATGTGTCCGGGCACCCAAGGCGCGGCGAACTTGTTCATCTCTATTCAGCGCTCAAGCCAACCACCGTTGTGCCGGTCCATGGCGAAGCAAGGCATCTTGATGCCCATGCCGAGCTTGCCAAAGAGCATGGCTACGGTGCCGTCATCATCAATGATGGCGATGTTCTGGAGATTCGTAGCAATGGTTGCGACATCGTCGATGGCATTGAGCCAGGCATCTACGTCAAGGACGGCAATCTCATCACGCCGCCGGCCGATAGCGGGGTCTATGAACGGCGGACCTTGGCGGAGACCGGCGTGATCACCATCGCGCTTGGCTTGTCTGGCTCTGGCAAGCTCGTCAGCGATATTGAGGTGATTGTTGATGGCTTGCCCGATCAACTCGATGGCGAGGATGCCGACTCTTACGTGCTCGATGCGACGAGCACGGCATTACGGGCGCTTCCCATGCCACGGCGACGCGATGTCGATGCTGTCTCGGAATCGCTGCGAAAATCCGTGCGCAGCGCCGTGCGCGAGGTTTGGGGCAAGCGGCCTGTTGTTCATGTCCACGCACTGTTGATCGATAAGGACGCGACATCATGATTGGACGCCTCAACCATGTGGCCATCGCGGTGCCAGACCTGGCTGCCGCTACCGCGCAATACCGCGATCAGTTGGGTGCCACGGTGTCCGAACCGCAGGCCGAGCCAGACCATGGCGTGACGGTGGTGTTTGTTGAGCTTCCCAACACCAAGGTGGAGCTTCTGGAGCCACTGGGCGAGGGTTCACCAATCAATGCGTTTCTGGAGCGCAGCCCGGCTGGCGGCATCCATCACATCTGCTTTGAGGTCGATAACATTCTGGAGGCGCGCGACCGGCTTAAAGGCGAGGGCGCGCGCGTGCTGGGCGATGGGGAACCGAAGATCGGTGCGCATGGGAAGCCTGTTCTTTTTCTCCATCCCAAGGATTTCAACGGCACGCTAATTGAGCTTGAAGAAGTCTGACCTAGATACCGGTTCGAGCAACTTTTGGCATCGAACAAAACTTTCAATTAGCCGGTTCATAATCGGGTCGTTTGGGTGCTGAACGAGCCTTGTTTTAACGTCATTCGGATTCCTACGTATGAGTTTGGGTAGCGCATTTGCCATCTATTTTGTCATTTGGTGGGTCACGCTTTTCGCCGTTCTTCCCTTCGGAGTGAAGACGCAGGGCGAAGCAGGCGAGGTCGTGCCGGGCGCGCCTGCCAGCGCACCAGCCAAGGTCGACATTGTCCGGATCTTTGTCCGCAACACGATCGTTGCGAGCATTGTGTTTGCGGCGCTTTATTGGCTGATGGAGTACAGTGGACTATCAATTTTAGACATTCCACTTCCATCATAAAATCAATAGCTTAAATAAAAAACCTAAAGTGATAAATGAGCGTGATGGACATTTGCCGTTTCAAAGCGGTTTTTGTCCATACCGATTTGTCGGTTGCCTAAACGACGCGCAGCCGCAAGCCGATGCGAGGCTGGCTACATGAAGAAGTCCGCGTAACTGTCTGAAATTTGGGCAAAATAAAAGGCAGGATCACTGATCCTGCCTCTAGTCATCCAATGAACCCCGCGTCTCCCCCCGAGACTTGAGCCAATGGCATTTTTTTGTGCGGCTTCAAACCGCTTATGGCTCAGTTGTAGGCACTTTTCCTGTTGGGAGTCACGCAAAAAAGTTGCTGCACCGCACAACAGGAAGCGGGCTAAATTCCCGTATCGGAATTGCCGAAACTCAAACCGGTTGCTGAAGGCGTTTACCCCGTTTCCATCACCATGGCGAAAACCGCGGCGAGATCGCATAGTCTCAGCGCATGTCTGATTGTGCCAAGTCCCACATGTATGAATGCCGTCGCCGGTCGCGAAGTGCGATGCTTGTTATGGCTGCCACCCTCGCGACGACGTTTGCGCTTGGCGCTGCAGTGCCTACCCACGCGCAAAGCATCAGCAACCGTCATCATTTGGATGCGTGCGCCACGCAGAGTGCGCCGGTAATCATTCCACATGCGAACGTGCGGACGGTGCAGATCGATCTGCCCACTGAGGTTGATGGGTACGACGTCATTGCGGCCGCACGCAGCGAAGAGACTTATGAGGAGCGCTTTTCCTCTCGCACTCGTTCTGTTGGCCCGCGCGTTGTAAGGCCTGGGCAGCAAAGACCGCGCATCAGGCCGGCACGATCCACAACAGTCACGCGCGGCGAGACCACAGCGTCGTTCGAGGCCGGCAGCGTGGTGCTGGCACCGCGCTCCGATCATCCCTGCCACCGATAGCTTTCGAATGTGGCCCGAAAGTTCGGCACCTGATGTCGGCGCTGGGCCTTGCATAGGGCCCCCGGATTAAGGCATGGGCTAAGGCCTTCTTGCGGTAATCGCCTCTGCTGGCTTGCCGCGCGCTCTTTCCGCTCCAGTGAGGCTATCCATGCGCCTGTCGCGCTATTTCCTTCCCACGCTCAAAGAAACGCCGCGCGAGGCCGAAATCGTCTCGCACCGTCTCATGTTGCGCGCCGGCATGATCCGTCAGGAAGCCGCAGGCATTTACGCCTGGCTGCCGCTCGGCAAACGCGTGCTCGACAAGATCTGTCAGATCGTGCGTGAGGAGCAGAACAGGGCGGGCGCCATTGAGTTTTTGATGCCGACCCTTCAGCCGGCTGATCTGTGGATCGAGTCCGGGCGCTATGACGACTACGGGCAGGAAATGCTGCGCGTTGAAGACCGGCATGGCCGCCCGATGCTTTACGGTCCAACCAATGAGGAGATGATCACATCGATCTTCCGCTCCTCCGTGCGCTCCTACAAGGATCTGCCGCTCAACCTCTACCACATCCAGTGGAAGATGCGTGACGAGGTACGTCCGCGCTTCGGCACCATGCGCTCGCGCGAATTCCTTATGAAGGACGCCTATTCCTTCGATATCGACAAGGATGCCGCACGGCGCGCCTATTACCGCATGTTCGTCGCCTATCTGCGCACGTTCGAGCGGATGGGATTAAAGAGCGTACCCATGCAGGCCGATTCAGGGCCGATTGGTGGCGACCTGTCGCACGAGTTCATTATCCTCGCGGACACCGGCGAAAGTGCTGTGTTCTGTGACAAGGCGCTGCTCGACCTGCCGGTGCCCGGCGAAGACACCGACTTCACCGGTGATCTTGTTGATCTCGTTGCGCCGTTTACGTCCGGCTATGCAGCGACTGAAGAGATGCACAACGAAGAGACGTTCCTGGCCGACGTGCCTGAAGAACGCCGGGTCTCCGCCCGTGGCATTGAAGTTGGCCATATCTTCTATTTCGGCACTAAGTATTCCGCGCCCATGAACGCGGTTGTGGCCGGCCCTGACGGTCAGGACGTCCCGGTGCATATGGGTTCCTACGGTATCGGGCCGACGCGCCTTGCGCCGGCAATCATTGAAGCCTCGCATGATGAAAACGGCATCATCTGGCCGGAATCGGTGGCACCCTTCCATATCGGCCTCATCAATATGCGTCCCGGCGATGATGCGTGTGATGCAGCCGTTGCCGATCTGGAGGCCAAGCTTGCGGCTGCCGGACGTGAGGTGCTGGTCGATGCCACTGCCCCGCGCGGCGGTGACAAGATCGCCCAGATGGACCTGATCGGCCTGCCCAAGCAGGTCATCGTCGGTCCGAAGGGCCTGGCATCGGGCGAGGTTGAAGTGAAGGATCGCAAGACGGGCGAACGCACCATGATGACGCCGGAAGCGGCCATCAACGCGCTCACAAACTAGCGGTCGACCTGGACCCAAGGTCACCACCGAAAGCGGTTTGCGCCTCCATACTTTGGCCGCTCTTTCGCCGCTAGAAGCGAGACAACGCGCTGGAACCAAGTCGAGGTCGGACTTCTGAGTCCATCTCGCGTCTTGCGCGCGAATCGTGGCAGATGGCCATTCAAAGGCGCGCCGCCCAAAGGAGAGCCTGTCTTGGTCAGCATTCCAAGCGACACCCCTCAAGCAGCCAACCGCCCGGCGTCTGAACCGCGAGAAGCCGGTGCCTTTGCGCCGTTCGAGTGGATGATCGCGCTGCGCTATCTGCGTGCCCGCCGCAAGGAGACTTTCATTTCCGTCGTCGCGGGCTTCTCCTTCGTCGGCATCATGCTGGGCGTTGCCACGCTAATCGTCGTGATGGCGGTAATGAATGGCTTCCGTGCGGAACTGCTCGACAAAATTCTTGGCATCAATGGCCATTTGGTTCTGCAGGCCATCGACAGCCCGCTCAACGATCATGACGAGGTCTCCGATCGCCTGGTGACCGTTGATGGCGTTGAACTCGCCGTGCCCTTTGTGGAAGGCCAAGCGCTGGCCTCCGGTGCCAATGCCTCCAACGGCGTGGTGGTGCGCGGCCTCTCGCAAGAGAGCTTGCTGGCACTGCCGGGTATGTCAGAGGCGGTGCGCGCGGGCAGCCTCGATGGGTTCGGCGGAACAGACCCTGTGACCGGTGAGCCCTCCGAAGGAATAGTGATTGGCCAGCGTTTGGCGTCGACGCTTGGCGTTTTGGTGGGCGATAGCCTGACGATCGTAACGCCGCGCGGCTCGGTCACGCCCTTTGGCGTTACCCCGCGCATCAAGGCCTATGAGGTCCAGGCGATCTTCGAGATCGGCATGTCGGAGTATGATCTCGTCTTCGTTTTCATGCCGCTTACCGAGGCGCAGGCCTATTTCAACCGTGGTGACACCGTCTCCGGCATCGATGTCTATGTCGATAATCCTGATGCCATCGGCACCATGCGCGCCGAGATCGAGGCAGCGGCGGAACGCCCGCTCTTCTCCGTCGATTGGCGCCAGCGCAACCTCACCTTCTTTTCCGCGCTCGAGGTCGAGAGGAACGTTATGTTCCTCATCCTCACGCTCATCGTGCTTGTCGCCGCACTCAACGTGGTGTCGGGCATGATCATGCTGGTGAAGGACAAGGGCCGCGATATCGCGATCCTGCGCACCATGGGCGCGACACGCGGTGCGGTGATGCGGGTCTTCGTGATGACGGGCGCCAGCATCGGTCTTGCGGGCACCGCCTGCGGCTTTGTGCTGGGGACGGTGCTCTGTCAGAACGTGGAGAACATCCGTCGGCTGATTTCTTCGCTGACACAGACAGAACTGTTCTCGCCTGAACTCTATTACCTGTCTCGCCTCCCGGCGGATATGGATCCGGTCGAGACGACGTTCATCCTGGTCATTGCCCTGATCCTGTCGCTGCTCGCGACGCTTTACCCGGCATGGCGCGCGGCCAAGCTCGATCCGGTTGAGGCACTTCGTTATGAATGAGCCGAAAGGCACACCAAGGCTCGAACTACGCGGTGTCTCGCGAGGTTTTCAGACCGGCGAAGCACGACTGAATATCCTCAGCGATGCCGACTTCACGCTTCACAGCGGCGAACTTGTCGCAATGGTCGCGCCGTCGGGTGCCGGGAAGTCCACGCTTCTGCAAATCGGCGGGCTTCTGGATCGCCCGGATTCAGGTCATGTGATCATTGGCGGGGTGGATGCGACAACGCTCGATGATGCGCAGGTCAGCCGCCTGCGCGGTCAAGCCATCGGCTTCGTCTACCAGTTCCATCACCTGCTGCCCGAGTTCGATGCGCTGGAGAATGTGATGATGCCCCAGCTCATCGCTGGGCTTGATCGCAAAACGGCATCGGTGCGCGCCCGCGAGCTTCTGGACTATCTTCAGATCGGCCAGCGCGCGACCCACCGGCCGGCAGAGCTCTCGGGCGGCGAACAGCAGCGCGTTGCGCTCGCCCGCGCCATGGCCAATGCGCCATCCCTGCTCCTTGCCGACGAACCGACGGGCAATCTTGACCCGGCCACATCCGAGCACGTGTTCAGCATACTGGTCTCGCTGGTGCGCGCTGCCGGTATCGCAGCGCTCATCGCCACACACAATATGGATCTGGCTGCGCGGGCGGACCGGATCATAACGCTGGAAGGCGGCAAGGTGGTTGACAGGGTCAGCGTCGCGCCGGCGGCTTGAAACCAGAAAAAGAAAAACGATATCAGTGTGCTATAGGCGTTTGTTCTCGTTTTGTTGACATGAGAACAAAAATAGAACTATGCTCCTCTTATGATCTTACCTAAGGAGGGCGTGATGCTGCTGGTCAAAGATGGTTGTGCGTTGCTGGTTGTCGGTCTGATGGTCCTAGCGCTTGGGATGATTGTCTAAACGTCAGTCCATCTTCAGGGCCGTTGCCTTGCTTGTGCAAGCAAGGCCTGTTGATAAGCGCCGATTGGTTCCAATGAGCCGTTGGGCGCACCGGGGCTGAGCGCTACCTTGCCATCGAAACACGTTGGTCGTTGAGGCCGGCGGGAAGGCGAGGGTGCCCATGGATCAGCCATTCGTTCATTTGCGGTCGCATTCGGCCTACTCCCTTTTGGAAGGGGCTTTGCCGGTCGCCAAGATGATCGATCTGGCCAAGAAGGACGGTCAGCCAGCGCTCGCGATCTGCGACACCAACAATCTGTTTGGCGCGCTGGAGTTTTCCGAAAAAGCCGCGAAGGCCGGCATTCAGCCGATTATCGGGCTTCAGATCCCGTTGGACTTCGGCGATGGCGAAGAAGCCGGCGGCAAGTTGGGCGCGCCCAAGGGCAGGGTGCAGACCGTGCCACCCGCCATTGTCCTTATTGCTCAGAACGATGATGGCTTCCTCAACCTTCTGTCGCTTGCCTCCACCGCCTATGACGATGTCGGCCAGAAGGGGCCGCACCTTGATATCGAGGCGCTGGCCCAGCAAAGCGAGAACCTCATCTGCCTCACCGGTGGGGCCTTCGGTCCAATTGGTCAGGCCCTCTGGGATGAGGACAAGGCACTCGCCGAATCCAGGCTCAAAACCCTGCAAGATCTGTTCACCGGCCGGCTTTACGTCGAGCTCCAACGCCATGGCATGGAGCAGGAGAAGGTCACCGAGGGTGCAATGGTTGCGCTCGCCTATGAGCATGATCTGCCGCTTGTTGCGACCAATGAGAACTTCTTCCCCACCGGCGAAGACTACGAAGCCCATGACGCACTGCTCGCCATCGCCGAAAGCCGGCTGGTCGCCGATGAGGATCGCCGCCGTCTAACGCCCGATCACGCCTTCGCCTCGTCGAGAGAGATGGCCAAGCGATTCGCCGATCTACCTGAGGCATTGGAAAACACAGTCGAGATCGCGCGCCGTGTAAGCTTCCGCCCGCTGCTTTCCCCACCGCTGCTGCCGCATTTCACCACTGACGATGCACCCACCAACGGCGATGCTTCGGAGGAAAGCGAAGCTGACGCCCTTCGTCGCATGGCCAAGACTGGTCTGGACGAACGACTGGAAGCCAGTGGCATGGCGCCGGGCCTGTCGCGCCAGGACTATGATGACAGGCTCACTTTTGAGCTCTCCATCATCGAGCGCATGCAGTTTCCCGGTTACTTCCTCATCGTTGCCGACTTTATCCAATGGGCCAAGCGCAAGGATATCCCTGTCGGCCCGGGTCGTGGTTCCGGCGCCGGTTCGGTCGTCGCCTGGGCGCTCACCATCACCGACCTCGACCCCCTGCGCTTCGGTCTTCTGTTCGAACGGTTCTTGAACCCTGAACGCGTCTCCATGCCGGATTTCGACATCGATTTCTGCCAGGACAGGCGTGACGAGGTCATCGCCTATGTGCAGGAGCGCTACGGCCACGATCGGGTAGCCCAGATCATCACCTTTGGAACGTTGCAGGCCCGTGCCGTGCTGCGCGATGTCGGCCGCGTTTTGGAGATGCCCTATGGCCAGGTCGACCGGCTCTGTAAGATGGTGCCGGCCAATCCCGCCGCTCCCTACACACTCGACCGCGCGCTGAAGGAGGTCGACACACTGCGGGCGGCTGGCCGCGAAGAGCCCATCGTCGCGAAGCTCCTCGATCTCGCCCAGCGTTTGGAGGGGCTTTACCGCCACGCCTCTACCCACGCCGCCGGCGTGGTGATCGGTGATCGCGAACTCGACAAGCTCGTGCCGATCTACCGCGAACCGGGCTCGCCCATGCCCGTCACCCAATACTCGATGAAATGGGTGGAGCCTGCGGGCCTTGTGAAGTTCGACTTTCTCGGCCTCAAAACTCTCAGCATCATTCAGGAAACATTGAGGCTGCTTGAAAAGCGCGGGATTGAGATCGATCTGGCGTCCATTCCGCTCGACGACCCGGGCGCCTACGAGCTCTATGCCAAAGCCGACACCGTCGGCGTGTTCCAGGTGGAATCGGCGGGCATGCGGCGCACGCTCTTGAGCCTGAAACCCGACCGATTTGAAGACATCATCGCGCTTGTCGCGCTCTTCCGGCCGGGCCCGATGTCCAACATTCCGCGCTTCGCCGCCATCAAGCATGGCCAGGAAGAGCCGGACTATATGCACCCGCTCTTGGAGCCGGTCTTGAAAGAGACCTATGGCATCATCGTCTACCAGGAGCAGGTGATGGAGATCGCCCGCGTGCTGTCGGGCTTCTCGCTTGGCGAAGCCGACATGCTGCGCCGCGCCATGGGTAAGAAAATCCGCTCTGAGATGGACAATCAGAAGTCCCGCTTCCTCAAGGGCGCCGAAGAACGTGGCCTCGATGCCGACCTGATGAGTGACATCTTTGAAAAGGTCGCCAAATTCGCCGACTACGGCTTCAACAAGTCGCACGCTGCCGCCTATGCGCTCGTCTCCTACCAAACGGCCTATCTGAAGGCGAATTACCCGGTCGAGTTCCTGGCTGCCTCCATGACCTACGACCTCACCAACACCGAAAAACTGGCCGACTTCCGCCAGGACGCGATCCAACGTGGCATTGAGGTCTATTCGCCCTCGCTCAACCATGGCGAAGCGCGCTTTTCTGTCCGCGATGGCGGCATCGACTATGCGCTGTGCGCGATCAAGGGCGTCGGTGAAGCGGTGGCCGATCACATCGTCGAGGTTCGCAAGACACATGGGCCGTTTACCTCGCTCGATGATGTGGTGACCCGCGTCAACCCAAGGCTTATCGGCAAGCGACCGCTGGAAACGATGATCTCCGCAGGCGTATTTGATAGCCTGCATCCCTCCCGCGCGCGGCTTGCGCGCTCAGCGGATCGTCTATTGGCCGAGGCCGCCAGCCTGCACGATGACCGCACCTCGGGGCAGGGTGGTTTGTTCGGCGAGGTCGACAACACGCCGAAAGATTTGGTCCTGCCGGGCGATGACTGGCCGCTCGCCGAGCGCTTGCAAAATGAGATGGCAGCGCTTGGCTTCTTTTTCTCTGCACACCCGCTCGATGATTATGAGCAGGTGCTCGAACGTCTGCGCATCCCGACCTACAAGGACTTTTTCGAACAGGTGCGCACGCGCAGTTCCGACGATGACGACGACCCGCCGATCAGCGAACAGGGGCGTCGCGGCCCGGTGCAGGCCGCGCGGCTGGCTGGTGTTGTTGCGGACAGCTATGAGCGCAGAACCCGTGATGGACGGGCGATGGCGATCATCAAACTCACCGACCATTCCGGGCTCTACGAAATCGCGGTGTATGAAGAACAGATTGCCGAAAGCCGAGAACTCGCAAAGGCCGGCAAATCCTTGCTCATCGCCGTCGCGGGCCGCATGACAGACGGGGATCTGCGCTTGCGCGCAACCAAGATCGAGGCCCTTGATGAGGTCGCCAGCACCAGCCCGCAGCGTCTGCAGGTCTTCCTGCGCCAGCCGGATGCTGTTTCTGCGCTCGCACCGCACTTGAAGCCCGGTCGCCGCGGTGAGGTGAGCCTTATCGTGCTGGATCAGGACGCGGGTGAAGAGATCGAAATCACGCTGCCTGGTTCCTACACCGTCAGCCCGCAACTCGCCGGCGCGGTCCGCGCGATGTCCGGGATTGAAGAGGCCAAGCTGGTTTAACCCGGTCAACTGCGCATTCGCGGGCCTTCTTCCCCTTGCGCTGCACCGCAAAACGGTCTATGCGCCCCTCCATTCCACACGCACCGACCGGTCGATGGCAGTTGATCGACCATCCGGTGGTTTGAGGAGACACCTCAAGCCAACGGTGCGCTAGGTTGAACCGGAAAAGGATAGAAACGCATGGCACTTCCTGCCTTCACCATGCGTCAGCTTCTGGAAGCTGGCGCGCATTTTGGCCACCAGACCCACCGTTGGAACCCGAAAATGGGGACCTACATTTTCGGTGATCGCAACGGTGTCCACATCATCGATCTCGGCCAGACGGCCCCAATGCTTCAGCGCGCACTTCAGGCTGTGTCCGATGTGCTCTCCGATGGCGGCCGTATCCTGTTTGTTGGCACCAAGCGTCAGGCATCTGAGCCGATCGCCGAAGCGGCCCGCAACTCGGCCCAGTACTACGTGAACTCCCGCTGGCTCGGCGGCATGCTGACCAACTGGAACACGATCTCCAATTCCATCAAGCGCTTGAAGCATCTGGAAGAAATTCTGGCCAACCCTGAGTCGGGTCTGACCAAGAAAGAGCGTCTTTTGCGCACCCGCGAGCGTGACAAGCTGGAACGTGCGCTGGGCGGAATAAAGAACATGCCAGGTCTGCATTCGAAGATGTTCGTAATCGGCACGACC
>ERZ1740060.262-NODE-262-length-38806-cov-20.993420_pt1 | contig 38806 bp, 35 predicted proteins | sample MGYA00581743_ERZ1740060 | MGnify/ENA primary metagenome ERZ1740060 (study PRJEB43018, sample SAMN04849235) | marine metagenome | isolation source: floating plastic debris | place: Pacific Ocean | collected 2008-08-27 | study: EMG produced TPA metagenomics...
GTTACCCCACAGCGACCTCAACGCTGCGCGTCTACCAATTCCGCCACGACCGCACTGTCTAGGCTTGGTAGCGGGGCGTATAGACCGACCGATCCACCTTGTGAAGGGAAAAATGCGCGACTTGCGCGGGTTCGGGGCACTCCGCTAAATGGCACCGCAAAGGAGCCCCTTATGGTCGAATGGATCGCCTCCCCTGACCTTGTCGATTACGACCTCGCCGTCCGCGAGATGGAGGCGCGCGCGACCGCCATCGCAAGCGGCGATGCCGACGAGGCGATCTGGCTGCTCGAACATCCCCCGCTTTATACGGCAGGCACTTCGGCCAAGCGCGAAGATCTGACCGATCCCGACCGCTTTCCGGTCTATGACACCAAGCGTGGCGGGCAATATACCTATCACGGGCCGGGCCAGCGCGTGGCCTATGTGATGCTTGATGTCGGCAAGCGTGGGCGCGATGTGCGCCGCTTTGTGCAGGGACTGGAGCATTGGGTGATCGCCACCCTCGATCAGTTCAACGTCAAAGGCGAAATCCGCGAAGGCCGCGTGGGTGTCTGGGTGACCCGCGAGGACAAACCGCGCACCGCAACCGGGCAAAACCCCGAAGACAAGATCGCCGCCATCGGCGTGCGCCTGCGCAAATGGATCAGCTTTCACGGCCTGTCCATCAACGTCGAACCAGAACTCGATCATTTTACCGGCATCGTTCCCTGCGGCATCGCCGAACACGGCGTCACCTCGCTGGTCGATCTGGGCCTGCCGGTGACGCTCGAAGACGTCGATGTCGCCTTAAAAAGGACATTCCCGACTGTCACAGAGCTACAAAAACCCGAGTAACGAGGATCCCATGTCGCGCCGAGACGAGCTGATCGCCCAATACCGCCAGATCCACGAGACCAAGACCTACGGCCGCTCGTCCGAAGTGATGGTCGGCTATATCCAGCGCCCGCTGGACGACATCCCGAAAATCCGCTCGGTGCTGGATTTCGGCTGCGGGCAATCGCGGCTGGTCGATTGGATGGGCGCGATCAACGATGCGAGAGTCTACCGCTATGACCCGGCGATCCCCGAATTCGCCGAGATGCCGGTGGATAAGGTCGATCTGGTGATCTGCACCGACGTGATGGAGCATATCCCCGAAGACGACGTCGATGCCCTGTTCGCCACCATCCGCAGTCTCAGCAAACACGCGTTCTTCAATATCTCGGTCCGTGAAGCGAAAGAGATTTTGCCCAACGGTGAAAACGCGCATTGCACCGTTCAGCCCCCGCCCTGGTGGCGTCAGCGCCTGCTCAAGCAATTCAGGATCGTCCGGCGGACCCGCTCCCCCGATCCGACCGCTGTCAGCTTTCTGACCTGGCCCGAGGCAAAGGGCTAACCAAAGATCCACGCCGCGCCCGGCGCCCCTTGTCTCGCCGTGATCCACCATCTGGCATCCGCAAATGATCGGCATCTGACAGGGCTTTGATGAGCCACGTCTCAGCAGCCGTCCGCCCGCCCGCGCACAGATTTATTTACGCAATCGGCTGTTTTGTGGCAGGCTTCCCCTTAGGCACACGACAAGAAAACAAAGACCGGTGCCTCATTAAGGGAGGAAAAAATCATGAATTTAAGACCCGACCCAACATTTTACGCCACGCCAAAAATCGCCATGGAGGCACCAGCGGAAACTTTGGCCTTTACCCTGATGCTCAGTCCGGATGGATCACAGCCCGATGGGCTTGCCGTTGTGGATGTCGACCCAAAGTCAAAGACTTACGGCCAAATCGTCCATTCGCTCTTCATGCCCAACAAAGGCGATGAGTTTCACCATTTCGGGTGGAACGCCTGTTCGTCTTCGCTGTCCCCATTGACCGGGCATTCGTTTCTGGAACGCCGCTACCTGATTATTCCCGGCATCCGGTCTTCGCGGATTTACATCATTGATGTGAAAGAGCCGCTCAAGGCGAAGATTCACAAGATCATCGAACCAGAAGAGCTTTTTGAAAAGACCGGTTACTCGCGGCCGCACACGATTCATTGCGGTCCGGAAGGCATCTATGTCTCGACCCTTGGTGGGGGTGGCGAAGACGGCACCGATGGTCCTCCGGGCATCTTCATTATGGATTGCGAAACCTTCGAAATCCTTGGCCGCTACGAAATGGACCGCGGCATTCAGGACAAGCATTATGACTTCTGGTGGAACCTGCCACGCGACTACATGGTCTCAAGCGAATGGGGTCTGCCCCCACAGTTTGAAAACGGCGTCGTCGCCGAAGATCTGCTGTCGAACAAATATGGCCACACCATCCATTTCTGGGACCTCCGGGGGCGAACGGTCAGCAAATCCATTGATTTGGGCGAAAACCACCAGATGGCGCTGGAAATCCGGCCCGCCCACGATCCCGTCAAGGAGTACGGATTTTGCGGCGTGGTCGTGGACACGACCAATCTTCAAGGCGCGATCTTTACGTGGTGGCGGGATGAAGACGGTGAATGGCAAGCGAAAAAGACCATCACCATTGATCCGGTTCCCGCTGCAAAGGAAAATCTTCCGCCTTTGCTTCAAGGATTTGAAGCAGTGCCGCCGCTGGTCACTGATATCGACCTCAGCCTGGATGACAGGTTTCTCTATGTCGCGTGCTGGGGTCTGGGCGAGATGCACCAATACGACGTGACTGACCCGATGCATCCCAAGCTGGTCGGCAAGGTCGAAATCGGCGGCATCGTTGCCAAGCGCAAGCATCCCAACGGCAAAGAGTTCGGCTATGCCCCCCAGATGGTCGAGATCAGCCGCGATGGCAAACGGGTCTATTGGACGAACTCGCTTTATTCGACATGGGACGATCAGTTCTATCCAGGCGAACGCGGCGCGGCGATGGTTATGGCGCATGTGGGCGAAAACGGCGGTCTGACGCTGGATCAGGATTTCTGGGTTGAGTTCCCGGAAGGCTATCGCAGCCACCAGATCCGCCTGGAAGGCGGCGATTGTTCAACTGACAGTTTCTGCTACCCGTCCGTCTGACACGTGGACACCGCACAAACAGCAACGGCCCTTTGGTGGGCCGTTGTGGCATCGGGCATCTACCACGGCGTCAATCCGGGCATGGGGTGGCCACTGGCCGTCTCTGCCGCGTTGATGGAGCGGAGCCGTGGCAGCCTTTACAAAGCGCTTACTGCGCTCGCGGGGGGGCATCTGGTGGCGATGGCCGCTGTTCTTTTCCCGTTTACGGTCATGCTGTTTCTTGTCGAATGGCAGCGCGAAATACAGATCGGCGCCGCCTGTCTTGTGATCGCGCTTGGCGCCTATCTTCTGATAAACCGGCGCCATCCACGCTTTCTGGCACGGGTGCCCCCTTCAAGATTGGCGCTTTGGTCATTCCTTGCAGCGATGGCGCATGGTGCGGGGTTGATGCTGGTGCCGATTTATCTAGGCATCTGTCGCACGATAGACACCGACGCCGGTCATGCCGCCGCCGCGGATCTGATGGCGGCAAATGCCGGGATCGCGATTGTCGTGGCGCTGGCGCACACGCTGGCAATGACCGTATCGGGCGGTGTTTTCGCCCTTGGCATTTATCACTGGCTTGGCCTTAAGTTCCTGTCAAAGACCTGGTTCAACCTGGATGTGGTCTGGGCGCTTAGCCTGATTGGTGTCGGCGCGCTGTCGCTTGGCTTTCTGCATTAGGAAAACGGCAAGGCTGCCAAGCGCTTCTCGCAAAACAGCAGCTTAAATGACCCAGATCAACTGCGCCAAAATAACACGGACAAATGCGCGGGCCCCCGTTGCTCTGGGCGGGCGGGCGCTCTAAAACAACCTCTAACATATGCGCGATTCAAGTTGCGGTGTGACACGTAAGCTACTCCGAGCCTAGCCAACAGGAGGCACCCCCTATGGCAGACGCAGCCATTCACGGTCAAGAACACGAAGACACGCGTGGGTTCTTTACCCGCTGGTTCATGTCAACGAACCACAAAGACATTGGTATTCTTTATCTTTTCGCATCCGGCATCGTCGGGTTCATCGCTGTGGCCTTCACGGTCTACATGCGCATGGAGCTGATGGAACCCGGCGTTCAATACATGTGCCTCGAAGGCGCACGCTTCACCGCCGCCGCGGCGGGTGAGGTCTGCACGCCCAATGGCCACCTCTGGAATGTCCTGATTACCTATCACGGCGTTCTGATGATGTTCTTCGTTGTCATCCCGGCCTTGTTCGGTGGTTTCGGCAACTACTTCATGCCGCTGCAAATCGGTGCGCCCGATATGGCATTCCCGCGCATGAACAACCTGTCTTTCTGGATGTTTATCGCTGGTGTCGCGCTGGGTATCGCGTCGATCCTCGCACCGGGCGGCAACGATCAGCTTGGTTCCGGCGTGGGGTGGGTGCTTTATCCGCCGCTCTCCACAAACGAAGGCGGGATGTCGATGGACCTCGCGATCTTCGCGGTCCACGTCTCGGGTGCCTCGTCGATCCTGGGCGCGATCAACATGATTACGACCTTCCTGAACATGCGCGCCCCCGGCATGACGCTGCACAAAGTGCCGCTGTTCGCGTGGTCGATCTTCGTCACAAGCTGGCTGATCCTTCTGGCCCTGCCCGTTCTCGCGGGCGCTATCACCATGCTTCTGATGGACCGCAACTTCGGGTTCTCGTTCTTTGACCCCGCTGGCGGTGGTGATCCGGTGCTTTACCAGCACATCCTGTGGTTCTTCGGCCACCCCGAGGTCTACATCATCATCCTGCCGGGCTTTGGCCTCATCAGCCACATCATCGCGACCTTCTCGCGCAAGCCCATCTTTGGCTACCTGCCGATGGTCTATGCGATGGTCGCTATCGGTGTTCTGGGCTTCGTCGTCTGGGCGCACCACATGTATACCGTCGGTATGTCCCTGACCCAGCAATCCTACTTCATGCTGGCGACGATGGTCATTGCGGTGCCGACAGGTGTGAAAATCTTCAGCTGGATCGCCACCATGTGGGGCGGATCGGTTGAGTTCAAAACCCCGATGCTCTGGGCCTTCGGCTTCCTGTTCCTGTTCACCGTCGGTGGCGTGACAGGTATCGTTCTGTCTCAGGCAGGCATCGACCGCGCCTATCACGACACCTACTATGTGGTTGCACACTTCCACTACGTGATGTCGCTGGGTGCTGTCTTCTGCATCTTCGCCGGGATTTACTTCTACATCGGCAAGATGTCCGGACGCCAATACCCCGAATGGGCCGGCAAGCTGCACTTCTGGATGATGTTCATCGGCGCAAACCTGACCTTCTTCCCCCAGCACTTCCTGGGCCGTCAGGGCATGCCGCGCCGCTACATCGACTATCCGGAAGCCTTCGCCTACTGGAACTACGTCTCTTCCATCGGTGCCTTCCTCAGCTTTGCCTCGTTCCTCTTCTTCATCGGCATCATCGCCTACACCCTGCTTGCAGGCCGCCGCGTGACCGAGAACAACTACTGGAACGAATACGCTGACACGCTTGAGTGGACGCTGCCCTCCCCCCCGCCCGAGCACACGTTCGAGCAGCTTCCAAAGCAGGAAGACTGGGACAAGCAGCACGCACACTGATGCCGGTCGAATGGCTTATAAAACCAGAAACGGCCTCGGAGATTTCCGGGGCCGCTTCATTTGAGGCTGGCGACGCCCCGCTGGCCGAAGCGCATCTGTGGCCTTACCGCTCGCTGCCGCGCCGCGGCTTTGTGCTGTTCATTGCGATCACCGTCGCACTGATTTCGGTCCCGCTGATATCAGTCCTTGGCACCCCGGTCTTGTGGGGCGTCCTGCCCTTCCTTGCCATCACGGTGGGTGGCGTCTGGCTCGCGATTGAACGCAGCTACAAAGACGGCGCCATCGTCGAAGAACTGCGCGTCTGGTCCGATCATATCGCGCTCATCCGCCACGATCCCCGCAAGGCCATGCAGGAATGGAGCGCGAACGCCTATTGGGCCGACGTGCACATGCACGAAACCAAAGGCCCCGTGCCCCATTACGTCACGCTGAAAGGCAGCGACCGCGAGGTCGAAATCGGCGCGTTCCTGTCCGAGGACGAGCGCAAGACGCTCTACCGCGATGTGCTTGCCAGCCTGCGGATCGCGCGCAAATCCAACGCCTAGGGAACGCGCGTCAGCCTTGGCTTTTTCGCTATTACGGCGCACCAATTGATCCACTGCGTGGGTTGAATATCCGCGTTGAACGCTATGTTTTGGACCAGATAGCTAAAGCAGACGCGCATGAAACCGAAACTACCCCTGCAAACACCCGCGCCTACGCGCGGCCGCACACCGCGTGTGCTGTTCGTAGCCCTATCCCTTTTTACGATCTGCCTTGCATGGCTCGCGACCGCACCCAGCGCAGGGGCCCATGTCCGCTGGTTTGTCGACAGCAATGTGACGCTTGAAAATTTCGAAGCCTACAACCTCACAGATCCAGAAGTTCTGATCTGGATCGCCCTTTCGATAACCATCATTGGCCTGTCGGTCGTGCTGGATACGGTCCTGCCAACGGTGCGCATTGTCGACAGCAAAACACGTCACGACTTCATCGAACTTCTGCGCATCATGACGGGTATGTCGCTTCTTCTGACAGCTTATGAAGGCGCCATTGTGGCCCCTCACCTCACGGCATATGGCAGTTTCGGAACGGTCCTCATCACCTTGCAGGTGGTGATCGGTATTCTGCTGATGGCCAATCGCTTTATTCGACATGCGGCCATCTTTATGATCTTCCTGCAGCTTGGCCTCGCCATCCAGTTCGGCGTTCTCTCGGCGCTGGAATACTTGATTGTCATCGGCATCGCGACGTTCCTGCTGATTAACGATCTGCCCACCGCTGAATTGCGCGAACGCTACAAACCCTATTCGGTTGCCCTTTTGCGAATCTTTACCGGGATCTCGCTCATCACTTTGGGACTGTCTGAAAAGCTCTTCGGCGCCGTCATGGCCGAAAGCTTCCTGGCGGCCTATCAATGGAACTTTGTTTCGGCGTTGGGTTTGGAGTTTTTCACAGATCGCCTTTTCGTTCTGTCCGCCGGATTTATCGAGGTGATCTTTGGCGTTATCCTTGTACTTGGCACCACGACCCGTCTGAATGTGCTGGCACTCTCGGCCGTGCTTTTGGCGTCAAACCTGCTCTTCATCATCGAAGGCAATAAAGAGGCCGCCCTGGTCGAGTTCGTGGGCCACATGCCGGTGATCGGTGTGGCGCTGATCCTGATCCTTCTTGGATATGGCCAGCGCCTGAAGGTGACCAACCTTTTGCCGGCCCGCCGGGTCAATTCCGATATCAAAACAATCCGGGTGCCCAAAGATGCGTGATCTGTCTCTCCGCCTGCCTTACCTGATTTACCTCAGCATTGGTTCAATCCTAGTGGGTGTCCTGATCGCACCGGTGTTTCGCGAATTGCCCGATCTGGACAACCCGACATTCGAGATGACCGAGGATATGCGCATGCACGAAATGATGCATGGCAGCATTGAGGTGCCCGCCGATACCGCACCCGAAATCGCAATCACCGTCGAAAAAGATCCAATGGACGGCTGGAACCTAACCGTTGAGACGACCGATTTCACCTTTACGCCGGAAACTGTGAATGTTGAAAACGTCGCGAACACGGGCCACGCGCATCTTTATCTGAACGATGTGAAAGTCGCGCGCCTTTACGGGCCGCATTTTCATATTCCCGGACTGCCTGAAGGCGAATACGACGTGACTGTCAGTCTCAGCAGCAATGACCATTCCTATTATCTGGTGAACGGCGAACGGATCTCAGCAAGCGCGACACTGCGCCAAGAAGAGACTGGCGGCTCATAAAGCGCGCCCGCCCGGCTATCGACACACACGCGCACTCCGCCTAGAACGCTGCGAACGCAGCTGTCCAAGGTCCGCCTGTCATGGCCCAAACCCCCGCCACGCCGAAAACCCGCCGCTGGGCGCTGTCGCTCTGGGCGCACCTGATCGGCCCGGACCGACTGGCCAGAACGGCCAACCTGCAAGCTTCGGAACGCGCCGCCCTTGCCTTGCGGACAAAGGGCGCCCCTGCTGCGCCACAGGACCCAATGCTCACATTCATGATCCCGCTTGTCGGCAAACACCACGTCAACGACTGGTTCGGCGTCAGCCAGCGCCTCGCCGCCACGCTGACCAGCTTCACCCGGCAAGACAATGCCAACTGGCGCGCCCTGATCTGCGGGCAGGACGCCCCCGACCTTCCAGCCCCCCTCGCCGAGGATCCGCGTATCACCTTCCTGCCCTTCACCACCCCCATGCAGGGCAATGACAAATGGGCCAAGCTCCGTACCCTCTGCGACGCGCTCCCCGCCCATGTCACGCATGACGGCTACGTCATGCCCTTTGACGCCGATGATCTGCTCGCCCCGGGCCAAATCAGCGCCATCCTAGACAGCCAATCCCCCGGCGGAGCCCTCGTCTCCCTCGGCTACGTCGCCGATCAGCAAAACGACCGCATTGCGCTGGCAGGCCCGCCAACCCTGACAAAACCCCGCCGCAAGCCCTTCTGGAAGCTCTGCGGCTCCTGCGCCGCGATCCGCTATCGTCCCGAAGACGGCCCGGACTTCCTCGCAGAGCTTACCAGCCACGAACACCGCATGTTCCCCTATCTCGCCGCCCTTGCCGGTCGCCCGCTGAAGCCCTTGCAAGACCCAGCCGCCCTCTACGTCCTCAACCACGGCGACAATTTCGGCGCACGCAGGGGCCGCGTCTCCTCAAAGACCCGCTTCGCCCAACGCTACGCCATCACCGATCCGCAAAAGATCACTGACATCCGCACGGCTTTCGCTTTTGAAAAAATATCCCCGCCGGAGGCGTCCGCCCAAAGCCGCTAGCCCAGACGATCCTTCACCATCGGGCCAACTGCGCCAAAATCCATCTGGCCTGTGTATTTGCCCTTCAGCACACCCATCACCTTGCCCATGTCGCGGATGCTCTCGGCCCCGGTCGACGCAATCGCCGCATCGACAGCCTTCAACGCCTCGTCTTCTGACAACTGACGCGGCAGGAACTCCTCGATGAACACGATCTCCTCGCGCTCTTTCTCGGCCAGCTCCAACCGCCCGCCCTCTTCATAGGCGCGCGCGCTTTCCTGCCGTTGCTTGACCATCTTACCAAGGATGCCCAGCACATCAGCGTCCGACACACCTTCGTCATTGCCCTCGCCCCGCGCGGCAATATCGCGATCCTTGATGGCCGCATTGATAAGACGCAGGGTCGACAGACGCCCTACCTCCTTGTTTCGCATCGCTTCTTTCACACTTGCGGAAATCCGGCTGCGTAAATCCATCTTTGATCCCATCCCAACGGTTCAAGAGCCTTCATACATATGCACATGCAGCAAAAGGTTCAATCCATTCCTCGTGTCACCACGAAGCCCTTGTTTTCAAGGCGCAAAGCCCCCTTGACCCCACGGTCCACACCCAATATCACCCCGATAATTTGCGCTCCGGAGACTGCCATGCCCACTAAGCCCACCGCCTGCCTTGCTCTCGCTGATGGAACGCTCTTTTACGGCATGGGTTTTGGCGCAACCGGCCAGACAGAGGCTGAGCTGTGTTTCAACACAGCCATGACCGGCTATCAGGAGATCATGACCGACCCGTCCTATGCGGGCCAGATCGTGACCTTCACCTTCCCCCATATCGGCAATGTCGGCGTGAACCCTGACGATGACGAAACCGCCGATCCTGTCGCTGCGGGCATGGTCGTCAAATGGGACCCGACCGAGCCGTCGAACTGGCGCGCCGCCGAGCCGATGGTTGATTGGCTGACCCGGCGGGGCCGCATTGGCATTGGGGGCGTCGATACCCGTCGCCTCACCCGCGCCATCCGCCAACAAGGCGCGCCCCATGTGGCGCTGGCCCATGATCCGGAGGGCAATTTCGACATCGAAGCACTGGTCAAAGCCGCCCGCGCCTTCTCTGGCCTCGAGGGCCTCGATCTCGCCAAAGACGTGACCTGCGCACAATCCTACAAATGGGACGAAATGCGGTGGGCCTGGCCCGACGGCTTCCCCAAGCGCGAGGGCAAGGGCCATAAGGTCGTCGCCATTGATTACGGTGCCAAACGCAACATCCTGCGCTGCCTGGCTTCTGCCGGATGTGAGGTGACAGTGCTGCCCGCCACGGCCACCGCCGAAGACGTCATGGCCCAGAACCCTGACGGGCTGTTCCTCTCAAACGGCCCCGGCGATCCGGCGGCAACCGGCGTCTATGCGGTCCCGATGATCCAGGAAGTCCTTGAGAAGACCGACATGCCGGTCTTTGGGATTTGCCTTGGGCACCAAATGCTTGCCCTCGCCCTTGGCGCGAAAACGATCAAGATGAACCACGGCCACCACGGCGCGAACCACCCCGTGAAGGACTATGAGACCGGCAAGGTCGAAATCACCTCGATGAACCACGGCTTCACCGTGGACAGCCAGACCCTGCCCGCCAATGTGAAAGAGACCCATGTCTCGCTCTTTGACGGCTCCAACTGCGGGATCCGCGTCACGGATCGGCCGGTCTTTTCGGTGCAATATCACCCCGAAGCCAGCCCCGGCCCGCAAGACAGCTTCTACCTGTTCGAGCGTTTCGCCGACGCGATGAGCGCCCGCAGCTAAACACCCCCGCCCCGGACGTGATCCGGGGCCTCCGCACCCTTGCGCGCCCCTACCGCCGCCGCTTCTTCTTAGGCGCGCCAAACGTGGCATAATCGACGAAAAGCCCAAGCTGCGTCAGGAAAAACCCCGCGATGACCACCGGCATCGCGATGGTCTCAAACAGCACCCAGAACCGTTCCGACTGCGTGCGCCAGACCAGCTCATTCGCGACCGCTGACAGAAAGAACACCACCGTCACGCGCTTGGTCAGGATCATCCATCCCTCTGGCTTCAAAGGGATCATGTCCTCCATGATAAACTTCAGCCAGGATTGCCCCCGCAACAGTCCAACGCCAAGGATCAGCGTCAGGACCAGATAAATCACCGTCGGCTTCATCTGGAAAAACCGCGGGTCGTTCAGCCAAACGCTCAACCCGCCAAAGACCGCTACCATCACGGCCGTCGCGACCTGTATCCGCGCCACCTTGCCCGCCAAAGCCCAAAGCGCCGCGATGGCTGCAATAAAGATCGGGATGAACGCGGCGGTCACAATGATGAAGCCGCTATAGGGCGTGCCTGCGATCACAAAAGTCTCGGTTCTAAAGATCAGATAGGCCACGACGAAGCCGATAATCGGGCCGAATTCCAGCGCGGCTCTCAACCCGGAGTGCAGGGGTCTGGATGTCATGCGTGATGGCCTTCAAGGTCTTCTTCGTGCTGCTCAAGGCGTAAGATAGCACCCTCAACGCCATTTGCGCTGCTTTTTTGGTGGGCCGCATTAAACCCGCGCTGAACGCGCCGCATCCAACGCCCGGCGCATCCACAAAACCGCTTCTGCCTCGACCAGCGCTGCAAAAATTTACCACTTGTTAACCTTCACTTAACCGCCCGTTAACCGACCGTCGTTACCCCTGATTGTGGTAGCGAAAGGAAATCAACGTGGCCCCGCCCCGCCCGGCTCTCAGGCTCGTCCCCACACCGCCCCCAGCGGTCCCCAGCCGTGCACAAGTGCACCGGTCGCTGGGCGCATTGCTGCTGGAGCGCGGTGAAATCAGCGCGCAGGATCTGTTTCACGCGCGCGCGCTGCAGCGGCGGCAGGACGTTTCGCTTGCCACAATCCTGCGCGCACGCCGCATGGTGAGCCCCAGCGCCCTTCAGGCCGCGCGCGAAGACATCCATGCCACCACAACCGTTCATGCCAAAGATCTGCACCCTTGCCCCGAAAGCATTGCCCTGATCGGGCCTGCGCAATGTCTTAAGCTGGGCGTGCTACCGGTTCGCGATATCGATCATACGCTTTGGCTGGCCACCGACCGCGCCGAAGCGATGGAGCGTACGCGCCGCCATTTGCCAAAGGCTCTTGAAAATACGCCAATGGTGCTGGCCGACGAAGACGCGCTTCAACACGTGCTTGCCGTGCAAGAAGTTGCGGCGCTGACCCATCAAGCCGAAACGCGCGTGCGTGCCGAAGAAAGCTGCCGCATCTGGCAGGCGCGCTATCCGCTGCTCAAACTGTTCGTCGGTGTCGCCCTTCTGGCTGCACTCTTTTACGCCGCCCCGAAACTCACCTTCGGCAGTCTGGTCGCGATCGCCCTTGTGACATTGCTGGCCAATATCGCGCTGAAAGTCGCGGCTGGTGTTCTCGCCTTGCGGCAGGACCCAGACGCAAGGCCGCGCGATCCGGTGCCAGCCCATGACCTGCCACTGCAATTACCCGTGATCTCGGTCCTCGTCCCCCTTTTCGAAGAATCCGAGATCGCAACACGCCTCGTGCGCCGCCTTGAACGCCTCGAATACCCCCGCGAATGCCTCGACATCTGCCTGATCGTCGAAGAAGACGACGCCTGCACTCGCGCCACACTGACAAAGACCACCCTGCCCGATTGGATGCGCGTCATCCAAGTCCCGCCCGGCTCCGTCAAAACCAAACCCCGCGCGCTGAACTACGCGATGGATTTCGCCCGTGGCACGATCATCGGGGTGTTTGACGCCGAAGACGCGCCCGCCCCCCGCGCGATGATAACCGTCGCGCGCGCCTTTCACGAACGCGGCCCCGAGGTGGCTTGCCTCCAGGGCCGCCTCGACTTTTACAACAGCCGCTCCAACTGGATGTCGCGCTGTTTCACCATCGAATACGCCACCTGGTTCGGCGTGATCCTGCCCGGCCTTGCCAAGCTCGGCTGCGCCATCCCCTTGGGTGGCACGACGCTTTTTTTCCGCCGCGCAGCCTTGGAACAACTGGGCGGCTGGGACGCCCATAACGTCACCGAAGACGCCGATCTGGGCATGCGTCTGGCCCGCTACGGCTTTCGCACAGACCTCGTCGACACCGTCACCGAGGAAGAAGCCAATTGCCGCCCCTGGCCTTGGGTCAAACAACGCTCCCGCTGGATCAAGGGCTACGCGGCGACCTATGCCGTACATATGCGCAAGCCCCGCCAGCTTTGGCACGATCTGGGCCCGCGCAAGTTCTGGGGCTTTCAGCTGCTCTTTCTCGGAAGCCTGATCCAGTCCGCCCTCTCACCTGTGTTGTGGAGCTTCTGGCTCATGCCGTTTGGCCTATGGCATCCGCTTGGATCGGTTATCTCGACCCCTGTGCTGTACCTGTTGGAGGGCGTGTTTTTCCTGTCCTGCCTGGCCACCATCGGCGTGTCACTGATCGGTGTGCGGTCGCGCAAACATCGGCACCTGCGCGTATGGGTTCTCAGCTTGCCTGCATATTTCCCACTTGCCACGGCCGCTGCGTATAAAGGCCTGTGGGAGCTTATTAAAAAGCCGTTCTACTGGGACAAAACCGATCACGGCCTGTTCGAAGATGACGCTGCAATTCAGCCCGTCAAACCTGCGAAATTTCAGATATCACCGCTCAAAAGCGCGCCTATTCCGCGGCTTTCACCTCACCCGCATCCAGCTTCAGACGCACCTCAAACGCGACCGAGATGTGATCGCGAAGCGCCTTGAACGCAGCGTCCCCGTCGCGCGCCTCGATCGCTGACACGATCTTGTCATGCTCGGCAACCGTGCTTTCGCCCCGGCCCTCTGCAGCGATCGACGTGTTGGCCATCAGCGCCATGGACCGGTGCACCAGATCCAGCTGCTGCACCAGATAGCGGTTATGCGAGGCCAGATGGATCTGCTTGTGAAAGCGCCGGTTGGCACGGCTCATCTGCTCGGGATTGCCAATCAGCGCGCGGTCATCCTCAACCATCTGGCGCAGCACGCGCACCTCTTCTTCAGCGGCGTGACGGGCGGCCAGCCGGGCGGCCAGACCCTCAAGTTCAGCGCGCACCACATACAACTCCGCCAGCTGCGAATGATCCAAAGACGCCACGATCAAAGATCGCCCATCCCGGGTCAGCAACGATTGCGTCTCTAACCTCTGCAACGCCTCGCGAATGGGCGTGCGCGACACGCCAAACCGCTCGGCCAGCTCTGATTCCACCAACCGATCACCAGGCCGGTACACGCCCACATCAATCGCCCGAAGGATCAGCGAATAAGCGTCCTTTTGTTCGGCCCGTGCGTCGGTCATGTGCGGCATCCTTGCGTTGATGTGTCAATCTATACGCCTGCGGGGCTGTCAATCAAGCACAACAGCTTGCCTCGCCCTTCTAACAGATTTAGGTCTCGGACATGCCACGCCAAGAGTTCTCACATGTCGACGCCTGGGTCTTTGACCTGGACAACACGCTATATCACCCCTCCGCACGGCTCTTCGATCAGATCGAAGTCAGAATGACCGAATGGGTGCAGCAAACCCTTGGCGTCGATGCCAGGCGCGCCGATCACTTGCGCCATCACTACTGGCAAACCTACGGCACAACCCTTGCCGGGCTCATGGCCGAACATGACGTGGACCCCGATCCCTATTTGCACGCCGTCCATGAGATTGACCTGAGCCATCTCGACAAAGATCCAGACCTTGCACGCGAAATCACCGCCCTGCCGGGGCGCAAGATCGTCTACACCAATGGATCGCGGCCCTATGCCGAAAGGGTGCTTGAGGCACGCGGGCTAGATGGCCTGTTTGGGGCAGTTTACGGGGTCGAACATGCTGAGTATCGACCGAAACCCGAACAAATCGCCTTTCAAACGATCTTTGCACAGGACGGCATAACGCCGACCAAAGCTGCTATGTTCGAGGATGACCCCCGCAATCTGCAAGCCCCACATGCGATGGGAATGCGCACCGTGCATGTTGCGGATGAGGCCCAGCAGGCGGACCATATCCACCATCACACCGACGATCTGACCGGGTTTCTGCGGCGCTTGCATGGGGCGGAATGACGCTTGGACGCGGGCCGCGAAGCACCTACCTTGAGCAACATGGACAAGACAAGCACAGACATTCTCGTCTCAGGCGGTGGCGTTGCAGGCCTGACGGCAGCGGCCGCCTTTGGAACAGCCGGATTCAACGTGATCTGCGTCGATCCCGCACCGCCCATAACCGACCGGGATGCCGAAGGCGCCGACCTGCGCTCGACCGCGTTCTTGCAACCGGCCCGCGATTTTCTGGAGCGCGCCGGGATCTGGGACAAGCTTGCGCCCCATGCCAGCCCACTACAGATCATGCGCATCGTCGACGCCGGCGGCGCGCAGCCCGAGCCGCGGCTGACCAAGGATTTCAACGCCGCCGATATCGGCGATCTGCCTTTTGGTTGGAATCTGCCCAATTGGTTGCTGCGCCGGGAAATGACCGCCCGTCTGGCCGAATTGCCCAATGTCGATTTTCGCCCTGGCACCGGCACGGCGCGCGTCTTTACCCGCTCGCGTCAGGCTTTGGTCACATTATCAGACGGCACGAAGGTTGAGGCCAAGCTGGTCATCGCCGCCGATGGGCGCAGCTCACCCGTCCGCGAAGCACTTGATATCCCCGTGAAAACAACGCGCTACGGACAAAAGGCGCTAGCCTTTGCGGTGACACACCCGATCCCCCATGAAAACGTCTCGACCGAAGTGCACCGCTCTGGCGGGCCGTTCACGCTGGTGCCGCTGCCCGACCGTGACGGCGTGCCTTCCTCTGCCATTGTTTGGATGGAAGACGGCCCCGAGATTGCACGCCTCAAGGCGCTGCCCGAAGATGAATTCAACGCTGAAATGACGACCCGCTCCTGTGGCCTTTACGGGCCCCTCACCCTGGCATCGGCGCGCACGGTCTGGCCGATCATCAGCCAGCTGGCCGACCGGATGTATGGCCAACGCACCGCCCTGGTCGCCGAGGCCGCCCATGTGGTGCCCCCAATCGGGGCGCAGGGTTTGAACATGAGCCTTGGCGATTTGCGCGTGCTGCTGGATCTGGCGGTAGAAAACCCGCACCTGATCGGCGAGACACCCATGCTTGAAGCGTATCACAAGGCGCGCCACACCGAGGTCCGCGCCCGCGTGGCAGGCGTTGATCTGCTAAACCGCACGTCCCAACTTGAGGCACAGCCGCTGCGCGATGTTCGCGCGATGGGTCTGAACGCGCTTTACTCGGTCGCGCCTGTGCGAAAGACCATGATGCAGCTCGGACTTGGAGCGCGCGGTCGGTAATTGTCTTTTTGGCTTCGCCAAAAACATAGCTGGGCAAGCGGTTTCAGGTCCTGAAACCGCGGCGCGCGACAGGCGATTTGCAAAGCAAATCTGCCGATAGCGGCCGCCGCCCCCAGAGCCCCGAGATATTTCGAAAAAGCGAAGAGTACTCGGTATTATGTTAAATCATTAGGTCAGAGAACCTGATCTAACACGCGGGTCAGGCGCGCCATCGTGCCGTCCACATCATAGAGCTTATCCAGCCCGAAAAGCCCCAGACGGAAGGTGCGGAAATCCTCCGGCTCGTCGCATTGCAGCGGCACACCAGCGGCGATCTGCATGCCTTGGGCCGCGAATTTCTTACCGTTCTGAATGTCCGGATCAGCGGTGTAGCTGACCACAACACCGGGCGCGCCGTAGCCTTCTGCAGCCACGGATTTAACGCCTTTTTCCTTGAGATATGCGCGCACAGCATCACCCAAAGCCCACTGGTTTTCCTTGAGCTTCTCGAAGCCATACTCGCGGGTTTCAAGCATCGTGTCGCGGAAAGCGCGCAGGCCATCCGTGGGCATCGTTGCATGGTAGGCATGGCCACCAGCCTCGTAAGTATCCATAATCGCTGCCCATTTCGCCAGATCAATGGCAAAGGAGTTGGAGTGCGTATTCCCCAGCCGCTCTTTCGCGCGGGCGCTCATCATCACGAGGCCAGCAGAGGGCGTCGAGGACCACCCCTTCTGCGGGGCCGAGATCAGGACGTCGACACCCGTGGCTGCCATGTCGACCCAGGCACAACCCGAAGCGATGCAATCAAGCACCATGATGGCGCCGACCTCGTGGGCGGCCTTTGCCAGTTCGGCCACGTAGTCATCGGGCAGGATGATCCCCGCCGAGGTCTCCACATGGGGGGCGAAGACAACGTCGGGTTTGGCTTCAAGAATGCGGGCGGTGACGTCCTCGATGGGGGCCGGCATGAAGGCCGATTGGGGGTCGTTGCCCGTTAACCTTGCCTTAACCACTGTCGTTTCGCGCGCGAAACCGCCGGCTTCGAAAATCTGGCTCCAGCGGTAGGAAAACCAGCCGTTGCGCACGACCAAAGCGTGGGTGCCGGTGGCGAACTGGCGGGCGACCGCCTCCATCGCGTAGGTGCCGCCGCCGGGCACGATGGCCGTGGCGTCAGCCTTGTAGACGTCCTTCAGCATGCCGGAAATGTCGCGCATCACATCGCCAAACGCGGCGGACATGTGGTTCAGCGAGCGGTCGGTGAACACCACCGAGAATTCTTCAAGCCCATCAGGGTCAATCGTGTCGAGCAAAGCGGCCATCGTTATCTCTCCATGTTTGGAGATGTCGTATCGCAGCGAAACCCATCCAGGCAAAGTCTATTTCGGTATACATTCGCCGCATTGCAGCAGTTCATGGCGCGGATCGGAAACTGCGTTATCCAATCGGCCCCGGCAGGCGTTCCTCGGACAGCAAGACGTTGGCTTCCACGTCCCCGACCCCCGGCAAGGTCATGATCCGGCGGCGCAAAACCCGTTCGAAATCCGCAAGGTCCCGCGCCACGATGCGAAGGCGATAGTCAAAGAGGCCCAGCACATGCTGCACTGACTGCACCTCTGGGATGGCGGTAACCGCCCGTTCAAAATCCTCCAAACTCACGCGGCCCTTGCGGGCCAGTTTCACACCCAGGAAGACCGACACACCAAAGCCCAGCTTTTCGAGGTCGAACACGGCGCGGTAGCCGGTGATGACACCTGCTTGTTCAAGCCGCCGGATGCGCCGCCATGTGGCGGGTTGGCTGAGCCCCAAGCGTTTGCCCAAGGCGGCTGTTGATACACCGGCATCGTTAACCAAGGCCTTCAAAAGCGCGCGGTCGGTTTGGTCGAGATCGATCATATCGGCAAACCCTCGTCTGACTTGACGGAGGCGACGTGCATGAGCGCCTCGATATCGGCGATATGCGGAAGGGTTAAAATCCGGTCACGATAGAGTTCCTGGTAATGCGCCATGTCGCGGGCGAGCACGGACAGACGCAGATCAACGCGGCCCAGAAAGGTCTGGATTTCGATGACTTCGGGGATGTCGCGCGCGGCTGCGAGGAACTGATCGAAGCCTTGTGGTTGCGCCTTGTCGATCGTGATCCGCAAAGACACCTCAACCGCATAACCGAGCGCGGCCCAGTCGATCACGGCTTGCCGGCCTTTCAAGACGCCAGCGGCCTCCAACCGGTCCAGTTTGCGCCGCGCCACGGCCACCGACATGCGCGCGTCTTTGGCCAAAGCCGGGACCGACGCGGTCGGATCGGATTGCGTGAGGCGTAAAAGGCGGCGATCCAGATCATCTACTTGCATGAAACTATTCATAACATCTGATCTGACGAATAACTATATATCTTCTTTTGTCAAAAAATACCGAAACGATACGGGTATCTGATGCGAAACAGGCCTATGGTGCGCGGCAATTAAACCCTAACGGAGGACCGCCCCATGCGCGTTTACTATGATCGCGATTGCGATATTAACCTGATTAAAGACAAGAAAGTGGCTATTCTTGGCTATGGCTCCCAAGGCCACGCCCACGCGCTGAACCTGCGCGATTCTGGTGCGAAGAACCTTGTTGTTGCGCTGCGCGAAGGCTCGGCTTCGGCCAAGAAAGCCGAAGGCGAAGGCCTGAAGGTCATGGGCATCGCCGAAGCCGCCGCGTGGTGCGACGTCATTATGTTCACCATGCCCGATGAGCTTCAGGCAGAGACCTATAAGAAATACGTGCATGACAATATCCGCGAAGGTTCGGCCATCGCATTTGCCCACGGTCTGAACGTGCATTTCGGCCTGATCGAGCCGAAAGAAGGCATCGACGTCATCATGATGGCCCCCAAAGGCCCCGGCCACACGGTGCGCGGCGAATACACCAAAGGCGGCGGCGTGCCCTGCCTTGTGGCGGTGGATCACGATGCTTCGGGCAAAGCGCTGGAAATCGGTCTGTCCTATTGCTCGGCCATCGGTGGCGGGCGTTCCGGCATCATCGAGACAAACTTCCGCGAAGAATGCGAGACGGACCTCTTCGGTGAGCAGGCGGTTCTGTGTGGCGGCTTGGTCGAGCTGATCCGTATGGGCTTTGAGACGCTGGTCGAGGCGGGTTACGCGCCCGAGATGGCCTATTTCGAGTGCCTGCACGAGGTGAAGCTGATCGTGGACCTGATCTACGAAGGCGGCATCGCGAACATGAACTACTCGATCTCGAACACGGCGGAATATGGCGAGTATGTCAGCGGCCCGCGCATCTTGCCTTACGACGAGACGAAAGCGCGCATGAAAGCGGTTCTGACGGACATCCAGAAAGGCGCGTTTGTGCGTGATTTCATGCAGGAAAATGCGGTCGGTCAGCCCTTCTTCAAAGGCACGCGCCGTCTGAATGACGAGCACCAGATCGAGCAGGTCGGTGCCAAGCTGCGTGAAATGATGCCGTGGATTTCTGCAGGCAAGATGGTTGACAAAGAGAAGAACTAAGCGCCTTTAAGTGCTTGAAGAAAGGCGCGTTCTTCGGGGCGCGCCTTTTGCTTTTCGGGAGGGATCATGGACAAGCCGGGCGCCATAAATTGGCTGCGCATCATCGTGGTTGCGATGATCTGGGGCAGTGCGTTCATGACGGTGTCGATTGCGCTGCGGGATTTCGATCCGTTGACGCTGGCAGCCGGTCGGATCGTGATCGGTGCAGGGGCTTTATATGCGTTGATGCGCGCACGGGGGCACCATCTGCCAGCGTTGTCAGAGCGGCGCATCTGGGGCTTTGCGATTGCCATTGGCCTGCTGTCGAGCGCGGTGCCGTTCATGTTGCTGAGTTGGGGGCAACAACACGTGCCATCGGCCTTTGCGGGGATGAGCATGGCGGCTTTGCCGATTTTCGTGCTGCCCATGGCGCATTTTCTGGTCCCCGGAGACCGGATGTCTTTGCGCAAGACCATTGGCTTCGGGATTGGGTTTGTGGGTACAGTCTGGCTGATCGGTCCGGGCAGCCTCACACAAATGTCGAACGATATCGAGGCTTTGGCGCGCATGGCCTGCGTGTCGGCAGCGGTGTGTTACGCTGTGGGATCTATCGTGACGCGGCTTTGTCCGCCGGTGAACCAGTTGGCGCTGTCAACAGCTGCGTTGATCGTGGCGATGGTTTTGCTGGTCCCGCTTGCGGTGCTGGTTGAGGGCGTGCCCTCGGATATCAGCGTGCGCGGATGGGCGGCGATTGCCTATCTGGGCGTGGTGCCGACAGCGGTGGCGTTCATCATCAAAGTGGCGGTGATCCGATCGGCGGGACCCACCTTTATGACGTTGGTTAACTACATGGTGCCGGTCTGGTCAGTGCTGTTCGGAGGGCTGTTTCTGGCCGAGGCGTTGCCGCCGCAATTGTTCGGCGCATTGGCCGTGATCCTTGCCGGGATCGCGGTGTCGCAGGCGGGGACGTTGCGCAGGCTCTTTGCCTAAAGGGCAGCTTCGACCTCGGCGACGATGCCGTCCACGACCTCGTGCAAAAGCGTATCATCCTCGCATTCGGCCATCACGCGGACCAGAGGTTCGGTGCCGGATTTGCGGATCAGAAGGCGGCCTTTGCCGGTGAGCTGGTGCTCCGCCTCGGCGATGCGTTTGAGAACGGACGCGGCGGAGAGCGGATCTTGCCCTGTCGCATAGCGCACGTTTTTCAGCATCTGCGGGACCGGCTCAAAGCTTTTGACCAGCGTACTAGCGGGTTTGTCCGAGCGGGCCATTTCAGCGAGGAATTGCAGGCCTGCGATCAGGCCGTCGCCGGTGGTGGCGTAGTCGGTCATGACGATATGGCCAGACTGTTCACCGCCCAGGTTCCAGCCGCCTTTGCGCATGGCTTCAACGACATAGCGGTCGCCGACCTTGGTGCGCTCAAGGCGCAGGCCGTGGGTTTGCAGATAGCGCTCAAGGCCAAGATTGGACATCACGGTGGCAACAAGCGTGTCATCACGCAACTGGCCTAGATCAGCCCACCGGCGGGCCATCAAGGCCATGAGCTGGTCGCCATCGGCCACCGTTCCGGTCTCGTCCAGGATCATCACGCGGTCGGCGTCGCCATCAAGACAAATGCCGACATCGGCGCCATGGGCGACGACCATTTCAGCGGCGGTCTTGGTGTTGGTTGAGCCGCAGCCTTCATTGATGTTGTAGCCGTTGGGGGCGGTGCCGACGGGAATGACGGTGGCGCCCAGTTCCCACAAAACCTCAGGTGCTGCTTTGTAGGCGGCGCCGTTGGCGCAATCGACGACCACCTTGAGGCCCGAGAGGCGCTGGTCACGCGGAAACGTGGTTTTGGCGTATTCGACATAGCGTCCGCGGCCATCATCGATGCGCTTGGCGCGACCGATATTCTTGGGCTGCGCGGGTTCGATTGCGCTGGCGACAAGGGCTTCGATCTCCATCTCGGCCTCATCAGACAACTTGAAGCCGTCGGGACCGAAGAACTTGATGCCGTTATCGTGGTGCGGGTTGTGGCTGGCCGAGATCATGATGCCAAGATCGGCGCGCATGGAGCGGGTCAGGTAGCCGACAGCGGGGGTCGGGACAGGGCCAAGCAGCAGGACGTTCATTCCGGTCGAGGTGAGGCCCGCGGTGAGCGCGTTTTCAAGCATGTAGCACGAGAGCCGCGTGTCTTTGCCGATCACCACGCGATGACCGTTTGAGCCGTCACGGCGGAAATAGCGGCCTGCGGCGGCGCCCAGCTTGAGGGCCATTTCGGCAGTCATCGGATAAGTGTTGGCGGTGCCACGCACACCGTCTGTGCCGAAAAGTTTCCGTGTCATTTCTTTGCCCCTAGCACTGCTTGCGCCATTTTCAGCGCTTTCACTGCCGGAGTGATATCATGGACGCGGTGCAGCTGAACACCCTGCATGGCCGCGATGAGCGTAACAGCGAGGGTTCCGGGCATCCGGTCGGCGGGCTCTGGCGCATCGGTGAGCGTGCCGATGAATTTCTTGCGCGACGCCCCCAGCAGGATCGGGCAGCCCAACCCATGAAACACGCCAATATGGCGCAGAAGGGTCAGGTTGTGCTCTTGGGTTTTGCCAAAGCCAATCCCGGGGTCGACCAGAATACGGGAGCGGTCGATGCCTGCGGCCTCGGCGACGGCAAGGCGGGCATCCAACGCTGCGTATACCTCGTGCAGGACATCGGTGTAGCGCGGATCGTCTTGCATGTTTGTCGGATCGCCCTGCGCATGCATCAGGCAAAGCGGAACCGCCGATTTCGCCACAACATCAGACATTTGCGGATCAAAGCTCAAGCCGGACACATCATTTACAAGTTGTGCACCAGCGGTCAGCGCGGCTTGGGCCACAGCGGCCTTGCGCGTGTCGATCGAGATCGGCGTTGCGACGGCTTGGGCTGTCGCCTCGATCACGGGAACGATACGGGCAACCTCTTCGGCTTCAGGCACAAGTGTCGCGCCGGGACGCGTGCTTTCACCGCCCACATCGATCACATCCGCGCCAGAGGCCGCCATATCGCGGGCGTGGGCGATTGCTGCTTTTGCCCCGATGAACTGACCCCCATCCGAGAAGCTGTCGGGTGTCACATTTAAAATGCCCATGACATGCGGTTTGGCCCAGTCGAGCCCCGCAAAAGGCATGCGCGGCGCGGTCAGACGGGCAAGCGCATCGGATGGGACATCTGCAATCGGCAGGATGCGTGAGGTTTGACCGGGCTCCAGCAGTTCAACTTGGGTGAACCAGCACCAGCCGCCAGCCAGGCATTGCGCGCCCTTTGGGGCGGGGCCGGTTTGGGCAAGAGGACGATAAAGCGTCATAGCTGCGCCTGATCGGCGTCGATGCTGCGCGCCGCGTGGGGTGTGTCGGGCCCGATGACCCAATAGGCCGCTGCTTCGAGTTCGGTGGCAAACCACGCATTGAGCGCAACAGCATCGCGCGGTTGCGTCGCTGGACCTTCGACCGCATCCAGCACGATCTTTGAGGGTGCCCATACGCAGATCTGGCCGTTTTTCATGGCCCAATCAAGCTCGGTGCGGGTGGCGACCACAACGCAACGCGGATCGCACCCGGCAAGCACCCATGCGTTTTGCTCGATCGCCAATAGATCGATGCGGCGCTGTGCAGGGCCGACCTGAGACGCAGGCGGCGTGCCCTCAGGCAGGCCGACGCACAAGATCACAGGGGCATCCTTTGAGGCCAACTGATCGAGCCACCCTTTGAGATGAGAGGCACCGATTGCGGCGTTTGACAGCATCACCACCAAAGGCGGCAACGCCAACGTGTCCGACGGATCGACCACTTTCAGTGGCCTTGAGCGTACGATTTCAACGCCCAACGCGCCAGAGCCGCGGTCAAGCTTTTCGATCCGCACGAAGCAACGGGTGGCCTGTGGTTCAAGTAAGATCCGGTCGGCAACCCTTTCGGCAAGCGTTTCAAGCAGGTTCAGGCGCTCTTCGGACAATTCTATCGTGATGGCTTCGGTGACGCGGTCATAGGACAGGATCCGGTCGACATCATCGTCAATCGGGCCTTCAATCGGTTGAACCTCGACCACGATATTAAATTGCACGCGCTGGGTGGTGCCGCGTTCTTGCTGAAAGGCGCCAATTTCGACCTCGACGATATAATCGCGCACGGAAATCCTGTCCGCAGGCCCATTGGCCGTGGCGGCGGCACGTTCGGAGGGGTGCGCGAAGGCGAGGTGAATGTCGTTGGTCATGAATGCTGCCCTAAAGATGCAAACCTGGCTCCTGATACGCAAAGCGGGCGGCCCCGCAAAGGGTCGCCCGCGTCGCAGTTTCTTTGAAAACCGACCTAGTTGCGCGCAGTGCGGTAGGACTGGCGGTAAAAGTGGTGATAGCCGATGGTGGCTGTGCGCGGATAGGTGCGCGCCCAGCGGGGGCTGACCGATTTGGTGTGGTAATGCGTGGCCCCACCGGTCAGGCGCAAGGGTGCCCCATCAACCATCGCTTTGGCGATCTTGGCGACGTTCTGAAACGCGCGCGGTTCGTTGATGACTTCGGCCTTGCCGTCGCATGTATAGGTGAACTGGCAGGCGTATTTCTTGCCGGTGCCTTGGTTAATCACGCCACAGACCGAAGCTGGATAGCGGCTGGAGGCGACGCGGTTCATAATGACCTCGGCCACTGCAAACTGGCCTTTTACACTTTCACCGCGTGCTTCAAAGTAAAGAGCCTCGGCAAGGCAGCGCCATTGCTGGCCGCCTTTTGCTTCGGGCTGTGCCTCGAGCCAGGCGCGGTCATAGGTGATACCGGCATAGGCGGGGCGTTGTGTTGGCGTGATCGAGCTGCGGGGCGCGGTCGTTGCGATCATCGCAAGACGATCTGCGCCGCCGCTCATCAAGATACGGCGTTCGGTGTCCAGCAAGGCTTTGACGCTTTTTCCCAAAGCGTCGGCTTGTTCCGCTTCGGCGGCTGTCGCGGCAGCGGGTGCCACGAGCGCGCAAAGCGAAAGGGCGCATGAAAATGCGATCCTTTTTACTAACATTATTTGGTCCTTCTCAGGCAGTTTCCCGTCAGGTGGCAGCCGCTCCAAAATAGGAGGGGCGGTTGGCAGCCAGCGCGTGACTTAATGCGCTTTGCGGCAAACGTCGAGTCGCGCAGGCTGTCGCGTGATAAATCGGCAACAGCTTGCCGATCGCTTTGCCCTCAAAAAGTCGGAAATTAGTTGCTACTTTTCAATGGCTTAGCTGTCAAAGGCCTTGATATTGCCATCATCCTGCAACGTGACCTGCGCAGCAGCAAGGCGCGCCACCGGGACACGGAACGGCGAGCAGGACACGTAGTTGAAACCGGCTTTGCGGCAGAATTCGATCGCCAGAGAGTCGCCCCCATGTTCACCACAGATCGACAGAACCACCTCAGGGCGCACGAAACGCCCCCGCTCAGCCGCGATGCTCAGAAGCTCACCCACGCCTTGAATATCAAGCCTGTGGAACGGGTCCTCGTGGAACACCTCTTGCTGGACATAGTTCGACATAAAGCGGCCCGCGTCGTCACGCGACAGACCGTATGTCATCTGCGTCAGGTCGTTCGTGCCAAAGCTGAGGAAGGCCGCCGTTTCGGCGATGTCCCCGGCGCGCAAGGCGGCGCGTGGGGTTTCGACCATCACACCCAGCTTGAACTGAAAATTCGTGCCCCGTTCTGCGCGCACAGCCGCTGCGACAGCATCAATCCGAGAGCGCACCAATTCGACCTCGCGTTGCGCAGACACCAGCGGGATCATGATTTCAGGTGTGATATCAATGCCCTGCTGCATCGCTTCGACAGTGGCCTCAAAGATCGCACGCACCTGCATATCGTAGATTTCGGGCACGGAGATACCCAGACGCACGCCGCGCATACCCAGCATCGGGTTGAACTCGCTCAGCGCTTCGACGCGGTGGGTGACGTCTGCCAGAGGCAGGCCCAGCGCTTCGGCCAGATCGCGCATGCCATCACGGGAGCTGGGCAGAAATTCGTGCAGCGGCGGATCGAAAAGACGGATGCAGACGGGCAAGCCGCGCATGATGCCAAACAGTTGCACAAAATCCTGGCGCTGCATCGGCAACAGACGGTCAACAGCGGCGCGGCGATCGTCGGAGCTGTCGGCAAAGATCATCTCGCGCATCACGGTGAGGCGATCCCCTTCGAAGAACATATGCTCGGTGCGGCAAAGGCCGATGCCTTCGGCTTCGAAATTGCGGGCGGTCTGGGCGTCGGCGGGGGTGTCAGCATTGGCGCGCACACCGATATCGCGGACCTCGTCGGCCCAGCCCAAAAGGGTGCGGAAGGTGTCATCCAGCGCGGCTTCGCGCATCTTGGGCTCTCCAGCCAGCGCTTCGCCAGCAGATCCGTCGATGGTGATCGTGTCGCCTTCGCGGAAGGTGCGGCCATCAGGCGTCAGCAGGGTTTTTTGACGCGCATCCAGCTGGATTTCAGACGCTCCGACGACGCAGGGCACGCCAAGGCCACGGCCAATAACCGCCGCATGAGACGTCATCCCGCCCCGTTCGGTCAGCACCGCAGCGGCCGCATGCATGCCGCGGATATCTTCAGGCGTGGTTTCGCGGCGCACCAACACGCAGGCCTCTCCCCGCGCGGCACTGGCCTGAGCATCATTGGCAGTAAACACGATCTTGCCCGCTGCGGCCCCGGGCGAGGCGGCGATGCCGGTCGCAATCGGGTCGCGTTTGGCCCGTTCATCGACCTGGCGGTGCAACAGCTCGTTCAGCGCGCGCGGCTCGACCCGCATCAGCGCTTCGGTTTTCGGAATGATGCCCGCCTTTGCAAGATCAACGGCAATCCGAACATCCGCGCGGGCAGATCGGACCACACGCACAGCGTCAAGCACGTGTAAGCCACCAGAATCAATGGTGAATTCGACCTGCATCTCTTCGCGTAGACGTGTGCGCGCAATATCACCACAGGCCATCAGCTGCGTGAAAATATCCGGACACAGCTCTTCAAGGGAGGCACCACGCGGGTCGCGGGTCAGATAGCTGGCCTGGGCGTTGGGCGACAGCGCTTCACGACCCTGGCTTTGGCTGAGATACCGCCCCGTGACGCCCGGTTCACCGGTATCCGAAGACACGAACTGGATCACGCCCGAGCCGCTTTCAGCAGCCCCCACACCCATCGCCATTTCCTGCACGACAAGGCCCAGCCCCGCATCCGCAGGGGCGCCTTTGGCCTGGCGTAACAGCCGGGCCGTGGTGCTTTCCCAAGTGCGCGCCATCGAGCGCAAAACCTCGCCGAGTTGCTGGGCCGGGTCCTGAGGGAAAGCGCTGTCTGTTTCGGTCTCATAAGCGGCCAGCGCAGCGCTGAGATCGTCTGGCGTGGGATGGGCGGGCAGATCAAACTCATCCGGGTCCAGCCGGGCGACGTGGATCGCAAAAGCGCGCACAAACCGCGCGTAAAGCGCAGCGGCGGCGGGTTTGCCCATCGTCTCGCACAGATCGACGTAGCGAGCGTCGTTCATGCCGATATTGAGCACAGCCCCCGGCCCGCCCCAATCAGGGTCCTGACTGCTGGGGCGCACAGAGACCAGTGCGCCTTCTGCAAAAAGCCCTAAAAGCTGTTTGGTATCAGGCAGTTGCCCAGCTGCTACTGCATGTACGACAGCGAAAGACAGTGCGACGGTGCGCGGTACGGGCAGATCAAGGCGGATCAGCCGTTGCAGACATTTCGCACGCCCCCCATGCTGGTCCGCAGCAATCGCAGCGGTGGGGGTAATCAGCGTAAAGTCTTTAAAATCAGCATGTTTCTGCACTGCAGCACAATCCTTTCGTGCCTGCAGCATACGCCTGAAGCGATTCTTAACAAGGGTTGTTTGCGCTACCCTTCGACACGCGTCAGATCAGCCACACTCAGGCAGATCGTGCGGATCCGGCTGAGCAGGTTGAGCCGGTTGCGCCGGATCGTGGCGCTGTCGGCGTTGACCTGAACGGCTTCAAAGAAGGCATCGATTGGGGCGCGCAAGGCGGCCATGGCGGTCATGGCTTTGGCGAAATCTTCGTCCTGCATCGCGGGGGTGATTTCAGCGTCGGCGTCAACCAGCGCTTTGAAGAGCGCGCGTTCTTCATCGGTCTCGGCGAATTTGACATCCGCGCCGTAGGAATATTCGACGCCATCTTTTTCCTCGGCTTGGGAGAGGATGTTGTTGGCGCGTTTGAAGCCTTGCAGCAGGTTTTCTCCGTCGTCGGTCTTCAAGAAATCGCTGAGCGCGTTGGCGCGTTTGACGAGAAGGGTGAGGTCGTCATTGCCGGGCATGGCGAGGCACGCATCGATCACGTCGTGGCGGATGCCTTGGTCGCGGAGATAGACCTTAAGGCGGTCGTGGAAGAAGGAGAGGAGGTCGGAGGGGATTTGAGGGAACCACGTCTGATAGTTAGATAGTATTGAGCCGACTTCTTCACGTCGGATCTTAAGATCAGCTAGCTCTTTTTCTTTATCTTCTCGCGTGCCGCCTAGCACAGTCCAAACATAATTCGGGTCAGAGAGTCTCTTTTGTATTTCTTCAATTTTTGAAGAAACATCCGATAAAAGGGTTTTGCCAAGCTCAGTCACCTGCTTTGTAAGGCTCTCCGAAGAAAGAGCCGCTAGGATACTGAGTTTTAGATTGTTCTCCAAAACCAACCGAATAACCCCCAACGCAGCTCTTCGCAGCGCAAACGGATCTTTGCTTCCGGTCGGCTTCTCGTCAATCGCCCAAAAGGCGGTGAGTTTGTCGATCTTCTCGGCCAGCGCCACGGCGACAGACACCGGCGCGGTTGGCACATCATCCGACGGCCCGAGCGGCGCGTAGTGGTCTTCGGCGACGGCGGCGATTTCAGGCGCCTCCCCTGCCCGCTCGATATAGTAGCGGCCCATGATGCCTTGGAGTTCGGGGAATTCGTAAACCATCTCGGACGCCAGATCGGCTTTGGCGATGCGGGCGGCTTTTTCGGCTGCATCCGCGTCCGCGCCAACCACCGGCGCGATTTCGCGCGACAGGGCGGCGATACGGTCGATCTGGTCAGCGACGGTGCCGAGTTTGTTGTGGAAGGTGACTTTGCCAAGGCTGTCGAGCCACGGTTGCATACCCTCTTTGGCGATGCGCAGGTCGTTTTCCCAGAAGAAGACGGCGTCGGCCAGACGGGCGGCGAGGACCTTTTGATTACCCGCGAGGATCGTGGCTCCGTTATCTGGGGTCTCGGTGTTGGCGACGGTCACGAATTTCTCGATCCGGCCCGTCTTGGGGTTGCGGACAGAGAAAAACTTCTGGTGCTCTTTCATGGAGCTTTGCAGCACCTCGGGGGGCAGGTCGAGGAATTGTTCTCCGATCTCGCCCATCAGGACGACGGGCCATTCGACCAGACCAGCGACCTCGGCCAGAAGGCCCTTATCGTCAACAACTTCAAGACCTTGCGCGAAAGCCATGGAGGTGGCATCGGCCCAGATGTGATCCGCGCGTTCCTGCGCGTCCAGCACGACATGAGCCTTTTTCAGCTTGGCCTCGTAGTCTTCGAACGAGGTCACTTTGATCTCACCGGGGGCCATGAAACGGTGGCCTTCGGTGATGTCGCTGGATGTGATGTGATCGACGGTGACGGGGACGATTTCGGTGCCCTGCTCGTCATAGGTGATGCACAGGATGCGGTGCAGCGGGCGGACCCAGCGGAGGCTGCCAGCGCCCCAGCGCATGGATTTGGGCCAGGGGAAATTGCGGATCGTGTCTTCGAGCACCTCGGCGACGATGTCAGCGGCGGGGCGACCCGGCTTGTCGATCACCGCGAAATAGGTTTGGCCCTTTTTGTCGTCGCGCAGTTCCAACTGGTCTTTGGTGAGACCGGTGGAGCGCAGGAAGCCTTCGAGCGCTTTTTCGGGGGCGTCGGCGCGGGGGCCTTTGCGTTCTTCGCGCAAATCGGGGGAGCGGGCGAGCATATCGGACAGGGTCAGCGTCAGGCGGCGGGGCGTGGAATAGGCCCGCGCGCCGGCATAGGTGATACCCGCTTCGACCAGCCCGTCGGTGACGCGTTTTTGCAGGTCGGCGGCGGCTTTGGCCTGCATGCGGGCTGGGATTTCCTCGGAGAACAGCTCGATCAGGAGATCCGGCATTATTCGGTCCTTTCGGGGGGCGGTGGGCAATCGTCGGGGAGCGGTTCGCCGTCAAAAAGTTTTTCACCACAAAGGTTTATCTGGTGCCATGCATAGCCGCGGCCATCATCGGTTAGCGCGATGATCCGGTCGATGCCGTAGGTGATGTTTTCGGTGCCGAGGAAGGCGAGTGCTGTGCCGTCTTGCAGGGCGGCGCCCAGCGCATCGGCATCAAAGCAGTCAAACCAGCCGGGGGCTTCGAGCGGTTCGGCGCGCTGATAGGCGACGTAGGTTTCCGTGGCCATGGCCAGCGACATGGACGTGGTGAAGCAGGAGCGGTAGCGGATGGGCGAAGACGTGGCGTCGATCGCCTCGAAGTCGTCATAGAGGACGGTTTCGGGCAGGCCGGAGACGAGCGAGGTCAGCTGCACGTCATCTTCGCCAGTCACCACAACGGGTTCATAGAAGTGGTAGACTTGCAGGTAATAGAGCGCCGCACCAGCGATCAGGGCGATAATCACAAGGATGCTCCCAACGAGTTTTCCGCTCATGCGGCGTAGCCTCCGGCATCGGTCTGCACGAAGGCGTCGGCGCAGGCTTTGGCGAGCGCGCGGACGCGGCCGATATAGGCTTGGCGTTCGGTAACCGAGATGACACCACGCGCGTCGAGCAGGTTGAAGACGTGGGAGGCCTTGATGCATTGGTCATAGGCGGGTTGCGCCATGACGATGCGGCGACCCGTTTTGGGGTCATCTGCGGGCTGTTCGAGGATGCGGGCGCATTCGGCTTCGGCGTCCTTGAAGTGCTGGAGCAGCGTGTCGGTGTCGGCCACGTCGAAATTCCAGCGGGCGTATTGCGCTTCGGCCTCGCGGAAGACATCGCCATAGGTCAGCGGGATCGGCGCGTCGGGCGCGTTGAAGGGCATTTCGTTACCATCGTCAAAGCCCAGCACATACATGGCGAGGCGTTCGAGACCGTAGGTCAACTCGCCCGAGACCGGGTGGCAATCATGCCCGCCGACCTGCTGGAAATAAGTGAATTGCGAGACTTCCATGCCGTCGCACCAGACCTCCCAGCCCAGCCCCCATGCGCCAAGGGTCGGGCTTTCCCAATCGTCTTCGACAAAGCGGATGTCGTGCATCTTCATGTCGATGCCGATGGCCTCAAGCGAGCCGAGATAGAGGTCTTGCAAGTCGGGCGGGCTGGGTTTGATGATGACCTGATACTGGTAGTAGTGCTGCCAGCGGTTGGGGCTGTCGCCGTAGCGGCCATCCGTCGGGCGGCGCGAAGGCTGCACGTAAGCGGCTGTCCAGTCTTTGGATCCCAAAGCGCGCAGGGTTGTGGCAGGGTGGAACGTCCCTGCCCCGACTTCCATGTCGTAAGGTTGCAGCATCGCGCAGCCCTTCTCGGCCCAGTAGGCCTGAAGGCGCAGGATGATCTCTTGGAACGAGCGCGGTGTGGTGGTCTGGGATGCCATATCTAGCCCCTTGGAAAAGCGTGATCTTACTAGGCGGGCGCGGCAAGGGCGTCAATGAAGCCAGCCGGAAATCACAGCATAAAATACACGCGAAAATGAAAGCGCGGCTCTGGCACTTTGCGGGATTTTGCTTAGAACAGCCTTAGGCACATGCAATGAGGGGTCTACAAGCATCATGCGCGGGTATTTTACGGGGTTGGTCGTGGCAGGCATTTTCGCCACTCAAGTGGTCGCGCAGGATGTGCAAGTCTGGGTTCAGATCGAAGCGCAGCCTACCTTGGCCGAAGCGCAGGAAAGGCTGCGCGACTATGCAAGCGCGCTGCCCAATGTGAACGGATTTACCCTGGAAAGCGGCTGGCATGCGGTGGCTTTGGGCCCCTATGCGCCCGACGATGCCGCCCAGCTTTTGCGCACATTGCGCCGGGACGGGCTGATCCCGCGGGACAGTTTCGTCGCGCTGGGGAATAATTTTGCCCGCCAGATCTGGCCGATTGGCGGCGCAGCGGTGCGCCCGGTGCAACCCATCGCGCCACTGCCTGAGCCTGAAACAGACATCGTGGCGCCTGCGCCAGATCTTGCGCCAGACGCCCCCGAAGTACCGGTCGTGATTGCCGAGCCGGAGCCTGTGATCGTCCCGGACGAGAGCCCGCGTGAAGCGCGCCAAAGTGAGCAGCTGTTGTCACGCCCGGATCGCGAAGCGTTGCAGATCGCATTGAAATGGGCGGGCACCTATACGGCGGCGATTGACGGATCTTTCGGACGCGGCACGCGCAGCGCGATGGCACTTTGGCAAGAGCAAAACGGGTTTGAGCCCACAGGCGTCCTGACGACCCGGCAGCGTGCTGCATTGCTGGGGGCCTATAACGCCGTTCTGGATGGGATGGGCCTGGCCAATATCCGCGAAGAGGCCGCCGGGATCGAAATGACGCTGCCCATGGGAGTTGTCGACTTTGCCCGCTATGAGCCGCCTTTCGTGCAATATAATGCAACTGGTGAACTTGAGGCGCAGGTGTTGCTGATCTCGCAGGCCGGAGATCAGGACACCTTGTTCGGGCTTTATGACATCATGCAAACGCTCGAGATCGTGCCCCTGGACGGCCCCCGTGAGCGGCGCAATTCCAGCTTTGAGCTGCAAGGCGAGGACGAGGATATCGTCAGCTATACGCAAGCCGAATTGCGCAATGGTCGTATCAAGGGGTTTACGCTGATCTGGCCTGCAGGCGATGAGGATCGGCGCACCCGGATCCTGGACGAGATGAAAGCAAGCTTTCAGCCCATCGAAGGCGTGCTGGACCCTGCTTTGGGCGATGCGGGCGCCGGTCAGGCGCCTGATCTGGTTGCGGGGCTTGAGATCCGCAAGCCAGTCTCGGTGCGATCGGGTTTCTACGTGAGCAGTGATGGCGCTGTCGTGACCTCTGGCGCTGATCTGGGTGCTTGCGCGCGCATCACGCTGGATGAGCTTTACGAGGCCGAAGTGGCCGTCAATGACGCGCAAAGCAATGTTGCTGTGCTGACCCCCTCCGAGCCTTTGGCTCCGGCACAGGTCGCCGCCTTCCAGCAAGGTGTGCCGCGGTTGCAATCGGATGTGGCCGTTGCGGGCTATCCCTATGGTGGCGCGTTGGGTGCGCCGACGCTGACATTTGGCAAGCTGGCCGACATTCGCGGACTGAACGGCGAGGAAACGCTGGATCGCCTGGCGTTGAGCAGCTTGCCCGGTGATGCGGGCGGTCCGGTGATTGACGGGGCGGGCACCGTTCTGGGCATGCTTTTGCCGCGCCCGACAGGTGACCGACAATTGCCCGCAGAGGTCAGCTTTTCGGCTGATGCCTCGGCGATCAAGGGGGTTCTGGAGGAGGCTGGTATCAGCTACGCGGCCAGTGATGCGATTGCCGTGAAAGCGCCCGAGGACCTGACCAAGATCGGCATGGGCATGACCGTGCTGGTGAGTTGCTGGGACTAGGCGTCAGCCGCGCCAGAACGCGACGGTGAGGATGGCAAACACGGCCATCAATTCAAGCCGACCGATAAGCATCGCGATGGACAAAATCCATTTCGCAGCATCATTCAGCGGAGCGTAATTGCCCGAGGGCCCGATGATATCACCCAGACCGGGGCCAATGTTGGCCAGTGCGGCTGCCGCTCCGGAAACCGATGTGATGAAATCAAGCCCGGTCAGGCCCAGCGCCACAGCGGTCACGCCAAGCGTCACGATGAAAAGCATGAAGAACGACATTACCGAGCTCAACACGTCCTCGGAGACGCTGCGGCCCTGATAGCGCGGTTCAAACAGGCCGTGGGGCGAGTGGATCTTGCGCACCTGTGCCCGGATCGACGCAAAAAGCAGCTGGTAGCGGAACACCTTGATCGAGCAAGAAGTCGAGCCCGCGCAGCCGCCGATCAGGCCCATAAGAAAGAAAACCATCACCGGGAAGCTGCCCCATTGCATGTAATCCGCGCTGGCGTAGCCAGTGCCGGTCAGGATCGAAACGGTGTTGAACAGCGCCTTGCGAAAGGCGATCTCGGAGCCGCCGACGGTGATGAAAAGCCATATCGTCAATGCGCCTGCAAGCAGGGTAATCAGCACAAGAAATGTCTTGATCTGGCTATCTTTCCAAAGCGCCTCGGGAGCGCCGGAGATCAGCTGTACGTAACGCACAAAGGGCAAGGCGGCTGCGATCATAAAGAGGGCGGCCACGTATTCGGCTGCGGGCGGCATCGCGCCAAAGGATGCATCCGAGGTGGAAAACCCGCCGGTCGACACGGTTGTCATCGCATGGACGATAGCATCGAGCGCGCCAACGCCTGTGGTCATGTAGGCGATGCCGCACATCAGGGTAATCCCGATATAGATCACCGAGATGCGTGATGAAATCTCGGTCGCGCGGGGCAAGATTTTGCCAAAGGTATCAAAGCCTTCGGATCGGAAAATCTGCATACCACCGACACGCAGTTCGGGCAGAAACACCATCGCAACAACGATAATGCCGATGCCACCCAGCCATTGAAGGATGCCGCGCCAGAGCAGCAGCCCGTCGGGTAGCTCATCCAGACCGGCAAAGACCGTTGCCCCTGTGGTGGTCAGGCCTGACATTGCTTCGAAAAATGCGTCGATAAAGCGGGCTTCGGTCGCGCCAAAGATAAACGGCAGCGCACCGAAAAGCGGCAATGTCAGCCAGACGCCGGTCGTCAGCAAAAAGGTTTGCTGGATCGTCAGCCCTTGTTTGACGCCGTTCTGGCAGGCTAGCGCCACCAAGCCCCCGGTAAAGGTGGTGATGATCGCGCTTTCGAGGAAGGCGGGCCAATGCCCGTTTCCGGCCATCAGATCAGCCGCAAGCGGCGCCAGCATCGTCACGCCGAGGCAAGCCACAAGGAGGCCGATCACGTATCCGACGGGACGCAGGTCAAACATGGAGGCAGGGTTGGCGTGGGCTGCAAGCGGTGTCAAGCGGTCGCGCAGGCTTTGCCGCCATGGCGTGATGCGCCGAAAGAAGCTGTTTGGGGAGCGTGATGCCCCCCAAAGCGCTTAGGTTCGCAATCGAACTAAGGATAGTTGTTACAGGCGCAAGGCCCCATCACCCATGGGCCATAGAGGGCCCTGCGTCATGCTTAGCCAACGTGGAACAACGTGTTGAACAGCTTTGGATCAAGGCTGTCAGCGGCAAAGGTCTCGCCTTCGGTCAGCACCGACACGGCATCATGGCTATGCAGGCTTTCCTGATGGCTGGCCACGACGCGAAAGTCTTTGATCCGGGTGTCATTTTGCAGCTGTTCACAGAACGACCGCGCCGCGTCTTCGACAAAGATCGGGTTTGCCGCATTGAGTTCGGCAAATGCCTGTTCATCTTCGCGTTTCACCATCACTTGCGTTTCGGTCGGCACCGCTGCGCGGCACAGATCGATCAAATCCTCGAACCAAAGCGTGTCTGCTGTCGGGTCCAATTCGACAGACACCCGCGCGACAGAGCGCTGCGAATGCGGGGTGGCCAGTTGGCCGCGGAACTGGCGGGCATGTTCGCTAAGTTCCAACGAGCACGGGCATGTGCTGGAATAGACATAGTCGAGATGCACGATCTTCTTGCGCACGCCGTTCTGTTCGACCAGCTCCAGCGCGATGTCGTAATACTGATAGCCCGACAGGCCCGAGCGTAGGCTTTCGATTTTGACGGGGAAGGACAGGCGCATCTGGATGCGGGCGTCGAAGCTGTCCAGATCGGTCTTGTAGTCGTCGAGCGCGGCCTCGATCACTTCGAACGAAAACGTCTCCTCAGCGCGGCGATAGAAAGTGCGCATGATGCGCGACATGTTGATGCCCTTCTTCTCCGCCTCAAGCGAGACCGTGCCGGTGACAGAGGTTTCCAGCGTCAGCGGGCCGTTGTCGCGGGTCTTGAACGAGATCGGCAGGCGGAAGTTTGAAATCCCGACATGCTGGATCTGCTGCTTGGCCCCGCGGATCAGAGATGTCGGGCCGTTTTGCAGATCAGGCATGGAGGCTTTGTAGGCCGCATCAACCTCGAAATCCTCAGGATAGGCGCGGGCGAGAGCGGGATAGTTTGCAACCTCCTGCCCCGGGATCAGACGCGAGATCAATGGATCAAGCGTCGCGACCTCGGTTGGAGTGACGTCATTGGCCCAGCGGCGCAACAGCGCAAGTGCGGCCTCGGCCTCTTCGCGGCTTGGGTGACGATCAAGATCAGTGGCATGGATATTCATGGCAATTTCCCCCCTTTGGGTGCGGGCCAGCCCCAAAGATATAGGGAACCAACACGGTGTGTTTCAACCAGTACGCATCTTATTACGGGTGCACGGGGAGATCGGATCAAAGATCGCAGCGCATTTTGTAATTGGGGATCAAGACGCCGTGCCGTTCAACCTGCTGCGGGGTGACAACCTGCCAGCCGAACTTTTCAAAGAAGGGTTTGGCGAGGTGGCTCGCCTCGGTTGTGAGCGATTTCAGACGCTTAACAGTCGCCTCGTTGAGGAGCGCCGGATAAAGCGCGGCGGCGGTGCCGCGGCCCATTTCTTCGGGCGCAACGTAGGCGAGGCCCACATGGCCGTCCGGCTCAAGCGTCATGAAACCCGCGATGACCCCGTCGCGTTCGGCCACGAAACAGGCGTCGTTTGAGAGGCGTTTGTGCCAGTATTCGGTGTCTGGCACCTGCTTGGCCCAGGCGTCGCGTTGCTCTGCTGTGTAGGCGGCGGACGCCCCTTCATGCACCGCGCGGTAGAAGAGCACGGCGCAGGCGGACGCATCGCCCGGCTTGTATCTGCGGATCCACATGGCTCACGCGGCCTCCAGCGCTTGAAGGAGGTCCGCGATCAGGTCTTGGGTATCTTCCAAACCCACCGAGATGCGGATCAGGCCGGGGGTGATACCGAGGATGTCCTTTTGCTCCTGCGGCAGGCGCTGATGGGTCGTGGACGCAGGCGGCGTGACGATGGATTTCGCATCCCCAAGATTGTTCGAGATCGAGAAGATTTCGAGCGCATTCAAGAGCTTGAAGGCCGGGTCCCGCCCGCCTTTGACGTCAATGGACAGGATCGTGCCGCCTGCCTCCATCTGCGATTTCGTCAGATCATATTGGGCGTGAGACGGCAGATAGGGATAGATCACGCGGGCTAGCTTTGGGTGCCCGTCAAGCGCCTGCGCCAGCGCGAGGGCCGAGGCCGTTTGCGCGCGCACCCGCAGATCTAGCGTCTCCAGGCCTTTGAGCATCAACCAAGCCGTGAACGGGCTCATGGAGCCGCCGGTATGCTTCATGTAAGGCTCGACCGTGCCGCGGATGAACTCGCGAGAGCCAAGGATCACACCGCCCAGCGCGCGGCCCTGACCGTCGATATGCTTGGTGGTGGAGTAGATGATGACATCTGCCCCCAATTCGACCGCACGAGAATAGACCGGGGTCGAGAAGACGTTGTCGATCAGCACCAGCGCGCCGACTGCGTGGGCCAGATCGCAAACGGATTTGATATCAATGACTTCAAGGGTGGGATTCGAAATCGACTCAAAGAAAACCGCCGTGGTATCGGGGCGGATCGCACCTTTCCAAGCGTCCAGATCGGTGCCGTCAATGAGCGTCACCTCGACCCCGTAACGGGGCAGGATTTCTTCGAGGATATAAAGACAGGACCCGAAAAGCGCCCGCGCCGCGACGACGTGATCGCCTGCTTTCAGCATCGACACCAACGCACCGTTTACCGCCGCCATGCCGCTGGCGGTTGCAAAGCCGTCTTCGCACCCTTCAAGCGAGGCGATACGGTCTTCGAACATGCGCACGGTGGGGTTGCCGTAGCGGGCGTAGATGAACTCATCCTCCTGAGCTTTCAGAAACCGCGCCTCTGCGTCTTCGGCGGTGGGGTAGTGAAAGCCCTGAGTGAGGAAGATCGCCTCGCACAACTCGCCATATTGGCTGCGACGTGTCCCGTCATGGACGGCTTTTGTCCGGGGTTTCCAATCGCTCATATCTCAACTCCTTCGGGCCGCTTATCGGGGGCGCGGCCACAAAAAAACCCCCACCGTTCAACAGACGCCGGGGGCTTTGCCCTGACCTCTTTAGCGGCATGTTTAACGTGGCCCGCAATCCGGAAGACAAATCGCCACGACCCTTGGAATAGGCCCGTGGGAACATATCGTCAAGCGGCGTCATCGAGCTGTCATAGCGGTTTTATGTCTGTGTCATAGTTGCAGGGCATCAGGCAGCCACAAGATATTGTGGAGAGGTCCGCGATGGCTTTGCACGCCCTGACAGCACACAGCCCCGTGCCGCATCTGCCGGAGGGTCCTGGCCCCATCATCGTGATGGTGCATGGCTACAAGTTCTCCCCCGACATGCCGCGCCATGATCCGTTTGAGCATATCCTGTCGATGACCCCCGCACCGGGGCGGCGCAGCGCCGTAAGTTGGCCGCGCCATCTGGGGTTTCGCGGACGCTCCGAGGATGGTGTTGCAATTGGCTATGGCTGGCATGCACGCGGGCCGATCTGGCGGGTGACAGAGGCCGCGTTGGAGGCAGGAGCGGCCTTGGCCCGGATCATCGAAGCGCTGCAATCGCGCCATCCCGCGCGCCCAATCCACGCGATTGCCCATTCGCTTGACGCGCGCGTGGTGCTTGAGGCGATGGCGCGGCTTGAAGCTCCTGCGCTGAACCGGGTCATTCTGCTGTCGCCTGCCGATTGGACCGATCACGCCCACGCCGCGCTTGGGAGCGTGGCAGGGGACGCCGCAGAGGTTTTCAACATCACTGCGCGGGAGAATGATCTGTTCGATACCCTTCTTGCCCGCGCTGTCCCGCAGGCGGCCCCGGCTTTGGGGCAAGGGCTGCCGTCTGCGCCTGGCAACTGGCTCGATATTCAACTCGATCATCCGCAAACCGAGGCCGCTTTGGCCCGGTTGGGCCATCGTCTGGCCCCCTCCAGCCGAGCAGTATGCCACTGGTCCAGCTACCTGCGCCCCGGCGTCTTTGCCTTCTACAAACGCCTGCTGCGCGCGCCGGAAACGCTGCCCATGACACAGTTGCGCGCAGCTTTGCCGACACAAATGCAACCCAAATGGAGCCGCCTGCCCCTTGTCCCTGCCGCAAAACCTGCGATCTTGCGCGCAACGACAAAGGGAGCGCCTGCATGATTGATCTGTATTACTGGCCCACGCCGAATGGCTGGAAAGTGTCCATTGC
>ERZ1740060.263-NODE-263-length-38756-cov-22.885274_pt1 | contig 38756 bp, 42 predicted proteins | sample MGYA00581743_ERZ1740060 | MGnify/ENA primary metagenome ERZ1740060 (study PRJEB43018, sample SAMN04849235) | marine metagenome | isolation source: floating plastic debris | place: Pacific Ocean | collected 2008-08-27 | study: EMG produced TPA metagenomics...
ACATCCGGAAGTATGCACATCTTCCGGTCCCTGCCTGTGAGCCGGGATCGCCATCCGTCAGCGCGTTGCGCCCACGGGTGTGTTTGTGCTTTGAGCCGTCCCTTCCTATTTTAGGGGCATGTTTTGATAGGGCCGAAGGAGGGCCGAGGGCATGTTTGAAAATCTATCCGAACGCCTCTCAGGCGTCTTTGATCGGCTTACGAAACAAGGCGCACTGTCCGAGGATGACGTGAAAACCGCGCTCCGCGAAGTGCGTGTGGCGTTGCTAGAAGCCGACGTTTCGCTGCCCGTGGCGCGCGATTTCGTCAAAGCGGTGCAGGACAAGGCGACTGGTCAGGCGGTGACCAAGTCGGTCACGCCCGGTCAGCAGGTCGTCAAGATCGTGCATGACGCGCTGGTCGATACGCTGACCGGCGAAGGCGAGCCCGGTGAGCTGAAGATCGACAACCCGCCTGCCCCGATCCTGATGGTGGGTCTGCAGGGCTCCGGTAAGACCACGACGACCGCCAAGCTGGCGAAGCGTCTGAAGGATCGCGACAACAAGCGGGTGCTGATGGCCTCGCTCGACACGAACCGCCCCGCTGCGATGGAGCAGTTGGCGATCCTCGGCACGCAGATCGGCGTGGATACCCTGCCTATTATCAAAGGTCAGGATCCCGTCGCTATCGCCAAACGCGCCAAGCAGCAGGCGACGATGGGCGGCTATGACGTTTATATGCTCGACACCGCGGGCCGCTTGCATATCGATCAGGAACTGATCGCGCAGGCTGCTGCCGTACGTGACGTGGCCAACCCGCGCGAGACGCTTTTGGTGGTCGATGGCCTCACGGGTCAGGACGCCGTCAACGTCGCCGAGGAATTCGATGACAAGATCGGCGTCTCTGGCGTCGTGCTGACCCGCATGGACGGCGACGGGCGCGGTGGTGCAGCTTTGTCGATGCGCGCTGTGACCGGTAAGCCGATCAAATATGTCGGTCTTGGCGAGAAGATGGACGCGATCGAGGAGTTCCACCCCGAACGGATCGCAGGCCGTATCCTTGGCATGGGCGACATCGTTTCGCTTGTCGAAAAAGCACAGGAAACCATCGAGGCCGAGCAAGCTGAGCGCATGATGAAGCGCTTCCAGAAGGGTCAGTTCAATATGAACGACCTGAAAGGCCAGCTTGAGCAGATGATGAAGATGGGCGGCATGGAAGGCATCATGGGAATGATGCCGGGCATGGGCAAAATGGCCAAGCAGATGGAAAGTGCTGGCTTTGACGACAGCATCCTGCGCCGCCAGATCGCGCTGATTAACTCGATGACAAAGAAAGAGCGCGCCAATCCGCAGCTTCTGCAAGCCAGCCGCAAGAAACGCATCGCGAAGGGTGCGGGGCTTGAAGTGTCCGAGCTGAACAAGCTGATGAAGATGCACCGTCAGATGTCCGACATGATGAAGAAAATGGGCAAGATGGGCAAAAAAGGCATGCTTAAAGGCGCGATGGGCCAGATGTTCGGCAAAGGCGGACCTTCGCAGGCCGAGATCCAGGCCGCTCAGGCGCAGATGGGTGCGGGCAAGATGCCCGGCATGCCCGGTCTTGGCGGCGGTGCAGGCCTACCACCAGGTCTTTCAGGCTTCGGCAAGAAGAAGTGACCGCAACGCTCACCAATACCCCGGTCCTTGAGACCGAGCGTTTAACCCTGCGCGCCCCGATCCCGTCGGACATCGCGCCGTGGGTTGCGTTTTTGGTGTCTGATCGTGGCATCTGGCACGGCGGCGGACCAGAAAATGGCGAAGGCGGCGCATGGCGTGTGGCTGCGACCTTTGCAGGGCATTGGCTGTTGAACGGGTTTGGGCTGTTCGTGGCTGTAGAGAACGCAACCGGGCGCCCAGTCGCTTCGGCAGGGCCCTATGCGCCACCGGATTTTCCTGAAATTGAACTTGGCTGGTCGGTGTGGTCGGATGAAGACCAAGGCAAGGGCTACGCGTCCGAGGCCGCCAAAGCGATCATCGCCCATTGCCGCGACGATCTGAAATTGCCCTCGCTCGTCAGCTATATCGCACCCGAAAACGCGCGGTCCTGCGCGCTGGCCGAACGACTTGGTGCGGTGTTGGACACAAAAGCAACACGCCCGCATCCCGATGATCTGGTCTACCGCCATTTCGGGGAGGCCGCGTAATGCCGACCATTCCCGTTCTTGAGACCAAACGCCTTGTCCTGCGCGGCCCCGAGCCCGAAGATTATCCCGATTTCAAGGCGACCTTCACCAGCTACCGTGCCCGCTTCATGGGTGGGCCGCTGAATGCCTATGAAAGCTGGATGCTTTACGCGGCTGAGATAGGCCATTGGGCGATCCGCGGTTATGGCATGTGGATGATCCACGACCGCAAGACGGATGAAACCTACGGCATGGCCGGTGGCTGGAAGCCCGCAAAATGGCCTGAGGCCGAGATTGCGTGGATCATCTGGCCCGATGCCCAAGGGCGCGGGATTGCATTGGAAGCCACGCATATGGCGCGAAGCTACTTTTACCAGACGCTCGGATGGGAAGGCGCTGTTAGCTACCTCGACCCCAAGAACCTCGACTCCATCCGGCTTGCCGAACGCCTTGGCGCGACCAAAGACAAATACGCGCCCAGCGTTGACGGCAATGATGTCGTCTACCGCCATCCCAGCCCCGAAAAGCTGCGCGGCTCCCAGCTTGCCGATGGCATCGCGCTCGAGATCGAAAGCTACCAGAACCCGCTCTTTCAGCCGAAAGGATACGCCATTGACTGATGCCGTGACGCTCGCATCGCAGGTCCTCAAGGATCACCGCGACAGCATCGACCGCCTTGATGCGATCCTCGTCTATACGCTGGGCGAGCGGTTCAAGCACACGCAAGCCGTGGGTCGGCTCAAAGCCGAACACGCGCTGCCCCCCTCTGATCCCGACCGCGAGGCCAAACAGATTGCGCGGCTCGAAGATCTTGCCCACCGGGCCGATCTGGACCCGGAATTCGCCAAGAAATTCCTGAACTTCATCATTCAGGAAGTCATCCAACACCATAAACAACACCAAAGCTAACGGCCCCACCCGGCCACCTGCCATTCTTAAGGAGAAACTCACATGGCTATGAAAATTCGTCTCGCCCGCGGCGGCTCGAAAAAGCGTCCCTTCTACCGCATCGTGGCTGCTGACAGCCGCATGCCGCGCGACGGTCGCTTCATCGAAAAGCTGGGCACCTACAACCCGCTGCTGCCCAAAGACAGCGAAGAGCGCGTGAAGATGAACATGGAGCGCGTTCAGCACTGGCTCGACCAAGGCGCGCAGCCCACCGACCGGATCGCACGTATGTTGGAAGCCGCTGGCACCCTGCCCAAGACCGAGCGCAATAACCCCAACAAAGCCAAGCCCGGCAAGAAAGCCCAAGAGCGTGCTGAAGAAAAAGCCGCCAAAGCTGCTGAGGCCGCTGAAGCGGCGGCTGCACCGGCTGAAGAGCCCGCAGTGGAAGAAGCACCGGTCGAAGAAGCCGCTGCTGAAGAAGAGAAGTCCGAGTAATCGGCACGCTTGGGGATGCAGCGCTTTCCCAAGCCCTTTCGGGACGAGCTTTCAGAGCTTATGCGGTGGCGGCGCGATGTGCGCCGCTTCCGCACCGATCCCGTAGATGCAGCGATCCTTGACCGCTGCCTCGCCAGCTTTGCCTGCGCCCCATCCGTGGGCCTGTCCGAGCCGTGGCGTCTGGTGCAACTGACCTCACCCGAGGCCCGCGCCAAAGCCCTTGCCAATTATAAGGATACAAACGCCGAAGCGCTCAAGGGCTATTCGGGCGATCAGGCTGCGCGCTACGCGACGCTAAAATTGTCCGGTATGCAGGAAGCGCCTGTGCAGTTTGCGATCTACTGCGATGAAGCGACGGACAAGGGCGCGGGTCTGGGGGCTGCTACCATGCCCGAAGCCCGCCGCTATTCCGTTGTTGGCGCGATCATGCAGTTCTGGCTGACGGCACGCGCCGAAGGATTGGGCGTCGGCTGGGTCTCGGTGCTTGATCCAGCGCGGTTGAACAGGGACCTCGCTGTGCCACCCGCTTGGCATTTGGTTGCCTATCTCTGCGTCGGCTGGCCCGAAACCAACAGCGAAATGCCCGAGCTGGAAGCGCTGGGTTGGGAACAGCGCGCAGCGACCCTCACCATCGAAACCCGCTAGAAATTGCACGCATGACCCGCTACGCCAATGCAAATGGAGAACAAAATGTCAGAGCGTATTTGCGTCGGTGCCATCGCCGGGTCCTTTGGGGTCAACGGCGAAGTGCGCCTGAAGAGCTTCTGCGCCGACCCCACCGCGATTGAAGACTATGATCTGACGACCGAAGACGGCAGCCGCGCGTTCAACGTCACCCTGACCCGCGCCATCAAGAACGGCTTTGTCGCGGATATGACCGGCGTAGCCACTAAGGAAGAAGCCGACGCACTCAAAGGCACACGTCTTTATGCCACGCGCGACCAGCTGCCCGAGCTGCCCGATGACGAGTATTATCACAACGATCTCATCGGCTTAGAGGTGTTCGATACAGGCGGCACGCAGATCGGCACCGTGAAATCCGTAATGAACCATGGCGCGACCGACCTGCTGGAAATCCATGGCCCCGCGCTGAAGGATACTGTCCTGCTGCCCTTCACGATGGAAGCCGTCCCAACCGTTGATCTTGGCTCGGGCCGCATCATCGCAGATCCGCCTGATGGGTTGATCGACTGACAAGCACTCCACAATACCACGCGGCGAAAGCTGTACTCAAGCGTTACGCTCAGGCGACGGGCGACACCCGGAGCTATCAGCTGATCCATCTGGTGAACTCGACCGTGAACCCCGAAGCGCGGTCTGTGTTTCGGCTGCATCACACGGATGGTGATCTTGCACTTAAGCTTGATCTTGACGGTGCAGAAACACAGCGGCCCCGGCAAGAGTTTGAGACGCTCACCCGGCTAATACCCGTCTTCACAGAAACGGTCGCCAGGATCGTGGAACCGATCTGGTACGATCCGGAAACGATCGGTCTGCTCACACGCTTTGTGTCTGGCCCAACCGCTTTGCGCGCCGTGACAGATGATCCAAGCGCCGAAAACCTTGCTTTACTTGGCACGAATGGCGCCCAATTCCTGAATACGTTGCACGCTGCGGATCTGGTTGAAGAAATCGGTTATTGGCCCGAATGGGTGCTCAAAAGGCTCACGTCCTTGGCGTCAAAAACCGGGCAGCGTATGCCACAGATCGGAACGCAGGCGTGCAATCAACTGATCGAACGCTTCCGCCAGATCAGTCATGCCCAGCGCGGTGCCGCGTGCCTCAAGACACTGGCGCATGGGGATTTTCATGGCGGCAACCTTATCATTGGCGAGGCTCCAACCGGGCTCGATATGACTGAGATGCGCTATAAACTAGGGCTTTACGATGCGGTCGATTACCTGTCATCGCTTGAAATTCTACGGCCCGATGCAAAGACAGAATTGACGGATCTGGGCCTTCATCCAGCCCTAGATCAGGCGTTTGTCGAGACGTATTCACACGACCTGCCTCGTGAGGTACTGCGCTGCGCGATGCTGGGCAAATGGCTGATCCTGACGTTCAAAATCACAAAGGCGCGCCATGCGGCTTCGTCGTTTCAGCGCGCAAAACTGAAACGTCTGCTGGCCCGCATCGCGCATATGACATAGACAAATGCCACCATTGCGCCCTATCTGCCTGCCATGAGCACACCTACGAAATCCCACGGCCGCAAGACGATCCAAAGCACTTTGCGGCCGCGCGAGCTGATGACCCACCGTCCCCAGCTCAAAGGCGCATGGATGGCCAAGATCATCACGCTGTTTCCCGGCGCATTCCCCGGTCTGTTGGGCGAAAGCCTGACGGGCAAGGCGCTCAAAGACGGGGTGTGGCAGCTCGAAACGGTCGATCTGCGCATGTTCGGCGAGGGCAAGCACCGCAATGTCGATGACACACCCTCGGGCGGGGGCGCGGGCATGGTCATCCGGCCGGACGTGTTGGGACGCGCTATTGAGCATGCGATCAAAGGCCCGCCGCGTCCGCTGATTTACCTGTCGCCGCGCGGCAAGCCGTTTACCCAGGCGATGGCGCAATCGCTAAGTGAAACGCAAGGCGTGACGATGATCTGTGGACGGTTTGAAGGCGTCGACCAGCGCGTCATCGACCACTACCAGATCACCGAAATCTCCCTTGGGGATTTCGTGATGACCGGTGGCGAGATCGCAGCGCAAGCGATGATCGACGCGACGGTCCGGTTGCTGCCCGGTGTGCTGGGCAATGATGAAAGCGCGGCAGAGGAAAGCTTCTCGGACGGGTTGCTGGAGCATCCGCAATACACGCGGCCCGCTGAATGGAAAGACCGCAGGGTCCCGGAGGTTCTGACCTCGGGCAACCACGCAAAAGTGGCAGAGTGGCGTCAGCAGGAAGCCGAACGGCTGACGGCCGAACGCCGCCCCGATCTTTGGGAGGCCTATAAGACCCGCAAACGATAAAAAGGGCGGGTCCGAAGACCCGCCAGTCGACGCAACACTCTTGCGCCGATAAGGCCAACAGGGAGTGTGGCCCTATTCCTTGTCCGCCCAAGACAGATCGCGCTTGGTGTTGAAGCGCCGCTCCGCCAATCGGTGCGGCAGCTCCATGCGCGGAGCATAGGGGTTGTAAAGCCCATGCTCTGGCCTTGGGCGCGGGTTAGCGACTTTCGGACGGACCCAGTCAAAGGTCAGAAAACCAAACATCGCGTTCACCACAGGTCCCGCTGGCGATCCAGCCGGAACGGGCGTTCATTCTCAAGCCGTGCGCGACGAAGCATCTGGCTGTGAGCGTGTTGGTCTCTCATCCGCTCATCCACTTCATCACGTTTCTGACGGGTCGCGGTCATCAATGCATCTGCGATAATTGTAAGCATGGTTTTTCCTTTCATGTTGATGACAGAAGAAATATGCTTCTTGTTCTCGTTTTGCTAATCAGCAATAGTTTTAAGATGTAAGCTGAACTAACAGGTGAAATATGGACTGGCGCCATGTCCCTTCCCTTGCTGCCCTGAGGGCGTTTGAAGCCGCAGCCCGGCTCACCAGCTATTCCGCCGCCGCGCGCGAGTTGAACGTGACCCATGCCGCTGTCGCCCAGCATGTGCGCAAACTTGAAGACCATTTCGGGCTGAGCCTGATGCGGCGCGACGGTCAGACGATGCAGCCCACGGTAGACGGGCAGCGCCTATCGCGCAGTCTAAGCACGGCCTTTGGCCAGATTGCAGAGATCAGCGAAGATCTGATCGCCCGTGACGCTGACCATCCGCTGCGGATCGCCACGACCCCCAGCTTTGCCGAATACTGGCTGATGCCCCGGATCGGCGGGTTTTGGGCCATGCATCCGGACATCCGCATCGAAATCGCGCCTTCGGGCGATTTGGTGGACCTGCGCGCCGATGGCTTTGATCTTGCGATCCGGTATGGGCGGGGGAACTGGCCCGGCTTGAACGCGGAACGTCTGGAATCGGCCGGCCATATTGTTGTCGCGGCACCATCTATCGTTGGCAAGGATTACGTCGGCTGCATGTCTGACCTCGGAGACCAGCATTGGCTCATCACAGGGACAAGCAAGGAAGAGCGCGTATGGCTGAAGGAAAATGGCCTGGATCTGTCGAAATGCCGTGTCACCCAGATGGATGTGACAGCCCTTTCCCTGCAAGCCGTCCGCGCCGGGCATGGGATCACAATCGTCCCGCGCGCCGTTGCGATGGGGGATATCGAGAACGGGACGCTTGTTGCACTTTGCGAGGAAATCGATAGCGATGTGGGCTATCATATCCTGACCCGGCCTGATCGTGTCTCACCACAGTTGAAAACCCTCATCAACTGGCTCCGAAAACAGCGCAAAACCCCTTGATCGCTTAACTCAAAGGGCCTATACGCCCCCAATCCACCGCTGGGAAACTCGCGTGCGGATTCGTTTGTTTTGGCCGTAGCGGGGCTTGCCCGTGTCAAACGGGGTCAAACGCGGACGCAAAAAAGGAATGACGTGTTGATCTCTGGCGGGCACTGCGGTGGACCCGGAACAAGACCAAGAGCTCTGAGCACGCGCACATCTTCGCGGATCAACCGTGAGCATTAATGGAGACCAGCGATGGACCTGATCGCACAACTCGAAGCCGAGCAAATCGCAGAGCTTGGCAAAGACATCCCCGATTTCAAAGCGGGTGACACCGTCCGTGTCGGTTACAAAGTGACCGAAGGCACGCGCACCCGTGTGCAGAACTACGAAGGCGTCTGCATCGCACGCAACAACGGCAAAGGCATTGCCGGGTCGTTCACCGTGCGCAAGATTTCCTTCGGTGAAGGCGTGGAGCGTGTGTTCCCCCTACACTCGACCAATATCGACAGCATCACTGTTGTGCGCCGTGGCCGTGTCCGCCGCGCCAAGCTGTACTACCTGCGCTCGCGCCGCGGTAAGTCCGCGCGTATCGCCGAGCAGACCAACTACAAAGCGCCCAAGGGCGCCGAAGCGTAAGGACGGACCGAGATGAAAAAAGACATCCACCCCGATTATCACTTCATCGACGTCAAAATGACCAACGGTGACATCGTGAAAATGCGTTCGACCTATGGCGAAGAAGGCACCGTTCTGGCGCTGGACATCGACCCGTCCGCGCACCCGGCCTGGACGGGCGGCAACACCCGCCTGATGGACACCGGCGGTCGCGTCTCGAAGTTCAAGAACAAGTACGACGGGTTCGGCTTCTAATCAGCGCCCTTCGTCACCCAATAGAAAGCCGCCCTGCACCGGGGCGGCTTTTTTCATTGCAGACAGATAGACGCTAAACGCTCTAAACTACCGTCATGATCTCACATATCACTTTGGGAACCCGCGATCTGGCACGGGCCCGCACGTTTTACGACCCTATGCTGCAGCTGCTTGGCTGGCACTTGTCTTTTGAAGCTGAGGACTGGCTGGGATGGACGCCACAGGATGCCGAAAGCCCACTTCTTAGCATTACACTTCCAGAGAATGGCGCGCCAGCAGCACCCGGCAACGGCGTCATGGTTGCCCTTGATGCCCCGTCGCAAACCGCAGTCCGAAAAGCACATCAGATCGGCCTGACGAAAGGTGGCAGTGACGCAGGCGCACCCGGCCTGCGCCCACAGTATCACGCCAACTTTTACGGCGGGTATCTGCGCGATCCGGATGGCAACAAACTGTGTATTTGCTGCCAACGCGCCATCGCATCGTGAAGATTGGCGGCCCACGCAGCGCAAACCCGACAAAACATACATGAAAAACGACGAAAATATTTCAGAAACGACATTTTTGTTTCTTAATTCGGTTACAATGCGCAACACTCGGCGCAGACCTTGGATGTGTTAAAAGTAATCGCGGCTAAGGAAGACTAAGGAGCAGCCCCAAAAAGAGGGTTATCCATCGCCAAACAGGGAGAACATAATGTCTATCAAACCCCCCCTATCTGATCTGCCGATCAAAACCGCCGAGCGTGGTTTTTATCGCGGCTTCAGTGTCGACGTGACTGTCGTCAGTAAAATTATCATCTCGGCCCTCGTGGTCTGGGCCATCTTTTGGCCCGTGCAATCAGGCAAGGTCCTGAATGGCCTCAACAGCTATATTCTTGGAAACTTTGCGGGCTGGTATATCTGGGTCGTCGCATTTTTCATCATCGTTTGTCTGGGCCTCGCCCTTTGGCCAACCGCCGGGAAAATGAACCTTGGCGTCGAAGGCGAGAAGCCTGAGTTTTCCAACTTCTCATGGTTTTCCATGATGTTCGGTGCCGGTATCGGTGTCGGCATGCTCACATGGGCCGTTGCAGAACCGGTGGCCCATTTCGGAAATAACCCCGAAGTGATCCAGGGGATCACCACCGGTGGCTCTGAAGACAATGTGCGGATGGCCTATAAATGGTCATTCCTGCATTGGGGTCTTGGCGCTTGGGCGTGCTATGCTGTGGCTGGTCTGTCACTGGCATTCTTCAGCTACCGCCGTGGTCTGCCGCTGACAATCCGGTCCTCTCTGACGCCGCTTTTCGGGAAGTCGCTTTCAGGCAAGCTGGGGCATCTGATCGATATCGTGGCGGTTGTTGCAACCATTCTTGGTGTCGCACAAACGCTTGGTTTCGGCGTTGAGCAGTTCGTTGCAGGCCTGACCCGGATCGGTCTGAGCGGGCTTATGAATGAGGATGGCGGCGCGACCATTGTGGGCGTGATCGTCGCAATCGTGGTTATCATGGGTGCCTCGACCCTGTCGGCGCTTTCAGGCGTTGGCAAAGGCATCAAGTGGCTCTCTAACATCAACATGGTCCTTTCGATCGTGCTGCTGGGCTTCTTCATCCTTTTCGGCGCGACCTTCTTTGGCGCACAGGCCATCGTGCTGGGCATCTGGGACTACCTGATCGCTTTGCCCGAGATGAGCTTCAACGTCTGGAGTTCGGACGGTGTCGAAGGATCTGAATCGTTCCTGCTGGCACAATGGCAAGGCTGGTGGCCCGTTTTCTACTGGGCCTGGTGGATTGCCTTTGCCCCCTTCGTGGGTCTGTTCCTGGCGCGTATTTCACGCGGTCGGACCATCCGCGAATTCGTTCTGGGTGCGATGATCGTGCCGTCAATCATGTGCTTTGTCTGGTTCGCCTGGGCAGGCGGCACGGCGATTGATCTGGAACTGAACGGTGGTGCCAATGGCGTGATCTTTGATGCCGCCAACGGTGACAAGATCTTTGCCATGACCGAATTCATGCTGGCACCGATCGCGCAGGCTCTGGCCTGGGGTATGGCGCTGCTGATCGTGGTCTTGCTGATGACATTCCTTGTCACCTCGGCTGACTCGGCTGTGTTGATCGTCAACACGATCAATGCCGCTGGCGACGAAGGCCCCAAGGCACGTCCGCACATCCTTTTCTGGGGTGCCGCCCTTGGATTGGTCGTTGCAGGTCTGCTGATATCGGGTGGAACATCGGCGATCCAAACGGCGATGGTGATCGGTGCCTTGCCGTTCTCTCTGGTGATGGTCCTGATGTGCGTCTCGCTTATCAAGGCGATCTACAACGATGGCAAACGCGAAGCCGCTGGCGTGGGGACAACCATCGACCATCCGGATCTGTCTTCGACACCTGCTGAGTAAGCACAGCATCTACACGGCGAAACGGCCCCGGTTCATGTCCGGGGCCGTTTTCATTTCCCCTAACGAGGGGATCGGTCTAGGTACACAGCAATGCGCTTGTTCTCTGACAAAGATCGCCCGGTTCACATGGGCCCCTATCCCACTGAGCGTCTGACCCGCTGCCATCAGGCTGACCTTGCAGGCGTTCCGGTCACCCGGCAGTTGTCGTTCAATCGCCCTGAAGAACCTCACTCGATCCTGAATGCGATGCGCGAACATCAGGCAATGCTGGACGCGATCCGTGACGGGCTTGTCAACAAGGCCATGGCAAAAGCCCCCACAGCCCCGCTTGAGCGCAGCAATCACATCAAGGCGTTCGGCTATTTTGCCGATGCCGCTGTCGTCGGGGCCTGCAAACTGCCCGCAAGCGCCGTGCTGAAAACCCCTTTCGCAAATCCGGATATCTGCCATCTGGCCAAAGATCTAAGAACCCGCCAAACCAAGACGCTTGCCTCTGGCATCGACATGATAATGGCCGATCTCAAAGAGTCGATGGAGGCGCCCCCCACAACCATCAACGGTCACACCCATGCCGTCGTCCTGCTTTACGAAAACCCACGCGATATCGCGCTGGATGAACCCGGAACCGGTTGGATCAAAAACGCGGCTGCGCATCGGGCCGGGCTTCTTGCCGCTGAAACAGCGATTGTTGTGGCCAATTACCTGCGTGTTCTGGGGCACCCCGCGCGGGGGCATACTGTTTCAAGCTCGGACGTTGATCTGAACAAACTTGCCGTTGCGGCAGGCCTGGCCACGGTCGAAGACGGGCAGCTCGCCCATCCCTATATCGGCACGCGCTTTGGCCTTGCGGCTGTGACCACCACGTTTGAAATGGCTGCCGACGCACCTCTTGCGCCACACGCGGCGCAACCCAAATCTGCTTTCGGCGCGGCTTGGCGTATCGGCTCTGCAGCGCGCAAGAATGCGACGAACGCAGTGCCATATGCCAAGCGTCGTTTTGTCGACGGAGCCCACCCGTTCGAGACGCTCAAACGCGTCGAAACGCCGACAACCTACATCGATGAGCCCAATGTCGCCCGCGTACCAAAGCGCGCCGATATGTTCGCGCGGGCGCAGTTTGGCGACATGGGCACAAAGATGCAGGACGCCGCCAAGGGTGGTCATTACGTGCGCAAGGCCGCGCCGTCGATGGCCCAGCGCCGTGCGCTTGGCGCGTTTGTGCTGCTGCAGGACGGCGAACCAGCGCCGCAAAAAGCCAAGCTGACGCCCGTAGAGGCAGCCGCTCTCATCAAAGCGACAAGCTATTGGCTGGGCGCCGATGCAGTGGGCCTGTCGCGCTGTCCAGATTGGGCATGGTACAGCCATGACGCGCGCGGTGAACCAATCACGCCGCCCCATGACCAGTCGATCAACATGATTATCGATCAAGGCTATGAGACGATGGAGGGCTCCTCTGGCGATGACTGGATTGCAGTGGCCCAATCGATGCGTGCCTATCTGCGGTTTTCCCTGCTGGGCGGCGTGATCGCCCGTCAAATCCGCAATCTTGGCTATAGCGCCAAGGCCCATACAGTGATGGATGGCGAGGTGCTGCAACCGCCGCTTTTGCTGCTGTCCGGCCTTGGCGAGGTGAGCCGCATCGGAGAGGTGATCCTGAACCCGTTCCTTGGCCCGCGGCTCAAATCCGGGACGGTCACAACCGATCTGCCGCTGGCCCATGACAAGCCAATTGATTTCGGCCTGCAGACCTTTTGCGAAAGCTGCAACAAATGCGCACGCGAGTGCCCGTCGGGCGCAATCACTGCAGGGCCGAAACTGATGTTCAATGGCTACGAGATCTGGAAATCCGACAGCCAGAAATGCGCCACCTACCGCGTCACTACCGAAGGTGGCGCGATGTGTGGACGTTGTATGAAGACCTGCCCCTGGAACCTCGAAGGGCTGTTCAAGGAAAAGCCCTTCCGCTGGGCGGCGATGAATATTCCCAAGCTCGCACCAGCCCTGGCCAAACTGGATGATGCTGTCGACAATGGCACGCTCAACCCTGTCAAGAAATGGTGGTGGGATCTTGAGATCGCCGAAGACGGCGGCTACCGCCCGACCGAAAAGCCAGTCAATGCACGGGCGCTGCAAAAAGATCTGAACCTGAAATACGAAGACCAGACACTGGCCGTCTATCCTGCACCACTTGCGCCGCATCCGTACCCCTACCCGTTCAACATGGATCGCGAAGCTGGGATCGAAGCCTATCAGGCGATGCTGACAGCCAAGGAATACAAAGCGCGCTTGGCGCGTGGTGATGCAGGCATCCTGCATGCCTACACCGCCGATGGCGAAAACCCCGTCATTCAGGTCGAAATCACCAAAGCCGAAGCGACTGCCGAAGACGTCATGAAGTACGAATTTCAGCCAGTGGCTGGCGGGGATCTGCCCCCATGGCAGGCCGGAGCGCATCTTGATATCGTCGTTGCGCCAGAGTTTTTGCGCCAATATTCGATGTCGGGCGATCCGAGTGACCGAAGCAGCTATCAGATCGCCGTTCTGAAAGAAGAGGACGGGCGCGGCGGCTCAAAGCTGATGCACCGCATCTTCACACAAGGGCGCAGGCTTTTCATATCCAAGCCAATCAATCATTTTCCGCTGATCCCAACAGCCCGTAAAACCATCCTGATGGGCGGCGGTATTGGTGTGACCCCGCTCGTGGCAATGGCCCATGAACTTCATGCGCAAGGGCGCGATTTTGTTCTGCACTACTCCGGCCGCAGCCGCCGAAAGATGGGTCTGCTCAAAGATATCGCCAGCTTCCCTTGGGCCGACAAAGTTTACCTGCATGTGACCGATGAAGGCACGCGGATCGATCTTCATGCAGCCCTGTCCTATAGCGACGGCGCGCATGTTTATACCTGTGGTGCAGATCGCTATATGCAGGCCGTGCTTGAAGCCGCTACCGCTGCAGGCTTTCCAGAAGATGCCCGTCATCTTGAGTATTTCACAGTTCCGGAACAGCCTGATTACATCAATCAGCCGTTTACCCTGCGCCTCGCGAAATCAGGGCAAAGCCTGCATGTTCCAGCCGACAAATCCGCAACCGATGTGTTGCAGGCAAACGGTATTCCCGTGGACGTTAAATGCGCCGATGGCATTTGCGGGGTTTGCAAGTGTGGCCTCACCTCGGGCGCCGTTGAGCATCGCGACTTTGTCTTGTCCAAGGCGCAGCGGGCCGACACGATTATCCTGTGCCAGTCGCGCGCTGCAGAAAAAGACGGCGTGGTCGAAGTCGATCTGTAATGACACCCCATTCAGAGCGGTATTACATCACGTGCAAGGCCGCCTAAAACACAAAGCCCGGCGCAGTGGCCGGGCATTGTGCAAGAAGATACAGGGCGCTTTAGCCGTCTTCGAGGATCACATCAAAATCAACCCGGCTGGCGGTTTGCGGCCCTTCGCCAGGTAGCGGGAAAGACCGGGATGGCGCACCAATAATGATCTGATCTGAGGCAAAGCCAGCGCCAACAAGAGTGGTCATCATCGCAATCGCACGAAGACGGCCCGTCGCGGCCCCTTCGATCAGACCGAACCCATCAGAGTGCTGACCGACCACCCGCAACCGGGCCTGAGGACAATCAACGGCCTGTGACGCAAGGCCGTAAACCGCCTCCATATCCGCCTGAGAGACAATAACCGAGCCTGGGGTGTAAAAGACCTTCGCATCCGCAACGGCGCGCTGCAGATCAGCAGCACAGGCTGACAACTCCCATTGCGTCGAAGACGCAGGAGGCGTGAAAGACGCCTGCTGGCGCGTCCCAAGCTCGATAAGCGAGAATTCCACGCGGCGGTCATAATAAGCGGGTGCTTCCGGCCCCGTCGCGTTCGAGGGTTGCCGATCGCCCATGCCAATTGCGACAAACTTGGACGTATCGATATTGGCCGCTGCAATGCGCGCAATGATCGACTCCGCACGCGCTTGGCTAAGACGCATATTAATGCGCGGATCACCAGACGGATCAGAGTGGCCTTCGACCTGAATGGTCACACCAGGACAGTTTTGGGCAACCAACCCGATCAACCGGGCCTGGCCGATGCCGCTTTCCTCGCCGGTGACGCCGCCGCTTGGAAAGTAGACGCGGGCCTGTGTGGTCAGCGTGCGCAAATCGTCAATGCAGGATTTCGCTTCGGCCAAGGGCGCTTGAACCGGGTTCAACCCCACCGGTGCTTTTGGGACAAACGATGCGCCCACAGTTGCAGGCTTTCCTTGAACCTCGGGTGTCGGTGTGACAGCGGCCAGCGCATCAGACAGCGGTGCATTACGCGTAACCTCGACCGCGGCAGGCACTGACGCTACCGCCTCTGGTGTTGCAGCTGGTGCAACAGGTGCCGGTGCGACGACCGCGCTGGGCGAAACCTGCGTCTGGCTCATCTGTGGACGGTCAAAATACCCCGACGCTGCCAGCAAGATCGCAGCACTCGGCGCAATCCATGGCAGACTTTCAATCATTTTCTTCATCGTATTCCCCAAAATACTGCTCAACCCCTGGAATTTCTCTTCCACATGTTGGGTTTATGCCGAAACATAGCGGTATTTTGCCTAGTACCGTCAACATCTATGTGGCGATTTCAGAAAAACTCTTGTCTTTTTAAGGAATAAGGGGGCCGTTTTTTGCTGCATCGCGATTCTACACGATCGCCTCCACCTTTAACCGCAGCGTACAGCGCGGCTGAAATACCAAATGTTCCACACTTTTCTGGGTCCGTGCTGCAGCCGCGAAATAAAGCCGTTTCCTTAAGCGATTCCAAAGCGCAACAGTATTTCTGCATGTGCAAAATCACCTTTATGTATGCAATGGTATTCCGCTAAGTATCTCATTTCATTTGATTTTTTCTGCTATCCACTGCAAATTGCGAATAGGGAGATTTCGATGGGGCAGAACCATACAAAGATGTTTGAAGCACGTCAGCTCACCAGCAGTGGTGGCGTTTCGCATCAATTGGCAACACAGATACACGCCACACTTGGCGCAACAACGGCAGATGCCCCAACAGATGGCAGCGTACTGCCCGCCCTTTGGCACTGGATGGCCTTTCCGCCAACAGCGCCCATGTCTGATCTAGGTGCGGACGGACACCCCAAACTTGGGGCATTCCTGCCCGATTTAGGTCTTTCTCGCAGAATGTGGGCGGGCGGCGCGTTGACGTTTGAAGCGCCCCTTCATGTCGGAGACGCACTGACCAAAACATCCACCATCCGCAGTGTCACCGAAAAACAGGGGCCGAACGGCCCGATGAGCTTTGTCATTGTGGATCACGAAATCAGCGGGTCGGACGGGGTCTGCATCCGCGAACGGCAGGACATCGTGTACCTTGATATCCCCGACACATACACGCCCCCGCGGAAGGTGCCTGTTCCTGAAAACGCGACGGCGCAGCGCGATATGCCTGTGCCGCCAACACTGCTTTTTCGCTATTCGGCGCTCACCTTCAATGCCCACCGCATTCACTATGACCTGCAATATACGCGCGATATCGAACACTATCCCGGCCTTGTGGTGCATGGCCCGCTGCAGGCGACGCTGGCCATGCAAATGGCTGTTGAAATCGGCGGTCGCACACCAGACCGCTTTGAGTATCGCGGCATTCATCCGCTGTTTGCAGGCACAGATCTAACGATCTTTGGCACCCGTCAAACAAAGGGACAAGTCGATGTCGCCATTGGCGCGGCAGAGGGGCACCAGACCCTGCAAGGCAAAGCATTTTGGGAGGAAACATGATGCAAAACGGTATTCTGAACGGCATGCGTGTTATCGAAGGTTCAGCCTTTGTGGCGGTTCCTTTGGCGGGGATGACACTGGCCCAAATGGGCGCCGAGGTCATCCGGTTTGACCGTATCGGGGGTGGTCTGGATGCGGGCCGTTGGCCGCTGTCGCCCAGCAAGCAAAGCCTGTTCTGGGCGGGCATGAACAAAGGCAAAAAATCGATCGCGATTGACATGAAAGCGCCGCGCGCACGGGAATTGGTAACGCAAATCATCACCGCTCCGGGCGAGGATGCCGGACTGTTTCTGACCAATCTGCGCGTGCGTGGCTGGATGGACCACGAGACGCTCTCGCAGCATCGTGACGACTTGATTTGCGTGACACTCACCGGGGACCGCCATGGTCGCCCGCAGGTGGACTACACCGTGAACCCCGCCCTCGGCATCCCGCATATCACAGGGCCCGAGGGCAGCGCCGATCCGGTCGCCAATGCATTGCCGGCGTGGGATTTGATCGCTGGAAACATGTGTGTGTCCGCATTGCTCGCAGCCGAGCGGCACCGGCTGCGGACCGGTCGCGGTCAGGACGTTGAACTTTCACTGAAAGACGTGGCTGCGGCGACGCTGGGCCATCTGGGTATGATCGGCGATGCTGTTCTGAATGATGAAGAGCGCACCAAAGCCGGCAACGCACTTTATGGCGCGTATGGGCAGGATTTTGTCTGTGCCGACGGGCGTCGTGTGATGGTCATTGGCCTGACAGACCGGCAATGGCGTGGGCTGGTTCGCGCAACGGACAGCGCGGATGCGATGGCCGCAATCGAAGCACGCCACGGCGTTGATCTGCGCGATGAAGGCATCCGCTGGACCTTGCGCCATGAGATTACGGATGTGCTGAAACCATGGTTTGCGGCCCGCCCGGTCGATGCTTTCCGCAAGGCGTTTGACGAGGCGGGGCTGACATGGGCCGAGTTCAACACGCTGAAGGAAGCGGTCGCGACGGACCCGGATTTGAGCCCCGACAATCCGATGTTCCAAAAGCTGACGCAGCCCGGACTTGGCACGTTCCCCGTACCGGCAACACCGGTCACGTATTCTGACAGCGCCCGTCGGGCGCCCGTGCCGGCCCCCGCACTTGGCCTGCATACCGAAGAAATCCTGGGCGATGTGGTTGGGCTGACAGACACTGAAATTGCCCAGCTGTTTGATGAAGGGATCGTTGAAAGCCCGCAATACAGCTCGGCCCGCCCTGCAGCCTGACGCGGTTTTCGCCCTTTCCCCGGCACCGCTAATCCGCCTATAACTGCGGCCAAAGGCGCATAAGCCGAAGGGGTTAGGGCAGTGGCACATATCATTGTTGTCGGAAACGAAAAGGGCGGCGCGGGCAAGTCGACCGTCTCGATGCATGTGGCGACCGCGCTGGTGCGCATGGGCCATAAGGTTGGTGCGCTGGATCTGGATTTGCGCCAGAAAACCTTCGGGCGCTATGTCGAAAACCGAAAAAAAACCGCTCAGAAAGAAGGGCTTGATCTAGCGACGCCAGACTATCACGACCTGCCCGAGATCGACAAAGACAGCCTGAAACCGGGCGAGAATATCTTTGACCACAGGCTTTCTGCCGCCGTGGCGACGCTGGCGCCGGATAGCGATTTTATCCTGATCGACTGCCCCGGCTCGCACACGCGCCTGTCGCAGGTTGCCCATTCGCTGGCCGATACATTGGTGACACCGCTGAACGACAGCTTCATCGACTTCGATCTGCTGGCCCATGTGGACGGCGATGCCGAGAAAATCCTCGGCCCATCGGTTTACTCTGAAATGGTTTGGAACGCCCGTCAGTTGCGTGCGCAAGCGGGGCTAGAGCCTATCGACTGGATCGTCGTGCGCAATCGACTTGGCGCACAAAACATGGTCAACAAGAAGAAGATGGCGGCGGCTTTGGACAAGCTGTCAAAACGCATCGGCTTTCGAACAGCGCCCGGCTTTAACGAGCGTGTGATCTTCCGCGAGCTATTCCCACGCGGGCTGACACTGCTCGATCTCAAAGACCTCGGCGTGACGCAGCTAAATATCTCGAATGTGGCAGCACGGCAGGAACTGCGCGATCTGATGAGCGCGCTTAACCTTCCGGGGGTGACGGTGGATTTCTAAGCGCTTTCAGGGATCTATAGATCACGAAGACCGCGAAGCCACCGCCGAAAAGGCCCACCTCGACCCATGCCGGATTAAAGGTGCCCATCATCAATGTGGCAATCACGCCCACGATGAAGAACGCGATCAGTGTGACGCCGAACCACAAAAAGAACAGCGCTTCCCCGCGTGATGGACCGTATTTTGACATGATAGGCGCCCCCTCTCTCGACAAGAGATGCAAATTGCGCGCAACGGGTCAAGGGAAGGGACGCGAGACGCGGCACGCGCCTATTTCGGGAACAGCTCCAGCAGCGCCTTGGCCGTCGGCGCAGACGAGCCTGGGTTTTGCCCGGTCACAAGCAAGCCATCCGTGACCACGTGCGGTTCGAAATTCTCGCGCTTTTCATAGGTCGCACCGACCTGCTTAAGCGCATCCTCCAACAGAAACGGCACGGCATCTGTTAGGCCAACGGCTTCTTCCTCGGCGTTTGAAAAGCCGGTGACCTTGCGCCCTGCCAGCATCGCGCGGCCGTCCATATCCTGCGCCTGAAGCAGTGCTGCGGGGGCGTGGCAAACTGCGCCAATCGGGCGCCCCCCGATCTGAAACCCCTGAATCACACGCTGGGTCTCTTTATCTGTGGCCAAATCAAACATGGGTCCATGGCCACCCGGCACGAACACGGCGTCAAAGTTTTCAGGCTCCACATCCGCCAGCTTGTTTGTGGACTGCAAAGCTTCCTGAACGCGGGTGTCCTCATAATAGCGCTTGGTGGCGTCGGTCTGCGCATCTTCGGTTTCGCTGCGCGGATCAATGGGGGCGGCCCCGCCTTTCGGAGACGCAAGTGTGATCGTCGCGCCCGCGTCTTGAAAAACGTAGAACGGCGCTGCGAATTCTTCGAGCCAGAGGCCGGTTTTTTCGCCGGTATCGCCCATCTGATCGTGGGAAGTCAGGATCATTAGGATATTCATCAGTGCGCCCTTTCAGTTTGTTGGCGTTCCCTGACCAACGGACCATCTGCGCACGAGTTCCGGTCGAAACGAAAAAAGGCGCGACCGAAGCCGCGCCTTTCGCTCATCATGTGAGCCACTTAGTTCGGAATTTCAGCCGTCAGACCTTCGACATAGAAGTCCATACCCGCCAGCGTGCCATCATCCGCGGTTTCACCTTCAGCCAACCAGACAGAGCCGTCTTGCTTGTTGATCGGGCCAGTGAACGCGTGATAGCTACCATCCGCCAGCGCGGCTTTCATCGCCATCGCTTCTTCTGCGACCTCTGCGGGAACCGCGTCGGTGATTTCACCGATGGCGACCATCCCGGGGCCGATGCCATCCCACGTATCCGTGCTTTCCCATGTACCGTCCATAACGGCCTGCACGCGCGCAATATAGTATGGCGCCCAGTCATCGATGATCGAAGACACCCGGGGGAACGGGGCATATTCAGCCATGTCAGAGGCCTGACCAAAACCGATCACGCCGCCTTTGGCTTGGGCTGCGGCCAACGGCGCAGTCGAGTCCGTGTGCTGCAGAATCACATCCGCGCCTTGCTCGATCAGCGCGTTGGCGGCATCGGCCTCTTTCGCGGGGTCAAACCATGTGTAGGCCCAGACGATGTTGAACTCGACATCCGGGTTCACCTTTTTGGCGTGGATGTAGGCGGAGTTGATGCCCCGAATGACCTCGGGGATCGGGAAGGACGCGATGTAACCGATCTTGTTGCTCTCGGTCATCTTGCCCGCGATGTGCCCCTGAATGGCGCGACCCTCGTAGAAACGCGCCGAGTATGTGGACACGTTGTCGGCACGCTTATAGCCGGTCGCATGCTCGAACTTCACATCCGGGAAGTTGGCAGCGACGTTGATTGTCGGATCCATATAACCAAAGGACGTTGTGAAGATCAGGTCCGCCCCCGACAGCGCCATTTGCGTCATGGCACGTTCAGCATCCGCACCTTCCGGCACGCTTTCCTGAAACACGGTTTCGACCTTGTCGCCGAAATGCTCTTCGACAGCCAGACGGCCTTTGTTGTGCTCGTATGTCCAGCCGCCATCACCGATGGGTCCGACATAAATAAAGCCCACTTTGACGGGGTCTTCGGCCATTGCAGCGCCACCGATAGCGGCGGCCGTTATGGCGCCAAAAAGGGTTTTCATCAGGTTCATTCAGGTTCTCCCAGGTTGCCGCCTCAGATTGAGGCGTGGAACGGTTTTCCCAAAGCCGCAGGCGCATTCAAGGCAGCGCGCGAACGGTCGCGGGACATGATGACAAGCACCAAGATCGTGATGAGATACGGGCTCATCGACAAGTATTCGACAGGGATTTTGAAGCCCGCTGCCTGCAAGTTCAACTGTAAGACGGTGATGCCGCCAAAAAGATAGGCACCCAGCAGGGCACGCCACGGTTTCCAGCTTGCGAAGACCACGATGGCAAGGGCAATCCAACCCGCACCAGCAGTCATGCCTTCGGTCCATTGCGGAACGCGTACAAGGCTCAGGTAAGCGCCGCCAAGGCCCGCACAGGCGCCACCAAACGCGATAGCCATCAGGCGAATGCGGACAACCTTATAGCCCAGAGCATGGGCCGCATCATGGCTTTCGCCAACCGCGCGCAGGATCAGGCCTGCACGGGTTTTCGTAAGAACATACCAGACGGCCGCAACAATCCCGATAGAAACATAAATCATCGCATCGTGCTGAAAAAGAACCGGCCCAAGAACGGGGATATCGGCAAGTGGGCCAAGCGGAACATCCAATGTCGCAGGCGCACGTATGCCCACGTAATTCTGCCCCATAAGCGCAGCAATCCCTAGACCAAAAAGGGTTAACGCGAGGCCTGTCGCAACCTGGTTGGAAAGCAGAACCTGGGTCAGAAAACCGAAGAGCAACGACAAAAGCGCGCCGCCAAAGGCCGCGGCGACAAAGCCCAGCGTTGGCGAGTCGAGATTGACCGCTGCGATAAAGCCCGTCACCGCGCCCACGATCATCATGCCTTCGACGCCAAGGTTCAAAACGCCGGACTTCTCGACGACCAACTCGCCAATGGCGGCCAGCAGGATCGGGGTCGAGGCGACCATAAGCGAGGCGAGCAGGATAAGCGGATTGATCGAGCCGAAATCCATCACGCCACCTGCTTTCGTTTGATCCGGATACGGAAGTTGCTCAGCACATCGACGCCAAGCAGGAAGAACAAAAGCATCCCTTGAAACGCCTGAATCGCGGCGGATGGAATGCCCAGCATGAACTGCGCCAACTCGCCCCCGATATAGGTTAATGCCATCAGCAAACCCGCCAGCAGGATGCCGATCGGGTGCAAGCGGCCAAGGAAGGCCACAATGATCGCGGTGAAGCCGTAGAAGCTGTTAAAGTCGATGCTGATCTGACCTGCGGGTCCGGACACCTCAAAGAGACCCGCAAGCCCTGCAAGACCACCGGAAATGCCTAGGCAAAGTGCGATCAGAACATTCGGTCTGACCCCTGCAAAGCGCGCCGCGCGCGGGGCTTGGCCGGTCAGTTTGATCTGGTAACCCAATAGGTGCTTGTTCAGCAAAACATAAGCCGCGATCACAGCGATGAAGGCCGCGACAACGCCCCAATGGGCGCCGGTCCCGGCGATCAGTTCAGGGTTGGCTGCGGATGGGTATTGCTGAAGGTTCCGTGATCCTGGGAAGCCACCGCCATCGGGATTTCGTAATGCGCCCAGTGCCATAGAGGCCAAAAGCTGTTCGGCGACATAGACCAGCATCAGCGAGACAAGGATCTCGTTCGTCCCAAACCTGATCTTCAAAACGGCGGGGATCATCGCCCAAAGAGTGCCGCCAATCGCCCCGGCGAGGACCATCAAAGGAAAGATATAGATCGCCTCTGTCGGGTAAAATGCAAGGCCCACGGCCGCGCCGCAGATCGCCCCCACGATGTATTGCCCTTCAGCGCCGATGTTCCAGATGCCTGCACGAAAACCCAGTGACAGACCGATCGCAATAAGGATCAGCGGGGCAGCTTTCACCAGCAATTGCGGGCGCGAATAGCTGGCGAATTGCGGGTTGAAAAGCGGGTCCCAAAAGATCGTGCGGATCGCCTCAAAAGGGTCCTTACCCAGCACTGCGAACAGCAAACCGCCCGCGATCATGGTTAACACGACAGCGAGGATCGGCGTCATCGCCTGCCACATCCGTGACGGCTCAGGGCGGCGTTCAAGGGTAATCATGCGGGCTCCAGATCATGAGCGCCGCCCAGCATCAAACCGATTTGATCCAGCGTGAGCCCTGCGGCTGGCACCGCCTCGCTCAGATGGCCGCCGTTCAGGGCGGCAAAGCGGTCGCTGATCTCCATCAACTCGTCAAGGTCCTGGCTGATGACCACCACAGCACTGCCTTGCGCTGCCAGGTCCAGAAGGGATTGCCGGATGGCAGCAGCAGCGGCCGCATCCACGCCCCATGTTGGCTGGTTCACGATCAAAACGTCGGGGCTTTGCAGCACCTCGCGGCCGATGACGAATTTCTGCAAATTGCCACCTGACAAAGATCGCGCAGCCGCCTGAACGCCCGGCGTCCGCACATCAAATTCCTTAACAACGCGTTCGGCAAACGCCTTTGTGCGGGCCCAATCCAGAAACCCATTGCGTGCCAGATTTTCGCGGACATGCCCTGTCAAAAGAGCGTTCTCCGTCAGGCTCATGTCAGGCGCCGCCGCATGGCCCAACCGCTCTTCCGGACCGCTGAGGATACCGATGCGTCGCCGGGCTGTCGGACCCAATTTGCTAATCGGTTGTCCGTTGACAAAGACACCATCGCGGGTGCCGCGCTCTCCTGAAAGGGCGGCCAAAAGCTCGTCCTGACCGTTGCCTGCAACCCCCCCGATGCCCAGAACTTCACCCTTGCGAACACTAAAGCTGACATCGCGCAGCGGTGTGCCAAACTGCGTCGCAGGTGGCAAGGACAGCCCGCGCACATCAAGTGCGACTGGCCCCAGATCAGCACCCCGCGCTTTTGTTTGCTGCAAGACCTTGCCGACCATCATCTCGGCAAGCTCTCGCGCTGATTTCTCGCGGGGATCACAGGTCGCAACAACCTCGCCCCGCCGCAGGATCGTCGCGCTGTCACACAGCGCACGAATTTCCTCAAGCTTATGGGAAATATAGAGGATTGCTGTGCCTTCCTGCTTAAGCTTACGCAACGTGGCGAACAGAATATCGACCTCCTGAGGGGTCAAAACGCTTGTCGGCTCATCCATGATAAGCAGCTTGGGGTCTTGCAAAAGACAGCGAATAATCTCGACGCGCTGTCGTTCTCCGGCGCTAAGATGCCCAACCAAGCGCGCCGGATCCAGTGGGAGGCCATAAGCTTCGCTCACATCGGTAATCTTGCGCGCCAGATCCCGCATCGCAGGCGGGTTTTCCATGCCCAACGCTATGTTTTCAGCGACGTTCAGCGCCTCAAACAATGAGAAATGCTGAAACACCATGGCGACGCCTGACGCGCGGGCAACGCGCGGTTCCGCTGGCGAAAACGGCGCACCGTTCAGTGTCATTGAACCGCTATCAGGGCGGACCAGGCCGTAGATCATCTTGACCAAGGTAGATTTGCCCGCCCCGTTTTCGCCCAGCAACGCATGCACTTCACCGCGCTCGATCAAGAATGAAACGTCATCATTCGCAATCACGCCGGGGTAGGCTTTGCTCAGTCCATCGACTGTCAAAAGCACACTCAACTGGCAGGTCCTGTCATGAATTCCCCCGGGCAGACTACGGCAGTTTAAGCCAAGCACCAAAGACCGGCAATGGGATGTCACCCGATTGCACGCTCTAGATGCAAACCGGCTTACGTTCGGCATCTCATACCAGAAACGCTGTCCCCGGTTTGCCTTCACGATGGGCAAGCAGATCAGAAATGAGGCTGATGAAAAGCCACCAGCAAGCTAACCGCCCTGCACAGAGCCGCTACACATGCTGCCCTGCATTTACCTCGATCTCGGTCCCTGTCACATAGCTGGATTGATCCGAGCATAGGAAGTAAATCACATCAGCCACCTCAGAGGGTTGGCCAAGGCGGCGCAAGGGAAGCGTTTCAACGATCTTTTCCGTTCCCGGGCTCAGGATCGAGGTTTCGACCTCACCCGGTGCGATGGCGTTGACCCGAACCCCCAACGGCCCAAAATCATGCGCCATTTCGCGGGTCAGCGCGGCAAGCGCAGCTTTCGATGTCGAATAGGCAGCGCCCGCAAAAGGATGCACCCGCGCACCCGCAATCGAGGTGACATTAACCACCGCGCCTTTCGCGGCGGACAGCTCATCCTTGAGCCCACGCGCCAGCACGACCGACGCGAAAAAGTTGACGTGAAAGACCTTGCCCCATGTCCGCAGATCCGTCTCGAGCGTATTGAGGCGACCACCGTCATCCGATTTTGGCGAGATACCCGCATTGTTCACCAGCGCGTCCAAGCGACCGTTGATCTTGGATTTAACAATCTCGATAGCTTCAACCGTATTGTTGGGATCGCCCAGATCGACCTGAATGTGATTGTCTTCACCACCAGGCCACGGGCACCGCGGATCAAACGCCTGGCGGGAACAGGTCAGCACGCGCCAGCCTGCCGCAGAAAACCGCTTTACGGTCGCATGACCGATCCCGCGTGACGCGCCTGTCAGAAGCAGTGTTTTTTGACCCTCTGAGTCGCTCATATCCGGGTCTCCTTTTCATGCGCGATCCTAGCACTCTCAGAGACATGCGCAACGCACCCCTTGGCACATCCGCACGAACCGACTAACGATGCGCTTAAGAGGACAGTATGAGACAGCAAACTGCCATGAAAAGCGACTGGATCGCCACCGCACGCACACTCAGCCAAGCGCTGCCCTATTTGCAGCGCTATGACGATGCGATTGTCGTCATCAAGCTGGGCGGCCACGCCATGGGCAGTGACGAAGCCATGGAGAGCTTTGCGCGCGACGTTGTGCTGATGCAGCAGGTTGGCGTGAACCCGGTGATCGTCCATGGCGGCGGGCCGATGATTAACCAGATGCTCGACAAGCTCGAGATCAAATCCGAATTCGTCAACGGCAAACGTGTTACCGATGAAGCCACGATCGAGGTGGTCGAGATGGTGCTGTCCGGCCGCGTGAACAAGCGGATCGTACAGGCCATCAATGCGCAAGGCGGCCGGGCCGTCGGGCTTTCGGGCAAGGACGCGAACCTCATCACCTGCGATCCGGTTCACCCGGATCTGGGGCTTGTGGGGGCGCCTAATGACATTGACCCAAGCGTGCTGCGTTCGATGTTTCGCGATGACATGATCCCGGTGATCGCACCGCTCGGTTCTGGTCGCGACGGTAAGACCTTCAACATCAATGGCGATACGGCTGCAGGTGCCATTGCCGCAGCGCTCAAGGCTGACCGGCTTCTTTTGTTAACCGATGTCGACGGCGTGAAAGACGCAGATGGCGTTGTGGTCACGGAAATGACGCCTGCCCAGATTAAAGACATGACAACGGCTGGAATTATCGCGGGCGGCATGATCCCCAAGACGGAAACCGCGCTCGAAGCGATCCGGGGCGGGGTTCGCGCGGTCGTTATTCTTGACGGTCGCGCGCCAAATGCCTGCCTGCTCGAGCTCTTCACCGATCACGGCGCGGGCTCCCTGATCCGGGCGTGAGTGCGCTGGACGCACAAGCGCGGGCCCGCGGTTTGACAATCGCTGGCGGGTTCTACCCAAACGCCGATGACGCCGTCCCAAAAGGCACGCAAACGCTTTTGCTGCTCGCCCCCGATGGGGCGTCCTTTTGGGAGACATTCACCGCAAGCTCCTTTTTCGAAGATGGGAATGCTGATCCTATTGATCGCTGGTCTCGCCAGACCATCGGTCGTTGGGCCTGTGATCTGGGGGCAAAAGCGCTTTTTCCCTTTGGCGGGCCACCCTATCACCCTTTCCACAGCTGGGCCTTACGAAGCAAGCGAGCCTTTACATCCCCAGTCGGATTTCTGGTCCATGCCGATCAAGGGTTGATGATCTCGTTTCGCGGCGCGTTGGCCTTGAAAGAGAAAGTGACGCTTCCCGATGTGGCCTCCGCCCCCTGCGAAGCCTGTGCTGCACCATGCACAACAGCCTGCCCTGTCTCTGCTTTAACCACAAACGGGTATGATGTGGGGCGCTGCAAGTCCTACCTGACCGACAAACCCGCTTGCCTCAGCCAAGGCTGCGCCGTGCGGCGTGCATGCCCTGTCAGTCAGTCCTTTGACCGCCCGGACATCCAGTCCGCATTCCACATGAAAGCCTTTTTATGACCAAGACCCTTATCCTGATGCGCCACGCAAAATCCGATTGGGACGACCCGCTGATGCGCGACCATGAACGCCCGCTCAATGCACGTGGCCGCGCTGCAGCTCCCCTCATCGGCAAATGGATCACCGACCAAGGGCTGCGTCCCGATCTTACGCTTTGCTCCAGTGCGAACCGAACAGCCGAAACCTGGGACCTAAGCGGTTTGACCGCCGATATCCGCTTTGAGAAACGTCTGTATCACGCAACGGCGGATATGATGCTGAACGTCTTGCACGAGGCAACAGGCGACACGGTCATGATGATTGCGCATAACCCAGGCATCGCTGATCTTGCTGAACGCCTTCTTCAAACGCCGCCCGCCCACCAAGCCTTTTGGCGATATCCAACAGCCGCAACACTGATCGCCACCTTCGATATCACCGACTGGACACAGGCCGCATTTGGCAAAGGCCAGTTACAAGCCTTCACCGTCCCAAAGGACCTTTAAGCCCCGTCTTCTTTTGTCAAAAAATACCGCGGAGTTTGAGGCAGAGCCTCAATAAAAAATAGAATGCGCCCCCGGTCAGGGGGCGCTTTATTATTCTGATTTAGTGGCCCAGGATCTGGCTCAAGAACAATTGGGTCCGTTCGGATTTGGGGTTGTTAAAGAACTCTTCCGGTTCGTTCTGTTCCACAATCTGACCCGCATCCATAAAGATCACGCGGTTGGCAACCTGACGGGCAAAGCCCATCTCGTGGGTCACGCACAGCATGGTCATGCCTTCCTCCGCAAGCTCGATCATCGTGTCGAGCACCTCTTTAATCATCTCGGGGTCAAGGGCGGATGTCGGCTCGTCAAAAAGCATGATCCGCGGTTTCATGCAAAGCGAGCGCGCGATGGCCACACGCTGTTGCTGACCACCGGACAACTGACCAGGATACTTGTTGGCCTGATCGGGGATCTTTACCTTTTCAAGGAAATGCATCGCCGTTGCTTCGGCTTCCTTCTTGGGCGTCTTGCGGACCCAGATCGGGGCCAGCGTGCAGTTCTCAAGGATCGTCAGATGCGGGAAAAGGTTGAAGTGCTGAAAGCACATGCCAACTTCCGACCGGATCGTGTCGATGTTCTTCAGATCCGACGACAACAAGGTGCCATCCACCGTGATCGAACCTTGCTGGTGCTCTTCCAACGCGTTGATGCAGCGGATCAGCGTCGACTTACCCGAGCCGGACGGCCCGCAGATCACGATCCGTTCGCCTTGGTAGACCGTCAGGTCGATGTCGCGCAGCACGTGGAAGGTCCCGTACCATTTGTTCATCCCCTGGATGTCGATTGCGACCTCGTCCGAGACTTTCATTGCAGCTGTATCTGTCATGTTTTCAGCCTTTCCTTAGCGGTGGCCGGTCTGAAGCTTGCGCTCCAACCATTGTGAATATTGCGAGATGCCATAGCAGACGACAAAGAAGAGCGCGGCGGCAAAGGCCCAAAGCTCCCAGTAGACGCCCGCCCAGTCAGTCGAGGACAGGATCGGTCCGCGGATCATGCCGACCAAATCGAACATCGAAATAACCGACACCAGCGTGGTATCCTTGAACAGACCCACCGCCACGTTCACGATGCCAGGGATCGAGATTTTCAGCGCTTGCGGCATGATGATAAGCCGCGTGGCCTGCGCGTAGTCCAAACCAAGGCTGTCTGCGGCCTCGTACTGACCGCGTGGGAGGGCGGCCAGACCGCCGCGGATCACCTCGGCGATATAGGCCGACGAAAACATCGTAATCATGATGATGACGCGTAGGATCAGATCAAGCGAGGTTTCCGGCGGGAAGAAATACGCCAGCACGACGTTCGCCACAAAAAGAAGCGTAATCAGTGGCACACCCCGAATGAATTCGATGAACACCACGCAGATCCATTTGATGATCGGCATATGCGATTGACGGCCCAGCGCCAGTGCGATCCCGATAGGCAACGACAGCGACACGCAGATCGTGCCAAGGATCATGTTGAGCATGAAGCCCCCCATGTTCCGGCTCGCGACCTCGGGCAAAGCTATTAGGCCGGGTGCGGCCCCCACCAGAAAACCAGTGACCCACCACGTCAGGACAGCCGCCGCGACGGCCCCGAAAAGGCCCGTTGCAAAGCTGTTATGTTCAAGCCGTTTGAACGCAAAGTAACCAACGACAAAGCCAAGCGCTGCAGAGATCGGGATCAGAATCGTACCGCCCCAGATCAGCCAATACGCAAGGAACGGGTATAGCCCCGTAAAGACCAGCAGGATGCGGGGCAAGTTCAGGAAAAGAACAGGGGCAACCGCAACAAACAGCAAGACGAACGCCGTTGTCGGACGCCAGTATTGCGTGCTGGGATATTCAAACCCGAAAAGCAGTTGCTGCCAGCGTTGCTCGATCACCGAAAAACAGGCGCCACCATTGCCTTGCGTGATTTCACGACACTCGCGGATGTTTTCGGTGCCCCAGACGCTATTGGCGATCCATGGGAAAATACCAACAACCAGCGAATAGATGATGTAGAGCCCCAGAAGGGTCATCACCGTGTTGAACGGACCGGAAAACAGGTTCTCGCGGACCCATTTCAAAGGGCCGGTTTCACCAGCGGGCGGCGGTGCAGCCGGGATCTGGTCATGCCGAACGAAGGCAACGGAATGTGAATGTGTATCGCTCATATCACCGCTCCTTCAGCTTGATTGAGTTGTTGTAGACATTCATCAACGCCGAGATGGTCAGCGAGAATGTGAGATAGAACAGCATCAGCAACAGGACCGATTCAATAGCCCGCCCGGTCTGGTTCAACGTGATGCCTCCCAGCGTACCGGTCAGATCCATGTAGCCCACGGCAATCGCCAATGAACTGTTCTTGGTGATGTTGAGATATTGCGAGATGAGCGGCGGGATGATGACCCGAAGCGCCTGCGGCAGGATCACAAGGTTCATGATCCGACCCGAGCGCAAACCCAGCGCGGCCGCCGCCTCGGACTGGCCTTTGGACACCGCAAGGATACCTGCGCGCACGTTCTCGGCGATAAAGGCGCCGGTGTAGATCGACAGTGCAAACCACAATGCGATGAACGAGGTGCGCAATTGCAGACCACCCTCAAAGCGGAAGCGCCCCATCTCGGGCAGATCAACGCCCAGCGGACGGCCCAGCGCGAAATACATAAGCACCGCTGGAACGATCAGGATCGCAAGCGACGGCAGCAGCACCGGGATCGTCTTGCCTTCGTCAAACAGCTTTTTGCGCGCATAGCCACGGTAGCCAAAGACACCAAGGATCGACGCGAGGAACGCGTAGATCACGAAAGCCCCGCTATCGCCCAGCGTCAGCTTTGGGATGAACACACCCTGGTTTGTGAAGGCCATCATGCCAAAGATCAGGGTCCGCTCTGGGTCCGAACCGTCACGTGGAAGGCGAAACTCGGCAATCGGGGCAAAGACGTTAGCTGTGATCGTGAAGATGATGATGAGCCAGATCAGGACCGGGATGTTGCGAAAAATCTCAACATAGATGCTCATCAGTTTTGAGATGATCCAGTTGTTGGAGAGCCGCAGCACGCCTGCAATGACGCCAAAAATCGTTGCCGTGACACAGGCCAGAAACGCAACGATCAGCGTGTTCAGCGCACCAACAATCGACGCCCGCATATGCGTGCTTTGACTGTCATAGGGGATCGGCTGCTGGTTGATGTCATACCCGGCAGGATCACCCAGAAATTCGTATGAGATGTTCAGGCCCGCTGCTGCGAGGTTCTGCGCGAGGTTATTTCCAAGGATCGAAAAGAAGACGATCAGCGCAAGAAGAGCAATAGCCTGAAACGTGTAGGAGCGATAGCGCGTGTCGTTAATCAGCATCGACAGGCGGAATGACTCCTTCGGAGGGTCAGTCGCAATGGTCATAATCTGTGCTTCCCTGAAGCGTCCTCGGTCTCTCTTGACGGGTTGTCCCGTTCCTGGGGCCGAAGTTTATTATCATTGAATGGAAAAGGGCGCGGCGTGGTGTGCCGCGCCCTTGACCTTAGGCTCTTTTACCGGAAGGGCGGCGAGTAAAGCAGGCCGCCTTCGGTCCATTGTGCGTTCAAACCGCGTGCAAGACCGATCGGGGTCTCTTCGCCGATGTTGGTCGAGAAGATCTCGCCGTAGTTACCACCGGTCATGACCGCGCGCTTGGCCCATTCGGCATCCAGACCAAGCATTTCGCCCAGCGTGCCTTCGGTGCCCAGCAGGCGGTTCACTTCGGGGTTGTCAGTGCCACCAGCCAGCTCTTCTGCGTTGACCGAGGTCACGCCAAGCTCTTCAGCTGTGATAAGCGCGTTAAGCGTCCAGCGCACGACATCGCCCCACTCGTGATCGCCGTGGCGCACAAGCGGACCAAGCGGCTCTTTCGAGACGATTTCGGGCAGCAGGACGTGGTCGGCAGGTGCTTCAAAGTTTGCACGCTGCGCGGCCAAAGCGGATGCGTCGGTGGTGTAGACGTCACATGCACCAGCCAGATACTGCTGAACAGCTTCTGCACCGGTTTCAATCGGCACGGGCTCATAGCTGATGTTGTTGGCGCGGAAGAAGTCCGCCAGGTTCAGCTCGGTCGTGGTGCCGGTCTGGATGCAGACAGTTGCGCCATCAAGGTCTTTCGCAGAAGACACGCCCAATGCGGACGGAACCATAAAGCCCTGACCGTCATAATAGTTGATACCAACAAATTCGAACTTCAGATCGACATCGCGCGAGAATGTCCATGTCGTGTTACGGGCCAGCATGTCGATCTCACCGGAAGCCAGCGCGGTGAAGCGTGTCTTACCCGTTGTCGGCACAAACTGCACCTTTGTGCTGTCGCCCAGCACGGCCGCAGCCACAGCGCGGCACACAGCCACGTCAAAGCCTTGCCAAACACCGTTTGCGTCAGGCTCTGCAAAACCGGGAACGCCAGTTGTCACGCCGCAGTTCAGCATGTCACGGGCCTTCACGTCATCAAGCGTGCCAGCAGCAGCGACACCAGCCGAAAGGCCGGCAACCGTCAGCGCGCCAAGAAATACGGATTTTTTCATGTTTACCTCTTCCTGATTGTCCCCCCCGTGAGTGGGAGGGGTTCGTCCAGCCTGTCCCGGCCGGATTCGATACGTTGAAGGTAGTCTTCTCCCTCAGTGGCGCAAGTGTGGGCAAATTCATCAAAGAACGTCAAGGTATGGATCATCAAAAGAAATCGAGGAAACGCCTTGTTTCCCCAGCGTCATCGCCCTGGCTCGCCTAATGATTGAGCGAGACATCCGCTTTTTGCGACAAACGGTAAAAGCGATCTGCATGCAGAAAGGCCTGTCGCTTGGTTTCGGCCAGCTCTGCCGCCTCGTCATCCTCGCCCCATTGGGCAATCTGCCAGTCCTCGTCAACGCGCGACACATGCCATAATGGTTCGGCCGCCATGTGGTCTTTGATGGCAGCAAATCCGATGATGAGTGATCCTGATAGGCTGACCAAGTCATGAAATGCCGTCAGCTCAAAAGCGTCCAGCGCGCGCACCTGGGCGGCCAGTGAAGCGATCGCTTTTGCGTCCTGCTGCTGAAACATGACCCCAGAAACAAGGGTTAAACGCGCGCCCAGCGTTGCATCTGCCCAATCAAGCAGGGGGTTCCACGCCGCATTCTGTGCCCCGACCAGTCCAGACGGGCTTTCAGCGCGGTAACATAACAAATCCGTCTCACCATAAGCGGCGATTAGATCGACCACCTCTGCGTGCTGGGGGCCTGTTTTATCAAGTGCAGCATTGGCCGACCGGGTGACAGGCATGCTCAACGGATTGATCTGCTCACCCTGCGCCTGCCACTCTGCGGCGATGGCATCCGCCATAGCGCGGGATGGCAAGATCAGGGGCGTCTTGGCTGGCGTCTTGACCGGCCGGCCATCAAGACGGACGGCAAAACCATCCTCGTCTGCCTCGACCGAAGCGTCTGTCCAAAACCGTTTTGCTGCCCATTCGCTCATTTTTTCAGCTCCAAAGCTCGGAAAGCTGCGCGGGCAGGTGACGAATGTCGTCGATGATTCGGGCAGGTGATGCTTTTTGCAGCGTCTCAAGCGGGTGATACCCCCAGCTGACCCCAACCGTGTGGGCCCCCGCAGCGCGCCCCATATCCATGTCGAAACTTGTGTCCCCGATCATCACGGCATGCCCCGGCTCGATCCCGGTTTCCGACAATGCGGCCTGCACCATCGCCGGATGCGGCTTGGACGGGTGATGATCGCTCACCTGTTCGGTCATGAAAAACCCTGTCAGCTTGTGTGTCCGCAACACGATATCGAGCCCTTGGCGCGATTTTCCAGTCGCGACGCCCAGAACATAGTCGGGCACGGCTTTCAGCGTCTCAAGCACATCGCGGACATGCGGATAAAGCGGGCTGTGATCGCGCCCGCCCGTGCGGTTTTCAACAAAGGAGCGTTTGTACGCCTCAACTAGTTCCGCGTTCTTCTGATCGTCCAGTTCCGGCGCCAAGCGTGCAATCGCCTGCGGCAGCGAAAGCCCAACAATCGACAGCGTCGCCGCGCGCGAAGGGGGCGTCATCCCGTGGCGCTCAAACGCGTGCGTCATGGCGGCAAGGATGTGGTTCTGGCTATCAACCAGCGTCCCATCCACGTCGAACAGGATCAGTTTTGGGGTCACATCAAATCCTCAAACGGGTCGGCCGGAAAGTCCTCGGGCAGCCATTCAAAGGTTTTCCACGTCTTGGCCATATGCTCGGACAGAGGCGCCGTGATGTTCAATTGCGCGCCCGTCACCGGGTGAGTCAAGCTGATCGAGCGGGCATGCAGGTGCAGCTTTCGGCTGATCTCTCCGCCCAGTTGCGCGCCCCACCCATCGCCCAGATTTTCCTGACCCGAGCCGCCATATTTGCCGTCCCCGATGATCGGATGTCCCATCTCGGCCATATGCGCGCGCAGTTGGTGCGTGCGACCCGTCACCGGCACAAGCGCAACCCACGCCCCGCGCTGCGCCAGCGTTGTCAGTACGGCGTAATCCGTCGTCGCGCGCTTGGCGCCTTCGGTCTTGTCCACGTCGCGCGGATGGAGACACAGCATCTTCTCCGCCTCGCCGCGCGCGCCGTGTCCGGGCGCTTTGACCAGCCCGTATTTGATCGTGCCCATATGCGGGTGCGGCACGCCAGCAACGGCAGCCCAATAGATCTTGCGTGTCTCGCGGGCACGGAACGCGTCGGCCAAAGCATTCGCTGTCAGGCGATTGCGGGCCAGCAACAGAACGCCAGAGGTGTCCTTATCCAGCCTGTGCACAAGGCGCGGTTTGTCATCGAACCCAAAGGTCAGCGCCTCGGCCAGCAAATCCACATGGCGGGTCTGTTTGCTACCCCCTTGGGACGGCAAACCGGGCGGTTTGTTCAGCGCGATGATATGATCGTCGCGATACAGAACGCAGCTCTGGATCATCTTGGCATCCGCGTCACTGACACGCTGCTTGGGTTGGGCCGTGATCTCTTCGGGGTCGGGCAACGGCGGGACCCGCACGGATTGCCCGGCCTCAACACGGGTCGCGGGCTTGACGCGGCCACCGTCCAGACGGACTTCGCCCTTGCGGCACATCTTTTCGATCCGCCCCTGCGAGATATGCGGATAGCGCCGGCGCAAAAAGCGATCAAAGCGCTGGCCATCCTCGTCGTTCATGACCGAAATCATCTGAACACCGCTCATGCCAGCACCGCCCGCATCGCGATGACGCCAAGCACCAAAGCCCCAAGTGAGAGGACAACCGACAGGCCCACATAAAGCGCCGCCTGCCCCACTTCGCCGCGCTCAAACAAAGTGTACGCTTCGAGGGAGAACGCTGAAAACGTGGTAAAGCCTCCCAACACGCCGGTCATCAGGAACGGGTTCAAATGGGTCAGGGATTTCTGCCCCAGATAGACCACAAGCACCCCCATCAGGAACGATCCAATCACGTTGACCGCCAGCACGCCCAACGGGAAGCCGGGGCCAGCAAGGCGAAAAACGGCAACGCCCACGCCATAGCGCGCAGCCGCTCCGATCGCGCCGCCAAGGGCCACTTGTATCATCGTTGAAAACATGGGGCGTCTGTCGCGCGAGGGGCGCGTGATGTCAACTGTTCCGCTTGCCGCGCAGCTTGACAAAGTAATCCAGACGCCGCTTCAACTCGCGCTCGAAGCCACGCTCGACGGGTTGATAAAAGACCGGGCGCTTCATGCTTTCCGGAAAATAGTTCTGCCCGGAAAAGCCATCCTCGGCATCGTGGTCATACGCATATCCATCACCATAGCCTTCCTCTTTCATCAGTGAGGTCGGCGCGTTCAGAATATGCTTTGGCGGCGGCTCGGACCCGGTCTTTTTCGCCGATGCCCGCGCTTGTTTATAGCCCACATAGCCTGCGTTCGATTTCGGCGCGAGCGCAAGGTAGGCAACCGCCTGCGCCAAGGCCAACTCCCCTTCCGGAGAGCCAAGGCGTTCGTATGTCTCCCAGCTTTGCAAGCACACGGCTTGTGCCTGCGGATCGGCCAGACCGATATCCTCCACGGCCATGCGGGTCAGACGACGGGCCAGAAAACGCGGGTCTTCGCCCCCTTCCAACATGCGGGCAAACCAGTAAAGCGCTGCATCAGGATCCGAGCCGCGCACAGATTTATGGAGCGCCGAGATAAGATTGTAATGCGCGTCGCCCGACTTGTCGTATTGCGCAGCTCGGCGCATCAAACGCGCACTCAGCGTTGCTGTGTTCAACTTGTCAGTGTCCGGCCATGCGGCAACCTGTTCGACAAGGTTAAGAAGGGCGCGGCCATCGCCATCGGCCATCTCCAAAAGCGCTTCACGGGCAGGACCATCCAAAGGCAGGCCTTTGCCCAGCTCTTTTTCAGCCCGTTGGGCGAGCCGCTCCAGATCTGCCAGATCAAGCCGGGTCAGAACAAGGACCTGTGCACGAGACAGCACAGCCGCGTTCAGTTCAAACGACGGGTTTTCCGTTGTCGCCCCAACCAAAAGGATCGTGCCGTCTTCCATATATGGCAGGAACCCGTCCTGCTGCGCTTTGTTGAAGCGGTGAATCTCGTCAACAAAGAGGAGGGTCCCCTTGCCGTTCGCGCGGCGCATCTTTGCGGCCTCGAACACCTTTCGCAAATCAGGCACGCCCGTAAAGATCGCACTGATCTGAACAAAATGCAGATCGGTTTCATCGGCCAGAAGCCGGGCGATCGTGGTCTTGCCGACACCGGGCGGACCCCAGAAAACCAACGATGACAGGGCATTGTTGGCCAGCATAACGCCTAAAGGCGCATCAGGCCCCAAGACCTGCTCTTGTCCGATCACCTCGCCCAAGGCGCGCGGGCGCAGACGATCCGCCAAAGGGCGCGGCGCGGTGCTGGGCACCGAGTCGGGGCTGTCAAAAAGATCGGCCATGGGGCGCACCATAAGAACGGCACGCCCCAAGGGGAAGGCTCAGTGGAGATGTGCGGTAAAATCAAGCGACACAGCTTGATAATTGATCCCACCCATATCCATCACACGGCCTGCAGGCGCCATGTCCAAAGCGCAGCGCTTGGCCCAGCGGCTCCAGTTCGACGGCAAAAGCGCGACCATCTGGTTGATCCCTTCGGCCCGCGACGCACGAACCATTTCCATCACCAAACGGGTGTGCACCTTGCGGCGAATGGTAGACGGGATGTTATGCGCGACAAAGCCACGCGTGACCTCCCAGACATGGGGCGCGACGGGCGCATTCTCAAACAGCAGATCCTGCGGAATGGTTTCCAAAAGCCCCATTTGCGCATCGCGGATCATATAGCTGTAGATGCCGCAGCGCGCGGTTGTCGGCGTCAGACGCACCCCTGCCATCACCTCCCCCAGATGATGTACCGCAATCCAGCGGCTTTGCGGTGTGTCGTATTGGTCGAACTCCATGTCCATGACCTCGGGAAGGTCCCATTTGTTCTGGACGATGAAGGATTGTTTTCGGGCGCGGAAAATATTCGCGAAAAGCTCTCCGTGATTGTGGAAGTTCGCGAAGGAAAGAGTAGTGGCTTGCATGGTTGTCTCCGTTTCGGTTCAAGGTGTTATTTCCCTCATTCCGATGCCAGAGACCCCCGTCTATAACAGTCTGTAGTCGCGCGCGCGTTGAATGGCTTCTGCTGTAGTGCGTGCTAGAAGCCGTTGACGAGCGGATGTCAAACGAGCTTTCAAAGCGCTTTCTGAGATGTTGAGTTCGGCGGCGGCAGCTGCATGACGATGGCCCTCGGCAATCAGTTTGAGGGCTTCTATTTGTGCCGGTGTCAGGTTCTCAGGAGGCTGTGTTACAGTGTGCATATCCTCCACGATTTGTTGAAATCTGCTGATCTCGGCGTCTGTAAACTCCCGGTCGGCGCGCGCGCTTGATGCAATCGTGCGCGATTGCATCGGACCGCAGGAAACGGCAAGCCCGTAGACCATGCCGTGTTCTTGCGACTGCCCCAGAATGTCAAAGGGATCCGGGATTTCGATCTCGCTCCACCGTGTGGTGCCTGTCGTGCTAAAGCCCCACGCAATGATAGGATCGCGCAGCGCATACGCTTCTTCGGTATAGTGGTCGGTCCAGGCCCGTGGAAACGTCTGATGGTGGATAAGCGGAAGGGCGAAGCGAATGTGTAATGCATAAAAAAAACCATTCGGCGCCAATGCGCTCAGCGATTGAGTGTAACGATCCAGGTCAGCTCTTACAGACATAACTTTTAGACAATCTCGAGTTGTTTAGGTCAATACGCAATCGCTCATTGCGTGGCTATGTAACATTAGAATTCCTCGCGCAAAAGAAAAACCCCCGCGACTGCGGGGGTTTAGAAAAGTTACGTAGCGTTAAGAGCTCTTAGCCCTCGGCAGCTTCTTCCGCTGCAACGCGCGCCTTGTCGGCGGCGCCTTTTGCATCGCGATCCCGGTCGACAAACTCGATGATCGCCATCGGAGCCATGTCGCCATACCGGAAACCCGCCTTCAGAACGCGGACATAGCCACCTTGACGGTCCTTATATCGGGGGCCCAGAACGTCGAACAATTTGGTGACGTATTGGTCCTGCTTGAGCTTGCTGGCGGCCTGACGGCGCGCGTGCAGGTCGCCGCGTTTGGCCAGTGTCACCATCTTCTCGATGATGCGGCGCAGTTCTTTCGCCTTGGGTAGCGTTGTCTTGATTTGCTCATGTTCAATGAGCGAGCCAGCCATATTCGCCCAGAGCGCCTTGCGGTGCTCGTGCGTGCGGTTCAGGCGGCGGTATCCTCGTGCGTGACGCATTTTCTCTATCCTTACTTTCGTTTTGCTTTGTCCGGCGGCTGGTGCGTGTCAGCCACTCTCCTTGGGGCGGGTGCCCGGGTCTTGAAGGCGGGCGCGGATCAAGCCGCGCCCATGCCCTTTTGGCTTAGAAGTTGTCTTCGAACTTCTTGGCCAGATCGTCGATGTTGTCTGGCGGCCAGTCCTCGACATCCATGCCGAGGTGCAGACCCATGCCGGACAGCACTTC
>ERZ1740060.264-NODE-264-length-38711-cov-5.576418_pt1 | contig 38711 bp, 40 predicted proteins | sample MGYA00581743_ERZ1740060 | MGnify/ENA primary metagenome ERZ1740060 (study PRJEB43018, sample SAMN04849235) | marine metagenome | isolation source: floating plastic debris | place: Pacific Ocean | collected 2008-08-27 | study: EMG produced TPA metagenomics assembly...
TCGGACGACCCCAGATGTTTTCGCCCATCCGGCGGTCAATTTTGTATTTGGCAGCTGTTCTTTTCGTCATCAGCTGATCTCCTCTTCAAGTCGATTGAGAGGGCGTTGTCCTTTCTACGGATTTTGCCGCAGCGACAGGCATCCCCTTGCGAGGGCCACCAACACCAACAGACCGCTCGCTATACAGGGCGTGTCGCTCGTGTCAACTGAATCCTAACAGGCATTTGCTTGTTCAAAATGGCTCCCGGGGAAGACACGCCGCGGGAGCGATGGGTTTTGGGATCGCCCAGACCAAAATCATGTCAAGGTCGTTTCGCGCCAAACCTGCATCGAAGCACGTCGCCATTCACAGCAAGACGCGCACATGATGCAGGGTCTTTCGTCTATATCCGGTGTCACAGGTTCAGGGCGAAAGACGTCAGGCGGTGCGATTGTGACCGTGACTGCACCCAAAGCGATCCTGTGGCATGCGTTTTGCCCATGCTTCCCAAGCCTTGGTTTGCAAGGCACCAAGACCAAGGTCAGATGTTTTTTTGACAGCGCGCTGTGTGCGGCCTGCCGCGTGATCCTTTTGACGCGCGACACGAACCGCCTCTGCATACGCACCAGAAACGGTGATGCTGGATAATACTGAATACGACATCTCTTGCTCCATGATTTCGATGCGCTTGTTGATGGAGCTTATATAGAGGCCGGGTGTGATCCAGATGTCAGCGTAGCCGCGAATTTCTGCGCCATGGTCTTTCCAGAGGCGTGAATCGAACGTTATTCTGCGCGAATAAAACGTGAAAATGAAAGAACGGTCCAAAATGATGCGGCTGACCCTTTCCGGCGGCTTTGCCCTGACCGGACCGGATAACACCCGGATCAATCTGACAGCGCGGCGGGCGGCGGCCTTGCTGGCCTATCTTGCGGTCTCACCGGGCCTGTCCCGGAGCCGCGAGGAAATAATGGCCCTGCTCTGGTCAGAACGACCCGAAGCACAGGCGCGTGGATCCCTGCGCCAGATCCTGACAGCGCTACGCAAGGAATTGGGACCCGGTGCCCTGATCATCGACCCGTCTCAGGTGGCTCTTAATCCTGAAGAAATGAGCATTGCGCCTTCCGATGAACGCGAGTTTCTGTCCGGGTTTCAGCTCAAGGATCCTGCCTTCGAAGACTGGCTGCGTGACGAACGGCTCAGACAGGAAGCGCTGCGCGAAGAGGTGCCGCAAACTCCATCTGTGCCGGAGAGTCCGGCCCTGGCGGTTCTGCCCTTTGAAAATCTGTCTGCCGATCCCGACGGTGCTTTTTTCTCGGACGGGATCACTCAGGACATCACGACCGAGTTGTCGAGGTTTTACGGATTCTACGTCATCGCGCACCGCACCAGTCAGCAGTATCGCGACAAAGCGATGTCCGCCTATGAGATCGGCAAAGAGCTTGAGGTCAATTACATCGTGGATGGCTCGGTGCGCCAAACCGGGGATCGCGTGCGGATCACCGCAGAATTGATCGAGGTTGAGGACGAAACCCATCTTTGGGCAGACCGGTTTGACCGGGATATGGGTGATATGCTGGCGATTCAGGATGAAGTCGCGCGAGAAATTGCCCAGACGATCCCCGGTCATATTGAGGAGGACCGGATAGAACGGGTGCGGCATCGTCCAAGACAGACGCTGACGGATTATGAGCACGTGCTCATGGGGGAGATTGAACGCGAAAAGGATTCATGTTCGGCGGAGGCCAGGCGGCATTTCGAAACCGCCCTGAGGCTCGACCCGTTCAATGCGCGGGCCTTTGCCAACATGGCGTTGTGGACCGCATATCAGGTCTACTATCCGAACACATGCTTTGACGATGTGCACGCGCGTGTATCGGGTCTGGCAGAAAAGGCACTTGAACTTGAGCCCAACGACCCGATCAACCTCGCGGTTCTGTCCAGCGCCTACCTGACTGTCGGAGAGCATAACGAGAGCCGGCGCTATGTTGAAAAGGCACTGCGGATCAACGCCAATCACTACACCGTCATGGGCTACGCCGCCCGGTGTCTGGCATGGCTTGGTGAAACAGATCGGGCGATGCAGCTTCTGGCGCTCTACAACTTGCATGATCCATTCTCCGGTCGCGCCTCGGTCGAGCTGAGTTTTGAGATCCTGACGCTGGCGCAGCAGTACGAGGATGCCATCGCTGTTACATCGAGACTTGGAGATGATCTGGACGATATCGCGTCAGAGCTTGCCGCCGTCTGTGCGCTTGCGGGCCGGTCAGACGAGGCCGCGGATCTTAAATCGCTATTCGACGCAAACGCCCCCCAGGGTCAGCCGTTTGAAGAACGCATGCAGGCGGTCCTGCGTCTGTGTGCCAACGAGCCGGAGCGTGAGTTGTGGCGCGGCGGGTATCGCGCGGCCGGGTTTTCAGTTTGAAACAAGATGTTTGGCGGGACACAAAACTGTATTGATTTGTCCAGCGGACCCTAAGTCTTAGAGGTTCAAGTAGTCCTAGCTATGGTAATGCTGGTGCTAAATTCAGTTAATCACAGTGCAAGCATCTGGATATCACCAGGCGCGCAAGCTCAGGATCGTCCCCCCAAGCGGCAGCGGAAAAACTCAGGCCGCGCTCTGATGACGGAGCAAGGCAGCCTCGGACGGCGTCAAACTCCGACGTGCAAAGGCGCCGTAGGCTTCCGGCGCGTGCTCCAGGCGTTTATCGAACGCCAGAAGCCGGGAGCGATCCGCGGGGTCAAGCGATGTCAGCGCAGCGCTTGAGGGATGAAAGCTCTCGGTTTCCACACCATTCGCCCAGAGAACATGATGATCCGGCAACAGGAAATGGATATACGTCACCTCGCGCATGAACGTATCCACGGCGATGGTTTCCCCGTTGATCATATCGCGCGCAGAGACAAGAACTTCCGATGTGTTGAACAGCTCGCGTGCGACCGGCCCCTTGATCAGCATGCGATGATCGGGGCTTACGACCAGCTCTTCATCAGCTCAGTCGAAAACGAAAAAAAACGCGCGCAATCGCACCGGACGGAGATGCGGCACCGAGAAGAGCCGCGCGCCGCTCATCCGGCGGCGGCCGATCCATTGAATTTCCTGTGCGCCGCTGTCTTTGGTCAGCACATAGTCGCCTTCGCAGAGGGTTTCCACGGCACGTAAACCGCCCGGCGTTACGATCCGAGTGCCGGGCGTAAAGCAGATAACGCCACCGGCCTCGGGTCGATTGACGTCCATCTGGCCCGGCGAGAGCGATTGGTGAACAACCCAAAGTTCGGAATCGCGCGGAGGAACATCGTCCAGAAACAGCAACAACGGGGGCGCCGAGCGCCCGACCTCAATCAGCGTGACTGTGAAACTGCGCAGCCCGTTGGTTACAACAAAACCGGATTCGACCAGAGCCACCTCATCTTGCGTCCCATTTGTGTCGAACGCCCCGGTGCGCGCCGCCGTCACAAGACGATTGACAAGTTTCGCCGCGCATCTTCGGCGCGCAGCGTCATTGTCAATGGTCGCCAGTCTCAACTTATCGGTTGGTCCGTCTACGCGAACCAATTCGCCATTCCAGCGCCACGTCGCCCCAATCGTGAGCGATGACAGCGGGGCGTCTTGCAACCCGTCCACCTCTGTCTGTGCCCAAGATACAACGAACGCGCCACGACAGCTCGTCCCCATGCCCAGTAACCTGCCTTTTATTCTTTATTGTTTAAAACGTAACAAAGCCGAATCAGTCTGAGAAGGCCTGAAAAGCTTGGCTGTTAACTATTTTTAAGGATGCGACTTTGCAGCCCTAGTGCCCACAATGCCAACCGGGGCTCGGCTATCCGATATGTGGACCCAGCGCCACGGTCGCCGTCGCCTTGATCGCTCCCATCCCGCATGACCTCTTTCGGTTGTGACCGGGCACCAGTATAACACTAACCGACCCCTGAACGTTGAGTCGGGGGCCGGGCAGGTCGCCAGAATGGCGCAAAAATGAGGCAACCAAAGAGATGTCATTCTTTGACAAGATACCGGGTTTGTTCACGGCCGACATGGCGATCGATCTGGGAACCGCAAATACACTGGTCTACGTCAAAGGTCGCGGCGTGATCCTGTCGGAGCCATCCGTGGTTGCCTATCATGTGAAGGATGGGATCAAGAAAGTACTCGCCGTCGGTGAAGATGCCAAGCTCATGCTGGGGCGCACACCGGGCAGTATTGAAGCGATCCGACCCATGCGGGAAGGTGTGATCGCCGACTTCGACACAGCCGAGTCAATGATCAAGCATTTCATTCGGAAGGTGCATAAGCGCTCTACGTTTTCAAAGCCAAAGATCATCGTCTGCGTCCCGCATGGCGCAACACCAGTCGAAAAACGAGCGATCCGGCAGTCGGTTCTGTCCGCAGGGGCACGGCGCGCCGGACTGGTGGCGGAGCCCATCGCCGCGGCGATCGGCGCGGGCATGCCAATCACTGACCCGACCGGCAATATGGTCGTCGATATCGGTGGAGGAACCACCGAAGTGGCCGTGCTCAGCCTAGGCGACATCGTCTATGCCCGTTCAATACGGGTGGGCGGCGACCGGATGGACGAAGCCATTATCAACTATCTGCGCCGTCAGCAGAACCTGTTGGTGGGCGAAAGCACGGCAGAGCGGATCAAAACCTCTATCGGCACAGCGCGGATGCCCAATGACGGGCGCGGCACCTCGATGCAGATCCGCGGGCGCGACCTGTTGAACGGTGTACCCAAGGAGACGGAAATCAGTCAGGCCCAAGTGGCGGAAGCCTTGGCAGAACCGGTACAGCAGATCTGCGAGGCGGTGATGACAGCGCTGGAGGCAACGCCCCCCGATCTCGCCGCCGATATTGTTGACCGCGGTGTTATGCTGACCGGCGGCGGGGCGCTTCTGGGCGATCTTGATCTCGCTCTGCGGGAACAAACGGGACTTGCCGTGTCCATTGCCGATGATAGCTTGCATTGTGTGGCGCTTGGAACAGGCAAAGCTCTGGAATTCGAAAAACAGTTGCGCCACGCGATTGACTACGAAAGCTGACAGGCACACCCTGCCCAGAGGGGCAAGCATTGGCTCGAGACAGAGGACAAAGCGGAGATTATTCGGGACCCCTCAAGCGCATCGTCTTGAGCCTTGCCATCCTGTGTCTCATCGCTTTTTTTCTGGTGTGGCGGATTGACAGCCCACGGGTGGAACGATTTCGTGCACAGGTCATAGATACCGTCGTGCCGAACTTTGACTGGGCCATGGCGCCGGTCACAGGGACTGTGAACATTCTGCGGGATTTTCAGAGCTATCGCCGGATATACGACCAGAACCGGGAATTGCGGCGCGAATTGCAACAGATGAAAGCCTGGAAAGAGGCCGCACTTCAGCTGGAGCAGGAAAACGCGCGGCTGCTTGACCTCAACAATGTGCAGCTCGATCCACGCCTGACCTTCGTGACCGGTGTGGTTCTGGCCGATAGTGGCTCGCCTTTCCGGCAATCGGTTCTGATTAATGTCGGTGCACGCGATGGCATTATCGATGGATGGGCGGCGATGGACGGACTTGGTCTTGTCGGCCGTATCTCCGGGGTCGGTGCGGGGAGCGCGCGCGTGATACTGCTTACGGACACGTCCAGTCGCATTCCTGCTATTGTCCAACCGTCTGGCCAGAACGTCCTTATTCTGGGTGACAACACAGCCGCGCCACTCATCGATTTTATTGAAGACACCGATCAGATCCGCGCCGGGGACCGGGTGATGAGCTCGGGCGATGGTGGTGTTTTCCCGGCAGGACTGCTGATCGGTCAGGTCGCAGAGGACCCCGGCGGACGTCTGCGGGTCCGTCTCTCGGCAGACTATGAAAGGCTGGAGTTTCTCAGGGTCCTGCGGGATTACGGCACGGAAAGGATCGGCACGCCCGGCGATCTGGTGATGCCGTCCGATCCTCCGTTTATCGGCCCGCCCGCGCCGAGCCGGGACGGGGCGCAAGTCCGTGACAGCGCCGGGAGAAACGATGGCTGAGCGCGACCACACCCGGCTCTGGACGATGCGCGCGCTCTATGCAGCCATCGTGATGGCCATCGTGTTTTTTCAGCTTCTGCCGGTGAATACCGTTCCGCGGATCTGGGCCGGCCCTGACCTTATTCTTGCGCTGACTCTGGCCTGGGTCCTGCGTCGCCCGGACTTTGTGCCCCTGTCTCTCGTGGCATTGCTGTTCCTTCTCGCAGATCTTCTATTGCATCGCCCACCCGGTCTTTGGGCGGCTCTGGTGCTGATCACAGCGGAATTCCTGCGCGCCCGGTATGTGGGCCTGCGGGACATGACCTTTGCGGCAGAATGGGTTGCCGTCGGGGGCGCACTTGTGGTGCTCACACTGACCTATCGCCTGATCCTGAGCCTGCTCGTTGTCGATCAGGCGCCGCTGGGACTGGCGCTGATCCAGCTGATCATGACGCTCGCCGCCTATCCTTTTGTGGTTGTTATCTCCCAGACCGTTTTCGGCGTTCGCAAGCTTGCGCCCGGCAATCTGGATGCGCTTGGAGGACGGACATGAAGCAGACGCCCCGGGACACGTCTGAAAGCCAGCGCATTATCACGCGACGGGGTCTGGTTCTCGGCGGGGGAATGACAGCATTCCTGGGTGTTCTGACCTGGCGCATGCGCCAGCTTCAGGTTGAAGAGGCTGACCAATATCGCCTGCTGGCAGATGAGAACCGTGTCAACGTTCACCTGATCCCGCCATCCCGGGGTCGGATCTTCGACCGGGAAGGCCGGGTGATTGCCGACAATGTGCCCAGTTACCGCATCACCATGGTGCGCGAACAGGTGAGAGAAGACATCGAGACAGTGCTCCGTCGGCTGGGAGAGATCGTGGAGCTTGATCCGGTCGAGCTCGACCGCGCCCGGGAAGACCTGCGCAAACTGCGCGGTGATACGCCGGTGACGCTGGCGGATCGGGTGACCTGGGAAGATATCAGCCGGGTCTCTGTCAATACACCAGCCCTGCCCGGCGTTCACCCGGAGGTCGGCTTGTCGCGCTACTATCCGCTCGGACCGGATTACGCACATATGGTGGGATATGTGGGACCGGTCAGCGATCGCGACCTCGAACAGATCGACGCCCCGGATGCCCTACTGCTGATCCCGCGGTTCCAGATTGGCAAGATCGGGCTGGAAAAGCGCCGCGAGGACACGTTACGCGGCAAGGCCGGAACCAAGCGGGTTGAGGTCAATGCCGGCGGCCGCGTCATGCGGGAACTTGACCGGGTGGAAGGGGAAGCCGGCGCGGATATCCAGATCACGACGGACAACGCCCTTCAGGAATACATAGCGGCACGCATGGATGGCGAAAGTGCCGCAGCCGTGGTGATGGACTGCCAGACCGGTAATCTGTTGGCCAGTGTGTCCACCCCCAGCTATGATGCCAATCTGTTTGTGCGTGGTATCTCATCGGCCAATTACAAAGAGCTCCTCGACAACAAGTATCGCCCGCTACCTAACAAGGCCGTGCAGGGCGTTTATCCGCCCGGCTCGACCTACAAGATGGTGGTGGCACTCGCCGGGCTGGAAGAGGGACTGATCGGGTTCAACGACACAGCCTTCTGCCCGGGTCACATGACCATATCCGGCAGACGGTTTCACTGCTGGAAGCGTGGGGGACACGGGCACGTGGACCTCCACACCTCGCTGCGTAACTCATGCGATGTCTACTACTATGATCTCGCGCTCAAGCTTGGGATCGACAAGATGTCGGCCATGGCCCGAAAGCTTGGGCTCGGGATTGACTATAACCTGCCGATGACCTCGGTCGCGGGTGGTCTGATCCCCACCGTTCAGTGGAAACAGACCAACCGCGGCGAAGTGTGGCGCGTGGGGGACAGCGTGAACGCGTCAATCGGACAGGGCTATGTCCTGACATCGCCGATGCAGCTTGCCGTCATGACGGCTCGCTTGGCGACAGGCCGCGCGATCATGCCGCGCCTGATCAAATCGATCGACGGTGTCGAACAGCCCTACGAACCCGCCGAATCCCTCGGCCTCAACGAAAACAATCTGCGCGAAATCCGGCGGGCCATGTATGCCGTTGCCAATAACCGCCGCGGAACGGCCTATCGCAGCCGGATCATTGAGGACGCTTTCCGCATGGCGGGCAAGACCGGCACCAGCCAGGTCCGCAATATTACGGCAGCAGAACGCGCGCGCGGGGTCTTTCGCAACGAAGACCTGCCGTGGGAGCGGCGCGATCACGCGCTTTACGTCAATTACGCGCCTCACGACAATCCAAAGATCGCAGTCGCGGTGATTGTCGAACATGGAGGCGGTGGATCTAAGGCGGCCGCCCCCATCGCCCGCGACATCACCTTGCAGGCGCTCTACAACGGCGATCCGCCGCTGGAGGCCTATCCTGTAGCCGACCGGGACCGCATCGAAGAACAGCAAAAGCAGTTGCGCCGCACGCGACGCGCCGCTGACCGCCCGAGCAGAGACCGGGCCTGAATTGCGATGAGCTATCTTGAATACACGGTCAAGACTGTTCCCTCCGGATGGCGCAAGGTGCTCTATCTCAACTGGGGGCTTGCCCTTCTCCTGACCGCTGTGGCCGCTATCGGCATTCTCATGCTTTACTCCGTTGCAGGCGGATCCTTCAGCCCGTGGGCGGAACCCCAGGCCAAACGTTTCCTGCTCGGCCTTGCGGTAATGTTCATTGTGGCGATGGTACCGATCTGGTTCTGGAGAAACATGTCGGTCCTGGCCTACATCGTCTCTGTCCTGTTGCTGGTCGCCGTTGAACTGGTCGGTACAGAGAGCAAAGGGGCACAGCGCTGGATCGATCTGGGATTCATGCGGCTGCAGCCCTCAGAGCTGATGAAAATCACATTGGTCATGTTGCTCGCCGCCTATTATGACTGGTTGCCACTAAAGAAAACGTCACACCCTTTCTGGGTGCTGCTGCCCGTCATCCTGATCCTTCTGCCCGTCGCGCTGGTGATCAAACAACCCGACCTCGGCACCTCGCTTCTTCTGATTTGCGGTGGGGGCCTTGTGATGTTTCTGGCGGGCGTGCACTGGGCTTATTTCGCGACGGTCATCGCTTCCGGCGTCGGTGTTGTATTTGCGGTCTTCCGTAGTCGCGGCACCGACTGGCAGCTATTGGCGGATTATCAGTACCGGCGCATCGACACGTTCCTGGATCCGTCCAAGGATCCGCTCGGGGCGGGCTACCACATCACTCAGTCAAAGATCGCGCTTGGCTCTGGTGGGTGGACCGGGCGAGGTTTCATGCAAGGCACGCAAACCCGTCTGAACTTTCTGCCCGAGAAACACACCGATTTCATCTTCACGACGCTGGCCGAAGAATTCGGGTTTATCGGAGCGTTTTCACTCCTGGCGCTATATGCCTTCATTATCGTGTTCTGTGTCCTGTCCGCGATGATGAACAAGGACCGCTTCGCCTCCTTGCTAACCCTTGGCGTGGCCGTGACGTTCTTCCTCTTCTTTGCCGTCAATATGTCGATGGTCATGGGACTTGCACCGGTCGTGGGTGTGCCGCTTCCGCTCGTGAGCTTCGGCGGGTCAGCGATGCTCATTCTGATGCTCGGCTTCGGTCTCGTTCAGAGCGCGCATATCCACAGGCCGCGCTGATGAGTTTGAACGTCCTGTTTGCCGGGCGCAAAGAGCGATGGCCGGAGTTCGAGCCCCCCTTGCGCGCCGCGTTTGCCAAGGCCGGGATCAAGGCAGAGCTGGCGCTGGCCCTGCCGCCAGAGGCTGTGGATTACATTGTCTATGCGCCCACCGGCGGGTTGCAGGACTTTCGCCCCTATACCCGTACCAAGGCTGTGCTGAGCCTCTGGGCCGGGGTTGAGAAAATTGTTCCTAACAGCACCCTGACCCAACCGCTGACCCGGATGGTGGATGAGGGACTTGAACGCGGCATGACCGAATGGGTGACGGGCCATGTTCTGCGCCACCATTTGGGGATGGACGCCCATATTCTGGGCCAGGACGGCGTATGGCGCGGTGCGGTGCCCCCATTGGCCCCAGACAGGCCCGTAACGATCCTGGGGTTGGGCGCGCTTGGCCAGGCCTGCGCAGAAGCGCTCGTTGGCCTCGGATTTCCAGTCACCGGCTGGTCCCGGTCGGCCAAGAATGTGCCGGGCGTGGTGTGCCGCCACGGGGAAAACGGCCTAGTCGAAGCCCTGTCTACCGCGGAAATCCTAGTCCTGCTTCTGCCGCAAACAGCCGCCACCGACAATGTACTGAATGCCAAAACACTGGCGATGCTGCCGAAGGGTGCTGTGATCATAAACCCGGGACGCGGCGGCCTGATAGACGATGACGCGCTGCTGGCCGCGCTTGATCGCGGTCACGTCGGGCATGCGACGCTCGATGTGTTTCGAGTGGAACCATTGCCGCCGGATCATCCCTTCTGGTCCCATCCCCGGGTGACCGTTACGCCTCATATTGCGTCAGATACACGGCCGGACACGGCGGCGAACGTAATCGCCGAGAACATCCGCCGATGCGAAGCGGGCGAGCCGCTGCTGCATCTTGTCGATCGGACTCTTGGATATTAATGCGCAGGACCTATGCAGCGGTGTCGTGTCGAGAGCAGGCGTCAGATCCGTTCGACAGAGACCGTATCACTGGCATAGAACGCCAGATGGTCCTTGATGCGCGCAACGTCCTCTTTGGGGTTCTCGTAGCTCCACACCGCATTGGGTAGAGTGCCGCTCTTTGTGACAATCGAGAAATAGCGCGCATCGCCCTTATGAGGACAGTGACTGCTGTGGTCGCTGTCATCCAAAAACGCCATCGCAATGTCGTCTCTCGGGAAGTAGATAACGTCCGGCAAGCTTCCCTCGCTCAGAACCAGAGCCGACTTGCTTTCTCCCAGAACCGCCCCGCCTGCCCGCACGGTCCACGTCCCGTCGGCCTTATGTATCGAAATGTCACTCATGTTCTTCCCTCCCAAAAAAACGGTTCGGATGCGCCTTGTCGTCGTTCGATGAAACAGATTTATGTCACAACGGTTCTGTTGCCGCCGCCAACCATGCCGCCACCTCGCCGTCGACCAACGATTCAAGGCGCGCACGACACTCTGCGTGATACGCGTTGAGCCAGTCCCGTTCAACCCGGCTGAGCATTTCCACATCGATCGGACGACGGTCGATCGGTGCATAGCTCAGTATTTCAAAACAGAGTTTTTCCCGGTCATCTCCACCTGTCAAAGGTTCTGCTTTTTGAACCACGACGATGTTCTCGATGCGGATTCCGAAAGCCCCTTCGCGATAATAGCCGGGCTCGTTCGATACAATCATGCCGGGTTCAAGCGTCACATGAGAGGCACGTGACAGACGCTGCGGGCCCTCATGTACACACAGGTTCACGCCTATTCCGTGGCCGGTGCCATGATCATAATCCTGATCGGCCAGCCAGAGAGGATAGCGCGCCAGGACATCCAGATCCCGGCCTGCCAGGCCTTTCGGCCATCGGGCAAGACTCATCGCGATCATGCCCTGCAAAACCCGGGTGAAAGAGGCGCGCTCGTCACCACCTGGCGTTCCTATCGGCAAGGTGCGCGTGATATCGGTTGTGCCGTCCTCATATTGACCGCCACCATCCAGCACCAAGAGTTCGCCCTCACCCAGAACCCGGTTGCTGCTTTCAGTGACACGGTAATGCGGCAAGGCCCCGTGCGGACCGGATCCCGCAATCGTATCGAAACTGATATCGAGCAGACGACCCGTCCCCCGGCGACACTCCTCCAGTTTGCAGACAACATCGATCTCGGTGATCGTGCCGGGCCGTTGCTGTTCAAACCATGCCAGAAACCGGCACAGAGCAGCCCCGTCACGGGTATGCGCCTCCCGCGTGGCCGCAATCTCGGCTTCGGTCTTGCGCGCCTTTGGTAAAACGCAGGGGTCTGCGCCCCACACCGTTTCGACCTCTGCCGTTTTAAGCTCATCGACCACCCATTGAGGCACCGAGGCCCGATCTAGCCGGACGGGCCCCTCCAGCGCGGCCAAAACCGTCGCAACATCGCCAAATGGCTGTACTGCCACGTCATTGCCCAGATGCTGGCGAACAGCGTCACTCAATTTTGCGGGATCGATGAGCAGGGTCACGCGACCAGAATCATGCAACACGCCAAAGCCGTGCGGTACTGGATTGCGGGGAATGTCGCTGCCCCGGATGTTGAGCAACCAGGCCAGCGAATCCGGTAGCGTGATCACCGCAGCCCTCTCTCCACGCGTGGTGAGTTCCGCGGCAAGGTCTGCACGCTTTTCTGCGTGAGACCGCCCCGCCAGGGTCTCGGGATAAACCCGCACCTTGCCGACAGGTGGTGCCGGACGATCAGGCCAGCACCGGTCCACAAGATTGTCGCACCCCACGAGCGTTATGCCCGTTTCTTTCAAACCGTCCTCAATGGCCGATATCTGATCCGGAGTGTAAAGCCACGGATCAAACCCCACTTTATCGCCATTGCTCAGAGCGTCGCGCATCCAACTGGCCGGCTGTGTCTCGGGCCAGTCGACCACATGGAAATGGTCCGTATCAATCTGCGCTCTGGCTTGTGTCCGGTACCGCCCGTCGACAAACACACCTGCCGTATCAAGAAGCGCCACACAAAAACCGGCCGAGCCGGTGAACCCCGTCAGCCAGGCCAGACGCTCGTCGGCAGGGGCGACGTATTCTCCCTGATAGGCATCAGACCGGGGGACGAGAAATCCCGACAAGCCTTCGGCCCGCATTTCGTCGCGCAGCCGTGCGAGACGCGGCGGCCCCTGTTCAGGGGAGGCGCTTTCCTTGAAGGATTGAAAAATCGCGTCGGGCATGGGCTTTTCTGTTCCGTTTTGGCCTGTTGCAAACACTCAAAAACGGCCTTTGTTACAGGCCGGAGGCATGCGTGTTCTTTGCAGGATGAAGCACTGGCGACGGACCTTCAAGCGGCGTCTTTCAGCGCAATCAGCCCGCCTTTCGCAGGCCCATCACCCGTGCGCGCGCCCGGGGATCGCTGTCGAAGAGAGCCGCCAATTGTTCCGTCATCGCACCCGCAAGCTGGTCTGCATCGGTGATGGTGACCGCGCGTTCATAGTAACGGGTTACATCATGCCCGATCCCAATCGCCAAAAGCTCGACCTGGCGGCGACGCTCGACCATCGCGATGACATCCCGTAGGTGCTTTTCGAGGTAGTTCGCCGGATTTACAGAGAGCGTTGAGTCATCGACAGGCGCGCCGTCGCTGATCACCATCAGAATCTTTCGCGCCTCTCGCCGGGCCGTCAGACGGCGATGGGCCCATTCGAGCGCTTCTCCGTCGATGTTTTCTTTCAGAAGACCTTCTTTCATCATCAGGCCCAGATTATCCCGGGTCCGGCGCATGGGCGCATCAGCGGACTTGTAGATGATGTGACGCAGATCATTGAGCCGCCCGGGCAGTTGCGGTCGACCTTCGTTAAGCCATGTCTCCCGGCTCTGACCGCCTTTCCAGGCACGCGTGGTGAATCCGAGAATTTCCACTTTGACCGAACACCGCTCTAGGGTTCTGGCCAGAACGTCCGCGCAGACCGCTGCGATGGAAATCGGACGTCCCCGCATCGAACCTGAATTATCCAATAGCAAGGCCACTACCGTATCGCGAACCTCCGCGTCTTTCTCAACCTTGAAACTCTGTGGCGTGGTCGGATTGGCGACCACCCGCGCCAGGCGTCCGGCATCCAGAATCCCCTCTTCCCGGTCAAACTCCCAGGACCGGTTTTGCTGCGCCTGAAGACGACGCTGCAATTTATTGGCCAGCCGGCTTACTGCACCTTTCAAAGGTTCCAGCTGTTGATCGAGAAAAGCCCGCAATCGTTCGAGTTCGATGGGTTCGGCAAGATCCTCGGCGTGGATCTCTTCATCAAAATGGGTGTTGTAAACATTGTAGGACGGATCAGCATCCGACACCGGGGGCGGAGACGGAGGCTCCAGCGGCGCGTCAGCTTCCGGCGTGTCCGGTTCCTCGGCAAGGGTGTCTTCGGCGACCTCATCGGCGCTGCCCTGCGCCTGCGCTGCATCCTTTTGTTCTTCCTGGCTTTGCTCCGGGTCGGCATCGGCCTCGGCGTCATCGGCCTCGTCCTGACCCTGGCTGTCAGGGTCCTGGTCGTCTTCATCTGCCTCTTGCTCGGCTTCGTTTTCTTCTTCCTGATCAAGAGCGTCGGGGTCATCGCCCAACTGATCACCATAGCCCAGATCTTCGATGATCTGCCGAGCGAAGCGTGCGAATTCCGTTTGATCGGCCAGTTTTTCCTGCAAACCTTCGAGCGTTCCGCCCGCCTGATCGGTGATAAAGCCCTGCCACAACTCCATGACGGTGTTTGCGCCTTCGGGCAAAGGCCGTCCCGTGGCCAGATGCCGGATCAGGTACCCCGCAGCGACGGCCAGCGGCGCCTCAGAACTGTCGGTAATCTGGCTGTACCCGCGTCGGCGCGCATCCGCTCCGATCTTGGCGTCGATGTTACCGGCTGTCCCGGGCATGTCTTGTGCCCCCACCGCTTCGCAACGCGCTGTTTCCATCGCCTCATAGAGATCGCGCGCCATTTCACCCGCTGGCGCATACCGCGCGTGCAGACCTTCGTCGTGATACTTGTGGCGCAAGGCCAGGGCATCCGCGGTGCCACGCGCCTGCAAAACCTCGTCCCGCGTCATGCGACGGCTCACTTGCGGAAGACGCATCGTGTCGCCGCTGCACCCGGCCGGATCAACCGAATAGGTAACCGTCATCTCGGGATTATCGGCCAACACCTTGGTGGCCTCAGCCAGCGCTTTCTTGAAGGGATCCGCGGGATTGTCGGTTTGCGCCATAGGGAGGACTCTGCATCAACAGTTTAGATGCCACAGAGTAGTGCTCCCGCGGGGGAATGACCAGTGTCGGGACGACGTCGGCGGGAGGTGTCAGCCGGGCAGGATCATGCGGGTGCAGGTTGCAAGTCGCCGTTCCATCGCACGTCCGGCCCGATCCGCCCGAGACCGGTCCTTTTTTGAATGGCGCAGGCGCATGAGATGCGCCATCTCTGTCCAACCGGCGATGCGCCAGTGGCGCGCGCTCCGAGAGGTCGCACCCTCTTCCAGAGCAAGGGGCAGAATGGCCTCGACAAGAGCGTCGAAATCATGCTCCAGCCGCACCGCCCGGTCCGAGTCTGGGTTGTGTTGGGCCACCTGGCGCGCCGCAACGGCGGAGAAGCGGCCCGCACAGGTGGCAAAGGCCTGCATTTGTTCAGCGGCGTGGCCATGTCTTGACGCATCTGCCGCGAAGGTTGGCAAGATGCCAAGCATAGTGAAAGACAGGCAAAGCGCCCACAGACCAAAGGGACGGCAAACGGCGAGGGTTCTGCGAGTATCGACGAGGTTTGCAGCAAAGGCGCGAAGATGAGCCATCGGCGCAAAATGAGGAGAATTTGCTGAAAAACAGTAAATTCATCGCGCGAAATCGGGAAACGTCGTCTAGCGCAGCTTGGGCGGGGTGTCGGGGTCCATGCCCGGCGCTGCGCCCGGCACCTTGTTCAGGTCCAGTTTCGGAAGGTCAAAACTCAAGCCGACAAGACCCAGTCTTGACGCCGTTGGATCATCTGCACGAAAGAACCCGACATCCAGCATCGCCGCCTCCAAGCCAGAAAACCGCAAGACTTCCGAGACGCTGCGCGCCAACGCATCTTCGGCGCCCGGCACCGCACCGACAAACCCCAGTAGATGGCCTTGAGCGCCGGTATCATACGTTACTCCGACAAGATACGCGCGCTCCGCCAGGCCCTCAGAAGCTGCCAACCGGGCGTCAAGCGCCTCCAGAAACGCCTCTGGCAGACCTTTGGGAGGGTGAAATTCCCGGGCTTGCGCCTCAATTTCTTCCGGCGCATCAGCCAACGTCTGCGACAGCCAGATCATGGCATCGGGCGGCAAGAGCATTGCAGAGGGGGCCACGTCAAGGTTGAAACCCATGCCCAGTGACTGCTCGGCCAACATATCGGCCAGGGCCCTACCGGAAAGCGCCACGTAATCCGCCGCCGCACCGGCAAAGGACGACAGGCGCCGTTCGGTATCAAAGACGAGAACAAATGCTTGTCCTTCCACTTCAAAAGCTTGTGGTACGACATTGTCGCCGTCTGCTTCGCCTTCAAGCAGCAGAAACAATTCCGCGGCCGAGAGCGTTTCGTAGAACCGCAACCGCGCCGTGTCGCTCTGCTCTGTCTCCATCGCCGCGTGAGCGCGATCGAGCGGCGTTTCATTCTCCATCCAAGACCTCGCTCACACTGGATTGCAGGACCGGCAAAAGCTCTGTTTCGAACCACGGATTTTTCTTCAGCCATCCCGTATTCCGCCAAGACGGATGCGGCAACGGAAAGGCCGCAGGTGCGTATTTGTGCCAATCCGCAACGGTGGCGGTCACGCTCTTGCGTGCACCCAAATGATACCTATGCGCATAACCGCCGACATAAAGCCGCAATCGGAGCCTCGGCAGAGACCTGATCACATCCGCATGCCAGGTTTCGCCGCAGACCTTGGGAGGTGGCAGGTCGGAACCCTTTTCGTCGTATCCCGGAAAACAAAACGCCATCGGCACGATGGCGATGTTGTGCATATCGTAGAATTCATCCTTTGAAATCCCCATCCAGTCCCGCAGCCGGTCCCCTGATCTGTCGTCAAAGGGAACCCCGGATTCATGCACCCTCATCCCCGGTGCCTGACCCGCGATCAACACGCGCGCCCGGGACCGGAACCAGACAACAGGACGCGGCGTGTGCTGCGTGTAGGTCGCCGCGAAGCGATCCGTACAAACCCGGCAGGCGGAGATATCCCGATGCAGACCCATAAAAGATCAAGCTAGGCGGATCCCGGCCTCTTTCATCCCTGCACGCGCCGCCGCCAGAGAGCCGTCGAGATCAATCGCACGGCTGAGATCTTCGCGCACCTCGACCTCATAACCCAATGCTGCCGCGTCCACGGCGGTATAGTTCACACAGAAATCTGTTGCGAGACCCGCCACCGTCAGGCGATCGATGCCCCTGTTCTGAAGGTAGCCGTGCAAGCCGGTCGGTGTCTTGTGGTCATTCTCAAAAAATCCCGAGTAACTGTCGACGGCCGGATTGTATCCCTTTCGCACGATCATCTCGGCTCGATCCGTCTGGAGGGCGGCGTGAAACGCGGCACCTGTCTGTCCCTGAATGCAATGATCGGGCCAAAGGACCTGCGGCCCATAGGACATCTGGATCAGGCTCATGACTTCTGCGCCCGGGTGACTGGAGGCGAAAGAAGAATGCCCTTCCGGATGCCAATCCTGCGTCAGGATCACGGCATCGACCTCCGACATCAGAGCGTTAATCCCCGGCACGATCTCATCCCCGCCGGGAACGGCCAGGGCGCCACCGGGACAGAAATCGTTCTGGACATCAACCACAATCAAAGCATGCATGTCTTCCTCCTGCCTGTACCGCGACGGCAGCCTGCCGTGTCGCGCGTCCGGGGACAACCGGTAATCAGTGCCGCCTCCACGTCGGGCTTGATTTTCAACTGCGCTTGGCCCTAAGCGGGGTGTGCTATGTATACGATCGCAGCCCTGTATCACTTCACGCGTTTCGACAATCCAGATGCGCATCGCGCGCCGCTTCTGGCGCTGTGCGAGAAATCGCGCGTTTCGGGAACGCTCCTGCTGGCGCGCGAAGGGATCAACGGCACAATCGCAGGGCCAAGAGACGGCATTGATACGGTGATTGCGTATATTCGTGACCTGCCCGGCTGCGACGATCTGATATGGAAGGAAAGCACCGCCGCTCAACAGCCCTTTCGGCGCCTCAAGGTCCGCGTGAAGCAAGAAATTGTCACAATGGGTCAGCCCGATGTCGACCCACGGGCGCGCGTCGGTCACTATGTGCGCCCAAAGGACTGGAATGCGCTGATCTCCGAACCCGATGTCGCCGTGATCGATACGCGCAACGATTTCGAGGTGGCGATAGGCACATTCGACGGGGCAATTGACCCCAAGACCACCTCTTTCCGCGACTTCCCCGACTGGTGGCAAAACAACAAGCAGCGTTTCGAAGGCAAACGCATCGCCATGTTCTGCACCGGAGGCATTCGGTGCGAGAAATCCACAAATTACCTCATGAGCGAGGGCGTCCAAGACGTCTATCACCTGCAAGGCGGCATTCTGAAGTACCTCGAAGACGTGCCCGAAGACGACAGCCTCTGGCACGGGTCCTGTTTTGTCTTTGACGGCCGGGTATCGGTCGACCACGATCTGCGCGAGGGTCCGCATCTTCTGTGTCATGCCTGCCGCCGCCCGATCCTGCCTGAGGATCGCGCACGTCCCGACTACGAGGCGGGCGTATCCTGCCACCATTGCGCGACGGAGACGAGTGCCGCCGACAAAGCCCGTTTTCGCGAACGTCAAAAACAGATGGCGCTGTCTGAGGCGCGCGGAGAAAAGCATGTAAAGGTGGTCTACGAAGACGAACCATAGCGCTTTGCGCTCTGCGACTTCGGCCCTTGGCATTGCACCGGCAGCACGATAAGCGAGGCCAATGACAGCTTGAGGGCCGCAGGGATGCAGGACAAACCCGACCCCGACGACATTGCGCGACAGGTTCTTCAGATCGAGGCGGATGCGCTGTTGCAGATGCGCGCAGACCTTCCCAGCGACTTCAGCACGGTGATTTCCATGCTCCTGGGCGTACAGGGCCGCGTGATTGTCTCCGGCATGGGGAAGTCGGGACATGTGGCCGCCAAGATCGCGGCAACGCTCGCGAGCACCGGAACCCCGGCGCAATATGTCCATCCCGGCGAAGCCAGTCACGGCGATCTTGGCATGATCACGCCGCAGGACGCTGTGGTGCTGATTTCCAATTCCGGGGAGACCCGCGAACTGGCCGATATCATCGCCCATTGTGCACGCTTTGCAATTCCGCTGGTGGGGGTAACAAAGAATGCCGAGAGCACGCTTGCCCGCCAGGCCGCACAGGTTCTCATACTGCCCGACGCGCCGGAAGCGTGCGGTATCGGCATGGCGCCCACAACGTCGACAACCAGCACGATGGCACTCGGAGATGCGATCGCGGTGGCGATGATGCGCCTGCGTGGGTTTGAGAAGGACAGCTTTCTGGCCTTCCACCCGGGCGGCACCCTGGGAGCGCAACTTCTGAAAGTGTCCGCCGTGATGCATCGCGGTGCATCTCTTCCGATCGTGGCGCCTAACACGCCGATGTCGGAGACCTTGATAGAGATGACGGCCAAAGGGTTTGGTGTGGCCGCGGTTGTGGATGGGAACAGTCTTTCAGGTATCATTACCGACGGCGATCTGCGGCGGAACATGAAAGCGCTGATGTCACGCACGGCAGAGGAAGTTGCGACGCGAACGCCTCTCACCGTCTCTCCGGAGATGCTGTTGGTCGAAGCGCTGGGTCTGATGAACAGCAATAAACGCACCGTGCTGCTTGTAACGGAAGAAGACGGTAGGCTTGCGGGTCTGGTTCATATCCACGACGCGTTGCGCGCGGGTGTTGCCTGAAGGATTTTGAGTATTTTTGGCAAGATGAAGGCCGCAACAACCGGAGCCGAACACGTGCCCAAATGCCGGCATGCATGGCCAGAGATCGCTCAGATACAGCGCCCGCCGTCCACCTCGAGGCAGACACCGGTAATCATGCTGGCCTCATCACTGCACAGGAAAGTCGCTGCGTGACCCATATCTTGCGGTGTGGAAAAGCGACCAAGCGGGATTGTTGACAGGAATTTCGCGCGCATCTCGGGCGTGTCTTCGCCCATGAAACTGGCCAGAAGCGGGGTTTCACCGGCAACGGGATTGATTGCATTCACGCGAAGTCCCGACGGTGCCAGTTCCACCGCCAACGCGCGCGTCGCTGTTATCATCCACCCTTTCGAGGCATTGTACCAGTTAAGCCGGGGTCGCGGGCTGACCCCGGCAGTAGAAGCCACATTGAGAAAAACCCCGGAGCCTCGCGCTTTCATCATAGGGATGAATGCCCGGGCGGTCAGGTACACCGATTTGCAGTTTACCGCGAACACGCGGTCGAAATCGTCGTCGCTAACCTCTTCTGCCGCCTGGGGCATATGTGTGATCCCGGCATTGTTGACGACGATATCGGGCGTGCCATATGTCTTCTCCGCCGCCTGAGCCAGGGCCGCAACGCTCGCCCTGTCAGACACGTCGACAGGACAGGCACTTGCCCCGAGCGCGTGGGCCAGAGCCATCGCAGCGGGCGCATTGATATCGGCGATCATGACTTGAGCGCCCTCGTTGAGAAACGCCCGCACGATCCCTTCGCCAAAGCCGCTCGCGCCGCCGGTGACGATCGCTGTCTTCCCCTCTAGCCGCAATGCACGCCTCCCTTGTCTTTCTCAATTCCGTGTCTGCGGCGCGTTGATCCGCCATGACCCAAGGTGCCAGCCCGAGGATCGCTCTGTGCGCTATCCATCCTGGGCATTCGCCATGCCCGGCTGGCAGGCATCGCTGACCACGTCGGTGATACCTGCCAGCCGGGCAAAACGCATCAGTTCGCGTTCCAGCTTTGCGTGCCGCTGCTATGTCCAATTCACCTTCTGCTCGGGCCAGAATCCGGTGACCCGCATCCAGCCTTCGGCGCGGTTTGCCTTGAGTTCTATCCGGCCAACGAAGCGATCGCCCTCGAGAAGAGGATAGACGTAGTAACCCCAGCGTCTTTTCTCCTCGGGCACGAACATTTCGTTACGATATTCAAAGCCGAAAAGCCGAGCCAGCCGCACGCGATCACGGATCGCGGGGTCAAACGGGTTGAGCAGGCGCAAATGCGACGAAACCCGTTCCGACGCGACCAGACGTGCCTCGATATCCGCTGTCCCCCAGGCATCGCGCCAGACACCGTCCGCGCCTTCGACGCGCAGGGGTACAAGGCGGCGCGCCGCGAGCCACGTCCGCGCTTCCTGCGCGTCCATCGCCTGCCAGAACCGCTGCACCTCACCACAAGTCGCAAATGCCAGATGGTCCATGGCCTTGTCGCAGAGCCACTCCGCAGCCTCTGTGTCATCGGGCCCGTCGCGCCAGTTTCTTGGAAAAACGCGCTCGCTCAAATCGTAGAACTTCACAAAGTTCTTCCGATGACAGGTCGCAAGATCCCCTGCATACCACATCTGGTCGAGGGCCTTTTTGTGCGGCGGACGTGCCCACATTTCGCGACTGTCTGCCTTGGTCTCGAAGGCATGGGTCGACAGCGCCCCCTGCTGCGAGATCCGGTCGCGGATATGCTTGATTTCGTCTTGCGCAAGACCCGACCGGTACCACGCGCTCTGCGCTGCCTTCTGCCCCAGCCGGTGAAACTGCCGACGCCACATCGGCAGCACGTCGATCGGGATGAGCGATGCGTCATGGGTAAAGTGTTCAAACAGGTCGCGTTGCCTCAGCAGAGGCCATAATTGGCTCTCACGGTAGTTTCGATTGCGGCTCCACAGAATGTGATGGTGCGCTCGGGTGACATTCCGGATTGTATCTATCTGCAGAAAACCCAGTGCCCGGATGATCGACATCACGTCGACCGGGCCTGATGGGGCGGCAGCCAGCCCGTGCTGCGCCAGCCAGAGCCGCCGCGCCGCGCGGTTCGGGATCTCGAGGCGGGCACTCACGGCTGGCTCATGTAAATGAGGGCGTCCCGCCCGTCGGGCCCTTCGATCGCAACGACCGTTTCCAGAAAAAGCTTACCTATCTCACAAGCCTGCCGGTTATTAGCGGTGTCGAGATTGTCCAGAGCCGACAGCAATCTGGCAGGTTTCTCCGTCTTTTCGATTTTTTCACGCAGCTGCACATTGATGATCTTTCCGATCTCTTCCGCGCGCGCAGGAGACAGGCGCACCGGGTCGCGCTGGATCCCGTATCGAGCGGCATCTGCCTGAACGCGATAATACTCGCGCAAACCGGAGGTGTTCAACTGAGCTGCGGCACGCGTGATCAGCTCCGCAAACCGGGCCGGTGGCAGCCGGTTTCGAACGGCCCGACCACAGGCCTGGACGGGAAGCCCGCCAATCAGCGATCTTTCGACCCGGTAGTAGAACCTCAGATCCCGGGTGCTGAGATGCCCCAGCCCGAGTTCCACCAGCGGCCAGATCAGTCCGCCTGTCGCAGGTACGCTTTCCGGATCAAGAAAGGCGGCGATAACCTGATCTGCGACATGACCCGCCAGAACAGGGTCACGATACACCAACTCCGCGTGAGCCACGGCAAGTTCAAGATTTTCACCCTCAAAGCCAAGCGCGATCAGTTCCTCCCGGATCGGGGCGAAGTCCGGAATCTGTCCGAGCAGCCGGATGATGTCGGCCCGGTTCGGCTTGATCTCTTCGCGCTCCTGCGCATCGGCAAGAGCGCTGGCGGAGGTCCACAGCGCTGTCATCAGCACAATTGAGATTAAGAAACGCATGAAGTCTCCTGCGTCATGCGAGGCAAGGCTTGAACAGAGTACTGGTGTATCTGCGTTGGGAAAGCAACCGCACGCCCCGCTCCCTCTGACGGCACATGATCTGGGATACGGTCCCTGTTTCGTCTCTGGCCCAGCTGCTCTGCCGAGCGGTTTGATGGACTGGCATGCAAAGTTCGATCCTGTTAGACCAGCCAGGTAAGACCAAGCCGGAGGGCACATGAGCGCCACCGCCCGTAAAACTGCCCCCTTGCCGGATGACATCCGCGCAATGAAGGGCGGCACACCCATCGTTTCCCTGACGGCCTATACGACCCCTATGGCTCAGATCATGGACCCGCATTGCGACCTTGTGCTTGTGGGCGATAGCGTTGGCATGGTGCTACACGGTATGGAAAGCACCCTTGGCGTGACGATGGACATGATGGTCATGCATGGACAGGCCGTTGCCCGAGGTTTGAAAACCGCCATGCTGGTCATCGACATGCCCTTTGGCAGCTACGAAGAGAGCCCTGCTCAGGCTTTCCGAAATGCCTCGCGGATCATGACCGAAACCGGCGCGGCCGCGGTCAAACTGGAAGGGGGCGTTGTCATGGCCGAGACGATCGCGTTTCTGGTCGCCAGAGGTATTCCGGTCATGGCGCATATCGGGCTGACGCCTCAATCCATCAACACTTTGGGCGGATACAAGGTCCAGGGCCGGGATGAGGCGGCGTCACAAGTGATGGCAGACGCGGTCGCCGTGGCAGAGGCCGGGGCCTTCTCCGTCGTTTTGGAAAAACTGCCTGCACGCCTGTCGGACGACGTTACGGCAGCAATCCCAATTCCGACGATAGGCATCGGAGCCTCGGCGGGATGCGATGGGCAGATCCTGGTTCATTTTGACATGCTGGGTTTGTTCACAGCGTTCAAACCGAAATTTGTAAAAAGGTACGCTGATCTGGGTGAGCAGGCCGGGCGTGCCATCGAAACGTACGCGAAAGAGGTGCGCGCCCGGCAGTTTCCCGCACCAGAGCACACGTTTGCGGATACAGCGCCGGGGACGAAACCCGACGCATGACGGCCCCAATCCTTCGCAGACTGACCGATATGCGTGGGCTCACCGGAAGCTGGCAGCGCAATGGTGAGACAATCGGCGTGGTTCCCACAATGGGTGCGTTGCATGACGGTCATCTGTCTCTGGTGGCCGCTGCGAAAAACCTGTGCCAAAGGGTCATTGTCACGATCTTCGTCAATCCAAAGCAATTCAACAATCCAAGCGATCTGGAAAACTACCCGCGGACCGAAGAAGAGGATGCCCGCAAGCTGGAGCGTTTCGATGTCGATGCGCTATGGGTTCCGGATGGTGAGCAGATGTATCCGCCTGATTTCGCCACGACAGTATCTGTCGCAGGCCTGACCGACGTCATGGAAGGTGCGCACCGTCCAGGCCATTTCGACGGCGTGGCGACCGTTGTTACCAAGCTTTTGACCCAGACATCCGCAACCGACGCGTTTTTCGGCGAGAAGGATTTTCAACAGCTTCTCGTCGTGCGACGCTTGGCCGGGGACCTGGACCTGCCCATCACAATTCATGGCTGCCCCACGATCCGCGATATTGACGGCCTCGCGCTGAGCTCTCGCAACCTGTTGTTGTCCGATCGCGCGCGCGCGCTGGCTCCCCGGCTCTATGAGGAAATGCAGACCATCGCAGCCGGTCTGACCGAGGGCGGGCATATGCCGGACTTGCGTGACATGGCACAGAAACACCTGTTGAAGTCAGGTTTCAACAGCATCGACTATCTTAAGCTGTGCGCACAATCCGATCTGGCCGAAATCGATCGCCCGGATCGTCCATCGCGTCTTTTCGCGGCAGCCAATCTGGCCGGGGTGAGACTGATTGATAACATTGCGGTTTGACGCGGCTCGCTGGAAGAACAGGTCACTTGCGGGCCTTGGATGGCCAAGACCCTTTCCACACGGTGCTCTTTGCCAGCACGCTGATCGTGACGACCAAAACAAGCAAACACAGCGCTAGCTTGGACAATGTCTCCATTGCGCCCTCGATCAAAATGGCGTGGATAACCGTGCCGATCACAACAACAAACGCGAGCGCTGTATGCACCTGACGCCAGCGTCGAGGCCGCATCTTCAGCATCGGGCGCAGGGCGACAAGACACGCGGCCCCAAACACACTCCACATCGCAAGTACGCCCCAGAGAGAGAAGGATGTCGGAGACACGAATAAAAGCGCGTCGATCACATCCGGCGGGCTTGTGATCCACAGACCTCCGACATGGACGATAACCGCCGCGACAAGCAGTGCGCCAGTCCAGCGATGCGCGCGCCGGCCCTTGACGACGGATATGCCGGGCAGCCAGCCAGCCGCCAGCAAGGGCTGCAACAGGAGCAATGCCAAACCCAGAATGCCGGCAAATCCGGCAACGATATAGACCGGCTGCCGCCACGCCAGTTGCGGGCTTGCGGCTGCCAGCGCCACTGGCACGACAAGAGCGATAGCGAACCCTGCCCAGACGAACGCCGCACGCACGGCTGTCAGCCGCGGCCGGTCCGGAACATCAGGCAGGCTGAAGAACGAAATGCGCCTCAAGGCTCGTATCCGAGGAACTTGGCATAATCGGGCGCAGGAACACCGTGTCAAACTCTCCGCTATCGTAGGCCAGATGCCCATGCGGCTGACCGAAGGCGGGAACGATCTGCGGCATTTCCAGTCGGAACACACCATTTGCGTCCGTGAGAGTTGCACCATGGCTTTCGGGCTCGCGCTCATGGCCTTCCGTGGTGTGCGCCCAGATTTGAATCCTTTGGCCTGGCAAGGGCGCGCCATCGCCCGCGCGGCGAACAGTCCCCGACATCCAGAACCCACCTTTACCGATCCTGTCGACGATCGGCGCACCGGGCAGGTAATTGTTTGATCCGCCGCGCATGGTGGGTGTCGGCGCCAGCCCCGCAGCGCGTGCAGGGAGTGTCAAGCCGGACGCCACGGCCAAAAGACCACCGCCTGCGACCGCAAGCGCGCGTCGCGTCATCAGGTTCTCCGTCATCTCGGTTCCTCCAGGCAGACAAGTGAAAATGAACTATGGAATAGATATGATCCAGATGACGAAAAACGAGAGCTTGGCACCCGATTGGATCAGGGAAGAGAGCATCGATCTGTCGCCCTCATAAAATGCGACTGAAACGCGCCATACGGAACACGAACGCAACTCTTCAGAAATGCTTTCGGAAAGTCACCGAAAATGAGGGTCTTAAAGACACGATGGTGTCCTAACTGTCATTCATTGCGAATTGGCTTTTTCAGCCCAAGTCGACGATCACTTTTATTAGACCAGCCTGCAAAAGCCGTGAACACGGGCTCGCTGCCTGTCACCCCGGAAATCGAAGCAGAGCTGCAAGAAGCCTGTCAGGCCGTTGCCGAGATGCGGGACGATCTGCCGCTATTCGATGAACGGTTCGCTATGAGGCGTGAGCTGTATATCTCTCTGCCTTGGTAGGATGACGCAAGGATTTAAAACTCAGCCAAGCGGTATTCGGTTGGATGATGATGACGCTGCCGTCGTCAACGGTATGCTTCTCATAGGTGCCCGGCACTATGGTTTCGCGGCATGGTTTGGCGTGAACGGCGGCCGGGTCGCAGGGATTTCGACAGGCGCAAAATTCGCTGAAGTGGAAGCGACTCACCAAGACCTGCCACCGCCTGGCTCTTATCCGTCGGGTCGGCAATCCGCTGAACTATTGGAAAAACTCGGCTACAGCTATGCGGCCGAGTAACTGAAACTACCTGCGCCCGTTGGGGCCGACACCACATAAAGAGGCCGCAATGCGTATGTCAGACGATTTCAAAGCACCCCTCGACAACATCAAAATCGATAATACGGCTTCAACATCCTATCAAGGTCGTCCATCCACTCCGATATAGAAGTTATAGGCCAACGCGTCGTCCGCTTCCCCAGCTTCAACACTGATCATGATCGCGTGCCATGCCCTGTTTTGGAGACAAGTGCTTCGCTCGCTTAATCGTTGATGTTGGCGCAAGCGTTGTTGCCTCTGACGGAATGTCGGCGTGTCAATCGCGATCACGCGAGCGGTTGGTCGGGTCAGGATTGCGCCACTAATGGTTCACCCCCAAGCGCAGAGGAGCTGGGGGTGAACTCTATTTTATGAGATCAAGACTTGAAGGCCTTGATTTCGCCGCTGGCAAGCCGGGACGAATAGCTCGCCAGTTCTTCTTTCACGATCTTCATCAGGAAGTAGAGACCAATGATGTTAACGACCGCCATTGCAAAGATTGCCGCATCGGAGAAGTCGATGACAGGTCCAAGACTGGCCGCGGCACCGATCACGATAAAGATGCAGAAGATGATCTTGAAGACCAACTCCGACGTTTTGCCTTCGCCGAACAGGTAGGTCCAAGCCTTCAGGCCGTAATAGCTCCAGGAGATCATTGTCGAGAAAGCAAAGAGCACAACCGCGATTGCGAGCACATACGGGAACCACGAGATCCCGGAAGCAAAGGCAGCGGATGTCAACGCTACGCCAGAGTTTCCATCGACAGTCGCGATAGCAGTGCCAGCTTCGTTCAGCATGTAATTACCTGTCGTCTCATCAATAATCAGTTGCTGTGAAATGACGATGACAAGCGCTGTCATGGTGCAGATTACAACTGTGTCGATAAGGGGTTCGAGCAAGGACACAAAGCCTTCGGTAATGGGTTCCTTGGTTTTCACCGCTGAGTGAGCGATCGCGGCTGAGCCAACGCCCGCTTCGTTCGAGAATGCCGCACGCTTGAAGCCCTGGATCAGCGCGCCGACAAAACCGCCCGCCACTCCGAGGCCTGTAAAGGCGCCCGCAAAGATCTGACCAAACGCCCAACCGATCATATCGGCATTCACAATGAGAATGATCAGCGCAGCACCGACATAGAGGATGCCCATGAACGGCACGACCTTTTCGGTGACGTTTGCGATGGATTTGATGCCGCCAACGATTACCGCAAAGACAACGACCGCAAACACGAGGCCAGTAATCCAGCCTGGATAGTCTCCGACGATGCCCGAAATCTGCGCGTGGGCCTGGTTGGCCTGGAACATGTTTCCACCGCCCAGAGCGCCAAGGATACAAAAGATCGAAAACAGAATGGCGAGTATCTTGCCCCCGGGCAAGCCAAGCTCGTTGAAACCCTTGGAGAGATAATACATCGGGCCCCCGGACACGGTGCCGTCAGGATATTCGTTTCGATACTTTACGCCGAGCGTACACTCGGTGAACTTTGATGCCATGCCGAGAAGTCCGGCAAGGATCATCCAGAATGTCGCGCCCGGACCCCCGATGCCAACTGCAACCGCGACACCTGCAATGTTACCAAGACCGACTGTACCGGACAAAGCAGTCGCCAGCGCTTGGAAATGGCTCACCTCACCGGCATCTTTGGGGTCTGAATAGTCTCCCTTCACCAATCGGATTGCGTGGCCGAAAAAGCGGAACTGCACAGCACCAAAGTAAATGGTGAAAATCGACGCCGCGATTACAAGCCACATCACGATCCACGGAAAACTAGTTCCTGGAATGGGCGCAAAGATGAAGTTGACAAAGGGCCCGGTGGCCACTGCAAAGGCTTGATTAACCGTTTCATCAATGCTTTGCGCAGAGGCCGCAGGTGCGATGAGTGTTGCGGCTGTTGCCGCATAGAGTGTTCTGATTTTTGTCATCTTTGCCCCCTAGCCGACGACAGTGACTGGCACATCAGCGTGCATCACAAGGTTCTGTGTTGAACTGCCAAAAAGCCGCTTGGTGAAGCCGTCTGCGGACACGCGTCCAACGATGATCTGACTGGCACCTTGTTCAACGGTGATCCGGTTAAGGGTCTCGGCGACATCTCCATGCTGGACTATGCCACTTGCGCTGAAACCGGCTTCCTTGAGGGCGTCAAGGGCAGGGGCAACCACACGATCTGTCGCGATTGCGATTTCTTCTTCGCGCCGCTTATGGCGTTTTTCGTTTTCTTCCGCTGTTTGGAAGGTGAAGGGCGACCACTCGATGACATAGACCACAATGAGTTCACATCCTTCCATCCGAGACGCGAGGTCCCGGGCGAAAGCAAGCGTACGCTCACCGGTTTCTGTGCCATCCAGCCCGACCGTAACTCTCACTGTCATGTGCTGGCTCCGTTTTTTGGTTTTGATGCGTCACAGCATGAGCCGTGTCGCTCGCCTGCCGGTGGTCCAAAACGGAAATGCCCAGCAGCGATGAAAGTAAGGTTAAGTGATTATCACTAGGTATTGGCTTCAAAATAGGTATTATATTTGTAAATTATGCCAAAATTCGGCAAGAAAATAGGAATAATCACTAATGAAGAGGGATTTAGACGGAATTGACTCCAGAATTCTCGAAGAGCTCGAATCAGATGGTCGGTTGTCCATCGTCGAACTGGCGCAGCGTGTGAACCTAACGAACACACCGTGTTCGGAACGCGTCAAACGGCTTGAACGAGAAGGTTATCTGCAAGGCTACCGGGCTCTAATAAACAAAGAGAAGTTGGGGTTCGGCCACCGGACTATTGTTCAAGTGTCTCTGGCCGCTTCTGCGACTGAGAACGTGCTTTCGAAGTTCAACGAGGCCGTTGCGTCGATTGACGAGATTGAGCTTTGCCTGATGATCGCGGGTTCTTTTGACTACATGCTGTTGATACGCACGCGGGATATGAAGCATTTCCGAGATGTGCTGGACGAGCAGATCAACAAACTTCCCGGGATACTTCAGACAAACTCCTTTGCCGTCATGGAAACGGTCCGGGATACGGTTAGCTAGTGTCTTTGATCCAGGCTACTGTTGTCGGGCCTCCCCCTGGAAGAATGGGCACAACGGGCGGTTCAATGGGACACTATGCGGGGAAGTTCTCAATGCAGAGTGGTTCATGACAACGAAGCAGGCCCAGATCATCATCAACTACGGGCTCACGCAGTACAATCACATCTGCCCGCATCGGGCGCTCAAAATGCGCTCACCAGTGCCAGAAACCTTCTTAGAGACGTACCCCATTAGTGGCCCATGCACAGGGGGCAAGGTTCGCAAAAACTGTTAAGAGGCAACTTTGAAGAACATCATCAAGTTTTTGACGGGTTATGATTACTCAAAAACCAATGAAAGAAGAGAGCTTATCAAGCTGATGCGCGCTCTTTCATCCGGAGTGCTCTTCGTCGTCATTTTATTGATCTTCAAAGATCAATTACTATATCTCGTAAATTTTGAATACTATTCTTAGAGGAGTTTTTCCGTGATTTGTCATAACGAAATTAGCTCGACTGCAACGGCAACCGCCTATTGCGCCACAGAACAAGAGGCCTTGTCGAAGTATAAATCTTGATTGCCTAGGGGACTAGCTATACATGTACACATCATTGTCAGAAAATGTGTAGATGTCTGAAGTTGAAACAAAATCACCTCCCTTGCTGGATTTGCAGCTGTGTTTTGCGCTTTATTCGACGTCTCGCGCCATCACCAGGGTCTATGCGGATCTGCTGGAGGATCTTGACCTAACCTATCCCCAATACCTGGTTATGCTGGTGCTCTGGGAAAAAGATGGGCTGAGCGTGCAGGAGATTGCAGACCGCTTGCGGATGGAGGGTGCGACAGCAACGCCGTTGATCCAAAGGATGGCCCGTATGGGGTTGGTCGAAAAAAGGCGCAGCAGTGTCGATGAGCGGCGCATGGACGTGCTGTTGACCCGAGAAGGGCGCGACATGGGAGCAAAGGTGCTCGATATGCCTGAGCGGCTGGGGTGCGCTCTTAACGTGTCGAACGAAGACGCCCACCAATTGCTGGATGACATCCTCGCGCTTCGTGACGGCTTTGCCTAACTGGGCTTTGTCTTCGCGCTTTCCAGCCAAATAGTCGGATAAATCGTCTTACTGGCCATTTAACTAGTGGGCTAGTCTCTTATATTAGCTAGTGCACTAGTTAATTTAAGAGGAAAACATCCATGAAACGTCGTGCTGTTCTGAAATCCTTTTCTGCCATCACTGCGGTCGCCGCGATGTCGTTCGCGTCTGCCGCCTTCGCAGAAGAACTCAAAGCCAAATCGGTTGTGCTCGTTCACGGTGCATTCGCCGACGGTTCTGCATGGAATCGGGTCACGCCCCTGCTGGAAAAAGCGGGACTGAACGTAATTGCTGCACAGATCCCGCTGAGCTCGCTGGAGGCGGATATTGACACGACGCAGCGTGCCATTGACCGCCTCGAAGGTCCTGTGGTTCTGGTTGGTCACTCCTGGGGCGGCATGGTTATCACCGAGGCCGGCGCCCAAGACAAAGTACACTCGCTTGTCTATGTCGCGGCCTTTGCGCCGAATGCGGGCCAGTCCCTTCGTGATTACACCGCTGACTATCCTCATGCAGATGGTCTTGACCATCTGGAAAAGGACGCATCCGGTTACTATCGCTTGAGCCATGAAGGTGTGGCTGAGCACTTTGCCTTCGATCTGCCCGATGCAGAAATCGATGCCATCTTTGCGGCGCAAGGCCCGATCAACAGTGCGGCATTGGGGACAAAGATCACCAATGCCGCATGGCAGGAAAAGCCGAACTTTGCTGTCGTCTCAACAGAAGATCGCATGACGCTCACCGCGATCCAGCGCGATCAGATTGGCAAGCTCAACGCCACTTCGGTCGAGGTTGATACCAGCCATGTGCCGATGCTGACCCACCCGCAGGTCGTCGCCAACATGATCATCGAAGCCGCAAAGTAAGCGGACATCCAACAGGGTGTAACAGGATGAGATATCTCAAACTGATCGCAACAGCAGCGGCGCTGGCACTCGCTGGCGCTGCCCAGGCCGAACAAGCGCGGACCGGTGTGTATCCGGCGGGCAATGCGCCAGTCGCGCCCTGTTAGCCCTGCATCATAAAGGCAAACGCGTTTCTTAATGTATCAGGCCAGATCGCCCATGTCGGGGCAGAAATCCCGGCGCATGCCCGAGATGACGAAAATGACATTCAGGATCAAACCCGGATCGCCGTGGAAAACATCAAGGCAGTTCTGGATGAGGCAGGGTACAGTTTCGATAATGCCGTGCGCGCCATGGTCTTCATGTCAGATATGGCCAACTATGATGCCTTCAACGAGGTCCACGGCACTTATTGGGGAGAAGGGGACATGCCCCCGCGAGGGCCGCTGTCGAGGTGGGTGCGTTACCTGGCGGCAAACCCGGCTCGCCGGTTCTCGTCGAATATGCGTTGATCGCTTACAAGAACTGATCTCTTCTGCGCCCGGCCTCCCCGCCGGGCGCTTCCTGGCAACTGGCCAAAGCACCGGCCAATAAACCGGACATGATGCTGGATTTTATCGAGCTTTTACTTCGATTAAGTACATGATAATGCTGTTATAGACGCAGGTTTCGATATGGCCTAATAACCGGACAAGAAACAGACTAGGAATGGCACAAGACGACGGTGAAAGCACAGGGCTCTTTGAGCCGCTGATGGTGAGCGAGGGTTCGCCCCACCGGGGCGGGTTGAACGATCTCGCCCTGGAACTTGCCGAAAAATCGGCAGCCTTCCGAAGCAGCTTGTCGGAGTCGACTGCGGCGGCACTGGCTGATCTCGTCCGTGCGATGAACTGCTACTACTCAAACCTGATTGAAGGCCACAACACACATCCCATCGACATTGAGCGTGCGCTGGACGACGACTACAGCACCGATCCGAAGAAGCGCGATCTTCAGCTCGAAGCCAAAGCTCACATCACCGTCCAGAAATGGATCGATGAAGATGGCATGGCGGAACCGTCAACGGCTCCCGCCTCGATCATAGAGATGCATCGACGCTTCTGCGAGCTGGTGCCTGAGGACCTTCTGTGGGTCGAGTATCCAGGCACAGGCGAGCGGGTCAAAGTCGTGCCCGGAGAGTTGCGGGACCGCTATGTGGAAGTTGGTCGTCATGTTGCTGTTAGTCCCGGCGCTGTGCCGCGATTTATGGATCGGATGCACGAATCCTATGCGCGCGCTGGCCGTATAGAGGCGATCCTGGCCGCCGCTTGCGCTAATCATCGGCTTCTTTGGGTTCACCCCTTTCTGGATGGCAATGGCCGTGTCGCGCGCCTGATGTCTTATGCCATGTTGCGAAACGCACTCGATACACGCGGGCTTTGGTCTGTCGCGCGGGGCTTGGCGCGGCAGGAGCAAGAGTACAAAACCCACCTGCAAGCTTGTGATGGACCAAGGCGTGGTGATCGCGATGGTCGTGGCACTCTGAGCGAAGCAGCTTTGGCATCGTTCACAGAATTCTTCCTTCGTACCAGCATTGATCAGGTCGAATTCATGAGCACAATGATGCAAGCAGATCGCTTGCGAGACAGGATCATGATCTGGGCAGAAGAAGAGATGCGTGCGGGAGTGTTGCCGCCGAAGTCGGATATCGTGCTGAAAGCCATCTTGTTCCAAGGCAAGCTGGAACGCGGTGAAGTGGATACCATGCTCGGTATGAGTGATCGTGCTGCACGGCGCATCACATCGGCGCTTCTTAAGGCTGGCGCGATCACATCCGAGAGTACGCGGGCACCTCTCTACCTTGCCTTTCCTGCTAAGTATGCGGAGCGCTGGATGCCGGGACTGTTTCCAGCGGCTTAGAAGCGGATTGGCTTCACCGTGAAAACCTTACCTTCGAAACCTGGTTGCGCCTGCAACCGGACTACGAAGCAAGGATCGAGAAGCTGGAACGCGAAAAGATCGTCCTTGCCGTAAAGCTTGAGAGAGCAGTGCCGAAAAGGGGCCAACTGTAGAGTTGTATCGAACACACTCTCAAATTCCTATCAAGCCCTTGGTAAATATACGAAAAAGATGGCTACGCCGTGCGGCAAACAATGCTCAAACTGGCGTTTTCAAAGCCGCCGAGGTACGGCCCAAATGGGATGTATCGAACACCAGATTTCTCATTCCCTTTCAAATATTTAGCGGGAACTTCCGGGCCAAAAAGCGAGATGGTGCTGCTGGGGAGGATTGAACTCCCGACCTCACCCTTACCAAGGGTGCGCTCTACCACTGAGCTACAGCAGCTTCGGGTGCCGCGGGTGCTAGCGTGAAGTTTGCAACCATGCAAGTCCTATCTCATTCGCCTTGTCTGGACGCAGAATCACAGGTCCTGTAGGAAGGCAGAATGACAAAGCAGCGCAGTTTATCGACGCCAGAGGCGACATCCGGGACGCAAGACAGCGACAGGGATGCGAGGTTGAAGGCTGCGCTCCAGGCAAATCTGGCGCGGCGCAAACAGCAGGCACGGCAAAAACAGGCAATCACCCCGCATAAACCGGTCGAAAAAAAGCCGGGCAGCAAAGAGGAAAACTAGAGCAGATGGATTCAATCGTTGTTACGGGCAATGGACCGCTCTCGGGACAGGTTCCGATTGCTGGCGCCAAGAATGCCTGCCTCACCCTTATGCCTGCCACACTGCTCAGTGATGAGCCTCTGACGCTCACCAACGCGCCAAGACTGAGTGATATCGAGACAATGACGTCGTTGCTGCGCTCGCTGGGCGCAGAGGTCACAAGCCTTCAGGACGGACAGGTTCTGGCCCTGTCCAGCCATAAACTCGATCAGCCCGTGGCCGATTACGACATTGTGCGTAAAATGCGGGCGTCGATCCTTGTCTTGGGGCCGCTTGTCGCCAGGCAAGGTCACGCCATCGTGTCTTTACCGGGTGGATGCGCCATCGGGGCGCGTCCTGTCGATCTGCATTTGCAGGCGCTGGAAACAATGGGCGCGGAGCTGGATCTCAGGGACGGATATGTTCATGCAAGAGCGCCCAAAGGACTGAGAGGGGCCATTGTCGACTTTCCCTTTGTGTCCGTGGGGGCCACGGAGAATGCGCTCATGGCCGCCGTACTGGCCCGCGGCACGACTGTGTTGCAGAATGCGGCATGTGAACCCGAGATTGTCGATCTGGCCCGTTGCCTGCGCAAAATGGGAGCCCAGATCGAGGGCGAAGGCACGTCTACGGTCACGATCGAAGGCGTGGATGCCTTGCACGGGGCCACGCATCCGGTGGTGAGCGACCGCATTGAGCTTGGCACTTACATGCTGGCTCCTGCGATCTGTGGCGGCGAGGTAGAATGCCTCGGAGGACGAGTGGAACTTCTGGAAAGCTTCTGCGAGAAACTTGACGAGGCAGGGATCCGCGTCGAACAGACCAATCTGGGTCTCAAGGTCGGGAGGAAGAACGGCGCCGTCCAAGCCGTCGATGTGGCCACGGCGCCCTTTCCGGGTTTTCCAACCGACCTGCAGGCCCAGATGATGGCGCTGCTGTGCACTGCCGAAGGGGTCAGTCACCTGGAGGAGCGCATCTTTGAAAACCGTTTCATGCATGCCCCGGAACTGATGCGTATGGGGGCGCAGATTGATGTCCATGGGGGCACAGCGACGGTCACCGGTGTGAAAAGGCTTAAGGGCGCGCCCGTCATGGCCACTGACCTGCGAGCGTCTGTGTCGCTTATTCTGGCCGCTCTGGGGGCAGAAGGAGAAACAGTCGTTAACCGGGTCTATCACCTCGACCGGGGCTATGAGCGGGTTGAACAAAAGCTCTCGGCAATCGGTGCCAAGATCGAGAGAGTTCCCACGACATGAGCGAAGATGCCAGTTTCGAGGATGGCGCGGAGGTCCCGCTCAACCTCGTTGCGATGGATGACGAGGACTTGCAGATACTGTCCTCTCTCGTTCAGGACGCGGTCTTCCCGATCACCGAAATGCGCTGGCATGCCCGGAACAAACAACTTGCTCTCCTGGTCAATCGTTTTCGTTGGGAAGACTCGGCGCGGGAACGGCATGGCGCGGAACGCGTGCGCGCGCTGCTCGTCATCGACAACGTCATGGGAATAGCCTCGCAAGGCATCGATCGCGGCGCACGCGATATGATATTGCAAGTGCTGTCGGTCAGTTTCGATCCGGGTCAGGACATCGACGGGCACGTCACATTGACGCTCGCCGGGGATGGGGCGATCCGTGCTCGGGTGGAAGCTCTGGAAGTCCGGCTTCGGGATGTGACGCGACCCTATAAGGCGCCGTCCGGAAGAGCACCCGATCATCAGATCTGAACCCGGGAAAACTGAAACCGCGAAAGCGAATTGAGAATTCCTGCTCTTGAGGTCGGCGTTCGTAATGCCTAAGCGAGCGCGTCAAAGGAGTCGCAGACATGCCTAAATTTCTGAACACCGGCACAACCGATTTCGAGGCGGCGTTTGCCGCTCTGCTCGCCGCAAAGCGAGAAGACAGCCCTGATGTGGATGCGGCTGCCGGCACGATCATCGATGATGTTCGGCAGCGTGGGGATGCCGCTCTGATCGAGCTGACCCAGCACTATGACCGGGTCACTCTGAACCCGGAGAGCCTTCGATTTTCTGACGACGATATCAATTCCCTGATCGCTAAGGTTTCGAGCGAGGAACGGTCCGCCCTCGCCCTGGCCGCTGATCGAATTCGCGCGTATCACCGCCGACAGATGCCCCGTGACGAAAGCTGGACGGATGACAACGGCGCCACACTGGGGTGGCGCTGGACCGCTGTATCTGCCGCTGGCTTGTATGTTCCCGGTGGGCTCGCCTCCTATCCGTCTTCGGTCCTGATGAATGCCATTCCGGCCAAAGTTGCCGGTGTTGACAGGCTTGCGATCACCGTTCCCACGCCTGACGGCGAGGTCAACCCGCTTGTTCTCTTCGCCGCACAGATCGCAGGCGTGGATGAAGTCTATCGCATCGGTGGGGCGCAGGCGATCGCGGCCCTGGCCTATGGAACGGAAACGATCCGGCCGGTCGATAAGATCACGGGTCCTGGCAATGCCTACGTGGCCGCGGCCAAGCGCCGGGTCTTCGGCAAGGTCGGGATTGATATGATCGCGGGTCCTTCGGAAATCTTGGTCATAGCGGATGCAGACAATGACCCGGACTGGATCGCCCTCGATCTTCTGAGTCAGGCCGAACACGACGAAAGTGCGCAGTCTATTCTCATAACGGATAACGCAGACTTTGGCCGCGCGGTTGCCACTGCCGTCGACGCGCGACTTGAAACGCTGAAGCGACGCGAGATCGCAGGCGCGAGTTGGCGGGATTACGGTGCGGTGATCACTGTTCGTGATCTGGAGGAAGCTGCCGAACTGGCCAACCGTATCGCTGCAGAACATCTCGAACTTTGTGTGGCGGACCCGGAAGCATTGGCAAACTGCATCCCACATGCCGGCGCGATTTTTCTGGGAGCGTGGACCCCTGAAGCGATCGGTGATTATGTCGGCGGTCCAAACCATGTCTTGCCGACTGCCCGCTCTGCGCGCTACTCCTCGGGCCTCAGTGTCATGGATTTCCTCAAGCGCACCACGCTGGCGCGCATGACACCTGGGTCCCTGCGTGCAATCGGGCCGGCAGCGGAACGCCTGGCAATCTCAGAGAGCCTCGAAGCGCATGGCCTGAGCGTACGGGCGCGCCTGGAGCGACTGAACAAGGATTGAAGACGGATTGGCGCGCCTGCCTTCAAGACCAGGCCAAGAAGGTCGAAATTGCCACGTCACCTGCGGACTTGGGGGGTGCTCTCTTCCAGCCACAGGCGGGCCTCGCATTGCTCATGGCGCGCGGCTGCGCTACCAAAACGCGAAGACCAGCGGAGACGTGCCATGAGCCGCATCAGTCACATCGAGTTAGACGACGCCAACCTCCCCCCGCCAACGCCCGAGATCGAGCAGGAACGCAAGGTGGCGATGTTTGATCTGATCGAGGACAATACCTTCATTCTGCCCGAGCGCGAGGACAGGGCCGTCCCTGATGGACCTTATCACGTCGCGCTGTCGATCCGTGAGAAACGTCTCGTTTTCGATATCCGGACCGAGGCGGAAGACCCTGCAGCGGAGTTTCATCTGTCTCTCAGCCCATTCAAGCAGGTTGTGAAGGATTACTGGGCGATCTGCGAAAGCTATTTCGATGCGGTCAAAAACCTGCCCCCCGGTCAGATCGAAACCATCGATATGGCGCGGCGCGGTATCCACAACGAAGGCGCCCGTGTGCTGGAAGAACGTCTCGACGGAAAAGCGGAGATTGACAACGAAACCGCACGCAGGCTCTTCACGCTGATCTGCGTCCTGCATTTCGGGGGCTGAGCAAGCGATGCCCGAGGCGCTGCCGCAATCGGTTCTGTTTTGCTGCGACCACAATGCGGTGCGTTCTCCCATGGCCGAAGGGATCATGAAAAAACTCTACGGCACAGATGTTTATGTACAATCTGCAGGCGTAAAAGGGGATATGGATATAGATGGCTTTGCCATTGCGGTGTGCGACGAGGTGGGAGTGGAACTGGCCCGCCACCGCACCCGTAGTTTTGACGAGATGCAGGAATGGGGGGATGATCTGTCGTCTTTCGATCTCGTCGTGGCGCTCAGCCCTGCAAGTCAGCGTCATGCACTCGACCTGACGCGCCTTTACCATCTCGATGTGGTCTACTGGCCGATAATGGATCCAACGGGATTGGACGAAGGGCGAGAGGCCAAACTTGACGCTTATCGCCAGACCCGGGATCAGATAACAGAGCAGGTCAAAGCTCGTTGGGGCGAACCCTAGGAGATAAAGAGATGTCAGACACTGTCGCGCGCTACTTCGAGGCCTTCAATGCCGGAGATGTCGACACGATGATCGACTGTCTGTCGGACAATGTGGCGCATCACGTCAATGAGGGCAACATCCGAGAAGGCCGCGAGGCGTTTCGCGCCTTTTGCGATCATATGAGCCGCTGCTACAGCGAAAATCTGACCGATATGGTGATCTTCAGCACGGCGGACGGGACCCGTGCCGCGGCGGAATACATCGTGAATGGCACCTACACGGCAACTGATACCGGTCTGCCCGAGGCGCGGGGGCAGACCTATCGCCTCCCCGCCGGCTCCTTCTTTTCGCTGTCTGATGGACGGATCACACGCGTTGTGACTTACTACAATCTCGCCGATTGGATCCGCCAGGTCAGCGCATGATCCGCCTCGAACGGCTGACAGGCCCGGCGCTCACCGATTGGCTTGATGCGCTCGCACGATTGCGGATTCAGGTCTTTCACGACTGGCCGTATCTCTACGACGGGGACATGGCCTACGAACAGGCCTACCTGCAAACCTACCGTGAAAGCGCAGACGCAATTCTTGTGGCCGCGTTCGACGGCGACCGACTGGTCGGAGCCTCTACAGGCACACCGATGGAGGATCACGCCGATGATTTTGCCAGGGCTCTTTCCGACTGTGGATCGCCGCTGAACACCATTTTCTATTGCGCCGAAAGCGTTTTGTTGCCCGAGTGCCGCGGACAGGG
>ERZ1740060.265-NODE-265-length-38692-cov-8.723322_pt1 | contig 38692 bp, 23 predicted proteins | sample MGYA00581743_ERZ1740060 | MGnify/ENA primary metagenome ERZ1740060 (study PRJEB43018, sample SAMN04849235) | marine metagenome | isolation source: floating plastic debris | place: Pacific Ocean | collected 2008-08-27 | study: EMG produced TPA metagenomics assembly...
GCTGCTTCATAGCGGCGTAATTTTTGGAGGAAAATGCCGCGGTTGTTCCAGGCTTGATACAAGTCGGGTTTGCTCTCCAGAGCTTTGTTGTAGCTGGTGATCGCCTCCTCGTAGCGGCCCAGGTAATCGAGGGAACTGCCGCGGTTGTTCCAGACTTCATAATCGTCGGGTTTAATCTCTAAGGCTTTGTCGTAGCTGGTAACCGCCGCTTCATAGCGGCCTAATTTCCGGAGGGAATTGCCGCGGTTGTTCCAGGCTTGATAGTCGTCGGGTTTGATCTCTAAGGCTTTGTCGTAGCTGGCGATCGCTGCTTCATGCCGACCTAGGCTGCCCAGGGAATTGCCGCGGTTATACCAGGTTTCATCCTTGTCGGGCTTGATCGCTAGAACTTTGTCGTAGTGGGAGATCGCCGCTTCATGCCGACCTAGGTCCGCGAGGGAATTGCCGCAGTTGTTCCAGACTTGATGGTCGTCAGGTTTGATTTCTAAGGCTTTTTCATAGCTGGTGATTGCCTCCTCATAGCGGCCCAAGTTGCAGAGGGAATTGCCGCGGTTGTTCCAGGCTTCATGGTCGTCGAGTTTGATCTCTAGGGCCTTGTCATAGCTGGAGATCGCCGCTTCATGCCGACCTAGGTCATTGAGGGAGATACCACGGTTGTACCAGGCTTGATAGTCGTCGGGTTTAATTTCTAGAGCTTGGTCATAGCTGGAGAGCGCCTCCTCATGGCGACCTAAATCAGCAAGAGTATTGCCTTTATCAAACCAGTTCTGCCCAGTTAAGTCTGCATCAGCGTCCGGCAGGTCTGATAGGTCCAGATCTGGCAAGGGGGCCTGCTGGTTCATGGCTCTTCCTCTACCTGTGTTAACTGATGCTTAAACGGCTCTAAGGGGCGCTTGGGGTCAAAGGCGTTGTAAATCTGAGCCAGCAGATCTTCACTCACGGCGGCACCTAGCGGGGGCTTTAATCCAAAAATTCGGAGTACCGCAATTCTAAGAGATCCCTGCAAAACCGAACTGGGGAGAACGTTGTGAGGGGCCACGATCTGACTGCGCTCCTGTGAGAACTATCACAGATGACTGCCCGTCAAAATCACAGGGGCCAAGTTGACCCCATCACGGGATTTATTTGGCCAGGGAAATAGGATTGATTCAATGAAGGTTAATATCCCTCCCATGGCTAAGCATTCTAATAAACCCGTCAAAACCAATCCCTTCGCCACCTACCGTGATCCTCACACCGGGAGATGGGTTGTGGTAAAGACTGCAGCCTAGGGGATCAAACCGTTGCAGAGCCCGCTCAGGTTTCATCGCATCCAGACCGTATCGATGCCTGGAACCGGGAATAACAGGCTCTGCTAAACGCCTCCCTTAGGCTTGACTATCCCTATAATCATCTTCAGACATCTACGGTTTGAGGGATAGCCCTAACAGTATGCGCGTGCTTTACCCGCCCATTGAACCCTATCGCGTCGAATACATTTCCGTTTCAGAACGCCACACCCTATATCTAGAGGAATCCGGCAATCCCCAGGGATGTCCGGTTATTTTTTTGCATGGTGGACCCGGCGGCGGCACCGTACCGTTGTACCGTCAGTTTTTTGATCCAGCCCGATGGCGGATTGTGCTCTTTGACCAGCGGGGCTGCGGCAAGAGTACGCCCCATGCCTCTCTCAAAGAAAACACCACCTGGGATTTGGTGGCAGATATTGAAACGCTGCGATCGCACCTCGGCATTGAGCAGTGGGTCGTGTTTGGGGGTAGTTGGGGCAGCACCTTAGCCCTGGCCTACGCCCAAATCTATCCCGATCGCTGCCAGGGGCTGATCCTCAGGGGCATCTTTACCCTGCGCCGCCAAGAAATCCAGTGGTTTTACCAGTGGGGGGCCAGCATGCTCTTTCCCGAAGCTTGGCAAACCTACCTGGCCCCGATTCCTGCAGCGGAGCGCGACGATCTAGTGGCGGCCTACTATCGACGACTCACTAGCCCTGATGAACAGACCCGCTTAACCGCTGCAAAGGCCTGGTCTATTTGGGAGGCCAGCACCAGCCGATTGCGGCTGGATCCTGCCCTGGTTGAGAAATTTGGCGAGGCCGAGTTTGCTGCCGCCTTTGCTCGCATCGAGTGCCACTACTTTATGAATGGCGGCTTTTTCCCCGAGGATGATTACCTGCTGGCCAATGCGGCCAAAATTCGCCACATTCCTGGAGTGATTGTGCAGGGACGCTACGACGTGGTCTGCCCGATCCAGACCGCATGGGAGCTGCATCAAGCTTGGCCCGAGGCAGACTTCCAGGTGATTGCCGATGCGGGTCATTCCGCCACCGAACCGGGAATTGTGGATGCTTTGGTGGAGGCCAGCGATCGCTTCGCTACTCGTCTAGGGGGCTGAGCGGATCAAGCAACGGATCTGAATCGGGTACTGGGGTTTGGGGGGCGAGGGGATCGAGTAGGGGATCGGTTCCTGGCACTGGGGTTAGGGTTGGGTCTTGCAACAGATTGGGGTCCAGTAAATCATCCCCAGTAATCGCGTTGGCTGGGTCACCAATTGCGCTCGGTAAGGTGGCCAAAGCGACGCGATCGCCTCCTACAGAGCGCAGCAAGTCCAAGACACGAATCACGTCTTCGTAACGGGCATCCCGAGAGGCGTACAGCACAATCAGCCCCTCTGGCGAAACCTGTTGATGCTGCAACAGCACGTCGTAGAGCAGATCTAGGGTGACGGGCTGTTGATCGAGGTACACCTGGCCAATGGCGTCCACACTCACATAGAGCCGCCCTCGCCGAATCGCCTCTTCCCCTAATCCTTGGGCCGGTAGGGGGCTACCGCTATCGGCGCTGGGCAAGTCTAAATCAATGGCCTGCTGCCGGGTCAAGCCCACCGCCGCCAAGATAAAAAAGGTCAGGATGCAGAAGATCACATCCACGAGGGGGATGATTTCAATGCGAACGTCTTCACTAGCCGGATTGTCCAACAGATCAATTTTCACTAGGACTCACCCTCCGTCGCTAGAGCGGGGGTTGGCTCGACCCTCTTCTTAGACCAAGCTTGCCGATACAGTAGCTCCAGCTCACTGCCAGACTGGCGGAATACTTTGGCTTGCCCAAACACAAACCCTTGAAACAGGCGATAAAACGCCAGGCTCGTAATTGCAATCACCAAACCCACGGCGGTGCTGATCAAGGCTTCACCAATGCCCAAGGCCGTGCCTGCCGTGGCATCACTGCCCAAATCACTGAGCTGAATCGAACCCAGGGAGTTAATCAAACCCACCACGGTTCCGAGTAGGCCGAGCAATGGGGCGATCGCAATCACCGCCTCTAGGACCTTTTCGCCCCGGCGCATAATCGCGAGCTCTTCGTTGGCAGCGGTCTCTAGGGCGAGGCGAAACACCTCGGGTTCAGGTTTTTCTATAGATAGTGCTGCCTCCAGGAAGCGACCCATCGGTAATTTATTAGAGCGCTTGGCAATATCGGCTGCAGCCGACCATTCCCGTCGCGCTGCTTCTAGGACCCGGCCAGACACCTCTCGCTCTCGGGTCAAAATCCGCGACCAAAACCAAATGCGATCAACGATACTGCCGAAGGCCAACACCGATAGGAACAATAGGGGCCACATGGCGATGCCGCCGCGGCTAAAGAGTTCAGTAATGCTCACTAAGGGGATCTCCTGACTGCACAGTTTTGGGTTCCGGCTGATTTGCCCAGACGGCAAAGGACTCTAAAGGGTTTCGGGTGGTTTCCCCATAGAGCATTCCAATTCTAAAGAATCAGGTCCCTTTCCAGGAAATTTGCCCCAAAGTTGTTGCTGGAGGTGGTCAGCACGCTGCTCTTTGAGTCTACTTCTGAAGGATGAAGGCAACGGGAACCATTTGGATTTTCTCCTGAATACGATGAGAATTCTGGGTTGTTGATAAAGACCAGAAGCAGTCGATGAAACTCTGACTGTCATAGGCTTTGTCTGCTAGGACGGCCTCTGCTTGGTATGCCTCTAGCAATGCGATCGCTCTTCATTCAGGTAGAGGCATTATGCATCGATGGGTGCATAACTTTCTTGGTATCAACTAATACCTTTTGCGAGATTCCACTCAGGCTGGGAGCTTCGTAAGCTGTATATCCTAGCCTTAATACGGTATAAAGCCTGTTAATGGGCATGTAATCTTTGAAACCTATATTTCGGGATTGTTGATCGCAACTGAGGAATATGTATGTTGAAGGTGGTCGTGGGCCATAGTGATGAAGCCGATGCGGATTATGCGATCTCAGACGCCTTAGCACAATGTCAGACTGCCTTGGCAGAGCAGCAGCCCCAGGCCGGCATATTACTCAGCGCAGTAGACTTCGACTACGAAGTCATGCTGTCACAGATTTACAAGACCTATCCCGAATTACAGCTGATCGGTGGCACCACCGACGGTGAGGTGTCTTCCCAGTTAGGGTTTCAACAAGATTCAGTGGTATTGGTGCTGTTTGCCTCTGATACCGTCACTATTCAGGCAGGCTTGGGGCAATCGGCCTCTCAGTCCCCCTGCGCGGCAGCCGAGCAGGCAGTCGCGCAGGCCAGACGAGGGCAAACCGAGATGCCCGCGCTGGGGCTCACCGTTGCTGAAAGCTTGCACCTCAACAGTGTCTCCATCCTAGAGAGCCTGCAGTTGGTGCTAGGAGAACAGTTTCCTCTCTTTGGTGGATTGGCAGGGGACCAGGCTCGATTTCAACAGACCTACCAGTTTTTTAACCAGCAGGTGATCACCGATAGCATCCCCATCTTGCTCTTTTTCGGCCCGCTGCAGTTCTCCTACGGCATGGCCCATGGCTGGACGCCGATCTCCCAGCGCGGCACCATCAACACTGTGGGCAAAAACAGCGTTGATAGGATCAACGACAAGCCCGCTTTGGACCTCTACGATTACTACTTAAGCGGCCTGACCCCCTCGCCAGAGTACCCTCTCGCTATTTTTGAGGAAGACAGCGATACCTTTTACTTACGGGCTCCGGTGGGGTGCGATCGTGCCACCGGGCAAATTCAGTTTCTGGTGGATATCCCAAATCAGGTTGAAGCTCAAATTGCCCACGCCAGTCAAGCTGACATCCTCACGGCCTGTGAAACAGCTACTCGCCAAGCCCTTGAATACTACCCTGGCGACCAGCCCGCGGCTGCGCTGATGTTTACCTGCTGTACCCGCCGCTATTTACTCGGTACCCGCACCGAGGAAGAGACCCAGATTGCTCAGCGGTTGTTGCCCCCTAATTTGCCCTTGGCTGGGTTATATTCCTACGGCGAGATTGCCCCCCTGGAAGATAAAGGACGCCTCAATCACGAAGCTTTTGTACTGCTGCTGCTGGGCAGCGACTAAGGGCGATAATGCAAGATCAGGGCGATGCTCAGGATCAGATCAATGCCTTGGAGCGGCGGGTGCGATCGCTGGAGAAAAAGCTGAAGCGATCCCAAGCGGATCGTCGTTTGCTAGAGGAAAACAATGCCCGCACAGAATCTCTCCTAAAACGCGTCATTGAAGAACTCAAAGCCTCTAAACAAACCCTAGAAGAGCGTAGACAAGCTCTAGAAAAATTACTCAGTGAGCTGAAGGCAACCCAAACCCAACTGATTGAATCCGAGAAAATGTCAGCCTTGGGCATTCTGGTTGCAGGCATTGCCCATGAAATCAACAATCCGGTGAGCTTTATTTATGGCAATCTTGACTATGCCAAAACATACACCCAGGATTTGCTGAAGCTGGTAGAGACCTATCAGCAAGAATATCCCGAACCGTCTGAGTCGATTCGAAAACTCGCTACAGAGATTGAACTAGATTTTCTGAAGGAAGACTATGAAAGTCTGCTCCAGTCTATGTCTTTGGGGGCAGAACGTATTTACGAAATTGTCGGCGCACTCCGCACCTTCTCCCGCCTAGATGAGGCGGAGCATAAGGAAGTCGATCTCCATGCGGGGTTAGACAGTACCTTAAGCATTCTGGGTCACCGTCTCAAGCCAAATAAACACCACGATGGCATTGCCGTAGTCAAGCATTACGGTGACTTGCCGAGGGTGCCATGCTATCCCGGCAAACTCAATCAAGTATTCATGAATATTCTCTCGAATGCGATCGATGCATTAGAGACCGCCATGGGTGTTGAGGATTGGGAAACGGCTGACTTAACTCACCCATTAGAAAATCCCACTATCACCATTGAGACAGCGGTTGATGAGGTCAATATTGCCATCTCCATCCGTGATAACGGACCCGGCATTCCAGCCGATATCATGCAAAAGTTATTTGACCCCTTTTTTACTACCAAGCCCATGGGCAAAGGAACTGGATTAGGGTTGTCAATCAGCTATCAGATTGTTGTCGAGCAGCACCGTGGAAAGCTGCTCTGCAATACAAACAAAAATGGCACAACATTCACCGTTGTATTGCCCATGTAAGGATAGCTGTAGATCAGCAAGACGCGATCAGCTTCTGCACAGGCTAGCGCCAACGTGCTAGGGATCCGGAATTATTAGAGTAAAGACGCAAGCCCATGAAGTGACCAGAACTTTGACCCTCTTTTGATGAAGAGAGCGATCGCCAGCTAGATTAATGCGTGATAAAAAACCGTTGAGGAGCGATCGCCCCTCAACGATTCAGGTTAATGTTAACCACCGAATCTACGTCCCAGTCAGCTAGACCACAGGTGTCAACTGTAGGTAATCCAGACGCGCATGCTCAAACCCATTCTCAAGCCCATTCACCGTCAGAATATCACCGGCAGTTAGGCCAATGTTAGTGGCCACGGTGGGCGTGATCAACGTGTTCGCATTCGGTCCACCACTCCCCAGGCTGGCATTCAGATCCCAGCTCCCGATTTCAGTGGTGATTCCAGTCTCAAAATCGGTCAGGTCCACTGTAAAGGACGCCAATCCGTCGCTTTCATCAAAGGTACCGATGATGATGTCATAGGTGCCGGTCAACTCATCCGGGGTATCCCCGAAGACAAAAGCGGCACTACCGCTTTCATTGCTACTGCCACCCACTAAGCTGAGCACAGTGCCTCCGGAAGCAGCCCCGATAGTTTCGGTGCGGTAGTTGGTGATCACATCTGCCGCCTCCGCTTCAAAGGTCAGAGTCGATAGGGGCGGAGCCTCATCATCGGCGATGAACACCGTTGCAGTGGTGGTCGCCCCCAGCACCGCATCAGAGCCCGTTACTCCGGTCAGAGTAACGACAACGGTCTCGGTCCCTTCCGTATCACTGTCCTGCTGCACGGGCACAGCGATAGTGGCCGACTGTTGACCCACCGGGATAACGACGCTGCCAGCCAGGGCTGCGTAGTCAGCGCCAGCGGTGGCGGTTCCCCCGACACTGTAGGTGATCACGGTCTCACTCGTCGCCGCTTCACTGAGACTGACCGTAAACTGACCGGGAACCGTTCCGGCTTCCTCACCGTTAGCGTCAGCAACGATAAAAGCCGTCGGAACTGGCGGTACATCGGGCGCAAAGCGGATAAAGTCAAAGCGGGCTTGCTCACCCCCACTCTCAACACCCGTGACCGTGATGGTTTGCCCCGTGGTGATCAGCGCTTGGCCCACAGCCAGCTCCACCTTAGTGTCTGGGGAAGCAGCATTCCCACCGGGATCCTGATCGAGCACCACTGTGCCAATGGAAGTGCCATCTAGAGCAACCGCCAGACTCGCTGCCGGTGACCCGTCACTCTCATCAAACGCCCCCAGGAAGACATCGTAGAAACCCGTAGCGCCGGTAAAGGTGAAGGAAGCCGTGCCGGTTTCACCACCAGAGCCACCGCCCAAGGTAAGCATCGCGCCACCCTCAGCATCGCCGTCATTTTCGAGCCGATAAACCGTGACATTGCTAATGCTCTCGGCCTCAACGGTGAAGCCTGTGGGAGGTGGCCCATCGTCATCACCCAGGGTCAGGGTGGCGGCATTGGTGGCTCCGAAGAGCACGTTGGCATCCCCTTGGGTAATCGCATCCAGGGTGACAATGACGGTCTCATTGCCTTCACTATCGTTGTCATCTAGCACCGGCACGGAGATCAGCGCCTCAGTATCGCCTGCGGTGATGGTCACCGTGCCACTCAGAGCGGTGTAGTCCGTACCCGCCGTGGCCGTACCGCCGACCGAGTAGCTAATGATGGTATCGGTGGTGGCAATGGCATCCAAACTGATGGTAAATACCCCATCGACATTAGGTTCACTAGCGGGGGTGGTGGCGGCGATGGCGACCAAATTGGGAACTTCATTAACAATGTCAACTTCGAAGGTGTCACTGGCGATACCGTCAATGGTCTGTGCCGTGACTAACACCGTGTAGGTGTCGATGTCCAGGGTACTCAGCCCCGCAATCTGCCCCGTCGTCGGGTTGATCGTGACGCCACTCACATCCGAGCCATTGGTCGCTGTCACCGTCACCTGATAAGTGATCGGGTCGTTATTGGGGTCGTCAAAGGTGCCCGTCGGCAGGTTAAAGATGTCGGTCACGCCATCGGCGAAGACCTGATCTGGAATGGCATTGGCCAACACCACCGGCTGTGAGCCAGTGGTCACGAAGGCCGAGTTCGCCGCACCGCCGCCGGGATTGCTACCCTTGTAGAGCTCGAAATAGTCGACATGGAAGCCCTGGCTACGCCCATCGATCTGAATTGTATATAGACCCGCCTCGGTGATCTCGATCTGCGCCCCGAAGTTTCCAGGAGCCCCATCGACACTGTTTGTGGTGCCCCAGTTGCCGTTCTGCGGACCGCCGAATACCTTGATGAAACCGTTGTTGAGCGGCTCGGCTTCGTTGTTGCCATTGCCAGATAGGAATTCCTCGATATCGCCATTGCCAGCGTCTTCGGCATGTTTGAAGTTCAGCCAGAGGTCGTTTTGCTGATCGCTCGGGATATCCCCTCGGTTTCCGTCCCGCGACACCGCAAAGCTGAAGGTATAGGTCCCCAGATCGGTCTCCGGCACAAAGATGGTGTACTCCAGCAGCTCGTTCGTGCCGACTTGGTTGTCGATGCCGGTACTGGTTTCGGATCCAAAGAGGTAGTACCCATCGCCTTGGAAGTTGTCCTGATTGCCCAGTTCATCTTCAGCGGTCAGGTAGTTCCACTTGCCGCCTGGATTGGTACCGCCGCCGCCGTTCGGATCCTCGATCTGGATCTTGAAGTAGACGTTGTTGCCTGACCCCTGCAGTTCAAAGAACCCATCGCTCGGACCCGGATTTGGTGCGCCCTGAACCGGCCCGCCCAAGTTTGTCAGGATGATCGGATCGGATACTTCGGACAATGGCAGGTCGTCGTTGCCCGGATCAATCACCGCCGCAACAAACGCAATTTGTGCAACATCATCACCGGGGAACGTCCCATCTTGGACGTTGTTTGCGACAGCGGTGTTGTAGTCGAACAGTCCCGTCGCGTCGAAGGTTCCATTGGCACCGATCACAACGTCCTGCGTCTGCAGGTCGAACGAGTTGTTGACCTTGAAGTCGTAGCGATCAAGCCGATCTTCAACCAACTGGTCGATGTTGGACGGTGCGCCGGAGGTAACCGGATCAAAGCCTTTCGACAGCGTCAGCCGAACCACGTCGCCTGGTGTCCCCGAGACAATGACCGTTGGCTGCGTGACCCCGTAGGTGCCGGTGCCACCAGCACCCACACCGTTCACGATAAGGCTGGGTGCCGAAAGCAGGCTACTGGCTTGCGTTGCAATCGTCTGCGACCCGGAGGCGCTGCCATCGCTATTGAGATAGCCTGTGGCGGTTGTGCCGTCGTCGAACAGCACTGTAAAGGACGACCCAATCAGTTCGTGACCCGAGATGCCACCGACGTCCCAACTGTCGATCGCTGTACCATCAACCGAGGCTTTGGTCAGGCCAGCGATTGAATTTGGATCCATATCGCCCGAGAAGCCAACGGTTTCGCCACTGTTGAACCCGTCCGCAACGTTGGGGTTGAACTTAACCATCGCGCCCTTGAATCCACCGTTGGATGCAATGCCGATGCCCGTGTTGTTGGGCAGCGGATCCTGACCGGGTAGGAAATAGCCCGTACCCGTCACAAACCCGCCAGTGTTGCCTGCGTTGTTAACTGCCCATGACTTGGCCGTACTGTCCCCGCCCTGCCCGTCTGGATCGAACACGCTGTCTTGATAGAGCGCCGTCGAGGCATCAATGAAGACTGCCGAAATCTTCTTATCGCCGACATTGGTGACCTCGAAGGAATTCGCGCCAAAGTTTGACCCTTGTATGTTGGACGAACCGGCCATGATCTCTAGGACCGCCGCGCCGATGTCGGTGTTGCTGTAAGTGGCCGAGGTATCTAGGTCATCCTGGGCGGCAAAGGCTTCGATGGCGTTGGTGGGCTCTGCCCCGGCACCCAAATCAATGGCTAGCGACTGGGACGAGGCCAAGCTGGCATTAGCAGGTGACGCCAGGTCGAGAATCGCACCGTCTTCAAGGTTCACGGACACCGCCGCCCCATTCGCCCAGCCACCAACGGGTGCGGCGATTGAGTACGATGCGACCCCATCGGCAAAGCCTGTGAAGCTGACCGTAGCTGCGGTTGGCGTTCCGTCAATCGACAGGGTCAGATCGTTCGCCCCAAGGCTGGTCTCATCAATGCCACTGGCATCGCCCAGGGTGATGTCGACCAGAAGCGCACTGTCGGCATCCGCTGGATTGGTCAGGGCGATCGCTGCCGAGGGGGGCTCTGTATCTGCGATCGGTGCGCCGAGCCGCACGATCTCGATCGCGTTGACGATTGGGTTCTGCACGCCATCAACCGCATCCTGCAGCAGCCCAATATTGAGCACGCCATCGGTCACCTCGATCTCAGCCGATAGCACCCCGACATCGGCACCGAACGCCGTACCCGGCGTGATGTTGTCGAAGGCAACGGGCACAGAGCCTTCGAGCGAGGCGTCGAAGATTCTGAATGCGCTCGCCTGACCGCCGGAGAAGAGTTCGGCAACGTAGAGGTTGACCCGGAAGGACCCTGCACCGCCCAGATCTGCAACGGGGATGTTGTAGTTGAACGGCGCGTTGCTCGAACGGGCATTGTCGAGCACGCTTTCCGGCACGCCAGCCGGGATGGCGGCGACGGTTCCGGCGTAGCCAGCAGGCGGCGCGTCACCGCGATTGTCTGAAGTGGTGAGGTACTGCGAACCTGCGCCATTGTCAGCCTGCCAGACCGGACCGCCGTCAATTGCGGCGACTTCTGGCCCGAAGGCGTTGATGCGCAGCACGACCTGGTCTTGGGGTCCGCCGTCTACGGTCACAGTTGCGGTGCCAATCGTCTCGTTACCGGCTAAATCAACCACCGTGTAGTCGAACGTCACATCACCGGTAAAGCCATTCAGCGGGGTCACCGTTACTTGACCGGCTAGCACCTCTACCGTCGCTTCGGTCGCTAAGACATTGATATTGTCAACCGCTGTCACAACGAGGTCGGCAGCATCATTGTCGAGGTCAGTATCGTTATCGGCGGGGTTGAAGGTGACTGCCGTATCCACGGTTGTCAGCAGCACATCGGCCACCGCCTCTGGGGCAAAGTCGTCCTCAGTTACCTCGACGGTTGCTGACGCCGCACCCGCATCGATGCCAAAGCCAGATGCAGAGACCAGGGTCATCTCGACGATTTCTGAGCCGTTCGCCAAGTCGTCATTGACAACGGGCACAATCAGGGTCGCAACGCCGTTGGTGAAAGTCACGGTTTGCGCCGTGGTCGTGAGGCCGCCGTCGGTTGAGGTTGACAGGTCAATGTCCCCATTCAAGCCGCTATCGCTGGCGGTCAAGGTAAACGTCGCATCGGTCGTGCCCGTGTCGTCTAATTCGACAACTGAGGCACCCGCAATGGAGAGCGTCGTGTCATCAATACCGTTGAGGGTGACGGTGACCGTTGCTTCGCTGAAGCCCTGGCCGTTACTGGCCAAATAGGTGAAGCTATCGGTGCCCAGCTCACCGGCATTCAGCAGATCGAACGCACCGTTGGGGTCGTAGTCAAAGCTGCCGTCACCATTGAGGGTCAGCAGCGCCCCAGACGCCAGGGTGATTTGGGTGCCCAACGCCGTGCTGCCGTCAACTTCAATCACGCTCAGGGTCGGTGTGCCAATATCATTCGCCAACACGTTGCCGCTGATCGCAGTCGCCTCATCGGTGGTAATGTCATCATCGCCAGCGATGGGCGGGGTGAGGTTGCCGCCACCGAAAGGGGTAAATTCGATGAAGTCGAAGCGGGCATGCTCATTAGCCTGCTCAAAACCAGTAATGGTGATGGTGGCCCCGTTAAACAGTTCCAGGCCAGTCCCTACCGTCTTGTTGACTTTAGTGGAGTTATTGGCGGCATTACTGCCAGTGGTGTTCTGGTCGAGGAGGATGGTATCGCCAATCTGATTACCGTCTTGCTGGACCGTGAGGCTAGCGGCTCCATCCTTTTCATCGAAGGTGCCCAAGACCACGTCATATAAGCCTGAGGCACCCGAGAACAGGAAGGTTGCCGTCCCTGTTTCCGGCCCGCCGAAGCCGACAAGACTCAGCATTTGGCCGCCGGAGGCAGCACTGTTGCCTTCTAAGCGGTAGCCGGTTGTATTCGTAATGTCTTCCGCTTCAATCCGCAGAACGGTGGTAGGCGCATCATTGTCAGTCACATCCAGAGCGGCGGTGTCGCTCAAGAAGCCGCTGGCCGCTGCCGTAATGGTGGCGGTTTGAGCCCCATCCAGAATGGCGTCATCCACGATAGTCACATCGAAGCTGGCAGAAACTTCACCAACCGGGATAGTGACGGTTAAGGGCACCGTCGCTTCACTGGGGTCATCGCTACTGAGGGTAACGATTAGCTCCTGATCGGTACCGGTATTGCGCGTCACGGTGCCGGTGGCCGTGAGGCCGTCTTCAGCGATGCTGTTGGGATCAATGGTGATACTTAACGCCTGCGCATCATCTTCGGTGATGTCAAAGGTCGCCACCGCTGCCGCTGCGTCAACGGCAAAGCCGAAGGTGGTCACGGAGACCAGGGCCATCTCAACGTTTTCGGGGCCGTTGGCCAAGTCGTCATTAGCAACCGGCACCGCAATAGTCGCGACGCCGTTCTCAAAGGTGACGGTTTGCAGAGCGGGGAGACCGCCATCGACTGAGACTGACAGATCGATATCGCCGTTTAGGGCGCTATCGCTAGCAGTGAGGGTGAATACCGCATCAGTGGTACCGATGTCGCCCGATTCGACGGCGGTCCCGCCAGCAATGGCGATTGTCGTGCCCTCTACCATGACGGTGGCAGTTCCGGTGGTATCGGTGTTGCCGCTGGGGTCACTGACGGTATAGCCGAAGGTGACATCACCGATGAAACTATTCGGCGTGACCGTGACTTCACCGTTCACCAGCGCTACGGTCACACCGGCTGGGACGCCTGTGGTGTCGATCTCGCTCACCGTCAGATCGCCGGTGAGGTTGTCACCATCGGTGTCGTTGGCAGCGGGGTCAAAGGTGATGCTGGTATCAAAAGGCGTTGTGAACGTATCGGCAACTGCCACCGGGGCAAAGTCGTCTTCGGTGACTTCGACAGTCGCCGTTGCGGCACCGGCATCAATCACAAAACCGGGAGTCGTGACGGAGACCAGGGTAATCTCAATCGCCTCTGGGCCGTTGGCTAAGTCGTCATTGGCAAACAAAAAGCTGAGGGTGGCAACGCCGTTGATAAAGATAACGGCTTGCGGAATGGTGGTGAAGCCGCCATCGATGGAGACCGACAAAGCAACCGCACCGCTCAGGCTAGTATCGCTGGCATTGAGGGTGAATGTCGCACTGGTGAAACCGATGTCGCCACTCTCAACAACGGGTGCGCCGCTGATCGAAAGGAGGGTGTCTGAGGATGAGGCCACCGTGACGGTGGCGGTGCCGGTGATGTCAGTATTGCCACCGGGGTCAGCCACGGTGTAGCCGAAGGTGACATCACCGGTAAAGCCGTTGGTGGGCGTGACCGTGACTTCACCGTTCACCAGCGCTACGGTCACATCAGCCGGAACGCCCGTGGTGTTGATCGTGCTCACCGTCAGGTCACCGGTGAGGTCGTCACCATCGGTATCGTTGGCAGCAGGGTTGAATGTGAGGGCCGTATCCAGCGGCGTCGTTAATGTATCGGAGATCGCCACCGGGGCAAAGTCGTCTTCGGTAACGTCAATGGTCGCCACCCCTGCACCGGCATCAATGTCAAAGCCGGGAGTCGTGACGGAGAGCAGGGCCACTTCAACCGTCTCTGAGCCGTTGGCTAGGTCGTCATTGGCAACGGGCACCGAGAGGGTCGCCGCACCGCCTGTAAAGGTGACGGTTTGCGGGGTGGCAGCACCGCCGTCAACTGAAATAGACAGCTCAACATCCCCATCTAGGGCGATATCGCTGGCGCTGAGGGTAAATTCCACGACGGTGGTATCGCTATCGCCCGTTTCGACGGCGATTCCGCCGGCAATGGCGATGGTTGTATTCGTCGCCGCTGCCACGGTGACGGTGGCGGTGCCGGTGGTGTCGGTATTGCCACCGGGGTCAGCCACGGTGTAGCCGAAGGTGACATCACCCGTGAAACCATTGGTGGGCGTGACCGTGACGTCACCATTCACCAGCGCTACGGTCACATCAGCCGGGACGCCCGTGGTGTCAATTGCGCTCACCGTCAGGTCACCAGTGAGGTCGTCACCGTCGGTGTCGTTAGCGGCGGGGTCAAAGGTGATGCTGGTATCGAAAGGCGTCGTTAACGTATCGGCAACGGCCACCGGGGCAAAGTCGTCTTCGGTAACATCGATGGTTGCCACCCCTGCACCGGCATCAATGTCAAAGCCGGGAGTCGTGACGGAGACCAGGGCCACCTCGACCGTCTCTGAGCCGTTAGCTAGGTCGTCATTGGCAACGGGCACCGAGAGGGTCGCCGCACCGCCGGTAAAGGTGACGGTTTGCGCCGTAGCGGCACCGCCGTCGATTGAAATAGACAGGTCAACATCCCCATCTAGGACGCTATCGCTGGCAGTCAAGGTAAAGACTACGTCGGTGGTGTCCGTGTCGCCTGATTCCACCGCCGCTCCACCAGAGATCGAGATGATAGTGTCTGCGGCTACATCGTCAAGCGCCCGGATAGTCAAAAAGTCATAGCTCGCCGTGATCTGATTAACGGCAGCACCGCCTGATCCGCCCCAGTCACTGACGAAGACACCGTAGGCCACACCACCATCGCCGTTGGTTAGGGGGTTTTGTCCATTCAACGCACTCTCAAAGCTGCTTCCAGCTAGGATTTCCGCTGGCGGTGTCGTATAGCTTTCTAATAAAGTGGCTGGGTTAGCCGCTGCATAAAAGTCAACCTGCCCAGTAACCGTAGCGGTCACTTTATCGATGATCAGACGGAACTCAATATCGCCAACCAGGGATAGATCAACGGATGGCCCTGTCGTACCAAAGGGATAGTTTTTCTCACCCCCCACCAATGAATTGTTGTGAGCAATCTGGACGCGCGGCGGCTCATTGTTGGCGTCGCTAACAACGAGCTTGACAAAATCATCGACGCCACCGGCACCGACCGTGATGCCAAATTGCTCGAAGCCGGTAGTAGCTCCGACCTGGGTAAACCAGTCCGCGCTGCTGGCCCGTGCATGCACCTCAAAGGTATCTACACCGCTAACATCGGCCCCCGATTGATAGCCATCTTTTAGAGTGTTGTTGGCCCCAGTCCCTGAGAGAGGAAACGCGTCGAAGTTAGATGAGGTAACGTTCAGGGACCCGTTAGAAATATTGACCGTTGGATCACCGCTGGTGCGATCGCCGTAGGGATCTGTCTCCGAAGCATCGGGGTAGTCAAAGGCTGGATTGACCAGAATGCCGCTAAATCCGCCCTCTGGACTGAACGGATCGGTTGTATCGGTGTTGAAGTCCTGGGTAAATTCGCCGCCTGGAAGCAGCTCCTGTGATCCACCGTTGGTTTCGTCATAGGCGAAAGGATCGTCGGTGTTGAGGATGCCGTCACCGTCAATATCAGTTGCACTGATCAAGTCGTCTTCGGTCACCAGGCCAGTCGCTGTAGTCGCACCAGGGGTCTGGTCAAGAACGACATCAGTTCCGGTAACGCCCGTCAGGACAACCGTAACGGGGTCAAGCGTGTAAGCGTCGTCATTGGGCACCTCAATGGCTAAGGTTGCCTGACCATTGATAAAGGTGATGTTCTGCGCAGTCGCCGCCACCCCATCAACGGTGTAAGCGATCTCGGTGACGGTGGCGTCGGCGACGTTACTGGTCAGCGGGAACAGCAGGGTCACAGAACCCGTATCGCCGCTCTCCGCCAGGGTGGGCGCATCGCCAATGGCAATTAAGGCCCCCTGCACAGGGTTGACGACGAATTCGAGTTCGATTTGCGATGACTCGCCACCCTGGTTCATCCAAAGGGTGTAGGTGCCTGCCGTCAGCGGTGGCGTGAAGCTATCAAAGGTGGTTCCAAAGGACTCGCCATCGCCCAGATCGTCCAGGATGTCATTATTGACATCACCCGTGTTGTAGACATGGCCACCGAGCAAGTCATCCGCGCCACCCGTAACGGTGGTGGGGTCGAGGGTAATCTGTGTCCCGTCATCAATCGCAATGAAGCCCTGGGGGAAGCCGGTTTCACCAGCGTCGTAATTCGCCAAAATCAGCTCTGAGAGCACCATGTTGACCGGCACGGTGAAGGTGACGTAATCGCGATCGCGCCCTCCCGGCTCACCGTCACCCTGCTGCGTGGCCACCAATGTATTGGTCCCAGGTTGGAGGGTGAGCGCCCCGATATCCGTAGGTGCAAGGCCATCGTCCGAGAAATCGCCCCCCGGCGCATTCACGCCGTTGAAGCTATCGACCGGGCCGTCATTCGCCGAGATGGTGGTGGTGACAGAACTCGTAGTGATGGGGACCGTGCTGGCGATCGAAACATTAAAGGTTTCGTCGAGTTCGGGCAGCGTGTCATCAACAATATCGACCGTGAAGGTCTGGGTCAGGTCAGTCGTTCCATCTGCAAAGGTCAGGATGACCTGAGTACCACCCGAGGTGAGGGCCGCATCGGCAGGCAGCGAAGCGGGGTCGATGGTGCCAGCGGTGACATCCACCGTCACCGTCACTTCGCTGCCGGGGATTTGGCTGAGCGTCACGTCATAGCTCGCGGTTCCGCCTTCGGTGGCATCCGTGTCACCCGAAAGCGAGATCGTGGGCGTTAGGAAGGGATTTATGATGAACGTCTCGGTAATCGCTGCACTGCCGTTGTTCGCCGCATCTTCAAAGGCACCCGCCGCAAAGACGATCTGTCCCTCGGCGTCATCTGGCCACGCACCGCCCACCGGTGGGTCGAGGGTGTAGACAAGGGTGGCGGTCTTACTATCACCGCTAAGGGTGATTGCTGGCACGGAGACACTCTCCGGCACGATGCCGGTAAAAGTGGGGGCTAGCTGGGCGAGATCATTAGGATCGAAGCCAGTCTCATCAGTTAGGACAACGGTTGCCGTACGCATGCCGTCTACAAAGCCTTGCTCATTGGAAACCGCGATCGAGACAATCTGGGGTGCCGTCGTGTCGGTTGGGGGGGGGGCTGTGCCGCCGCGCAGGGTAATATGGATACCGTTTAGTTTGGCCTTGAGTACGGCGTTGATGAGTGCAAAGGTGAGCGGGTCGGCTTGGGCGGGGTAGATATACTCTGCTTGCCGGGCCACGCCCAAGAAGAGGTCTTCATTCGCAATAGAGGTATTGTTGACTGTCGGCGCGGCCTGACCCACAAAGGCTTCTGCTTCTGCCAAGGGATTGATATCGTTGAAGGCGGCTGGCGTCTCACCCTCAACTTGAACGTCAAATATGCGCGGTGCATTCGCGAAAATGTTGTTCCAGTTCTCGGTATAGAACAGGTCAATGCGGTAAGCGGTGCCAGCTTCTACGTCAAAGTTGTACTGCAGCCCACCTTGGCCGCGCTCGTCCACAAAGAGCTGCCAGGGAACCACTAACGGATCGACATTGTCAAAGTCGATCTCGTCTTCTGCGTCAGTTTGACCATTGGAGAACGTGTCCGGTTTCCCGCCCACTGTTGCCACAGGCCCCTGAGCAGTGAGGGTGTTATCCCCGATCCAATCTGGCCCCCCATCGATCGCGGCAACGGTGTTGCCCGCATTAACGCGGTAAAGGATCGTCTCATCCGGCGTAAGCGTAATCTGCAGTCCCTCTGGCGTCTCTTCAAAATCAAAGGTAGAAGGACCATCAGCCGGATCGAACGTCTCAAAATCAGTGCCGCTGAAGGTGACCGTAGACCCGCCAATCGTGACTTCAGCCGAGCCAGCCCCATAGGTAGCACTCTCTGCCTGGGCTAACGTTGCATCGGCAATGATCACCGCATCGTCTTCAGAGAAATCAGTAATCTCGGTGCCATCAGCAGTCGCTAGCGTGCCGACCACCTGATCAGCACCTGTGCCGGTGGTAACCGTGTTGGCCCCAGCCCCCAGCGTGAACTGGTTGTCGAGGGGGTTGCCGGTCGCGTCCCAGTCAACAGCAGAGCCAGTCCCGTCGAAGTTTTCAACATCTGCGGCCAGCGGATCGAGGATCGTGTCGGTACCGGTATAGATCACCGTATCGTCGCCAGCCGTACCGCTCTGACCGACGTCAGTGGCGCTTGTCGCGCTCAGCTCGTTGCCAAATGCCTCGATATCAATGTTGGAGAAATCGATCGCCTCAAGAATGTTGCCGTCTGAGGTCTCAGCCACAACGCCAACAGCGGCTCCAGATGCAAGCGTCGTGTCACCGTCGGTGATGGTGTGGGCACCGGTCAGCACATCCTGCAGCACCCCAGGAGGCAAGGTGAAGCCAGCAACGCCGTTAAGAGCAATCTCAGTAAAGGGCGTAGCGGCAATGGTGCTCCCGCCTGCAAGTCGGTAAAACGCCTTAACCGCAAAGCCCTCACTCTTGTCGATCTCAAGCCGGAGGTCGATCAGGTCGTTGTTGATATTCGTCAGATCGGGAAGCGCTAGTTGGGCCAGGGTCGTATAGTTGGCGTCATCGATCTCATAGCCAACTTCGATACCGGGCGCGCCGTTCACCTCACCGAAGACCAGCCGCAGGAAATTAGACTGGGTCCCGTCACTGAAAACCATACCCGTAAGCTGGTCAGCGGCAACCGTGCTGCCTGCAACCCAGTTCTTAGCCGTGACGGTCATGGCAATGCGATCAACATCCGGGTCAGGTCTAAAGCCCGTGTGCATGGCATCCCGCACCGTATTCTCAGCCCCAACCATCGTGCCAGGCACGACCTTCTTGATCTGCAAAATTGGCGCATTACCACCAGGAATAATGTTGCCAGCCAGGTCGTACAGACCGTCACTCTGGGAGGCCAAGGGCAACTTATCGCCCGCATCAATCAGGTATTCACCACTATTGGCATCGTCGTTTGCTGTCGCCCCCGCTTGGTGGAAAGGCACACCATTCTGAAAGAGGGCTCCGTCTGCTGAACCTGGTCCATCCAGCGCTGCACCGAGTAAACCGGTGTTCCCAATCGTGTTGGGAAACGCAGTGCTGGTCGGGCTGAAATCCAGGGTTATTTTCTGACCCGGGGCCAGCGCATAGCCGTTTTCCGCCGACAACTCAAACGGATCATTAAACTTATCGACCCCATCGAGATCAGCGTCGTTAGCATCACTGATTTCGCTGCCAGCCAGGGGTACTGCGCCGTTATTCGGCTGCAGAATCTCGATATTCGGCGAACCCTGGCCGTTATAGACGGCTGTCCAGATAGATCCTTGGAAGGCTTGACTGAGACCGCGCTCTAAATGGTCGTCACCAATGGTCGAGATGCCGAGGGGACCGCCAGCAACATTAATTGTCTCGCGGTCAGCCGCCTTGGCACCGCTGCCGCTCTGCACGCTCGACATTGTCCCGTCGGCATTACGACCCATGACGATCAGGGTGCCACCACCGAGCACCGTCGCTAGAATCGCCCCCGACATCTTGGTGGTGCCGTCGTCGAGGATTGTCGAAGTGTATTCAGCCAGACCGTTGATGGAGCCATTGCCACTGTCGAGCGCGCCATCGGTACGGCCTGCCTCCTTGTAGTCCCCCTCAACCGGGTTGCGGAAATCAACGATATCGGCGATGTCAGCGGGCAGGCCACCCTGTCCCAGCAAGGTGCCGCCAGCCGGTGCGGCAGAACCGGCAACAACGGCTGCACCAGACCCATCCGCAAAGCTATAGATGTCGTAGCTCACACCCGGATCAACCGACAGCACCTTTTTGGTGAGGTCACCGGTGTCGGCACCAAAAATGGTGCCGGTGTCCGGGAAATCGGTGTCGTTTGCCTCCACCCCTGCCAGAAAGGCGATGACGCGGTCGTAGTCAGATAGGTTAAGCGGGTTGCGGCCGCCATCCTCACCGTAGCTGTTTTGGCTAGAGACCAAGAGATAGGCATTATCGGTGCCAGCATCGGGCGCAAATAACAGACCCGCTAGGGCACCCTCGGCCCGAGTCGGGTTGGGATGGCCCCCATAGACATAGGTTTTGTCATCTGGTCCCACATACGTGGTCGCTTGGGCGAAGCCACCGGAGGATAGGGTACGACCATCGAGATCGTCAGAACGGGTGACCTCGTGGAAGTTGTCGCTATTGGAGGGATTCCAATTGATGAGATTGATATCGTCGTTGGTGTTGCCCTCACCGTTATTTAAGTTGGTGGCAATGTATCCGGGTAATTGGGGATTGTCGACGGTATCGTTAGAGCCATTGGTGCCGCCATTACCCCCAGCTTCGCCCACAGGCCGCCCGCCCCAACTGTTGTTCGCCCCGTTGTCATAGGTCCAGACGCGACCGTCCTCGGTGACCTCAACGTCATAGGAGTTCCGGTAACCCGCCGAGTAGATCGAGACGATATCACCGTAGTTGAGCTTGGCGCTGTTGAGACTGTCATTGCCGCCAGCATAATCAACCCCGGCATCGACGCCGTCATAACCGGCGTTGGCGGGATCGGTAATGCCATTCGCGTTAGGGCGGGTGGGGTCATCCAGCGTGGCCAGATCAACCACATACTGCCGCCCGTTGGCATCGGTATTTACGAATAGGGCGTTAATGGCATCCAGATCGACTTCCAAGATTGCCGCAGACAGGGGCTGCTCCTCCTGACCTGCAAAGTTATTAGAGGGCGCGCCGGTGTTGGCGTTGCCGCCGCTGGCCACAATCAAGCGTTCTGAGATCAGGTTGCCGCTGCCGTCGAGTTCCTGAACCACCTCCAAACCATTGGTGGCATGATTTTCCTCCGATCGCGGTAGCCCCCGCACGATATCAACGGCGTCCCAACTATCAATCCCGGTTTGGGTCAGCTTGGTGATCACCCCTGAGTTGGTATCGAGCCCTTTGTCTGCGCCACTGCCACCCGCGCCTTTGCGACTATCACTGGAAGTCACGTACATCGTGACTGCAGGCGGATTCAGGCCCCCGTTGGTGTCAGTTGTCATCGAACCGTCGGACGCCACAAAGAGCTGCTCTCCGCTAGCGTTGAACTGCTTGGTAACGTCAATGCCGGTAACTTGCCGATTGGTACTGCTATTTTCAGTAGCGTTGTCGTTGTAGTTCTGGATAGCTTTGATCTCGCTCAGCGTCGTCGATGCAGTTACGTAGAACTGAGCCGTTGGGTCAGAATCACTGGGCTGCTTATCGCCGAACGCCACCGACAACACCTTCACATCGCCATCAACTTCGGTTACGTAAAGCCGCCCGTCAGGCCCCCAGACCAGGGCAGTCGGCTGACTGAGGGAGACCTCTCCGTTGAAATCTAGGATGCTTGACGCAAAATTATCGGTTACGGCCATGGTTCAAATCTCCTTGGGCAGATAATTTAGAAAACCGGGTTAACTAAACAGAAATGAGCAGCAGAAATTGAACAGCGCTAGGCTGCTTAACTTCTGGACCAAGGGGAACACAAAGGGAAGGGAATTATGTAACTGGGAAGCAAAGCTGAATCGTGCTGCGACTACAGCCCAGGCCACATTGGCCCTGGGTCAAGACACCGTTTCAGCAGGTTTCATAGGCCAGCAACTGTCAGAGTGTTGATCAGCAAAACTGGCTCGAAAACGATGTTCCTCGGGAAAGTGCCGACGACATCAAAAGAATTTGATGCGTCGATACGCCTTAGAAGCTAATAATTAGCTGTCCTCAAGGAACTAAGACTTCCTCCGTAACTTCACTGAATCTACAGGAAATTATTCACTACGTAATCTTCCTGGGAGTGTACATGAGTTTTTTTGTGGGTTGTTGGTAACCGAAGGCATTTCTCCGTAACTTCACTGAATCTTTAAAAACCCCTTATCCGTGCTTCATTAATGTCAAGGACGCGCCGTCTAAGTGTTATCTCCAGCCCCGTGCGGCTGTCCCCAGGGCGAGGCAGTTTGAGAGCCAGATTCAGAACTACATCACCGAAAGGAGTTTTATGAAGATGTATGAAAGAACCTATGGAAAAGGGCGACCACGTATTCTTACGGACAACGCCCCGTTGTCTCAACGGCAGGCCAGGTGGTATCAAAATTCGCAGGATAATGTCATCGATCTCGTCACTATTCCTCAGGCCGCATTTGACAACCCAATGTCTTGAATGTTGAGTGGGGTGTCTTTATGGGGTACCCCACTTGTTGTGTGCCAAATAGAAGTGCCGTCTGATTCCCGCAGTTCCACAGCTTCAGACGACTCGTTTGATAAGGTAAATTTTGTAAGGGATTCGGGAGACAACGCTTCAGGTATGGCTAGCGTTTCGTTCCAATACGTCACCAAGCGATTCGATGACTTCGTCGCCGTCAACGACCTCAGCATCGATATTGCCGATCAAGAATTTCTCGTCTTCGTTGGTCCCTCCGGCTGTGGCAAAACCACCTCCCTGCGACTCCTGGCCGGACTGGAATCCATCACTGAGGGTCACATCTACATCGGCGATCGCCGCGTCAACGATATCTCCCCTAAAGATCGGGACATTGCCATGGTGTTCCAGTCCTACGCGCTGTATCCCCACATGACCGTGTTCGAGAACATGGCCTTCAGCCTGCAGCTCCAGGGCACGCCTCGCAGCGATATCAGCGATCGCGTCAACCGCGCCGCCCAGCAAATGGGCATCGAGACCCTGCTGCAACGCAAGCCCCGTGAATTGTCTGGGGGGCAGCGGCAGCGGGTGGCGGTTTGTCGGGCGATCGTCCGCAACCCGTCGGTGTTCTTGATGGATGAGCCTCTGTCTAACCTAGATGCGAAGCTGCGGGTCCAGGCCCGCACCGAAATCAGCAAGCTGCACCAACAGCTCGGCACCACCTTTATTTACGTCACCCATGACCAGGTGGAAGCCATGACTATGGGCACCCGCATCGCCATTTTGGACGGCGGGATTTTGCAGCAGGTTGATACCCCCCAGACCCTCTATAACCATCCCAAAAACAAATTTGTGGCCGGGTTTATCGGTAGCCCCGCCATGAACTTCTTTGACGGGCGACTGGTTACCGAAGGAGAAACCCTGATTTTTCAAGGGGAAGGGCTGAATCTACCGCTACCTGCCAACCTGCAACAACTTGGCCAGCGCCAGGGAGACCAGCAGGTCACCTTAGGGATTCGCCCTGAGGATATTCACGACCCTGCTTATCTGCCCCCCAGCATTGAGCCCGTGACTGTTTCGGCCACGGTGGGGGTGGTCGAACACATGGGCAATGAGCTGATTTTGCATTGCCAAGCCCAGGGCGGGCAACCCTTGAGCGCCAGGGTGGATCGGCGATCGCAAATCCAGCGCGGCGAAACCGTAAACCTCAGCTTTGATCTCGGCGCTTGTCACCTCTTCGATGCCGCTACGGAAGTAGCACTGGCCTAGATTTTTTAGAACGGTCAATTGGGCAGGGTTGTTTCCTGTTAACAGGAGAGCATTCTGGAATGGCAATTTTATCTGCCTGGTAGGGGCGCACAGCTGTGCGCCCCTACTGCCAACAGCCTGGATTTGACGAACCATAACGGGAAGCAACAACACGGGTTTTGGATCGAGTGTGGCAATTCCCACCTTGAAACCGGCTCTTTCGCCGACAGGCCGCAGTCTAGATTTCATACAGGAACAATCTTCCTGTCATCTGTTCGTCATACCCCCTAACTAGGATGAAGCTATCTCATCCTCACTACGTCTTTGATTTTTGAATTGAATGGAGGTCCCGCCCATGGCTAACCGTAACCCTAACCGCCGCTTTCAACCCTTCGGGCAAACCGGTCGCGCTCTTTTGTTTGCCGCCTTTGGGGCGGGTATTGCCACGGTTGGCACCGGGGCCTTTCAGGCGCTGCCGCTGCGGTCGGAGGTGCAGCAAGAGGCCACCCTCTACGCCCAGAATTCCGGCACTATTGCGCCCACCAATTTTGTGGCCGATATCGTTCAAGAGGTGGGGCCAGCGGTGGTTCGCATCGACGCCAGTCGTACCGTCACCACGCAGATTCCCCCCGCCTTTCGCAATCCGGCCTTTCGCCAGTTCTTTGGCAACTTGCCCGAGTCTTCAGAGCGGGTCGAACAGGGCCTCGGCTCTGGGTTCATCGTCGAAGATGATGGTCGCATCTTGACCAATGCCCACGTGGTCGAAGGGGCCGATACCGTCCAGGTCACTCTGCAAGATGGCCGCATGTTTGAGGGGGAAGTGGTCGGCACAGATCCCCTCACTGACGTGGCCGTGGTGCAGATTGAAGGCAGTAACCTCCCGACCGTGGCTTTTAGCGACTCCGATGATCTGCAAGCGGGGGAATGGGCGATCGCGATCGGCAATCCTCTCGGTCTCGACAGCACCGTCACCGTCGGCATCGTCAGCGCCACCGGTCGCTCCAGCGGTCAGGTGGGGGTCTCCGATAAGCGGGTAGACTTCATCCAAACCGATGCCGCCATTAACCCCGGCAACTCTGGCGGTCCCTTACTGAATGAGCGGGGCGAAGTGATCGGCATGAATACCGCCATCATCCAAGGGGCTCAGGGGTTGGGCTTTGCGATTCCGATTAACTCTGTGGAGCGCATTGCCGATCAACTGGTAGCCACCGGCCGGGTCGAGCACCCTTATCTGGGCATTCGTATGGTGGTGCTAACGCCCCAAAACCACGAGGCGATCAGCCAGCAGTTGGGCGTCAATCTCGACGATCGTGGGGTGCTGGTGGTTGAGGTGGTGTCGGGTTCTCCGGCGGCGCGGGCGGGCTTCGAGCCAGGAGATGTGATTGTCTCGGTGGATGGCACGACCGTAGCCGACGCCCAGGCGGTGCAGCGCCAGGTGGAACGCAGCACCATCGGTGAGACATTGCCCGTGCAGATTCGCCGCAATGGCAATAGTGAAACCCTGCAGGTTCGCCCCGAAGCGTTACCTCAATAAAGTCAATTCGGGATAAGCAGCCGTATTTTCCCCTCTCTACTCTCAATCACTCACCGGTGTTGGGAGAACTGAGTGTTTAGGTGGCCCGCAATCCGAAACGAGCGGCGCGCATTGCCCAGTTACAAGTGCGCGCCATCCGTGTGACGTTAGAGGTGCCACAGCATTTAACCAACCAGAGCCAGTTACACCCGGTTGAACTCAACGCTCTGCTGGTTGAAAAAGTCGTGAACCGATTTGTTGGCGGTTGCTAACCAGTTCCTCTGGAGACCTTTGAACAAGCTTGTAGTGCGTGCGTTGGTATAGCCATCTCTGGCTGATACAACGCTTTCACTACAAGCTCAAAAGTGGTTGCAACATACAAGAACTGCAGTTGCAACAGCGAGACCGGCTCCTTAAAACACTGGCCACCTACAACATTGTGGCTTGGCGATTGATGGCAATCACCTAACAGGCTCAGCTCACACCCGAAGCATCCTGCAAGGTGATTTTACAACCGGCAGAACGGTGCGGACTTTTTCTAATCCCGTACTGACGTTATTCAAAGTTTGTTAGTAAACGCTGACGTTTGACTTTGATTGTATACAGAATGCCGTATACAATTTTTGAGGGAATTCGGATGCCAATACGGTAGCCAGCTTAGCGTTCGTCAGCAGTGCGATCCCCCTAAAATCGTTAGGTTGCAGTCACGGCTGCGATTTATGTCCAGAGAATCTCGCCATGCAGCTTCAGAAGACCGATCTAGCGAAATCGCCTATTTTTCTGGTCGCGCCCTTCTTCTTTTTAGGGACGGCAATGGTGGCGATGAAATTCATCATTCCCCATACATCGCCCTTGTTTTTGGCGGCATTTCGACTGTTGCCCGCCGGTCTCTTGACCCTGATGGTGGCGGCAGTGCTCAAATTGCCCCAGCCCAAAACCTGGAAAGCGTGGCTGTGGATTAGCCTCTTTGCCCTGGTGGATGGGGCGATGTTTCAGGGGCTGCTGACCACTGGCCTGGTAAATACCGGGGCCGGACTGGGCGCAGTATTGATCGATGCCCAGCCCTTGGTGGTGGCCTTGCTGGCGCGGGTGTTGTTTGGCAACCTGATTGGGCTATGGGGCTGGTTGGGGCTGGCCATTGGCATTGCGGGCATTAGTCTCTGTGGTCTGCCAGAAGCCTGGATCTATAGCTTCCTAGACCACGGCATTAACATCGGCCCCTGGCTTCAGGGCCTGGGCAATGGCGGTATCGATTGGGCCAGTCTGCTGCGTAGTGGCGAATTGCTGATGCTGCTCTCGGCCTTATCCATGTCGGCAGGGACGATCATCGTGGGCTATGTCAAACGCCATGCAGACCCCATCGTCGCCACCGGTTGGCACATGATCTTGGGGGGCATTCCCCTGGCGGTCATGTCTGGGTCATGGGAAACCCACCAAATCTCTGATCTACTGGTGGGGGATTGGGTCGGTCTGGCCTATGCCACGGTGTTTGGTACTGCTTTGACCTACGGCATGTTTTTCTACCTGGCGGCCAATGGCAACATGACCAGTGTCAGTGCCCTGATCTTTTTGACGCCGGTGTTTGCGCTGTTGTTCAGCAGTATTTTCTTGGGGGAGCAATTGACCCAACTGCAATGGATTGGTGTGGCCCTAACCCTAGTCAGTGTCTATCTGGTCAATCAACGACAGCAGATTACTGAAGCTGTGGCACGACTTATGAGCGGGCTCGGGCGACCCAATGCCGTCGAAGTGGCTGACCCTGCCGAGGTTGAGCCCGCCGATTGAGCCGTTATCAGGCTGATCCGATTCCCGTGCGTTTGATTTAGGAGACAGAGCAAAATGATGCGTCGATTATGGATTTTAGTGGCGATCGCGGTTTTATCCGTCGGCACGTTCTTGGGGCTCACGCCCTCAGCCGTCGCTGCCCAAGACTACACCGCCCAAGAGAGCCAGGCTTACTCACAAGCCAGCAGCCAGGCGGACTACAGCCAAGCTGATTACAGCCAAGCCCAGAATAGCCAGGAGGATCAGGCGAGTCAGCAGACCAACCAGGCAGATGGCCAGGATAACCAGTACAGTCAGCAGGAGCAGACGGCTCAAACTCAGCAGGACTATCAAGGCAGCTAAACGGCTGCACTTTTAACGGGTAGGTTGGGTGGCGCGATCGCAAAACCCAACGCAGTTACTTGTTGGGTTCCCCTGCGTTTCACCTTACGGGATAAGGAAAACGGGTCGGGACATCCCCGCCCCGCTTGCTCCCAAACTTTGGGGGGAGGTTTGAGTTTAAGTCCCTCAGAATTGATACCAATGGCGAACATTGGTGGTGACATTGCGGGTTTCGAGGCCCCCCAGCCCCCAAATTTGGGGGAGCAAGATTCAGTCTCCCCCAGAATTGGGGGACGGAAGGGGGCTTACAGCACCTTTGCGACATTGCAAAATATTTCGCCAGCAGTATCAGAATTGGAGGATTCAGGGGGCAAAAAGCACTGAGTTGAGTCGCCTTCCCCTTGGAAACAGATCTTGTAACTGTCTTCATACAACTGCTTTCTCAGAACTCGCCTCGCCGTTAAAGCCTCATACCAGCGGAGTCCTTTCCCGATGTCTTCCCCCGAGAGCCCATCCCCCCCTCAACTCAAGGCCATTCGCGGGTCGTTCCTCGACTTTATCGCCGATCCCTTTTATCAGCCCGAAGCAGATAGCGTACGCTATCTGCCCGATGGGCTGATGGTGCTCGAAGCCGGTTACATCAAGGCATTGGGACCGTTCTCTGAGCTACAGGCCGAATATGGCGCTCTGCCCATCACCCACTATCCTGGCCAACTGATCTTGCCTGGGTTTATCGATACCCATATCCACTACCCCCAAACCGGCATGATTGCCGCCTATGGCGAACAACTGCTGGAGTGGCTGGATCAATATACCTTCCCCACCGAGGCCAAATTTAAGGACAAGGCTTACGCCCGTCAGGTGGCAGATGTCTTTTTAGATGAATTATTGCGGAATGGCACCACGACAGCGCTGGTGCTTGCGGCGGTATTTCCTGAATCAGTGGATGCGTTTTTTGAAGCGGCTGAACAGCGCCATCTCTGCATGATTGCGGGCAAGGTGATGATGGACCGCCACGCCCCCGAGATGGTTTGCGATACGGCAGCCTCAGCCTATGAAGACAGCAAGGCGCTGATTCAGAAATGGCATAACAAGGGGCGATTGCGCTATGCCGTCACCCCTCGCTTCGCGATTACCTCTACCGATGAGCAGCTCCAGCTGGCGGGGCAACTGCTGCAAGAATTTCCCGATGTCTATTTGCACACCCATTTGTCTGAAAACGTCGATGAGGTGGCCTGGGTGAAGCAGTTGTTTCCCCACTGTCAGGGCTATCTCGATGCCTATGATCAGGCGGGACTGGTCAGAGAGCGGTCTGTGTTTGCCCACGGGGTGCAGCTCACCGACGCCGAATTCCAGCGGCTTTCGGAGGCCAAGGCGACGATCTCCTTTTGCCCCACCTCAAACCTATTTTTGGGCAGTGGCTTGTTCAAGCTAGACCAAGCCAAATCTACGGAATATCCGGTCAAAGTCAGCCTGGGTACGGATGTGGGGGCCGGAACCAGCTTCTCGATGCTGCAAACGGCGAATGAAGCGTACAAAGTGACCCAACTCCGCCACCAGAAGCTGTCTCCCTTCAAAGCTTTATTCTTAGCTACCTTAGGCGGAGCCAGGGCGCTCTGCTTAGAGGAGATTTTGGGCAATTTTGAGACGGGTAAAGCTGCTGACTTTATCGTGCTCGATCCCAGAGCCACACCGTTGATGGCCTTCCGTAATGAGGCCACGGCCCCCAGTTCGCTGGCAGAACTGGCCGATCGCACCTTTGCCCTGATCATGATGGGAGACGATCGGGCCGTCGCCGCCACCTACATTTTGGGCGAGCTGGCCTATGAGCGGACGGCGGCTGGCACTTTCTCACGTTAGTGGACGTTAGGTGCAAACAACCTTGCCTTACAGGATCACCGCAAAGCTTGCCTGCTCGGAGTTTTAGCTTTTGATTTTTTACTTTTGACTTCCGCGTAGCGGCATTAGTCCTCTAAATACCCCAGCTCTTGGAGGCGGCGCTGCACCTCGGGGTCATCGTAGTCAGCGGCGCGGTGGGCAACGGTGCCGTAGGTGTTGATTTCCCCAGCGAATGCCTGCAGACAGTCCTGCAGCACCTCGACATTCTCTGGCAGGATGGCGCTGATATTCAGGTGCTCCTGGGGGTCATTCTGCACATCGTATAGCTCCACCTGATCGGAGCCGGTTTCAATTAGCTTGTGGTCCCCCATCCACACCGCCCGACGGGGCTGGTCGCAGGCGCGATCGCGCAGCAATTGGGGCTGACGCTTTTGCATCAGGTTGACCACATTTTGAGGGGGAATGGCTTCGGCAAACACATAGTCCCCAAATGCGTCCTCCCCTTTGGCCTGCTCTGTTTGGGTCCCTCTGTCTGAGCTGGGAATTAAGCTCAGGTCAGCTTCGCTGCGGGTGCTGAGTTCTGCCACATCTAGCACCGTGTGAAACAGCCGCCGGGTCGAGACCACGGGATCCACCACGGTGCCCTGGGGCAAACGATTAGCCGGGTCATGGATGATCAACGGCACCTGCACCAGCTCGTTATAAATCGAGAGGCTGTGGCCCATAAATTCCTTTTCGCCCAGGTGCTCTCCGTGGTCGGCGCAGATGATCACCACGGTGTTCTCTAATCGACCGGCCTGTTCTAGTTTTTGGAAAAACTGCCCCAGGGCCGCATCTTGGTTAGCTACCTCGGCATCGTACATGCCGTCTAGGGTTTGCTTTTGCTGGTCATCCAAGGCCCCATTCAACGGCGCTAGCCAACCGTAGACGTCATTGTTGAACCGCTGCAAAAAGCTGCGGGCCTTTTGGTCTTCGAGCACGTGGGGGGCAAAGGTTTCCACATAGGAGCGGGGCGGATGGTAGGGCATGTGGGTGCCCATCAGGTTCACAAAGGCGAATACGGGTTGATCAGGGGCCAGGGGCGATCGCCCAATCAGCAAATCAGCGGTGTCGTCCAAAGACTTGCGGGTGTTGCCCTTAAAGCTGAGGGCGGTCTGCCACAACGGCACCATCAACGGCGTAAACGACAGAGACAGCAGCCAATCGGAGCGGGCAAAGGCATCCTGCAGCTTCATCATCACCCCAGAGAGCTGTCGCTTAAACCATTGACGGTAACGGGCGATCCAGCCAGGGGCATGACCGGCTTGGTTGGGTCGAGAAGTGAGCAAACCGCTGTAGTTCAAAAAGCTTAGAAACCCCCGCCGCAAGCCGTTATTAATGACGCCTACCAACGGGTTATTGCAAAATCCTGCGGTGAAATAGCCCCCATCTCGCAACCGTTCCGCCAGGGTGGTGATGTTCTCTGGTAGCGCCGAGTAAGACTGCACCATGGTGTGCTCGGACGGGTACAGCCCGGTAAACATCGAGGCGTGGGAGGGTACGGTCCACTGGGCTGGGGCAATTGCCCGTTCGAACCGGGTGGCCTTAGCTGCAAAGGCGTCGAGATTTGGGGAGGTGGGTTTGGGGTAGCCGTAGCAGGAGAGGCGATCGGCCCGCTGGGTGTCCAGAACAATGAAAAGAACGTCGGGGCGAGAACTGGACATGACACACATTCGCAGTAAAGACTTACTCCAGAATAGCGGGGGCTCGACCCGCTGTTGCTTAAAAGCCCCTGAGAAGGGCGATCGTTCAGGTCTTACGACGCCCCCGCGTCTATGACGACTAATGCCTCAAACTAGAGCCAAAATGCTGCCGATTCCAAATTTGGGAAGATCTGCAAACACTCTACTTTTATACGGTTTAGGGTTTGGGCATTGACTGCTAGAATCCTCCTGTACATTGACTAACCCTGTGGTATGGCGTCCTTAGCGTTATCGACAGCCCAGAAGCAAAACATTCGCGTGGGCTTAGGTAAGGTTCTCATCGTTGAAGATGAGGAGCTGATCCGCGACACCATTGGCCTTGCCCTCGCCGATGAAGGCTTCGATGTGGCTGTGGCCGGTGATGGATTGATGGCCCTCGAAATGCTCGGTGGAACCGCCACCGCCGCTCGAAAGCCAGCCCCCAACATCAGCCTGGTGATTCTCGATTTAATGCTGCCCGGTATGAATGGGCTGGATTTGTGCCGCCTGCTTCGCCACCAGGGCATGGATGTGCCGATTTTGATGCTGAGCGCCAAGGGTACTGAAACTGATCGGGTGGTGGGGCTAGAAGTGGGGGCTGATGACTACCTACCCAAGCCCTTTGGGATGCGGGAACTGGTGGCCCGTTGTCGCGCCCTGCTGCGTCGCCACCAAGGCATCGCTACCCGCGAATCTGAGCCGGTTTTACGCTTCCAAGACATTGCTCTAAATCCCAAAGAGTGTCGAGTGTTCCTCAAGGATGAAGAACTGAATCTCTCGCCCAAGGAATTTCGCATCTTAGAGCTTTTCATCAGTCAGCCCCGACGGGTTTGGTCTAGGGATCAAATCATCGACAAGGTCTGGGGCCATGACTTTATGGGTGATAACAAGACCGTGGACGTGCATATCCGCTGGCTGCGGGAAAAGATTGAGGTTGACCCCAGCAAGCCAGAATATCTGAAGACGGTACGAGGCTTTGGCTACCGGTTGGGTTAACCCTCCGCATGATTGGGTTGGAATAGGGGCTTGGCTAACCAAGCCCTTGAAAGACTTGTATGGAAAGGGTTCTAGCCTCAATTGCAAGGGGTAACTCCTCTAAATCGGTCCCTATGAGGAATGGATTGTTGCCAGCCTCGCCCCTGTCGTCTTACCGTGCGCATTCACGGCCTAACCCGCATCTCCCTTTCGGGGGGTTTGGGGGAGTTAGGCCCCCATATCAGGGGGTTTGGGGGCCAGCCCCCAATTCCGATATTGGCTCTTCTGGGGGACAAGCAACTTGCAAACCCCTTTCCTGAGAAGCGATAGAACGACTTGTGCGTAAAGAATAGACCTTAGGAGAAAGGGAGCCGGAAACCCTTTTCCGACATCCCCCACTCTGCGAGAAGCGCACAGCGCTACGCCCACTGATGAAATATCCATGAGCAAAGTCACTACCGGCATGGTGGTCTGCCCCCATCGGCTGGCCTCAGCGGCAGGGGCAGAGATCTTGCGGGCGGGGGGAAATGCGATTGATGCCGCGATCGCGACCCAAGCCGCACTCGGGGTGGTGTATCCCCACATGACTGGGCTGGGTGGAGATGCGTTTTGGTTGATTTATGATGCCGCCAGCTCAGATCTGCTGGGGTTGAACGGGTCTGGTTGCGCGGCCCAAGCAGCCACCCTCAGCTTTTATCGTGATCAGGGTCTGACCCAAATTCCGCAGCGGGGACCATTGGGCGCGATTACGGTGCCGGGAGCCGTAGACTCTTGGGGGGTTGCCCATGGGCGCTTGGGGCATCTGCCCTGGGCCGAGCTGCTCAGGCCCGCGATCGCCCTCGCCACAGAGGGGTATCCAGCCACGGGGTCCCAAGCCTATTGGATCCGGCAAGATCAGGCTGATTTGAAGGAGCACGCCGCTAGCAGCCCGTTTTTACCCAAGGGCACCCTTCCGCAACCAGGACAGCAGCTCACCAACCCTGACCTGGCCGCTACCCTAGAAACCTTGGCCCGAGCGGGTGCTCAATCTCTCTATCAGGGAGCCTTAGCTGAACGCATTGATGCCCATCTCAAAACCGTGGGCGGGCTGTTAACGGCTGAAGATTTAGCCGCCCATGCTTCTGACTGGGTCAACCCGATTGCAACCTCCTACCGAGGCCACACCGTCTGGCAACTCCCCCCCAACAGCCAAGGATTCACGGTGCTGCAAGCCCTGAATCTGATTGAAGGGTATGACCTCCAAGCCATCGGCCACAGTACCGCCGATTACTATCACCTGCTAGTGGAGGCGACCAAGATTGCCTTTGCAGATCGAGATCGCTGGCTCACCGATCCAGACTTCGCCCCAATCCCGACCGAGCAGCTGATCTCAAAAGCCTATGGTGATCGCCGTCGGTCCCAAATTGACATGGGGCAAGCCCAGGCACTTTCGGCGACGGCGATTGGCGGCGACTCGGTCTACACCGCCGTTGTCGATGGGGCGGGCAATGCGGTTTCAGTGATTCAGAGTCTGTACTTCGACTTCGGCTCAGCGGTGATGGTGCCAGGGACGGGCTTTGTACTGCAAAATCGAGGTTCATTCTTTTCGCTGAATGCTGACCAGATCAACTGTCTCGCCCCGCGTAAACGCTGCTTTCACACCTTGATGCCCGCAATGGTCTTGACCCATAACCGCCCGGAATGGGTGCTGGGCACCATGGGCGGGGAGGGGCAGCCTCAGACTCAGTTGGCCCTGTTAACCCGCGTCTTAGACTACGGTTTTGATCCACAAACAGCGGTTGACCTGCCGCGCTGGCTTTGGGGCCGCACCTGGGGCGACACGAGTAGCGGCTTGACTTTAGAGGGCCGCATTCCGGCTCCGATTCGGGGCGAGCTGCAGCGACGGGGCCACGCGGTTAAAGCGGCCCCAGACTGGACTGAGAAGATGGGCCATGCCCAGATGATTCACATTGACCTAACCACCGGAACCTTGCAGGGGGGGTGCGATCGCCGCAGCGACGGGGCGATCGCCTGCGTCCCTTAACCATTATGGAATTGGTTTGGCAACGGTCCCTTGGGACCGGTCTTTGACCATGGCTTTGAAGCAGCACCCAGATCGGTATACTGAAGGCACAATTCTCGTCTCGCTGGGAGTACGGTAGGCACCCTATGGAATGGCACGTGACGGATGCAGAAAGCCTGAGGGTGATCGACAGTGAAATCGGCGATCATTCCTTTGTCCCTTCCGAATATGAGCTGATCCGCCGCGTCATCTACGCCAGCGCCGACTTTGAATATGCTGACTTGACCCGGTTTTCCCCTCAGGCTTTGCAATCGGGGGCAGCGGCGTTAGCGGCCCGGACCACGATCATTGTGGATGTGCCGATGGTGCAAGTGGGCATCGCCCCCACCATTCAAAATACCTTTGCCAACCCGGTCTACTGCAGCATGGATGCCTTGACCCGCCCCCAAAAGGACAAGACCCGAGCCGCCTGGGGCATCGAAACCCTAGCCCAACGCTATCCTGAGGGGATTTTTGTGATTGGCGAATCTCAAACGGCGTTGGCGTCATTGGTTGATCTGATTGAAGCAGAACAGGTCCGTCCTGCCCTGGTGGTAGCCACACCAGCGGGGTTCTTAGATATGGACGTGTTGAAAGCGCGTTTGCAAGATTCGATGGTGCCCCACATTCGCATTGATGGGCGCAAGGGCAATGCGGTGCTGGCGGTGGCCATTTTAGAAGGGCTGATTGATTTAGCCTGGCAAGCCTACGGTCAAGATGGAGCATCGTAAGGGTTTGCGGCCAAATACAATCCTGACCACTATGCCGATCTGCTTCGACAATAAGGGTTTGGCATGCCAAACCCTTATTGCCTTTTAGTAAAGGACAGAGGCAATACTAGGGCTGCAACCCTCGCACCACAGGATTCTAGCTTTAATTAGTGACAGCTCCCAGTACAAATTGCCTATTCAAAACCAGGCCTGGTTTTGTTAGATGTGTTAATGCCCAGTATTAATGGGTTTGAAACCTGTCAGCGCGTCAAATCTGAGCCCAACAAGGTAGATATCCCAGTTATTTTTATGACCGCCCTGCCGGACATTTTTGATAAGGTCAAAGGCTTTGAATCAGAGCAGTATTTTTGATCCGTTTTTCACCACGAAAGAGGTGGGCAAAGGTGCCGGCATGGGCTCAGCAACCAAAAGTCATGTTAGAGGGTGTTCGAAAAGTTCTCGGGGCTTCCTTTAGCAACATGGATCACCCAAAAGAGTAACGGTATTATCAGGGCTTCAGCCATCCTGCTGATGGGCTCCAGCATTGTTCAAGACTGGCTTACCCCCTTTTTAAACACCCTCTTAGGCGTCGCGATATCACCAGGACTATTCTGAAGTAAACATATCCGTATCGAGTCGGAACTCTAACTTGAATTCGTCCGGGCAGCGCACATCAACCCAAACCCGATATAGGCTTCCACAAGGTGATAAGACTGTTGTGTAATTTTGGCTCAGACGCAAAGCACATTTATAGGCTTGTTCCCTTGCGTCAATGGGTAAAGCATAGGCAAGTTTCAGAATAGTTCCTTTATGAAAAACGGCTTCGTGTACAGCGTTATCTCGATAGAACTTGAAAATATTGAGTTGGGACGCTGGAATAATACGAGGAACACCCATTTGAAAATGTTTAAATATTGAACAATATTCTTTGGAAATTATTATCCTTGAATTCTTTTGAGATTAATAGGGTGATTCATCCATTAATGATGAAAAGTTGACTTTCTAAGCGCCGACAGGCCCGCTTTTATAATTCTGGTGGGGGTTTTTACTTGTTCCGTAGAAAGCTTCTAAAGCTGATTGATGATACCCCTAAGTCTCTATGCTTTGGGTACGCACACCTACCCAGTCTCCTGTTTCTGCAACGCCAATGACCACCACCTCAACGGTGACTTCACCCACTCGAAAGATCTGCACCTCCGACAACTGGTCCTCCAAATACTGAAACAACTGCTGGTGCTGGGCCGCGATGGTCCTTTGGGACCGGTCTTCGACCATCGCCTTTCCTTCAGCCCCATAGCCCCGACAGCGCCGCTCTACCTGTTCGGACAAATCTGTTAAAGACTGGGAGACCACGGACGCTTCCGCAGGTTGATCGAGATGTTGCAGCAGCGCATCGGTCAGCTCCGCCGACTCTGGCCACACCACCACTTGCCAAGGCGTATCGGCCTCACTGGGAAAACAAAGATCCTGGGTAAGGCAATCCAATTGGGTCGTGATGTCAGCCAGAGTCATGACGTTAGCCTAAGCAGTGGCAAGAGATTTCAATACAGACAAGGCTTCCTGCACATGGGCGGTGGCGTTGAACTGAGAGTTGAACACATGCTTGACGATGCCGTCGCGATCGATCACGTAGGTAACGCGCCCTGGCAGCAGCCCTAGTGTGGCAGGCACCCCATAGGCTTTACGCACCTTGGCCCCCATGTCGCTCACTAGGGTAAAGGGCAGGTTGTGCTTGTTGGCAAAAGCACTGTGGGAGCTGGGTGAATCACTGCTGATGCCAATTACCTCGGCACCCAAGTCTGTAAAGGCTTCGTAGCTGTCTCGGAAGCTACAGGACTCCGCCGTGCAGCCGGGGGTGTCATCTTTGGGATAAAAATACAGCACTACGGGTTTTTGTCCCTTAAATTGGCTCAGCGTCACGGTTTCACCGTTTTGGCTGGCCAGGGAGAAGTCCGGTGCCAGATCGCCGACAGTAATGGCCATGAGGTTTCGTCCTGGTAGAGGTCGCAATAAATTGTTAACTTTTTATAAGTTTAATCTGCATTAACTTTTGATGGCCATTCTGCTGTGGTTCCGCAATGATCTCCGTCTCCATGACCATGAGCCGCTGCGTCAAGCGGTGCGGACAGGAGCGCCGGTGGTGCCGGTTTACTGCCTCGATCCGCGCCAGTTTAGTGAAACGTCCTTCAGGTTTCCAAAAACCGGTGCTTTTCGGGCTCAGTTTTTATTAGAGAGTCTGGCGGACCTGCGGACTCATCTACGGCAATTGGGCAGTGACCTGATTATCCGACAAGGCCACCCCGAAATGGTGTTGCCTCAGCTGGCCGACCAGCTCGGAGCAACTTCCTGCTACTGGCATCAAGAGGTCACCTCAGAAGAGACCTGTGTGGAACAGGCGGTCACTCAAGCGCTGAGGACAATGGGCTGCAGCAGCCAGACCTTTTGGGGGGCGACCCTTTATCATCCGGATGATCTTCCCTTTGAGCCCGCTCAATTGCCGCCAGTCTTTACCCAGTTTCGCAAAAAGGTTGAGCGCTACAGCACCGTCAACCCGGCCCTGGCCAAACCCCAGTCGCTGCCCAAGCTGCCTAAAACCCTAGAACCGGGTGAACTGCCAACGCTGGAAGCCTTAGGTTTGGACACACCGCCAGCGGACGATCGCGCCGTTATGGCCTTCAAGGGAGGCGAAACCTCTGCCCTGGAGCGATTGGACGCTTACATTTGGCAAGGCGATCGCCTGCAGTATTACAAAGAGACTCGCAATGGCCTGTTAGGGGCCGATTATTCTTCCAAGTTCTCTCCCTGGCTGGCGCTGGGATGCCTGTCGCCCCGCCGCGTCTACGAGGCGGTCCAGGCCTATGAGGCCAAGCGGGTCAAGAATGACTCTACTTACTGGCTGGTGTTTGAGCTGATTTGGCGAGATTACTTTCGCTTTGTTGGCTATCAGCAGGGCGATCGCATTTTTCGACCCTCAGGAATTCAGGGCGTCCCCATTCCCTGGAAGCAGGACTGGCCCCGGTTCGAGCTGTGGAAAACCGGCCAGACGGGCTATCCCTTTGTGGATGCCAACATGCAGGAATTGGCGGCAACGGGCTTTATGTCGAACCGGGGCCGTCAAAATGTGGCCAGCTTTTTGACCAAAAATCTCGGCATCGACTGGCGCATGGGAGCGGAGTGGTTTGAGTCTCAGCTGATCGACTATGACGTTTGCAGCAACTGGGGTAACTGGAACTACACCGCTGGGGTAGGCAATGATGCCCGAGGGTTCCGCTACTTCAACATCCCTAAACAAGCGAAGGACTATGACCCGGAAGGGGCCTATGTGAAACGGTGGCTACCGGTCCTGGCTAACATCCCAGCGGCAAAGGTGCATCTGCCAGGGCAACTGCAGCCGGTGGAGCAAAAACGCTTTCAGGTGCAGTTGGGGGTGGACTATCCAAACCCCATGGTGGATTTAAAACGCTCTGTGAAAGCTAACCAGGCGATTTACGAGCAGGCCATGAACCGCCCCATGAACCGCCCCATGAACCGCCCAAGACGGGCTTGATTCCACGTTAGGATAGACAGCGAATAGTGAGGAGGCGTGCGATGTTTTTTGATGAGTTGACCCCCTTTATGCAAGAACTCGTGAAGCAGCCTGTTGCTTTCGTCGGCGGGTTTGCGGCAGGGCTACTCCGCTTAGATTTAAGCCAGGATCCGGTCAAGAGCTGGCTGAATGACCAGGGTGGTGTCTCGGTTGGTGATGACGACAACACCCCACCCCCCAGTGACGGCCCCACCAAGATTTCCATCGATTAATTTCGCCTTCCCAGGCTACTTTTCCCCTCCTGGGAGCTATCCGTTAGGCAGAACTCTACACAAGACCCGTATAGAAAGGATTCTGGCCTGACGTTGTAAGGGGTAAAACCTCTAAATCGGTCCCTATGAGGAATGGATTGTTGCCAGCCTCGTCCCTGTCGTCTTACCGTGCGCATTCACGA
>ERZ1740060.267-NODE-267-length-38402-cov-21.725559_pt1 | contig 38402 bp, 31 predicted proteins | sample MGYA00581743_ERZ1740060 | MGnify/ENA primary metagenome ERZ1740060 (study PRJEB43018, sample SAMN04849235) | marine metagenome | isolation source: floating plastic debris | place: Pacific Ocean | collected 2008-08-27 | study: EMG produced TPA metagenomics...
GATAACCGGATATTTTTGAACTACCGTCTCACTTGAGACTGGTGCAAGATCTGAGACTACAGATCTTCCTTTCGACTCCGCTCAAGGAACGTCGGCGGAGCGGAGCCGAAACTAACTTGTCTGTGTAGCTGTAATTTGTATAGCGAACCGCAGTCAGGTTTGGCCACTTTGAATTGCCGGATCGCTTTCAGCAAGGTTCTTCTCTACACCTTGAACCCTGCACCTTTCTACCCTCTGCCATAGAACTGTTATTAGTCGGCTGCCACTGGGCTCTACTGCTCTGCTCAACCAATCGGCTGACGACGGAAGAGGGAGCGCGATCGCTGCCTGAGCCGCTGCGCGGAAAAAACGGGAGAGGTCTATCAGTCAGCGATTCCGGTCACGCCGGATGGGCTATCAAATCGCCTTAGGCGCTTTGCCATAGGCCTGCCAGGCCAAATCGATCAGCCCACTCATGATCGCAACGGCCAGTACCGGATTGCCCTTTTGACCGGCGATGCGAATGTTCGGCACCATCGATTCGTCTAGCCGGTTTTTGAGCACATCAATATCTAAAAACCCTGCCGGTGAAGCAATGATGAGGGCCGGACGTACTTCACCGGCTTCTACCAACTCGATCAGTGCTTCCAGAGCGGTCTGTGACTCACCCACCACAAAAATCCCTTCGGGATAGCGCTTAGCCAGCGTTTCGATCCCCCAAGCCGTTTTGCTTTTGCCCTTTTGGGGGCGGGTCAGCGCATCCATACTGCAATAGACGGGGTTCACAAAGGTTTCTTGAATGGGCGGTGCCACCCCGACCTGCACCATCGGCACATCCACCACGATGGTCGTTCTCGCCGCGAGGGCCGCCGCGCCTGAGGTCAAGGCATGTTCGGAAAAGTGAATTAAGGAGGCAAACTCAAAATCAGCAGTGGCATAAATGACCCGCCGCACCAGCTCATACTCAGAGGGGGTAAACATGTGATTGCCAATCTCGCGATCAATCACCCTGAGGCTCTGTGCGTCGCTGACATGCCATTCCATCGCTTGCTCCCAGCACCGTCTGAAGGTTTGTGCATCTAGTATACGGCGTGCCGAAAGAGCTAAAGCAGATGGTCGCGAAGTTGGGGGCAATCAGGGGCTGAAACCGTTGAGCCGTCGGGCTGATGAAGACCGACCGGCGATCATCTCAGACCGTGATCATGGGCTTGCAGCCAGGCTTGAATATCGCTCAACACCTGATCCGGTATCTCCCAGGGAAACAGGTGAGCGGTGGCGGGATAACTTTTGTAGGTGCTGTGCTTGAGATGCTGCGCCGTTTCGCGGCTAGAGCTGGCGGTGATATGGCGATCGCATTCCCCCGCTAAAACCAGCGCCGGAACGGTGATGTTGGCCAGCTCGGGCAGCCGGTCATAGCCCGCGAACAGGGCGGTATTGAGCGCCCTGTTCGCGGGCTGAGACGTTTGCAAAAAAGCGGGAAACGCCTCCTGCGCCAACCGTCGATAGGCCGCTGGATGGTGCTGCTGAATCAAATAGCGATAGAGCGATCGCTGGCCAAACGTGTCAATATTCCACTGCCAGCCCGGCGCTAGCCGATTGAGAATTGAGGCGATCGCGGTGAACACGTTATCTTGCCAGGTGATGGGCGGATGGCTGCCTCGCGGTCGCGCCGCCGTGCCCAGCAACATCAGGCCGGTCACGCGTTGCGGAGATTGCAGCGCCAACTCCATCGCCAAAATGCCGCCCAGCGACCAGCCCAGCACGAGGCATTGCTCAACCGCAAACTGATCCAACAGTTCGACCAGATCATCTAAATGCTGAGTCATCGTGAAGGACGTCGCCGTGCGACTCTGACCATAGCCCCGCAGATCAGGAGCCAGGGTCTTGAAGTGATAGGCCAAGGGCTCCGTAAAGACATTCATGCAGTGCTTGCTGCCCGGATGCCCATGCAAGCACAACAGGGGATAGCCCTGACCGTTAACGACTGTCTCCAGCTTCACCTCGGTTGCCTCACGTATAGCAATGGCCTGACTGTACCTACAAAAAGGACGGCACCATTCGAACTAGATGCCGTCCTACAAATTCATTGGTTAAGAGAGCGGTGAATACCGGCCCGCTGGGGAAAACCCGCGATCGCCGGTATCCACAACCCTGACTGGCTAGCGCTAGGCCTGTTTGTCGAAATCTAAAGAGGCCGAGTTGATGCAGTAGCGCTTGCCGGTGGGGGCGGGGCCATCGTTAAAGACGTGACCTAAGTGCGCATCACAGGCGCTGCAAAGCACCTCAGTACGCATCATAAACAGGCTCATGTCTTTTTTGGTGGCGACGTTCTTATCCTCGGCGGGGGCCCAAAAACTAGGCCAACCCGTGCCGGAGTCAAACTTCTCGTCAGACTTAAACAGCACGGTGCCGCAGCAAATGCACTTGTAAACGCCCGCTTCTTTGTTGGCGTGATATTGCCCCGTAAAAGCGCGCTCGGTGCCCTTTTCGCGGGTGACATGATATTGCTCAGGCGTGAGCTGTGCCTGCCACTCAGTTTTAGATTTTTGAACTTTTTCAGCCATAGTAATTCTGCAGATTTCGATAAAGAGTTTACCCTGCAATACCCGCATCGGGCGGGCACCCAGGTCAAAAGGTTGGTCTTATCGTAACGTAGTGCCCCCATCTGCCGGAGGTGTAAAAGCCTGGTGCCCTGTACGTAAAACCGCCATTTCAATATTTTCTTTGATCGCCACAAAATACCACTGTCGCAACCTGGTGATCACTGCAGCTCCCCATCCGGCTTTGGCCGTCACAGTCCTGACCAACAACTCTGCGTCCAAGCTGGGTTGGGTGAGTAATACCAGTTCTCCGTGATCGGGCTCCCGATGCAATCTTGAAAACGCCGGGGGGCCGAGGGGCAGGGGAGCCCGATCTGTAGCCTTGTTTCAGAGAATCGGTATAACGGGAGGCCCCCCTCGGTGGGATCGTTTGCGAATCATCCAATCCGGAGCAGGCACGAAGCGCAAGACTTGTTCAACCTGGGCCACACTGCCGATTTCTCCCAACGCCATGATGGCGGCTTCTTGCACGAGGGCGCGATCGCTGTCGAGGGCGGTCAATAGTATGTCGATCGCCTGCGGGTCCCGCAGATTGCCCAGCGCCACGGTAGCGCTAAACTGCACCAGCCAGTTAGTGTCTTTTAACAACACATGGCTGAGCGCGGCCAAGGCTTGGCGATCGCCCAGATATCCCAACGCCCCCGCCGCCATGGCTCGCACGTTGTCGTCAGGATCTGACTCCAGCGTTTGCACTAGCAAGGTCAGACTATCGGGTAGGGGCTTGATTCCCAGGGCAAAGGCCGCCATCCCGCGCACCTGTTCGGCCTGATCTTGCAGCGCCATCTGCAGCAGCGGCAAGGCGTCTTCGGCTGGCATCGATTCTTTTTGCAATTCCAGCATCGCTAGCACCCGTGTCTTGAGGTGAGGGCCTGAGCTGGGCCGAGAGGGCTGTTATCGGGGGCGGCAGATCACTTGGATGGAACGATGTCACTCGTTTGCGGCTCCGTATCCATATCAAACAGCATGGTCGTCATATATCGTTCGGTCCACTCTGTGCCAAAGGAATTTTCGAGAATGCGGCGGGTCTTATCGTTTTGCTGCTGCTTGGTACAGTAGTTCCGCTGACTGGCCACCACCTGCAAGATATCTGGCGCTGACGTCAGCGGCTGCGTATTGCGGGCGATCTGACAATGTAGCGTCAAAAAGTCTCGCACGCGCTGGACAAATTGCGTTTCTTCGGCAGCATTGGTGGGTCGCACAAACAAACAATGATCGGAAAAAATATCCCCCCATTCCGGCAAATCGCGGGGTTGTGAGAAGCCCAAAGACGGCAGTGTCGCTAATGACTGCTGGTAAGCCTCGGGCAACGAGCGATCGGGGCTGATGGGAGACAGATCGACGATCGCGGCACTAATGCCCCCACTCTGCCGACCGACCAAATCAGTGCCAAAAATCGGCAGATGGTAATCAGAGTTGGGGAACATGACGCAGTGCAAAATATCTAAGCCATTGCCAACCTGGGCCAGCTCCATGTGCAGCTTGCGAAACTGCGGCGTCTGATAGCAACAGTTTTCGATGACCACCTTTTCCTCTTCGAGGCTGCCTTCGATATAGCCCAGATCGCCGGGAATCTGATAGGGCGATAGATCGAGGTGTTGCTGCCAAACTGCTTCGATACAGTTTGCCAGTTCTTGGATGACGGGATTTTGGCGGCTGCGCAGAGATGATTGCATGGACTTCAGAAGCGTTTTTATTTAGCAGGAAGGGTTGGGGGCTACCGCGTCTGCGGCTCTAAAAGAACCGCCTCAAGGGCTCAGAGGCGATCGCTTTCAATCAGATTACCGTCTAATTCTGGGAACATCGCCAGATTGAGACCAAAAGCATCATTTTGCGGTGGGGTCGAGGCGATCGCCCCTGCTGCGCCTGACCCCGCCTTCAGGTCAACAATCTGTCAGGCTTGTACCGGGCTGAATTCGCCGGGTTGGCGGGTCTAGCCTAGCGGCTTCGGGAACCCCTTGATTCTGCCTAGCGCCCCTGTCAGGGCGGGTTTAGCGAGCCGCCTCAACGGCAGCGCTATTAGCCATCCACCAACCCCTCCCCTGCGACCAGCGTGGTTGTGAACAGATCGTCTTAAAACAGACCTAAGGCATGCAGTGGCCCATCGGCCAAAAATAGCTCTAGCATGACAGCCATGACGCCCACCATGGCCAGCCGCCCATTCCACACTTCGGCGGAAGGAGTTAGCCCCCAAGACCAGCGCTCTGGCGGATAGAGTTTGGTGTTCTTTTGGGGGCGAATGGTATCGGCGAATAAAATCGGCGGTTCATTCAAGGCTTTAATACTCAAGTCAGTGAGCGCTTGAATAAACATCGGCTCCGTATCGAGGGCAGGCACTCTGGCAAAAGTCTCAATGCCAGCGGTTTCAGCCACTTCGCGATATTCCTGATCGATTTCTTCTAGCGTCTCGATGTGCTCTGAGACAAAGCTAATCGGCACCACCACCAACTCTTTGACCCCGTCTTCAGCGAGGGCTTCAATCGCCTGATCGGTGTAGGGCTGGAGCCATTCCACCGGGCCGACTCGACTCTGGTAGGCCAGGGTGAAGGCATTGGGCGTGTCGAGCTGCGCCATGATGAGGGCGGCACACTTTTCAATCTCTTGCTGATAGGGGTCACCCGATTCTTCGACATAGCTGACGGGCACGCCATGGGCACTGAAGAAAATATGTGCCTGTTCTGGCTGATCGACTTGCTCTAGAGTCTGTTCGATCAGAGTGCTCATCGCCTTTAAGTAACCGGGGGCGTCGTACCAGGAGGGCACCACCGTGTAGGGAATGGCCTGCAAAACCGGATCGGCAGCCCAGATCTTCTCTAACACCCGAAAACTGGAGCCGCTGGTGCTAATGGAAAACTGGGGATAGAGCGGCAAAATCACGATTTGCTCAATGCGATCGCGCTTAATTTGGGCGATCGCCGCTTCGGTAAACGGGTGCCAATAGCGCATGCCCACATAAACCTGAGCGTCATAGCCTTGCTCTTGCAGGTTGGTCTGCAGCGCTGCCGCCTGGGCCTCGGTGATACGGCGTAAGGGGGAGCCGCCGCCAATCTTTTTGTAGTTCTCTTCTGACTTGCGAGCTCGCAGGGTAGAAATCATCCACGCCAAGGGCTTTTGTAGCAGGGGTGACGGCAGGCGAATAATTTCGGGGTCAGAAAACAGGTTGTACAAAAAGGGCTGGACATCATCGAGCTGACCAGGGCCTCCAAGGTTGAGTAGCAAGATACCGATGCGGGCCATTGAATTACTCACGGTTGTTAGTGCAGGGCGGGCGATCTCTTTGGCGCGTAAACCTCGTCCAGATTCAGACCGGGAGTTTTGATATCCCGCCTTCCCTCACCGCTCATGACACCTCGATCAAGTTTGAGGCTAAGCAGAGGGAGAAACAAAACGTCAGTTTTCAATCTGAGCGAACTTAAAAGGCTCATCACTTTAGACTTCACTAACGCTCAACAGGCGCTTGCTCAAGACGGGCTTGAGTCAGGTTTCTTAAGTTGATCGTTGCTTTAGTGAATAAAGATTGACTTCCAAAAAGTTTTCTTATCTATTTCCATGGTTATCGCAGGTGGGGGCCTGAATCCATGAACTTTTGTGAAGCCAGCGCCCTTCACCTTGAGCGATCGCGACGCTAGAAGGAGGTGATGAAGCGGTCAACCATCATTGAAATTGCGCGGTCGAATTCTACGGTAAGGGAGATACAGTCCTCAAAACACGCAAAGTAGGTGAGCCTTAGCTGGAGCATGGCGCGGCAGGGAGCCCTGCCATCCATCACAGTGGGGACATAATCCGATTGATGAAACAGCCTTGACTTCGGGCCATCCGAGGGCTCAGGCGATTGCCCTGAACGACATCTAGGCGTTCAGGGCGGTAGAGTCGGTTTGGCTAGAACTCTCTTAGGGCACACCATTCATTAACGGCTAATGCCGATTCTCGAAAACAAGTTTGATGCCCTGGAACGAGACTATAAATCTGGTTCCTCACCCTGGCAGTTTGGTGACCTGAGGGGCAGCGTCAACCACAGCCGACAATAATCCTCATGGCTTAATAAAGTTTAGTGAATAAATATTATGGTCAGTCCTCGACTTGAAGAAGTCCCTACTTGCCCTGTCCTGGATGCGCTTTGGCGAATTTCAAGCTAGGAAATTATCGTGCTAAAGGCCGATCGAGTCACCCAAATCAAGGCTTAACGTAAACATTAGTGAATCCTGCTTAATGCGAACGTCACCGCTATTAGAAAATCGTTCATAACAAACCGTATAAATCTTTTGTGAAAGCTGGCCCAGCCTGAGCTTTTGGTGATAGGCGAGTCGTTTTGGTGGCCTTGGTGCCGGTTGGAGGCGCTGGGCAACTACTCGCAGCATCTGGGCTTTTGCGGTGTGTGCTTAACCTTGGCCATTCGTCAGGAGTATTTGAATGCCTTTTGGATCTATATCAAGGTTGGGAGTCAGACTCTGTGATGAGACTCCCCCTCTCTCTAGAATGGAGGGCCGATGCTGATGAAGAGGCCGAATTTTGCATTCGGGCTGTTTACCATCAAGTCTTAGATCATGCCGACGAGATGGCAAGTAAGCGTTTGGCTGTTCCTGAGTCTCAATGGCTGTGGGGCGAGTTAAGCATGCGCGAATTTGTGCCGGCAGTTGTCAAGCTCAGGTCTTTATCAGTCTCGCTGCTTGACCAGTTGCCCCCGCGATCGCGTTGAACTTCCCTTGTCTGCTGGGATGCAGACTGTTCGCTCACTGCACCCGCTTTAGAACAGCGGCGGTAACAACCCGTTCAGGAAATCCCTACTGACAACAGCAGCTAGCCGACTTCTGTCCCTTGGCTGTCGTTGAGGTTGAGGCCGCGCGGCAGTCAAGGGACGACTTGGCTGCCGCGCCAATTGCCGCGCTGCAGGCCCCGGTTGTTGGGGTCCGCCACTGGCGGCGACGCCAGTGGCAGAGTCGTCAGTTCAACGGCTCAGGCTATTTCAGCTCGGCTCAAGGATTTGGGTTGCTCTGGTCGTCCCCGTTTCGTAACCGATTTTCAGTTTCTCGATACCCCTGTTTCAATCATCAATTTAGGAGATTTATCATGACGATTTCATTGTTGGCGTATGCGCCTTCATCGCAAAATCAACGAGTTGCCGGCTTTGAAGTGCCGGGTGATGAGCAGCCGAGAATTTTTACGACTGATAACCTCCTATCGCCATCGGATCTGGATGGGTTGATTGCGGCGGCCTATCGGCAGATTTTTAATGAACAGCAGATGCTTAAGAGTCATCGTCAAACCTTTTGGGAATCTCAGTTAAAAGCCGGGCAAATTACAGTTAGAGAATTCATTCGGGCGTTGGCGCTTTCTGACTCCTTCCGTCGTTTGGTTTATGAAAGCAACAACAACTATCGCTTTGCAGAAATTTGTGTGCAGCGGATTTTGGGCCGTCAGGTTTACAGCGATCGCGAAAAGATCGCCTGGTCTATCGTGCTTGGCAACGAAGGATTGAATGCCTTTATTGATGCCTTAGTCAATAGCGAAGAATACCTGAGTACCTTTGGCGACACGACGGTGCCCTATCAACGGCGGCGCATTTTGCCCCAACGAGCCCAAGGGGAAATCTCTTTTGCCCACATGGCTCGCTACGGCACCGATTATCGCGATAACCTACCCGAGCCTTGTTTAGATACCTTGCCGAGTCGGGGCTTTACCGGCCCCGCGATGTCGCCAGTGCGCTGGGCTTGGCAAAAGCAGCCGCCTCAGGCTCTCGAAAAGGCTTGGGTCGGGCTGTTCTACAGTGGTGCTGCCTTTATTGTGGTGTTGCTGCTGGCATCGATACTGCGCTTTTAAGGGCTCTGCTCACTAGCTTTCGTGCCCCTACGTTGATGTTCTCAAGATCAAAAGTCAGTGTTTCTTGAGCCGAGTTGCCAGGAACGCTGACTTTCTTGCTAAGGGACTAGAGCGCCGCCTGTGTGCCAGACAGACAACCGAGAATCACAGTGTCATCAGCGGACAGGTCAGCGCGATCGCGTTCATTCAGGCCAGGGCACTGATCTGGAACCTGATCAGTCCATTTAAGCTGATTAGGCTGAAGGCTTGGCGGAATTGCCTGCCGATCTCCCTGGTTTCGGCCCCAGAGCATCGGGTCAGCACATTAGAATCAGTCATGAAGCTGAATGAGTGAAATAATCAAACGTGGCTGATATTGAGGACTTGACGCCGACGGGAGTCTCTTATCCTGAGCCCAATGCATTGCCAAAGCTTGAGTCGGCTTTTGACAGCATTTTTGACAGTATTGACGAGGCGCTGAACGATCTGGCCGCCGGTCGGGCAATTGTGGTCGTCGATGACGAAAATCGTGAAAACGAAGGCGACGTCATCTGCGCGGCCCAGTTTGCGACGCCTGACATGATTAACTTTATGGCGGTCGAAGCGCGCGGGTTGATCTGCCTGGCGATGACCGGGCAGCGGCTCGACGAGCTCGATCTGCCCCTGATGGTGAACCCGCACAGCTTCGAAGACGAGAATGAACAGACGGCGTTCACTGTCAGCATTGATGCCGCTACCCAGTGGGGCGTCACGACGGGCATCTCAGCTGAAGATCGAGCCCGCACCATTCAAGTCACGCTGAATCAGGGGGCGCGGCCCAGCGATTTGCGCCGACCCGGACACATCTTTCCGCTGCGGGCGAAAGAGGGGGGCGTGCTCAAACGGGCTGGTCATACCGAAGCTGGCGTCGATCTCTCCCGACTGGCGGGTCTGTATCCAGCAGGAGTGATCTGTGAAATTCAAAATCCAGATGGGTCTATGGCGCGCCTGCCCGAGCTGGTGGCCTATGCCCAAACCCATCATCTGAAGCTGATTAGCATTGCCGACCTGATTAGCTATCGGCTAGAGCATGAGCGGTTTGTGAAACGCGAGGCGATCGCGGATCTGCCGACGCAATTTGGCCATTTCAACATTTACGCTTACCGCAACTCCATCGACAATTCTGAGCATGTGGCACTGGTTAGAGGCGACCCCGCCAGCTTCAAAGACGAGCGCGTGATGGTGCGGGTGCATTCGGAATGCCTCACGGGCGACTCGTTTGGTTCTCTTCGCTGCGACTGCCGCATGCAGCTACAGGCCGCCCTAAAAATGATTGAGGCCGCCGGTCGTGGGGTGGTGGTGTATCTGCGGCAAGAAGGTCGGGGTATTGGCCTGGTAAATAAGCTCAAGGCTTATTCGCTGCAGGATATGGGGCTAGACACTGTCGAGGCCAATGAAAAGCTCGGGTTGCCGGTCGATCAGCGCAATTATGGCGTCGGGGCGCAAATCTTGAACGACATTGGCGTGCGTCAGTTTTGTCTGATTACCAACAATCCGCGCAAAATTGCTGGGCTAAAAGGCTATGGGCTGGAAATGATCGATCGCGTGCCTCTGATCATCGAATCCACCCCCTACAATTCCTACTATTTGGAAACCAAAGCGAAAAAGCTCGGGCATCTGCTGCTGCCCACCTATCTGGTGACTGTGGCCCTCCAAACTCAGGCCGATCTCTCGACCCTGCCCGCTAAGTATGAGCAGCTAGAGCAGGTGCGAGAACTGGCCCGTCAAGCCGGGCTCGCCGCCCAGGAAGAAGTGCGATCGGTCGCGGTGGCGCTGTTTGGCCAGGGTAAACTCATTATCAATCTCGGCTTAGAGCAAGCCCAGGCGGTGACTGCGACCTGGTACGACCAGCCTGATAACGCTTACTGGCCTGCACTGGCTAAGGTGCTCGATGGATTGGTGCAGTGGCCCAATCTGCAAACCCTAGAGCTGCTGGTTTCAGACGGCCAAGATCCCTTTGCTCACCTGCAGGTGGGGCTCAGGCGGCAGACCTTCTCGCTGGGTACGAGTGAGCCCACCGTCTATCCTTCAGCCTTGAAGGAGAACCTGCAAACCCAGCGCATTTACACCTTCTCTCGCCATAGCCCCAATGATTGAGCCCGACTGTTGACCTGACTCTTGTCCCCAGACTCTACATTGGAAAACGGTCGTGCTGCCCGCTTTGCTGAGGCTACTGAGAAGGATTCTGCTCCTTAAGCCGTCGGGGGCGTTCGGCCGCTAACGCACCCCGACAAATGAGAGAGTCTTTAGGACTGAGCCGCATTGGAGCGATCTCCCTCGGTCTCTAAGCGAAATCGTGTGGGCTCATACCCCGGCGGCCAATACTTTGCAGGCACTGCCAGTTCATTACCATCGCGCATCGCGCCGTAATGAGGCGACAAAATTTCGATGTTGTTCTCATTGCAGGCATCCTGCAGGTTTTGGTGCAGCTCCGAAAAAATTCTAGACATCGATTTGGGGTGGTCAGTGTAGGCATTAAGTTCGTAGCTGACGTAAAAATCATCCAGACTGGTTTGCAACACAAAGGGCGGGGGCGTCGGCAAAATTTTATCGGTCTTGCTGGCTGCTTTGATCAGCACTTCATGCACCTGGCGCCACGGCACGTCATAGCCCAGGGTGATGGTGGTGTGCACAATCAGCGGCTCTTGGGTCTCGGCAATGCTGGCGCTATAGTTCACAATGTGGCTGCTCAGCACCATCAAGTTGGGGATAGTGATGATGACATTTTTCGGCGTGCGCAGGCGGGTCACCATGAGCGATTTATCAATCACGTCGCCGATCGCATCACTGATTTTGACGCGATCGCCCTGCTCATAGGCCCGGCTATAAATCAGCACGATGCCCGCGACCAAGTTGGCGATCGCCCCACTCGACCCCAGCGTAAACAACGCCCCAACGAAGATCGACAACCCCTGAAAGGCCGGTGACTCTGACCCTGGCAGATAGGGAAAAGCCATGGTGATCGCAAACAACACCACCAGCACGCGCACAATGTTGTAAGTCGGGTTAGCCCATTGCGGAAAGAAGCCCGGCACATTGACCCGATTGCGCGCAATTTCAGTAAACAAAAAGCGAATAATCCGCAGCAGATAGTGCGTGGCGATCGCAATTAAGGCAATAAAAAATAGGTTGGGCAGGTATTCGACAAAGTGATTTCCCAGTGTGAGGGCAGCCCGTTCGATGTAGTCAAATAGCCGTTCGCCCGCTGGCCGAGTCCACGGAAAAGACCGCAGCATTTGCGACCATGAAACATATAGGACGATGAGCAGCAGCCCCAGCCGAATCAGCTTAAAGATCTCCCAAATCGCATCCGTGACCCGCTCTGCCGACAAAAACTCATTACCCAGAAAGTGCACGGCAGAGATGTAGCGACCTTTCCAGCGTTGGAGCGATCGCTGCACCCAACCACTGGTCTTCACGATGAGCCAGAGAAACAGCACTGTGCCCAGCAATACCAGCAGCGCGTAGAGCGTGCCCCGCAGGACTTGATCGGGTTGGCGAGCGGCTCGATAGGTGACGATCGCGTCTGCAATTAGCTGCTGCAGGCGATAGGCCAAGGCGCGGCGATTGCCGCTAGCCGCTTCGGCATCGGCATCCGTCACGTATACCAGCACATCACCGTCGTAGGTGACATTACTCGTTTCCGCGAGGTCATCATGCGCCACGGATAGCAGGGCCGGATCAACGTTGGGATCTTGAGCGACGGCGCGAATGCGGCGGGCAGTCGCCAAGGCTCGGGTTCTGGGCGGATACCCCCCGACCGACACCTGAACTTTGAAGAGTTCGCGACCATCTAACATCACTGGGGCCGCTGGTGGCGGGGCACTACTGCTGTTCGTTTGTGCCCAACTCGTCGCCAGCATCGGCGAAACGGTCAGCATCAGGCCTAGCGCGATTGGCATGACTCTGACCCAGAGCCGCCGCTGCCACGATGTTCGGTTGCTCACCAGCCCGTCCTTTGGGTGTCAGTCTAGATAAATTTAAGCGTAGCGGCGGTCTTGGGGGAATAGGTCAGGACTTTTGCAAACTTAAGCAATTGCAAAGGTTGAGGCGATCGAGCGGCCCTAGCCAAAGCGATAGCCAAAGCCGCGCAGGGTGACAATGTATTGCGGATGGCTGGGGTCAACCTCAACTTTTTCACGCAGCCAGCGAATGTGAACGTCAACGGTTTTGCGATCGCCCATAAAGTCCGGCCCCCAGACCTGATCAATCAGTTCTTCCCGCTTCCACACCCGGTTGGGATGATTCATAAAGAGTTCGAGAATGCGAAACTCCTTGGGAGCGAGGGCCACCTCGCGGCCATCTACCGTGACCCGCAGTTCATTCAAATACAGGGCAATATCACGGTAGATTAGCACCGAGGCGTCAGGGGGGGCTTGGGCGCGTCGATAACGCCGCAAGAGGGCCCGGCAGCGGGCAATCAGTTCTCGCATGCCAAAGGGTTTGGCCAAATAGTCGTCGGCGCCCACTTCTAAACCCACGACGCGATCGGTCTCGCTGCCCTTTGCACTCAAAATCAAGATGGGGATATCCCAATTGCGGTGGCGAATCAAGCGACAGAGATCGAGCCCCCCGACCCCCGGCAACATCAAATCTAGAATGGCCAAATCAAACGGCGGCAACTCAGCAGAACGGCTCCAAACGGGACTACCCAACAGCTCTAGCGCTAAGGAACCCGTTTCGGCCACATCGACCCGATAGCCTTCTTCTTTGAGCGCCAGGCTCACAGTCTCACGAATGAGCGCTTCATCGTCAACAATCAAGATGCGGTCTTGTTGCAGCGTGATCCCTGATTGATAATGACTTTCTTTGTTTTGCACCATAGGTCACTGTTCAAGTTGGTTCCGCCTCATCCTGCATCTCTGGGCTGGCCGACCGACTGGGCTCAGGCTGCAGTCAGTAGCTCAGGCCGGTACCTAGCTGCCATCGCGCCTGCCCTGGCCTCGCTCCCCCACCGGCTTTGGCATCATGCCCAGGGAGAACAAACTGCGAGCCGATGCGGCGGTTTGCCGACTTTCAACGCGCAACGACACGGCCATAACAGCCTTTGTCAAGCCGTATGATCTGTTGTCATGCTTAAGGGCAAAAGATCAAGAGGTTAAGTATTGCTCGATCTGGCCTTAATCTTCTGAAAATAGTTTTTTCGCCTGTAATAGAGGAGTAGACGGTGCAGATCAGCTCGCCCAGCAGCAGCAGTTTCCCTATAAACTTTTGGCAGCGGCTACCATAGAAATTGAAAACTGTTGTAGTTCATCCCCTGCAGTAACATGGCCCAGCTCCCTTGGCTTCGCTCTAGCCTTAATCGGCTCACCTTTTTGAGTCGACCCGTGCCGTTGGCTTCGACGCTAGGGGTATTGCTGCTCAGTATTTTCCTGTGGGAATACAGCCGCAACCCGGAGTGGTTTGGCTCATTTGCTCAAGATAATGGGGCGTCGCCTGAGGGGACACTTGATCGCTCGACGTTGACCCCTGCTGAGCAGGCCGCAGTCGCTGACATTGATAATCTGTCGGTGCTGATGAACGAATTGGGCGTTGAGTCAGGGGGCGTACCCACCCTGCAATCGATCTCGATCGGGCAAGATGAGGACGAGAACGCGATCGCTAGCGATCTGCTGTCGCTGTCGCAACCCGGCACGACCAGTACGGCCAACCCCAGCACCAGCATCTTCAACCAGTATCTAGAGCAATACCAATTTGGGCGACAGCGCCCCACGAATCTCTCGCCGGCGGCCTCTTCAAATAGCTTTACCAACAGCCCGGCGACGGCGACTGGGCCGTCAGGGGCACTCAGTCCCACGACATTACGCGTTAACCCGTTGACGTTAGTGCTGCAGGGCCAAAATGCTCTGGCTCCAGGCATGCAGCCCAGCAATCAGACAGTTTTAGAAGCTGCTTTACAGTCACAGAATGCCCCGGCAGCAGCTGACAATCCTGACGCGACTGACAACGCTACTGGGATTGAAACAGCGATCGAGTCTGCTTTGCCGACGGGAGAGTTTGGCTCTCAGGCCGTGACGATTCCCGGCGTGGCGTTTCCGGTTCTGCCGACGCTGCCACAAATGTCACCGCCACCAGGCACGACGGGCTATACCACCCCCGCTTCGCTTGAACTGATGCCGCCCTTGCCAGGCAGCAATAGCGCCGGAGCCGTGCCACCGGTAGCGCCGCTATCAACTGTCGGGGGCGGCACGGGCTTGCCAGCGGGAACTGCTGTGCCCAACCTCAACACGCCACAGGTGGACGTGAGCAACGGGTATACGCCCTACACGCCGGTCGTCCCCAGTGCCACGCCGATTACTCCAGGGGTCAACCCATCACCGTTTGCCGTGCAGCGACCACCGGGTTCCTACATTGGCGGCGGCTATATCAATACGTTTTCCAATCCCTCGGGGCCGCCCAACTAAGGGAATTTCTAGTAAAAACGATACCTGTTGGGGCAGGTTTTGTTGATGCTTTATGGCGATGGCCTCCAGGCTTCTAGCTAAACCTACCCTTACAGTCCTTAGATATTCTGTCTAGGCAATCGCCTCAGATTCGGTCAGGGAAAAGCTCAAGACCCCTGCATCAGTTTCTGACTTCCTAGTTGAGCGGCTGCGATGTTAGGTCTGCGCACTTGGGCTCGGCTCGCGCTTGGTTCCCTCAGCAGCGTCGAAGCCCCAATCATTTACCCGAGAACGGTGGCCGCTAGTGAACGATCGCCCCCAAGAGCGCTCGCCCTAGTCGATTAATCTGACGGGCAGCCTGAATGTGGGGCTCATCGGGCACGATGGGGATGATGGTGGCGGCTGCACCGACCCCACACTGGGCGATCGCTGCATTAGCTGCCTCTAAGCCGGTGACATAGGCCTTCTCCTGCGACCAAGAGCCGTGGCGCGTCACAATCCAGTCGCCGCTCATAAAGACGTTGCTGAAGCTGGTCTGGCCCGGCAACAGATAGCGATAGCTGCCCGGAGCAAAGTGGCTGACGGCCTGCGGTAGACGAATCATGCTGTAATCAACAATGTGCGCTGCGCCAAACGCTGGTAAGCAGCCCGCCAGATCAGCCTGCACCAGGGGCAAAATCTCGGCGTCGCTGAGGGATAGGAACTGGTTGGCATGGTAGTAGTCCACCTCAATGACGGAGCCCGGCTCATCGCGGTATTCATCGTGCAGCGCGTTGAGATCAAAAAACGTCCAGCCGGTGGTTTGATGAAAGCCAAAGCAGGCATTTGAAGGCAGCGGCACATCGATCTTGCGGTCAAACCACAGGCGAGTTGCCAGCACATCCACGGCACCCAGGTTTTGCACATCACGAAACTCTGGGCGCTGACGCAGTGCGGGACTGCTCGCCACAATTTTTTTGAGGCCCGTGATGCCAACGGCAAAAATGACCGCATCCGCTTCAAACACCTCATCGCCACAGACGACAGCGGTGAGGCGATCACCCTCTCCCTCTATCACGCCGGTGACGCGATGATTAGCCAAAATGCGGCCCCCTGCCTGCTCGATCGCTTGCGTCCAGGGGCGAAAGATTTGGGCCCCGACGGTGCCCCGACACCAGCGCACATCGAAGTCAGGCTGATGGGCCAAAATAAAGTAGTACAGCATGCCCAGAGTGGCCGCCGCCGAACATTGCTCCCCCGGTGCAAACAGCCCCACCAGCAGCATCGGCTCAAAGGCTTCTTTGTAGAGCCGTTCCGACACGCCAAATTGGCGAAAGAGTTCGCGGGCGGAGAGGCGATCATACCGTCGCCAAGCCTCATCCGAATTGTCAAAATCCACCAGAGAGTACAGCAGGGGCAAAGCCGAGAGGCGATCGCTCAACGGCAACCGCTTGAACTCCGTATACAAAAAGGTGCCGAGGGGGCTGGGCAAATACGGCTGCAGTTGAAATAGCGGCGACTCGACCTCCAGCCCGTGGGGTGAATATTGATTTGAGCAGGTGTAGGGCGTAAACGGCTGCAGCCCTAAGGCATCGGTTAGCCCAAAGATATTGCGGTAGGGATACCAAAAGCCGTGAATGCCCGCCTCGACCGAGCGCCCCTGCTCGGTTTGCCAACCCGCCACCAACCCACCCGGATAGCTACCGGCTTCTAGCAGCGTCACGTCGTAGCCCTGCTGAGCGAGGTGATAGGCGGCCCCTAACCCAGCCCAGCCCGCTCCCACGATGACGACGCTCGGCGATTGTTTTTGCCCGTCCATACTTTCATCCATTGCGGTGACAATTCACGCTCGTTCAGTAATTGGTACTGCAACCTTCTGACATTATCAACGCCATCAACGACTCAAACCATAGGCCCAATGCATAAAGCCAGCTGACACGAGTAACAGGCTGACGATCAAAACCCATCTGGCTTGAGCAGCAAGGCTTGATTTGCGAATGAAAATACAGGCAATGAGCGGCAACAGCACACCCAGCTCAATCAACAAGTTGTAATAGAAGTAAAAGTTGACCCAACTCAATTTTCCGGCACTGGGTAGCAGGCCAAAGGGTAAGCGGAAGAGGCGATCGCTGGCGGGCCACAGCAACGGTAAAGCGGTCACGCCCACCAGCAAATCCATCCCCAGGTGGGAAAAACCCGCTAATACGAGCAGTAAGCCGGAGCGCTTCAGCATCCTGCGTCCAACCCCAGCGAATTTGAGGCCCAGCAGCGTCAGAGTCGGCAGCAATGCGGCGAACAAGAGGGAATGGGTGATGCGCAAGCCGTCATGCGCACTGGGATGCAGCCAGGGAACGACATAATCCAGATCGGGGAGCACCGCAGCGATGATGAGCCCACCACCCCAGAGCACCCGCATCAATTTCGTCGATATGGGACTGGCGACGTAAGCCACCCCATGGTCCCGCCGACTAAGCTATGCCCGATGAATGAAGACATGGCAATCGTGTATTCATCCGTGTCTGGTCAGTGTGTCCAGCGAGATCGCTAAGCCTCGGGTTCAGCCGATTTCTTCGCTGTCGATGACTTCTTACTAGCCGCCGATTTTTTCGCGGTAGTCGTTTTGCTGCCAGTAGATTTAGTGGCCGCCGCTCGCTTCGTCGTCGTGGTTTTGCGCGTCGTGGTTTTCTTGGCAGTCGTCTTTTTGGCCGCCGTTTTCTTCGCAGAGGTCTTCTTCGCGGTGGTTTTGGCCTTGCTGCCAGACTTGGCGGCGGTCTTTTTGCGAGTCGTTTTCTTTTTCGTACCGGCTTTCGCCGTGATTAGAGCGATCGCCTCTTCTAGGGTGATGTCACTTTCGGTTTTGCCCTCCGGTAACCCGGCATTTGTCTTGCCGTGCTTCACGTAGAGGCCGTAGGGGCCTTTGTAGACGGCAATTAGCTCGTCATCATCGGGGTGCTTGCCGAGTTCTTTCAACGGCTCGGCTTTGCGCCGACCGCGACCGGCCTTCGGTTGCGCCAGCAGTTCCAGCGCCCGCTCTAGAGAAACCGTCAGCACGCCATCGTCGCCCTTGAGTGAGCGATAGTCTTTGCCGTCTTTGCCCTGGTCATGCACCACGTAAGGGCCAAAGCGGCCCAAACTGGCTTTGACGGGTTTGCCGGTCTCGGGATGCGCGCCGAGCAAGCGGGGCAGGGCCAACAGGCCGACGGCCATTTCGATGGTCACGTCTTCGGGCTTCTTGCCCTTGGGTAAGGACGCCCGTTTGGGTTTGGGCTGCTCTTCAGTTGCCTCACCGAGCTGCACATAGGGACCATAGGCACCGATGAGCACGTAGATCGGCTCACCCGTTTCAGGATGCAGGCCGAGTTTTTCTGGCCCTTCCAGCTTTTGCTTGAGCAGCAAAGTCACCTGATCTGCATCCAGATCCGCCGGGGAAACATCGACTGGTACCGACGCTTTAACCGGGCCGCTTTCGTCCTCTGTTTCGACATAGGGGCCGTAACGACCAATGCGCACCTTAGCTTCTAAACCATCCAGATCAACCGTGCGGGCCTCTGCCGGATCAATTTGGCTTTCCTGCTCATGCACCTGGGTTTCTAACCCGTCGCCGCCGCTGTAGAACCCCTTGAGGTAGGGGAGCCACTCGGCTTCCCCGGTGGAGATGTGGTCGAGGGTACGCTCCATCCGGGCGGTGAAGCCCACATCCACCAAGTCGGGGAAATGGCTAGACAGCAAATCGGTCACCGCAAAGGCGGTAAAGGTAGGTGTCAGGCTGTTGCCGTTCGCGGTCACGTAGCCGCGATCGATGATGGTGCCAATGACGCTGGCGTAGGTGCTCGGGCGACCAATGCCTTCGCTTTCCAACGTTTTAACCAGGGTCGCTTCGGTGTAGCGGGCAGGGGGTTGCGTTTCGTGACCGACGGCTTCTAGCTCGTTGCAGTTCACGGCGTCACCCACCGCCAGCCGAGGCAGCAGGATTTCTTGATTTTCGATCGCCGCATCGGGGTCGTCAGAGCCCTCAACATAGGCCCGAAAGAAACCGGCAAAATCAATCCGTTTACCGCTGGCCCGAAAGATCGCATTGTCCACTTCGATCTGGACGGTGATGTTGGTCTGCCGCGCTTCGGCCATCTGGGTGGCCACTGTGCGTTTCCAGATCAAATCGTAGAGTGATCGCTCACGACCGCTGAGTCCCGTGGCTTGGGGGGTGCGGAAGCTTTGACCCGCTGGACGAATGGCTTCGTGGGCTTCTTGAGCCGACTTGCTTTTGGTGGCGTACTGGCGCGATTTAGGGCTGAGATATTCCGGCCCGTACATTTGCTCGACGCAGCTGCGGGCCGCACCGATCGCCTGCTGTGACAGATGCACCGAGTCGGTTCGCATGTAGGTGATGTAGCCCTGCTCATAGAGGCTCTGCGCTACGCGCATCGTATCCCGAGCCGACAGGCGCAGCTTGCGGTTCGATTCCTGCTGCAGCGTCGAAGTGGTGAACGGCGGCGAAGGCTTCCGGGTTGAGGGGCGTTCTTCTAAGTTGGCCACCGTCCAAGCACCAGCCTGCAGTCTGGCCTGCAGCGCCGTCGCTTCCGTTTCATTCAGCAAGACGACATCGCGACCGGCGGCAATTTGACCGGTATTTTCGTCAAAGTCGCTGCCGGTGGCGAGGCGCTTGCCGTCCAGGGTGATGAGTTTTGCCTCAAAGGCATCTTGCTCCTTCAGCAGTTGAGCCTTGAGATCCCAATAGGAGCCGCGACGGAAGGCCCGCCGCGCCCGCTCACGCTCGACTAAGAGCTTGACGGCGACTGACTGTACGCGCCCGGCTGACAGTCCCCAGGCAATTTTCTTCCACAGCAAGGGGGACAGGGTATAACCCACCAGTCGATCTAAAATGCGGCGAGTTTCTTGCGCCCGCACCAGCTGGTCGTCAATATCGCGACAGTTGTCGAGCGCCTGCTGAATCGCCTCTTCAGTAATCTCGTGAAACACCATGCGCTTGATCGGCACTTTGGGTTTCAAAATCTGCAGCAGGTGCCAGCTAATGCTCTCCCCTTCGCGGTCTTCGTCAGTCGCCAGTACCAGCTCATCGGCATTTTTGAGCGCGTCTTTAAGCGTCTTAACGACTTTCTTCTTATCCGAGGGGACGACATACAGCGGTTCAAAATCCGCCTCAGGATTCACGCCGAGCTGAGCCCACTTCTCGCCCTTGACCGCCGCCGGAATTTCGCTCGCCGATCGCGGCAAGTCGCGCACGTGCCCCATCGAGGCTTCAACCCGATACCCGCGCGGCAGGTAGTTGCGAATAGTTTTGGCCTTGGTGGGCGACTCAACGATGACGAGGGTGGACATAGATAATCGTTAGGGGTTCCTAGATTCCGTGACGTTAGCGAATAAGCGGAGCATTCGGAAAGGATTGTTAACTAAGATTTCAGTTTCACAGCTGAATGGCTCGGTTTTTTATCCCATCTTCTGTTCACTCCTAGCACATCTCTTCGCGATCGCTAAGTCGAAGTTAGCGCATTTGCTCCCGAGAATACCCACATCTTTTGATTCAAACACGGGTGACAGGAAGGATTCAGGCCCTGGTATTGCGGGCCTGACTGGTATTGGCTGCTGGAGGGTAGTCGCCGGCCAGCCTGGCGGCAGTTAATTACAACCATAGTCAGAACTCATACCCTGAGAGATACCCCGAAACGCCGGTTCCCAGGGTAATATGCCAGTGGCACCTTGAAGGTTGGCGATCGTTAGCGATTAGCGCTGGCGGTGATGCTGCTTTCGCGGTCAATCTATTACTTATCTCGTTGGAGCAGTCAGCCGGATGGACGTTTCGAATATTGCCTCCCAGCTCAACGTGGGCATTATTCTCCCTGAAGGAATTGTGGTCGCGACCCTGTTGATCGTGTTGGTCGGCGACCTCATCGGCGGACGCGCCTCGTCGCGTTGGACGCCCTATCTCACCATCGCCGGAATGTTGGGAGCCGTGGTCGCCTTGGTTTATCAATGGGATACGGCCACCCCTTTGAGCTTCTTGGGCAGCTACATGGGGGATGACCTGAGTATTGTCTTTCGCGGCATCATCGTGCTCTCGGCGGCGGCTACGGTGCCCATGTCAATTCGCTACGTCGAGCAATCTGGCACCGCCCTGGCAGAATTTTTGGTGATTTTGCTGACGGCCACCCTGGGCGGCATGTTTTTGTCGGGGGCCAACGACCTCGTCACAATCTTTGTCTCGCTAGAAACGCTCAGTATCTCCTCTTACTTACTGACCGGCTACATGAAGCGTGATCCTCGCTCGAACGAGGCGGCGCTGAAGTACCTGCTAATTGGGGCCGCTAGTTCCGCCATTTTTCTCTATGGCATTTCACTGCTGTACGGGCTATCGGGTGGCAAGATGCAGCTAGGCGATATTGCCGCCAGCTTTGTCACGACGGGCAGCACGGCCCCGATTGGTTTGGTGGTCGCCTTAGTGTTTGCGATCGCGGGCATTGCCTTCAAAATTGCCGCCGTCCCCTTTCACCAGTGGAGTCCCGACGTGTATGAGGGGTCGCCCACCCCGGTGGTGGCTTTCCTCTCGGTGGGCTCTAAAACGGCGGGGTTTGCCTTGGCCATTCGCCTGTTGGTGACGGTTTTTCCCCTGGTTTCAGAGCAGTGGCACTTTGTCTTTACCGCACTGGCGGTGCTCAGTATGGTGCTGGGTAACGTGGTTGCCTTGGCCCAAACCAGCATGAAGCGGCTGTTGGCCTATTCATCGATCGCCCAGGCAGGCTTTTTGATGATTGGCTTGGTGGTCGGCACCGAAGCGGGCTATTCCAGCATGGTGTTCTATCTGCTGATCTACCTGTTTATGAACCTGGGGGGCTTTACCTGCGTCATCCTCTTTTCATTGCGGACGGGCACCGATCAGATTAGTGAATACAGCGGTCTTTACCAAAAAGATCCGCTGCTGACCCTGTGCTTGAGCATTTGTCTGCTGTCGCTGGGGGGCATTCCTCCCCTGGCAGGCTTTTTTGGTAAGCTCTACATCTTTTGGGCGGGCTGGCAGGCGGGGGCCTACGGCTTGGTGCTGGTCGGTCTGGTGACCAGCGTGATTTCCATCTATTACTACATTCGCGTCGTCAAGATGATGGTGGTCAAAGAGCCGCAAGAAATGTCCGATGCGATCAAAGACTATCCGCCCATACGGTGGGATCTGCCCGGTCTACGGCCGCTGCAGGTGAGCTTAATCTTGGCGGTAGTGGCCACGTCGCTGGCGGGGATTCTCTCGAATCCGCTCTTTACGCTGGCGAATAATTCGATTAGTCATACGCCCTTTCTCAAAGCGGCGATCGCGAATACGGCTCAGCCCACTCAACCAATTGCGCTAACGTCACCGGTTGCTGAAACCACTTCCACCGCGCTTTAGAGCGGTCCTACTGGATGGCAAAAGCGCTGCCTCTTCTCTGGTGAAGAGGCAGCGCTTTTGTGATGTGCGGGATTTTTAGAAGTGGGTGGTTGGCAGGCCGGAAGATCGACAGTCAATGCAGGGATGGACGAGGCGGAGCGGGGTAGCATCCCCTCGGGGTAATCGGCAGACATTAAAATTGCGGCAATCCGCCCCTGTCGTATCTCAAGCTACAACGTTTTTACCCCTAGGCTACAGAGTATGGATAGATATTGGGAACCAACGTGCGAGAGTATTGTCAAGTCCCACGCTTTGAATCATTGCGCGAGATGAAGCCGAAAATTATTGTTTGCGGGTTGGGCAATACGGGCTATCGAGTTTTCTCACTGCTGAAGCGGCAGGGGGTGCTGGTGACAGGTATCAGCACTCTCCCCCGAGAAGACGACGGCATTATTGTCGGTGATTTGCGATCGCCTGAAATTCTCATTCAAGCAGGCATTCGCGACGCCACGGCACTCTTGCTCATGTCGTCAGACGATGCGCTCAACCTGGCGATTTTGACTCAAGCGCGGGTGATTAATCCACGCATTCGCATTATCAATCGCCTGATCAACAGCCGACTCGGCAGCCGGCTCGACCAAACGCTGGCCTATCACGTCTCGATGAGTGTCTCAGCCTTGTCGGGGCCAATTTTTGCCTTTGCAGCTCTGGGCAATACCGCGATCGGTCAAATCGACCTGATGGGGGCTAACTGGCCCATGTACGAAGAACTCATTGATGATCGCCATCCCTGGAACGGGGCGCTGATGAGACATCTTTGGGACAATCGTGATCGCATGCTGATTTATTATCATCCCGCCCATCAAAAGGTGGATCTGGTGTCAGCAGTGCTGCACGATCACAAGCTGGAGACGGGCGATCGGTTGATTGTGGCCACCCGGCCCAAAGCCAGTCGCAGTCAGCGCCTCTCCTGGGAGCGCCGCCTCAAAAGCTTCTTTGCCGGGTTGACTCAGTTTCGGCGCCAGAGCCAGGCTGCGCTACTGATTACCCTCGTGCTGTTTTTCCTCATCATCGCCTCGGCGCTCACCTACGTTAGCGTCAATTTTGCGATCCCCTTTCCCGACGCCCTTTATTTCACCGTCGGTATGCTGACGGGTGCTGGGGGACACGAAGAAGTCGCCGAACAAGCCCCCGTGGCCATCAAGGTCTTTACGGCGGTCATGATGTTGGTCGGCGCTGGGGTGATCGGGGTGTTTTATGCGTTGCTCAATGACCTCGTTTTGGGCAGTCATTTTCATCAGGTGTGGAATGCCGTGCAGCTGCCCCAGCGCAACCACTACATCATTTGTGGGTTAGGTGCTGTGGGCTTTCAGATTGCGCAACGACTAAAAAGTGGTGGTCACGAGGTGGTGGCGATCGAGCGTGATCCCCAGGGGCGATTTATTAAGGGGGCGCGGGCTCTCAAAATCCCCGTCATCATTGATGATGCAAGCCTGCCTGATGCGCTGAATGCCGTGCATATTCCGACGGCCACAGCGTTGTTAGCCGTCACCAGTCACGACACCGACAATCTAGAGATTGCGCTGATGGCGAAAAGTTTAGCGCCCAAGCTGCCCATTGTCGTGCGCAATCAAGATCCCAGCTTTGCCCGGCAGGTGCAGCAGGTGTTTGAGTTTAACCGGGTGATGAGTCCCACTGAGCTGGCTGCCCCTTCCTTCGCCGCGGCCGCCCTGGGGGGCCAGGTGTTGGGAAACGGCATCACTGGTGACAGCCTGTGGGTCGCGCTGGGCACTTTAATCACCCCAGGCCACACCTTTTACGGTCGAGCCACGGCTGAGATTGCGCAGGAAGCTGACTTGGTGCCGCTCTATATCAAGACCCCTCGGGGAGACTTGCATGGGTTCGAGTTGCTGTCCCACGTATTAGATAATCAAGATGTGCTGTATCTGACGATTCCAGCGAACAAGCTAGAAGAGCTCTGGCGTACGTCGTCATCGCCGCTCACAGCGCGCTAGCCGATTACTCTGCCAGATTTTCAGCGCTTGGCGCTGAAACCAGATCCCCCAGACAGAAACGTCTTCTGTCGGGACGAACCCTGTTTGGTAATGGCTGCTTGCCGATAGCATGCGAGGCTTTCAGCCCGACCTTGGCAGTGGAATGTGGAAGTCGGAATATGGGAGTCGAGAGTCGGGATTAAGATGCCTGTTCGATGATGACTTCGGGGATCTGGCAGGTCTCGATCTAACTGCAGTTTGTTTGTATCAGTGCCCTCTCTACCGCTATGCTGACTGCCAACTGTCCTTGCGGCAGCCAACGCTCTTTTAATACCTGCTGCCAGCCATATCTGCTCGGCCAAGCGATCGCCCCGACGGCTGAAGCGCTGATGCGATCGCGCTATACGGCCTACTGCCAGGGCCAGGTGGACTATTTGACCGCTACTCACCATCCGTCGAAGCGGGCATTGGGCGATCGCGCTGCCCTCACAAAGAGCATGCAAAATACGACCTGGCTCGGCCTCACGGTGCTACAGACAGAACAGGGTCAGCCAGCGGATACGACAGGCGTCGTGGAATTTGTCGCTCGCTACCAGTCGGATCATACGGGCCAAATTCATGAGCGATCGCGCTTTAAGCAGCAAAAAGGCCGCTGGTTTTATCTCGATGGCGATTTGTTACCGCCGCTGGAACCGAAACGTAATGAGCCCTGCTGGTGTGGCAGCGGCAAAAAATTCAAGCAGTGTCACGGACGATAAATTATTGCCATAGTTAGCCATTGACCAGCCTCATTGCGACCCCAGCAAAATCGCCCAAAGGTTTGCGACACCATCGTTCTGGTTCACAGATGAGGTGACTATCGAGACCGCCCTCTGCCTCAAACTTAGTGGGTGGATTGTGTATCCTGAACTATACGATGGCTGTTTTGATAAAGCACCTAGGAGCTTTCTGCTACTTAGCGCGGACTCAAAATGGCTTGCAGTCTTATCCCCATGGGGCTAGGACTGCTACCGATAGGTTCTAAGGAGGTCAAGGCCATGAGGTATTTAGGTTTAGCGACTGCGATCGCCGTCACGACGCTTTTGGGTCTGTCAGGATTAGGCGTAGCGAATGAACCCGAAGCCACACCCGTTGCATCAGCGGTGATTACACAGTTGGTGCTGCGCGATCACACCGTCACCCTCACGTCAGCGCCCGCTGGCTATTTGTATACGGTCACTGATAGTGCAGGTACGGTGCTGAATGCAGACTTGACGGAAGCTCAATTTGCCGAGCAATATCCTGAGCTGCTGGCGATGCTGCAACCCGCGATCGCCGATGACAGCAGTGAACTCATGATGCTGGCTCCGGTGATTGACCAGTAGGCGACAGCTCGCTGGGCCATTCTTGGCTGTAGAGCAGCGGGAAATGGCCAAGGCGTATATCACACTCAAGGAAAATTCCTTTGAAATTAGGTCTGACCGCGCGAAAGCCCTGCTCATCTTTGGTGCGTTGTGGCAACAGCCCAACGCACCCGACAGCAATGTTTATTGATGGCTACCGACTGATTAAGAGCAGTGGCCTGTGAGCAAGATGCCACAGGCCACACACCATCCAAATATGGCCGGCTCTAGGAGAGCTGCTGCAGTGCCGCCACGATATTATCGGGGTCTTCGCGCTGGGTGTAATCGACATTCACAAAAGCGTGAACAATGGTGCCCGTAGTGTCAACCACATAGGTGGCGGGTACCGGCAACTCAAAAGAGCTATCACCGTTGTAGGCCTCTAGGTCAATGCCGAAGTTCTGATAAAGGGGACGCAGGTATTCTGGCAAGGTAAACACCAGACCAAAGGCGCGGGCGACCTGATTACCGACATCGCTGAGCACTTCAAAGGACAAGTCGTTCTTTTCTTGCGTCGATAGAGAATTATCCGGCGTTTCTGGGGCGATCGCAACGAGCTGTGCACCCTGGGCTTTGATGGCTGGCAGCGCCTGTTGCAGGGCTCGGAGTTCCATATTGCAGTAAGGGCACCAGCCACCGCGATAAAAGGCAATCACCACAGGGCCAGCTTTAAGCAGGTCGGGCACGGCAACCGATTTACCCAGGGCATTCGGCAACGTCACCGGAGGAATCGCGTCGCCAACTTTCAAGCTTCGGTCTTCGATGCCCAGCTGGGCAATTTCGCTACCGGCCTGGGCCATGGCGACTTGAGCTTCGGCGGGCAACTGGTCTTTCATCTTGGCGGCAAACTGGGCGAGGTCTTGGGTCAAGCTCATAACAAATCACGCTCTTGTCACGTCTCTTTTATTCTGGAACGAACAGTCAAATATAAGATGAGCCGTTCCTGAGGATTCTCTGAGGAATGGTTTTTTATGGCGCTGCCCACTTTGCTGAGGACACCTCGGAGCACTCTGATGCTCAGCGCCTCCGTAAAGTGGCCACAGTCTTGTCCCAGCCGAACTGGCGACTGCTATGACGCTGAGCACGGCGCTAATCCAAAGCGTGCAAAATGAGTCTGACAATCGTCTGCAGGGTTGCTGCATCCGCGCCAGTCTTGGCCATGACGCGCACCCCTTGCAGACTGCTGGTGAAATATTGAGCCAACGCCCGAATGTCTTTGTCAGTGCTAATTTCACCGTGATCTTGCGCTCTCAACAAAGCTCGGTAAAACGCTGCTTCTACTCGCTGCATCCCTTGTTTGACTAAGCTAGCGACTTCCGCATCTTGCCCCGCCAGCTCAACCACGGTGTTGGTGATCAAACAGCCTCGCCGCTGTCGATCAGCGCTCGCGCGGGCGGCCAAATCGAGAAAGTGCTGTTCAATCTCGAGTCGGGCCGCATCCGGCGCTTGCAGATGGGCGATCGCTGCCGTTACTACGGTGTCGTGATAGTGGGCGATCGCCTGCAAAAATAGATGTCGCTTGTCAATAAACGTGTCGTACAGGCTGCCTCGATTAATGCCCATCGCCGCCACCAGATCATGCACCGATGTCGCCGTGTAGCCTTTCTGCCAAAAAACGTCCATCGCCTTAGACAAAGCGATTTCGGGGTCAAATGCCTTCGTGCGCGCCATACTCCTGCACCTCCCTCTTCACTGTAATCCATTAATTGAATGACCATTCCAGATAGGGATTTACGAAACGACCCGGCTCCCCGATGAAGTTGCTACAGGGTGTCAGTCATCAGCCTGCTGTGCTTTTTTTCTGAATTGACAAAGGCCACACAAACGATAGATGAAGTGTCCTGATTAGTTTGTTACGCTTTTGTTATATGGGCTAGAACAGGCATAGACGGGTTTTCCTGCAGAGTCCACAGATCAATCATCGATGTTGAATCCCAACAAACTTTTATGTAACGCCTTCGTCGAAGAACTGCGCGTTAACTATGCCCAGACCTACGGCGGCTTGAAGCAAAACTACGCCGATATCATTGCCTGGGTGGGTAATATGGGCGGTGAAACGATTGCCAATAGCAACGCGCTTTACCATGACGTCGAACACATGGTGTTTGTCACGCTGGTAGGCCAGCAGATTTTACGGGGCAAGCATATTCGTGAAGGGCGCGTGTCTTGTGAAGACTGGCTCCATTTCACGATTTCGCTGGTCTGCCACGATATCGGCTATGTCAAAGGCGTTTGCCGCCAAGATGTGATGTCGTTGCGCATTTATGCCACCGGTCAGCAGGACGATACCGTGCAGTTTCCTGAGGGGCACACTGACGCGAGTCTGACGCCGTATCACGTTGATCGCGGCAAGCTCTTTGTGCAAGAGCGATTTGGGGGGCACAGCCTGATCAATGCCGAAATCATCAAGCGCAATATTGAGCTGACCCGATTTCCCGTGCCGCTCGATACTGACCATCAAGACACGACCAACTTTCCGGGACTGGTCAGGGCCGCTGATTTGATCGGGCAGCTATCTGACCCCCGCTATCTCCACAAAATTCCCGCCTTGTTCTACGAGTTTGAAGAAACCGGGGTCAATGAGCAGCTGGGCTACCGTAATCCTGAAGACCTCCGCCTTAAGTACCCCCAGTTCTACTGGCAGACAGTGTACCCGTACATTAAAAGTGCGATCGCTTATCTCAAACTCACCCAAGAGGGTAAACAGATTCTCTCAAGCCTATATGGCCATGTCTTTGAGATTGAGCATGAATCTCATCCTGAACCATTTCCGTCCGAGCCCACCTGAGTTTTGTTAGGCACCGGTGCCTAGCAACGACAGCCCGATACTGACGGTTTCGGGATAAATTCTGCAATCATTAAAAGATAATTAAGCACGGCAAAAATGTTGCGATTTTTACAAAAAAGCGGTTCAAGCTCAGAGTTTTAGCTGAGCCTACTTCCCGTTGAGGGTAGGCGGTAGGCACTCACCCTCAACGGGAAGAGTAAATGAATGGGGCTTCTCTATTGCCAGCAGAAATTTAAGCTTTTATTAATTCTATTGGTATTAAACCTTACATTTTTTCATTTTGCGATCGTGGAAACGATAGAAAAAGCCTTAAAACCAATCGGGATCAAGCTTTAATATGTCTTTTGAAATATTTTTCGGTTTTTGGTTGTCGTTTTAATGTTATTTGGAATAACATTTTCATATATCAACAGTTGTTTTAAACTATTGATTCTGAAGCGATCCCCGCAACAGTGTGATGAATAAGTTCACTTATCGTCACAAGCGACGGAGCCCAGCAGACTCGATTACAGATCCCTATTCCCCGCCAGCACATTATCTATGAATCACGCTTCCCACATTGTCAACTGCCCTAACTGCGGCGGTCACGCTTCTCGCCATTTTTTGAACAAAGAGGCTTTGATCCGCACCCAGTGCCCTCACTGCGATTATTTAATGATTACCTGTAGCGATACAGGCAACGTCGTTGAAGCCTATGCGCCCGGTTTGGTCGCTGCCGCCTATCGATAGAGACTCAACCAATCTGACCTGCATTCATGCCAGAAAGGGAGGCGTCTTGAAGATGTCTCCCTTTTTGCTGGGGTGAATTGCTGTGGCTGTGCAACTGAGTATTCCTCTCTACTCGGATTGCCATAGCAAAAAGTGTCAGCAGAGTATCGTCTCTATGCATGGTGCTGACCTCGTTTGAGCTTGCCGTATTGGCCGCCGGCTGTGTTGGCAGTGAGGCGCGTTAGCGGTTGGTAAAGACGTGGATCAAACCTAAGAACAGGGACAACAGCGCCAAATAGGCAGCCATCGCCACCAGCAGGTTCACATCAAAAATATTGGCGCTCCCGTTAAAGGTGGGGCTCACAAACAGCGTTGAAAAAGGATCAACAAACGGCTGAGATAGGCCATAAATGACATTGGCGAAGGTGTTATCAGGGTTGGCTGCCGTTAGCCGGAGCAGAAATCGTAGGGACAAGAGCACCTCTAAGGCCCCGACCAAATAGATCACGCCTCTGACGAACTTATCGAGCAGCGTGAGTTTTTCCGCTTTGGCTTGAATGGCGGCCTCTTGGGCGAGTCGTTGGCGCTCTTGAGCCGGTGTTGGCTGAGGTTTCCAGGGGTCTGGCTCTGCCCCTTGGCCGGGCGGGTGGTATTGGGGCGGCTGTCCGGAGGGTGGCGGGTCGGGAGGGTAGGCCATGGTTCACCACTGCAAAGATTTCCCAAACATTAGCAGACATCCTCGCTACTGCCATGCTCCTGAAGACAGGGGTTAAAGACTGTCTTGGGGGTGGAAACGGCAGACGTGAGGCGATCGCTGCTCATCGTGACATCAGCCTCAGTCCATCCCAAACGGCGGTAGTCTCACTGAGCAAAGCCTGCTTCTACGCTGGGCGGCGATGTCAAATGGCTGCAGGCTGTCCGCTCGGGGCCTCTGACGTTTGCCAGTAGCGCACCATGGCATGGGCAAGGGTCGTGACGCCGACGGCGATCGCCGCCTCATTCACGGCGAACTTGGGATGATGCAGGGGATAGTTTGTCGCGTCAGCCGCCCCAATGCCCAAGCGAAACATGCTGCCGGGCGCGTAGTCGAGATAGACCGAAAAGTCTTCGGCCCCCAGGGAAGACTCATCAATTAACTGCACATGGTCATCGCCGCACACGTCTCTGGCACAGCGCTCTACCAGCTGCGTCAGAGACGGATCATTCAGCACCGCTGGCACACCGGGGCGATAGCTGATTTCATATTTGGCCCCAAAAGGTTCGCACATCCCCGCCACGATCGCCTCGATCCACTGAGGCAGCTCGCGGCGGGTGTCAGGATGCAGCGAGCGCACCGTGCCGGTCAGACGCACATGATCGGCAATGACATTGGGGGCGCGTCCGCCTTGAATCTGGCCAATTGTCAGCACAACCGGCCGCAATGGATTGTGAGTCCGGCTGATCGCCTGCTGCAGCGTGGTCACTACTTGCGCCGCAATCCAAATGGCATCGATCGCCTCATGGGGGCGCGCCCCGTGCCCGGATTCGCCAACGATATTGATTTCCAGATCATCTGCCGCCGCCGTCAGTGCACCGTAGCGAATGCCAATGTCACCCCCCAGCACCGAGGGGTAAACATGCACGCCCAAAATGGCGGCGACTCCAGTCATCACGTCATCGGCGACCATCCACCGCGCTCCCTGAGCCGTTTCTTCTGCTGGTTGAAAGATAAATCGGAGTGGCCCCGGCAGCGGCTCGCCCAGTTCCGCCAGCACCATGGCGACCCCTAAGCCCACCGTCGTATGTACATCGTGGCCGCAGGCATGCATGACGCCGGGTTTTTGAGATACAAAGTCCAGAGGGGTTTTCTCTAGGATTGGTAAGGCATCCATATCAGTGCGGAGGGCTAAGTAGTCGGCTCGCTGTCCTTGCCCTGGCAAGTCAGCCACGACGCCGGTTTTGCCGACCAGTTCTTGGGTTTTGAGCCCACAGGAGGAAAGGACGCCCGCAATATAGGCAGCGGTTTGATATTCCTGACCACTGAGCTCGGGATGACTATGCAGATGACGGCGGATTTCGATCAGGCGAGGGGTGAGGCGGTCAGCGATCGCGCGGATTCGGTCGAGCATTAAGGATCAAGATTGGAGTAAGCGTCTTTCTATCTTAGGGCGCGTTATTCATTCAGCACAGCAGCCTTTGAGACCGGCATTACCGCACCCGCTCTACGCAATCAGGTCGCGTCATTCATTAGACACAGCACCTTCAAGCTGGGCTGCCCGGCTCTAGGGCTGAACTCGTCGTGTGCTCAGCGCTGGGCCTGGCCGCTGACCACCCCCAGCAAGTTCTGGCGTTAGCGTGCTTCACGGTCAACATCATCGGTGAGTTCCAGCGACGCCAGACTAGGCCACTGTTGTCTGCTCCAATTACCTGAGGTCACCACCACCCCCCCCAGGGTGTGGATACGCTGTCGTTCCATCCAATAAACCCAGGCCGTCCCCCAGGGGTGTCGCGTGGGGGAAAATATCGACCATTGTTGTCTGACATAAAGGTTTTCGGTCGCCGAACGGCTGGGATCATAGTCTTCAAACTCATCAATGGCGGCGATCGCGCGATCATCCTGGAGCTGTAGTCGAAAACCTTGAATCCAGCGATCGCCCACCGTCAGCGCCGGATAGCCCTGCGGCAGATGAAACAGGTCACCTTGCACTAGGGCGGGCTGGGCCGACACCACCTGCGGCTGACAATAGCGCCGGTATGCCGCTTCTCCCGGTTTAAGCGTGCCGTACACAAAAACAGTCACCATCTATCGCGCTAGGCAAACAGCTATGGGTCGAAGTTACAGTCCCCGTCTTGAGTCTAAGCGCTTTGGGCTGAGAGCCCCAACTGCTACTGACATTGAACGCTAAAAATTCTCACAGTTAATCGAGAAACACCTGTACAACTCATGCGGCCAAACAGCCCCTCCACGACCAAGAACCCTCTCCAGGCAAATAATAGAGCTGAAAAGAGGCCTAAAAGCATGGAGCGTTGCCACTCACTGCGTCGCGAGCAAGACGGCAAATTTGCAAGCTGGTTATTGACATCAAATCGCAATAAACTACAATGAGGGTCAACGTAGAGCGTTATACCGATGGGTATTCCTGTTCTCCTCTCAACAAAGGTCTAGGTGCTTCTTCGGAGGCACCTTTTTTTTGGAATACTGTCGGCATCAATCACACGGATCTTGGTCTGTTCCCCCTCGGATAAGTGCGCATTTCTGAAAAATTCGGGGAATAGTGTATGTGTGGTTTTGGTAAGGATCACTCAGGTATTGTGAAGCCCTGGAGCCAATACGGGCCAATTTTCCGTATTTATACGTAAATCAATTGTCTTAAATAATCTTTGCATGGTGTTGGTTGTCTGACCGTATCCTTGCCCGATCCCCAGCCCCATTCGCCAGCCTTTGTGCAACGGCATGAACGCCCCTAGCCCCCCTTGTTGGATAGTTTTAGGCCGCCTAACTGTGACGGTGAGACCCCTGCTGGCCCGGCCTGCCGAAGTCGTTAGGCGGCAATAACGCTCTGTTCCCGAGAAGGTGATTCTCTGGAAGCAATTGTCTATTTGCGTCCCTCATCAGGTCTGGCTCTCGAATTTTCTGACCGTAAAACTGCTCTCTCCCTGTAGGCAAGTGACTGATACCTTAACCGCTACGTCGACTGTTCTTGACGCGATCGCTGACCCGGTTTTTATCACCGATGCCAAAGACGATTGGGTCTATGTCAACGCGGCCTGCTGCGATTTGCTGGGCTATCCCCCAGGGATTCTATTAGGTCAACAAAAGCCCGATCTGCTGACCAGTTCGGGTTTAGACATTCTCCGAGGGTTGCAGCAGCGAGCTTTAGCGACCCATGCCGTGCAAGAGCGAGAGATTGCGCTGCGCAACGGACAAGATGAAGTCCGCATTTTGGCGGTCAAGATTAGCTTGTGGACTGACCAAAATCAGTCGGCTTTTCTAACTCACATCCTACGAGACATTACCCAGCGCGTTGAGACCGAGCAGCGTCTTCAGCAAGAGTCACGGCGAGAGCGACTGTTGGGTGCGATCGCCAAGCACCTGCTGCATTCCATGCGCCCGGCTAACCTGCTAGAGCGCAGCATGGAAGAGCTGCGCCGCTTTTTAGAGGCCGATCGGGTGCTGTTTTACAGCCTGCGTCCTGATCAATTAGGCGTCCTGGCCGAAGCCGTTGTGCCCGATCAGAACTCGCTCAAAGAGCTGCTGCTCGACGAGACCTGCTTTAACCCTGCTGAACTGAACCAATATCATCAAGGCCAGTTCAGCGCGGTTGAAGACGTTGAGAACTCTGATCTGCCCGAAGCCCAGCGTGTTTATCTCAAGGCCGTTAACGTCCAGTCGCAGATCACCATTCCCGTTGTTCAGGGCGACACGCTGTTGGGCCTGATCTGTGTGCATGACTGCCGTCATCCGCGCCCGTGGATGCAGTGGGAAATTGAGTCGCTGCAGGATGTGGCGACTCAGGTGGGGCGGGCGATCGCCCAAGCCGATCTCTATGCCCAAGTCCGACAGCTCAACGCCGAGTTAGAAACCCAGGTAGAGCAGCGCACCCGACAGCTGCGGCAAGCGTTAGATTTTGAGGCCACGCTGAAACTCATTGCTGACCGCGTTCGCGACAGCTTAGATGAGTCGCAAATTTTGCAAACGGCGGTCGAAGAACTGACCGGGGTATTGGGGGCGAAGGGCTCGAACACAGCACTCTATGACTTAGAGCAGGGTACCTCAACGATTTACTACGAATACAATGAATCGCTGCCGCCCTATCAGGGCCGAGTGGCTCAGATGGAGGCCTTTCCTGAGGTTTATCACCAGCTATTAAACGGCCAGTATTTTCAATTTTGCTCGAAGGAACCGAACCCGGTGCGGGGGCATGTGGCGATGTTTGCCTGCCCGATCCGCGACGATCGCGGCGTGTTGGGCGATCTCTGGCTGATTAATGAAAAAGACTATGGCTTTGCCGAACAGGAAATTCGGCTGGTGCAGCAGGTGGCTAACCAATGTGCGATCGCCATTCGGCAAGCCCGGTTGTATCAAGCAGCGCAAGCTCAAGTCAAAGAGTTAGAGCGGCTCAACCAGCTCAAAGACGACTTTTTGAGCACGGTTTCCCACGAGCTGCGCACCCCCGTGACCAGCATGCGAGTCGCGCTGCAGCTGTTGGGGGTCACCCTCAATCAAGAACTGGGCCTCAATGAAGAGCTGCAAAAACCGAAAACTAGCCAAAATCGGGTGGCTCGCTACTACGTGGTGTTGAAAGAAGAGTGTGAGCGAGAAATCAGTCTCATCAACGATCTCTTAGATTTGCAGCGGTTAGATGGCGGCAACCACCCCATCACCCCGCAGCGGATCAATTTGCAAAGCTGGCTCACCGGCATCGCCAATGGCTTTTATGAACGCGCCCAAAGCCGTGAGCAAGCCCTTTCAATCTTGCTGCCTGAGGACTTACCCCACATCATTAGTGACCAGGCCAGTTTGGAGCGGGTTTTTGCTGAGCTGCTGAACAACGCCTGCAAATACACCCCCCCCGGTGAAACAATTTCCGTGTCAGCGATCGCTCAATCCAACGACCAGTTGCTAGTCACTATCGCCAACTCAGGGGTCGAAATTCCGGAGGCGGAGATACCACGCATTTTCGACAAGTTTTATCGAGTGCCCAGTTCTGATCCTTGGAAACAGGGGGGGACGGGACTGGGCTTAGCTTTGGTGCAAAAACTGCTGTGGCACATCGGCGGGCAAATCGCAGTCACCAGCAAATCTTCCCAAACGGCCTTCAACATTACCCTGCCCATCAACATTAACTTGGCGATTTAAGGCAATTTCGCCAGAATATTGCGCTAGCCACTTGACTGAGGCGTTAGGGATTCGAGCGCTCGCCGGTATCCTCAGCAAAATAGCCGCAGTCTGGTTCTCGCTGGGCTGGCGATAGCGTTGAGATCGCCGTGCCTCCCTCTCGATAGCAAGTGTTGTTGGACAATGTTTCTAAGCTGAGTTCGAGATCAGGGCATCACGCTCGCTTGCCAGTTTGTTGCAGCGACAATCCTCTCTGGGAAGAAATGGGATTGGGCTTAACCCGAACTGACGCTTCTAGGATGACTCCGCTGGGGAATCAGCGCGGAGATCGACCGGCAGTTGACCGCTGCGAATGTGTAAATCTCGCTGCGGAAAGGGGATCTCGATATCGTGCTGCCGTAGCGCCGCCTCGATCGCAAAATAGAGATCGCTCATAATCAGCAATTGCTTTGGCGGATCAGCGATCCACACCAGCAGTTCAAACTCTAGGGCGCTGTCACCAAATCCCTTGAAAAAAACCAGCGGCGGCGGTTTTGAGAGCACTTGCGCATTGTGATAAGACACCTCAATCAAAACCTCTTTCACCACTTTGGGATCAGAGTGATAAGCCACGCCAACTGGTAGGCGAATCCGTGAGACCGGATTGCGGTGGCTCCAGTTGATCACCTCTTGCTCTAAAAAGCGCGAGTTCGGCACAATAATCGAAATTTGGTCGAGGGTCTTGATTTCCGTGCTTCTGCCCCCGATTCGTTCAACCGTGCCCTGAAATTCGCCAAACGAGACAAAATCCCCCACTAAAATCGGGCGCTCAAAGATCAAAATGAGGCCGCTGCCAAAGTCCTTGGCAATGTTTTGCAAGCCTAAGCCAATCCCCACGCCGAGGGCGCTGGCAATCAACGCTAATGAACTTAGGTCAAGGCCCCAAATTTGTAGCAGCACAACGGCGCCCACAAAAATCAGGGTGTACTTGATCAGCACCGAGAGCGCTTCCCGCGAGCCGCGATCGATGCCTGTGAGCCGCAGCACCCGCGATCGCAAAAAGTTAGTGACAATCCCAGAGACAACGACGAGCGCCAGCAACAGCCCTAGCAAGATCAACAGGCTAGCGATGGAAAACTCATTTTGCCCCAGGCGTAAGTTGGGCTCGATAAAACCGACCAGCGCCTGTCGCCGCAAAAAATAGCTCCAGCGGCGCGTAAACGGAAACAGCGTGGTGATGTAAGTAATGGTGCCAAACCAGAGGGCAAAGCGAATCACACTCAGTAAGAGTGATAGCAGCAAATTGAGCCCCGCTGGCGGCGTATAGCCATCGTCATGGGGCGTCGTGGCCGTGGTCAGCATCGGTCGCAGCGATCGCCGCCAGAGGGACCCGGTAACCCGATCAATCACCAGCACCAACAGCAAAATCCCGAGGGCGATGATGACACGCTCCCGGAGGACTGAGTGGCTGCGCTCTTCCTGCGCCGTGGCCAACTCGCGATTGAGTACTGCAGTCCACTGTAGGGCCTGTGACCGCGTTGAAGGAGCACTATTCAGGCGGGCATCTTCTTGGGTGACCGTCATCAGGTAGCGATCATTCACCACAATCACGGATGCTTTGTTGCGAGTTTCGAGCGTCACCGTCAGTTCATCGTTGGAGGTGACCTGTTCTTCTAAGGCGGCGCTGATGGCCTCAGCGCGTTCACCGGCTTCGATTTGATTCGTTGAGGCAATTTCAAACAGCAGGCGACCATCTAACACGATGGGGGCCGTGTCTAGGGTCGGAAATTGTGCCGTACTGGGTAGCACGATAGCTAACCACACCATCACGATCACCATGAGCCGACTCAGCGATCGCCCCCAGCGCCGCCAGTGGCTTCCTCCTGGTCGATACACCGGGCCATCGGTCTCAGTTACCCGGCCTAAATCGTCTCCTCGCCCTACTGCCATGTGCCCTACTCGCCCTGAGTCAATGAACCCACTTGATGATGAACTATCGCGCTGGCCACTTGATGGAGAACCCCTAGGAGCACTTGATTGCTGAGCGCATAAGTAAGGTGGCCGCAGTCTTGGCTTGGCCGCACTGGCGACTGCAGTGACCATCCTCAGGGGTCGGATGGCCCAGAGTCATCGCGGCAACATCAAACAGCTCGGAGGCGGGAGAGCCCGATCAATAGTCTGGTTGAAGAGAATCGGTATCAGGCAACCCTGGTGCTGCTAACCGCATAACGAGTTGTTGGCCATTCGATAGGGGAAAGACATCGTGGCCAGTCATGCCTGCAGACATGACACGATTGCTCCCTTTTTTCCTACAGGTTGACAGTTGCCTTAACCGGTAAAACGAGGCAGCGATGTCAGCACGGGCTCATCGGCGGTTGATGCCTATGGGTAGCGCCCGACCGTTTTGATCGGACACCGGTTGGATGCGGCTGGCTGGGAGCACCCCATGTTTACACTCTAGTGGATGGTCAGGGGCGGGTGCCGGCATGCCTGACGTCCCAGCGTTGGGCCACGATTGGGATGATGTGCTCTAAAGCAAGGTATTAATTTTGTCCGCGATCGCGCCTTGGGCTATGACGCCTTCAGTACGCTCGACCAGACTGCCATCTTTAAAGAAGAGCAGGGTCGGCACACCCATAATGTGATACTGACTGGCGAGCTCCTCATGATCGTCAATATTAATCTTGGCTAATTTGGCCTTGCCGGCAAAATCTGCTGCCAATCCATCAATAATCGGATTCATCAGCTTGCAAGGGCCGCACCACGCCGCCCAAAAATCGACCACGACTGGCACATCACTTTGGAGGACTTCACCGGCAAAATTTTCATCGGTCAGCGTGACATATGTAGCTGTATCGGCCATGATATTTATCTCCTCAAACGGCGATCGCTGAAATCATTGAAACGATCCTGTACCTTACACGACTCCCGCCATGTAGAACCCCCCTAAGATAATCGATTGACGTCGCGTTCTGCCCCTCAACATCGACCCCAGACCGGAAAATTTTCTTTAGTTAGAAACAGTCCGACCATGCTGAGTTCAGCAGCGTCTGAGGCGACACGCGGTTTGCAGCAGCAAAAATAACGGGCGGCTAGGTTGTCAGCCGCTCACCCCAACTCCCTGAGGAAGGCCATATCTCCGGCCCAGCCAGGGCTGACGAAAAGAGTGCTTCAGAGACTGACCGGCTCTCAAGCTCGCTATCAAACTGATGGTTTCTCAGCCGCTAAGTTTCCCGAAGCAAGCCAGAAATAGTGACTTTCCCGAACTGAGACATTTCCACAAAATTGATTAAGCAACGAACTCAGAGACTCGGCACTGGGAAAGTTCTTGAGGACTTCGAAGGATGTGCCATCAGATAACTGCCGATCTTGATAGGTATCCCCCGTTTCAGTGCATCGCGAGATCGGGGTACTGCTACCTTCGACAAAACGATTGTCAAACAGAACTATCTGCAAACCAGGCTGCAACGCTTGGGCCATACCCCTCAGAAATTGACGTTGTTGTGCCACCAAAACGTGAGAAAAGAAGAAGCCAGCGACTAGTACTCCCTGGCGGGAATACCCCTACCATTTTTTAGACCTTCAAAGCCT